>Ga0209446_1000058_pt1 | contig 36360 bp, 24 predicted proteins | sample BogFormECP04_OM2_FD_188242 | JGI IMG/M metagenome (GOLD analysis project Ga0209446, IMG submission 188242) | Bog forest soil microbial communities from Calvert Island, British Columbia, Canada - ECP04_OM2 (SPAdes) (version 2) | ecosystem: Environmental > Aquatic > Freshwater > Wetlands > Bog ... | reverse complement strand
CATCGCCAAGTATCCAACCTACTACGAAGCCTACGCGGCGATGGGGCTGGCACAAAATAGGATGGGCGATACAGCTGCGGCCGAGACGGCGCTGCGAAAGTCCATCGAGTTGAGTGCTGAAAAGTATCCGCAAGCGATGGTTGATCTTGCTGCGATGTTCAACGCCCAGAAACGTTTTTCCGACGCCGAGCCTCTTTTACGCAAAGCGATTGTCGTCGATGCTTCGTCCTGGCGCGGCCAATTCGAATTGGCCGTTGCGCTCTCCGGGCAGCAACGTTTCAAGGAAGCTGTAACCTGCGCGTCCGCAGCCCGCGATTTGAAGCCGGAGAATCCTCAGGTTTACCTGCTGCTCTACAATCTCCATATCCGCACGAACGACTTTCCCGCAGCTCTAAGCGATACACAAAGCTACCTGAAGCTGACGCCAGATGGCGCCACCGCCGACCGTGTCCGCAGAATGCAGGAACAGGTCCAGAAAGCAGTGCAATCCTCAGGCGGCAATTCAGGCCCATCCACCGAAGCGGCACCTGTCGCGGGACCGGCGGAAACTCCCATTGACGCGGCTGCCCCGGCTCCCGCCACTATTTCTAATTTTGCTCCTGTTGACGGGCTTACCGTGGAACCCGCGAGTGCGAGCGGGGCCGCACCTGCCGCGGTTCCTGCCGCTTCCCTGCCGGTGACTGCGCCCGCGACGGTGCCCGCGGCTGCCTCGTCCTTGACCGTGTCCCCAGCGCCAACTGTCGCGCCAACGGTGGAAGCGCCTGCCGTCTTAGAACAGCGACCTGCCTCGCCACCCGACCCAAACTCTGTGATTCCCATGCGCGTGGATGAATTCGTGCCTCAGGTTGCCGTCGATGTCCCGTGCTCTCTCCCGACGGTTTTGCACGGTGCCGGCCAGCGCGCCGAGCAACTCCTGAACACACTGCAAAAATTCGACGCTTCGGAGCGCGTGGAACACTACAAGCTAAACGCTGCCGGAGTTCCTGGCACCGCGGATGTCCGCTCCTTCGATTACGTCGTTACCGTCTCCCACGATGTACAGGGCGGTTTCCAAATGCAGGAATATCGAAATGGCGGCATCGTCCGTGCTCAACAGTTTCCGTCAGGGATTCGCACTGCAAATTTGTCTGAACACGGGTTGATCTTTCACCCGTTGCTGGCGCCGGGATTCCATTTCACCTGCGAAGGACTCGGCGAATGGAAAGGCCACCCAACCTGGCTGGTTCAATTCGAAGAGAAGAAGAACGACCTCAATCCCTTCCGTTCGTATGTCATCAATGGTTCGAGTTACCCACTCCAGCTGACTGGCCGCGCCTGGATCGATGCCAGCACGTATCAAGTGCTCCGCCTCGAGTCGGACTTGCTCAAGCCTGTCGAGAAGATCCACCTGACGCGCGAGCATATTGCCATCGAATTTGCTTCGGTCAAATTCCGCACGCGCAATCAGCAGCTTTGGCTCCCGCAAACAGCTGAACTTTATGTCGAATGGAATGGACACCGGTTCTATCGTCGCCACAGCTTCAGCAATTTCAAGATTTTCTCGACGGATAGCACGGAGGAAGTCCGCGCGCCCAAAGAATCCTATTGTTTTACGAACACAACCGACCTGCTAATTACGGGAGTTTTAAACGCAACTCCGATGCCGGGAAAAGCACTCCAGCCGGCATCTCTGACGCTGTCCATACCTGCGAAGAGCACTGTGTGTGAAAGCGTTGGGGCGGGCAAGGATGTGAATATCCCGCTGGAAGCCCTGGCGTCCACGACATTCACTCACGACGGTCCCGCCGGGTCCGTCGAGGCAGATGCTTACCTTCTGAATCGCAGCGCACTTGAAGTTATACCCAACACCAATGTTCCCGTGAATCAGAACCCCTGAACGGCCGGCTCGCCGAAAGCGATTCAGGCTGCCACTGTTGTCCATTTATTGTTTGCTGCCTCCTACGCCGTTCTTCTCCTCTTCGACGGTAATGATGCGATCGATACCGGTTGATGTGATCTTTTGTTTTGCTCCGCTCGGCCAATAAATCTCAATTGAATCCACTGCGGTAGCTGCGCCCAATCCAAAGTGGATGCGCTGATCGGAGCTCGAGCTGTAAGATCCGCCGCTATACACATCTCCCCGCTGTCGGACTCCGCCTATCGTCAGAAACGCCTTTGCCCCGTTGGCATCGCGCGGACTCTTGGGCCCACCGATAAGTTTCATCTCCAGCCAATGATTGCCAGTCTTTAGCACATTGCGCAGAAGCGTGGGCCGCGAATCGATGTTATTGATCACCACATCGATCGCGCCATCGTTGAAAATGTCTCCGAAAGCCGCGCCTCGCGCCGGGATAACGTCTGCAAGTCCGCTCCCTGTCGCCGGCGGAACTTCTTGGAATTTCTTTCCGTCCAGATTCCGGAATAGCTGCGGACGCTCTGCCCAGGTTGTGCCCCAGTCTTGCTTGTCCACCTCCGGATACACGTGTCCGTTGGCGATAAATAGGTCGAGGAAACCGTCATTGTCAAAATCGAGGAATCCCGTCCCCCAGGCTAGAAATGGAATGGTCGGCCCCGCCAGACCCGCTTGGTAGGTGACATCCGAAAAATTGCCTTGCCCGTCATTTCGGTAGAGCGTCTTGTAGTCGTCGGAAAATGTGGTCGTAAAAAGATCGATTCGCCCATTCCTCTGGTAGTCGCCGATCGCAATCCCCATGGAGGCCTGCTCGCGTCCGTCTTCGCTCAAAGCAAATCCCGATGCATAACTCACATCCTCAAATGTGCCGTTGTGCTTGTTGCGATAAAGATAGTTCGGCGTGGAATCATTGGCCACCACCAAGTCCACCCATCCGTCATCATCCACGTCCACAAAAGCAGAGGCCAGACCGTAGTAACCGCTGGGATCGGAAACCCCAGCCTTCACGCTGACATCCGTAAACGTGCCGTCACCGTTGTTGTGAAAAAGGTGATCGCTCTCGCCCGGCAACCCTCGAGGGCCGCACATCACCGCGATTCCCCGGAACTGACAAAAATTTGGAGGGATGCGTCCTTGCCCCGCGATCGGCGGATTCTCGATATCAAACTTCACGTAACCAGGAACAAAAAGGTCGAGCAGACCGTCGTGGTCGTAATCGCCCCAGGTAGGGCCGGCCGACCAGCCGCCTACAGTTACCCCAGCTTTCTCCGCGACGTCCGTGAACGTGCCGTCATGATTGTTGTGATAAAGACGGTTCTTCCCAAAGTTCGCCACGTAAATATCCGGCCACCCGTCATTGTCGTAGTCGCCCACGGCAACGCCAACTCCCCATCGTTCGTTCGCGACACCCGCCTTTTCCGTGACATCCGTAAAAGTGCCGTCGTGATTGTTGTGGAAGAGCATGGCTCGCGGCGGAGCTTCTTTCCCCTTCAACGCCGCGATGGTGGAAGCATTCAGAAGATAGATGTCCAGCCAACCGTCGTTGTCGTAGTCGAGCAACGCCACACCGGAGCCGATGGTCTCGAGGATCGTGCTCTTCTCCGGAGTTCCAGAACGATGCAAGAATTTTTCAAGACCGGCATTTTTGCTGATGTCGCTGAATACGACGGTCGCGCCGTCCACAAATCCGCCAGCCGTTATTGGCCGAGAGAGCGAGTCCTTGACTGCCGGATGCGCGCCGCCGGTGGCAACTCCCATCCCGGAAGAAGATTGTTTTGCCGGCGGATTCGCGGGCTGCTGGCCCGTTGAACCAAGTGCAATTAAAAAAATAGAGAACACCGCTAACAGCAGACTCGATGCGAAAAGTAGTTTCGGACGGTGCGCCTTGCTTATTTTCGGACTTGGAGAGGTCACCCCTGAATCCTATCTCGACTCCCCTCTCGGAGTCATGTTTTGAGGTTGCTTTAAAACGCATCTTAAAACAAATAAGCTGAGCTCAATGGATTTAGCTCGTTAGTTCCTGCTAGGAGTACCACGCGGAAAGTCCTACTTTCCCTAGCCCGTGCTCTTCACAAGATTTTGTTACAGAGTTGAGCATCAGGGCGGCAGCTACTTTAAATCAAAAAAAGTGCTTGACATTAACAGCACTCCAATGAAAAGCTCCGTTTACGTTAACGGCGTTTCCAATCGCCGTGGGGTGTGGAGGCATGACTATGAATTTGTGTTTGTGTTCATCTAAGAATATCGTTTTTGTGGCGAAGCATTTCCGTTTGCGTTTTCTATTTGTTCTTTTGGTTGCCCTGATTGGTTTTTCTGCTTCAACGTTTGCGCAGCAAACCACCATCGTTGGGACGGTTACTGATCCTTCCGGTGCCGCTGTGGCGAATGTGGCTGTCACTGTGACCAACGCCGATACGGGCGCAGTCCGTACCATTCCGACGAATGACTCCGGCCAGTACGCCGCCGTCGATCTTCAGATCGGCCATTACACTGTTAAAGCCGAGGCCAAAGGTTTCAAGGTCGCGGAACAAAAAGACATCGTCCTGACAATCGGCGCCCGCATCCGCGTCGATTTCCAGATGCAACTGGGAGCGGCGCAAGAAACCGTTACGGTCGAAGCCAATGCCGTCCAGGTACAGGCCGATTCCGGCGAGCGCAGCAACCTCATCACCGACCAGCAGATGGCCCAGATTTCTGTGAACGGGCGCAGCATTTACCAGCTGGCGGCTTTGACTCCCGGTGCTTCTAGCAATTTCGGCAACGGTGCTTATGTCAATACGCCTGTCGGCGGCGACGCCAGCGTCGAATTCAATGGCATGCGCCAGAATCACAACATCTATTTGCTGGATGGCGGCGAAGACGACGACCGCGGCGGCGCCGGCGGCATGAGCATTGCCCCGTCCTCGGACGCGATCGCGGAGTTCCGCGCGCTGACTTCCAACTACAGCGCAGATTACGGGCTCTCATCAGCCGGCACGATGACCATGGTTCTGAAGTCTGGAACAAGTCAGTATCACGCTTCCGCGTGGGAGTTCAACCGCAACAATTGGTTCGATGCGCAGAATTATTTCGTGCGTAACAGCGCGCTGCGCCTCAACGTCTACGGCTTCAACGTCGGCGGCCCGGTAAGTTTTGGCCACCTCTATAACCCGGACAAAAAGAGGACCTTCTTCTTCTACAATATGGAATGGCGCCCCCTGATTCAGGGCGCTGCGGTCAACCAAACCGTTCCTGGCACAGCTACTTATGGCGGGAATTTCAGCTCTCTGCTCACTGGGGCCAACCCTAATCCCATCTTCGCGCCAACGTTCGGTGTGGCGAATCAACAAGTAGCCCCAAGCGTCCTCTTTGCCAATTGTCCCGGCAAGGTGGCCCCGGCAGGAATCGTTTCGGGCCAGCAGTTCCCTGGCAACGTGATTCCCGCTTGCATGATTAATCCTAACGCAGCGGCTCTAGTCGCGGCCGGCATTTTCCCGGCGAGCAACGCCACGGCCTCGAATGGAAGCCCGGAGTTCGCAGGCGGCGCCAACTCGAGCACGACTTTGCGGGAAGAGGTCGTCCGCATCGATCATAACTTCACCCCCAAGTTCTCCGTCTTCGGACATTACATCGCCGAACAAGTCTCGCAGGGTTTTGCACTCAGCCAGTGGAGCGGAGACAACGTCCCTACGGTTGGCGACACCTTCGGCAATCCGTCGTATAGCGCCGTGATCCACACCACCTATACGATCAGCCCGACGCTCATCAACGAGGTTGCCTTCAACTACAACGGGAACCGCATCAACATCGTGCCTTACGCAGCCTCGGGGTTGGCTAGTTTGGCTCTCCCGGCCGCCTACGATTCCGCGAACTCCAGGCTCTTCACTGGACCAAACAATTTGAACCGCATCCCCAACATCGATTTGAGCGGCCAGAGCGGCGCGCAATTCGAAATCTCTAGTTGGCCGTGGCACAACAAGGCCGATGACTATCAGGTCCGCGATGATGTCTCTTGGACACATGGCGCCCACCAGTTCAAGTTCGGTGGCAGCTGGGCGATCTACAAGAAGACCCAGGACCTCTTCGGTCAGACCCAAGGCGGGTTCAGCTTCAACAACACGCTTACTTCCGGGACTGCGGCTTGCCCGGCCAACACCACATGCGGAAACAGCTTCGCCGACATGTTGCTCGGTCTTCCTAGTTCTTATCAAGAGCTAGCCGTGCAAGACAGCGGCCAGTGGAACAACGTTTCCTGGGCCTTCTACGCCCAGGACAACTGGCGCGTAAACCGCAGGTTAACCCTCAACCTGGGCTTGCGCTGGGACGGCATCCCGCACACGTATGAAGCAAACGACCGCATGGGGAATTTCTACCCCCAGCTTTATAACCCGGCCAACGCTGCTCTCATGCTGCCAAACGGCACCATCAGCCCCGCCAGCCCGGGCCTTGGCACTAGCCCCAATCCCATTCTCGCCGGCGTTCCACTCTACTTGAACGGCATCGGCATCCCCGGCACGGTCGGCGTTCCGAAGGGTCTCGTCAACAATCATTGGGCTACCTTCGGTCCTCGCCTCGGCTTTGCCTATGACCTAACGGGAAGCGGCAAAACTGTTGTCCGCGGTGGGTTCGGCATCATGTACGAACGGATTCAGGGCAACGACATGTACAACGCCGGTCCCAATATTCCGTTCAGTCTCCAGGTCAGCACCCCTCAAGTGACAATGCTTAATCCGAGCATCGCTCTCTCTAACGGTACCCCGGTGACACTACCGATTAACCCTGCCGGCATCACGGGCTTGGATATAAACGATTACAAGCCGCCGGTCAGCTACCAGTGGAGCGTTGGCGTGCAACACGCCATCGGAACCAAGTCGGTGTTCTCGATTAGCTACGTGGGTAACGTGGGTCGTCACCAGAACGACTACCGGAACATCAACCTGTTTAACGAGACGCAGATACCGGAAGTCGCTGGCTTGATAAAAGGCCAACCGGCCCTCAACTACAACATTGCTCCAGGCCTGCCGTACCCGGGCTTCAATTCCATTACCCTTTCGGAAAACGAAGCCAACACACACTACAATGGCCTGCAAATGGACCTCAACTCGCAGCTTAGCCATGACTTGACCCTTCACGCTATCTACACCGTCTCGCACGCAGTCGACCCGACCACGGCTGGTGGTGGCGGCGGCGACCTTGGCACTGTGTCCAACCCCTATGCAGGCTGGCTATATGACGCCGGATCGAGCGGATATGACCGCTTGAACGTGGGTCTCGTCGACTTCATCTACGACATCCCGGTCTTCCGTCATACTGAAAGCCGCCTGCTGAAGACAGTCGTCGGCGGCTGGACAGTCTCTGGCATCGTCACCATGGAGTCCGGCCTGCCCATCAATATCAATTTGAGCGGAGGTCAGGGCGGCAACGGTGTAGGCGGCAATAACCGGCCAAACCTCACGGGCACACTCACGACTCCTCATACGGTCAATGAGTGGTTCAGCCCGGGTGCTTTCTCGGCTCCAGCCCTCGGCGCTTGGGGCACTCTGCCGCACAACGATCTGCGCGGACCTGGCCGAGACAACTGGAACCTGTCGCTCTTCAAGAGGTTCAACCTCTGGGAATCCCGCGGCAGCTATTTGGAACTGCGTTTGGAGACCTTCAACACATGGAACCATACTCAGTTCCAGAACACAGATAACACTCTGGGTGACAGCCGGTTCGGCCAAGTCACTTCTGCCTTTGACCCGAGAATCTTGCAGCTTGGCGGCAAGGTTTACTTCTAAACACTCCGGAAGTTACACCCCCGCCCCGCTCGCACGCACTGCGAGCGGGGCTTTTCTTTTGAAAACCGTCGTCCAGGCGTTCTAGCGCCCCTTTGGCTATGCCAACCGGAAACTGCTGCGATATCATTACGTCTTGAACCCATTGATCCAAAGCGCCTGCCGTTCGCCGCAAGGTTGCCTCTCAACACGCCCTAGGAGGTCGTGCGAGCTGTATTCAACCAAGTGGTTGAATACAGTCGGCGTTCTCGCCCTCCTCTTCCCGGCGCTCGCGGGCGCTTGTCCGGTGCCCGCCGGCGCGCAATCCTCCAGTAATGGCCCCTCAGAGGCCATGGCCCTCGAGCAACAAGGGAAGTTGGACGACGCGATAAGGGCCTGGCAGGCAGTGATTGAGCGTGACCCCCGTGATGCTGGGGCCTTAGCCAGTTTGGGAGTGGACTACTCCAGACAGCAAAAGTACTCCGAGGCGGCCGCTGCCTACAGGAAGGCGCTCGCCCTGGATCCCAAGCTCCCAGGAATCCATCTGAATCTCGGGCTGGCGGAGTTCAAGCAAGGCCATTTTGAGGCGGCCGTAGCCCCGCTCAGCATCGCTTTGGCGGCCCAGCCAGACAATATGCAAGCGCGCGCGCTGCTTGGATTGAGCTACTACGGGACGAAGCGGTTTGCGGAGGCCTCGAAGCACCTTGAACTGGCAGTGAGAGCAGATCCAGGGAATCTCCAGCTGAGGCAAGTGCTGGCGCAGAGCTGTTTGTGGGCAAAAAAATTCGATTGTGCGCTTGAGGAGTTCCGCCAGATCGCTCAGCGCGATCCAAACTCAGCGGCGGCTCACGTGCTCACCGGAGAGGCCCTGGACGGCATGGGAAGGACGCCGGAAGCGATTGCCGAGTTCCAGGAGGCTGTAAAAGCCGCTCCCCGGGAACCTAACGTGCACTTTGGCCTGGGCTATCTTCACTGGAAGCTGAAGCAATATGACGAGGCGGAGGCCGAGTTCAAGGACGAACTGGCTGTCGACCCTGACAACGCGCAAGCCCTAGCGTATCTTGGCGATATAGAGATGAAGAAGAACGATCCGGATGGCGCCATTCCGTTGCTCAAGAAGTCTTTGCAATTGCACGAAGCTATTCGCATCGCGCACCTCGACCTGGGCGCCATTCTTACCGAGCAAAGGCAGTATCCGGCCGCGATTGCCGCGCTAAAGCGCGCCGTGGAATTGGATCCGGAACAACCTGATGCGCACTATCGGCTTGGACGCGTCTACCAGGTCACCGGCAATCCAGCCGCGGCCCAAAAGGAGTTCGCAAAGGTCCGCGAACTCCACGACAAGGCCGAAGAAGACGTCGCCCGCAAAATGTCCGCTGCCCCTCCTCCCCTGCAACAGTAGTGCGTCGAGCGCAGAGCCGTTTGTGCTCGTCAATTCTTATGCTAGAGTCTCGGTCACAATGAGAAAGTTTTGCGCGCTGTTCTTGGGAATTGGGTTTTTCTACCTCGGTAGCCTTGGGTCGCACCCCGCGCGGGGGCAGACCAAGCGCGGCGTTACTGCGGAAGACTACCTCTCGTTTAAATTCGTAGGCGACCCGCATATTTCGCCTGATGGACGAGTTGTGGCTTATGTTTTGACGGTGATTGATCAGAAAAAGAACCGGCGCGAATCCTCGATATGGGTTGTACCTGCCGACGGATCGGCGGCGCCGCGGCGATTGAGCGCAGAGGGGTTTAGTTCAAATTCGCCGCGTTGGAGTCCCGATGGGAAGACGCTGGCGATTCTTTCGGCGCGGTCTTCGGACCTTCCCGCTGGGGAAACGCCGAAGTCTCAGATATATTTGCTCTTCATTGCAGGTGGGGGCGAGGCTATCGCACTCACAAAATTGAAGAATGGGGTGCAGAGTTACCAGTGGTCTCCTGAGGGATCGCGGATCGTTGTCGTCAGTTCTTCGGGGCCTATGGATGGCGTGGCGAGCGCTGACCGCAAGAGCGATGTGCGACATTACACGCACATTCAGTACAAGTTCAATGACACGGGTTGGTTTGACGACAAGCGCCGGCACTTGTGGGTAGTTAGCGTGCCGGGTGGAGAAGCAAAACAAATCACGGAGGGCCAGGATTGGAACGACACAGATCCGCAATGGTCTCCAGATGGGACGCGCATTGCGTTTGTCTCCGATCGGACCGGAAAGGCTTACGACGACAGCCACAATACCGACGTGTGGGTGATTCCTGCAGCTGGAGGCGCGCTGACCAAGATTTCCGATCATGCGTTTGAGGACGAAAATCCGCGCTGGTCGCCGGATGGCCAGCAGATTCTCTTTACCGGCCAGACTGCGATTCATCAATTTCCCAAACTGTACGTTGCGGACTCCGCCGGTGGAGCCGCCTCGCAGCTTACGGTAAAGGATTTCGACATGATCGCTGGGGAGTTGCGCTGGCCGACGCCGAGTTCGTTTTTTTTCTTGGCGGGCGTGAAGGGCGAAACGCACATTTTTCGCGCAGATCCCATTGCACACACTTTTTCTGCCGTGACTTCGGGGCCGCGAGGCATTCATGCCTTCGATATAAATGAAAGCTCGGGGAAAATGGTGTACCTGGCGAATGATTTCCAGCACCTCGATGATCTTTACATTTCCAATCTCGACGGCTCGGGCGAGCGGCCGTTGACGCATGTGAACAGTGAATTGTGGGCACAGCTGGAGCTTCAGCCGGTCGAGCGCCTGGCATACAAGAGCACGGATGGCTGGGCCGTCGATGGCTTTTTCGTCAAGCCGCTTGGCTGGCAGGCGGGCAAGAAATATCCGATGGTCTTGGTGATTCATGGCGGGCCGGAGAGCATGTTTGGCGTGGACTGGTATCACGAGTTCCAGGTGTATACGGCGAAAGGCTGGGCGGTTTTCTTTTGCAATCCTCGCGGGTCGACCGGCTATGGAGAAAAATTTGAGCGTGGCGAAATCAACAACTGGGGCGGGATGGATTATCAGGACATTATGGCTGGGGTGGACGCGGCGCTGAAGCAATATCCGTGGGTGGACGCGAATGATTTGGGAGTGACTGGCGGCAGTTACGGCGGTTACATGACGAACTGGATCGTTTCACACACAAACCGGTTCAAGGCGGCGGTAACTTTACGCTCGGTCTCGAATTTCATCAGCGACGAAGGCACGCGAGATGGCTCCTACGGCCACGAGGAATATTTCAAGGGCATCCTCTTTGACGACTTTGAGCAATACTGGGATGCGTCGCCGCTAAAATACGCACGCAATGTTCACACGCCGACGCTGGTCCTGCATTCCGACAACGACTTCCGCGTGCCCATCGAGCAGGGCGAACAATGGTTCCGGGCGCTGCAGCACTATGGCGTGCCCTCGGAGCTGGTCCTCTTTCCGCGAGAGAACCACAATCTCACGCGAACGGGCGAACCCAAGCATCTGGTGGAAAGCCTGAACTGGCAGCTCTACTGGTTTGAGCGCTATTTGAATGGCAACACGAGCGCAAAACCACCGGACGCGCAGTAATTAGAGGCTGGGCCAGAGCGCTATTCCCGGCTGCCTCCCGCAGCAAGCCGCCCCCACACTGCACTTGTGTATCTTTGCAAATTCCTGTTGCCCGCTGCAGAATTTACGGCCAAAATGCGCGCGTCACTGATAATTCAAAGATCAGAGGTTCATTTACTGAGGAAGGTGTAACGCGCATGCCCGCTCCATCCAAAGTTCATCGAGGTTTTCCGTCGTTTAGTCTTGGCTTGTTGGCGGGCTTGTTGGGGGGATTGTTTGTGTTCGCGATGCCCGCTGCGAGGGCGCAAACGAATCTTCAGTATCAGCAGCCACCCAAAGCCATCGTTGACATTGTCGATGCACTGCCGACCCCGGGCGTCGAGCTCTCTCCTGCGGGGGGAGTGGCGGGGAAGAGATGGATGTTGATTGAGCATTTTTCTGGGTTGCCGACCATCGCGGAGCTGGCGCAGCCGGAGCTTCGATTGGCGGGGTTGCGTTTCAATCCCAGGACGGATGGTCCCAGCAGAGGGCGCTATGACACTTCGCTGGAGCTGCAGACGCTGCCGGGCGGGAAGGCGATTGCTATTTCGGGATTGCCTGCGCACGCGAAGATCCGGTTTGCGGACTGGTCTCCTGACGGACGGGAGATCTCGTTTGTGAATATAAGCGACGCGAAGGAAGATGCAGGGCTCAGCCTTTGGATTGTTGATGTGGCGACGGCCGAGGCGCGGCGATTGCCGGGGATTGCGCTCAACGGGATTTTTGGTTCGCCGTGCGAATGGTTGAGCGATAGCCAGAGCTTGGTGTGCAGGACGGTTCCGGCGGATCGAGGTCTGGCGCCTACGCGCGGCGAAGTGCCTACTGGGCCGGTGATTCAGGAAAATCTTGGGCGAGTCACTCCCGGGGCGACTTTTGAAGATCTTTTGAAGAACCCGGAAGACGAGCAGATTTTTGATTATTACGCGACATCCCTAGTAGAACTTGTCAGGCTGGATGGCGCGGCCAAGCCGCTCGGTAAACCTGCAGTGTTTGTAGAAGCTTCGCCGTCACCCGACGGTGGTTATGTGCTGCTGTTCGAACGACATCATCCTTATACGTATTTACTGCCGTTTTTTGCTTTTCCGGAGCGCGTCTCGGTTGTAAATCTCAAGACCGGAGCGGCGAAGCAGTTAGTGGACAAGCCGCTCGAGGACAATATTCCTAATATTCATGACGCCGTTCCGACTGGCCCGCGCGACTACGAATGGCGTAGCGATGCGGGCGCTTCCGTTTTCTGGGTAGAAGCAGGAGATGGCGGCGATCCGCGCAAAGATGTTGCCGTGCACGATTCTCTATTTCTCCTGGATGCGCCGTTCGAAAGCGCGCCGCGCAAATTGGCGGAGCTTCCGGTTCGGTATCGGCGCGTGGCGTGGGGCAATGACCACTTGGCTCTCGTTGAAGAACTCCGCTGGAAAGACAGGAAGCGCGTCATTTTGGTGGTGGCTCCTTCCGCTCCGGCAGCGCCAGTCAAATTATTCGAGGGTTCGTTCGAGGACCGCTATCACGATCCCGGCACAGCGCTGGAGGAGCGCAATTCCGCGGGCAAGCTGGTCATCCAGAAGACTCCCGACGGCAAGGGAATTTACTTTAGAGGCGAGGGCGCTTCTCCCAACGGTGACAAACCCTTTCTATCCGTGATGAGTGTGGCAAATAGAGAAACCAAGCAGCTTTGGCAATCGGTGGCGCCTAATTTTGAGATTGCGGCGGCAGTTTTGGATCCCGGCGCGGGCACAGTTTTGATTCGAAGGGAATCGCGGGAGCAAAGTCCGAATTACTTCATCCAGAAAATCGGGACAGCATCCGCGGAGCAGGTGACATTTTTTCCAAATCCGTATGGAAGCGGCCCGCTTCCGAAGAAACAGGTCTTGCATTACAAGCGCGTGGATGGCGTGGATTTGAGCGCCAACCTCTATTTGCCGCCGGGCTACAACCCCGGGGATGGTCCGCTGCCCGCGTTGATGGAAGCGTATCCGACGGAATACAAAACAAAATCGGCGGCGGGACAGGTCACAGGATCGCCCTATCAGTTTGCGTTCTTGAATTGGGGTTCGCCGATACCTTTTGCGACGCAAGGTTACGTGGTGCTCGAAAACGCCACAATTCCGATCATCGGCGAAGGCAGTGCGGAGCCGAACGATACTTACGTGGAACAGCTTGTGGCCAGCGCCAAGGCGGCGATTGATGAGGGCGTGCGGCTTGGCGTCGTGGATCGCAATCGCGTGGCGGTGATGGGGCATTCTTATGGTGCTTTCATGACGGCCAATCTGCTGGCGCACAGTGATCTATTCAAGGCTGGCATTGCGCGGAGCGGGGCTTATAACCGGACGCTGACGCCGTTTGGTTTTCAGAATGAGGAGCGGACCTACTGGCAGGCACCGGAAATTTATTACAAAATGTCGCCGTTTTCGTTTGCGGACAAAATCAAGACGCCCATTTTGTTGATTCATGGCGAGGCGGACAACAATTCGGGGACGTTTCCGATTCAGAGCGAGCGGCTTTTTAGTGCGTTGAAGGGACACGGAGCGACGGTGCGTTTCGTGCTGCTGCCGCTCGAATCACACGGTTATGCAGGGCGGGAATCTGTGCTGCATATGTTTTGGGAGATGAACAACTGGCTGAATACTTATGTGAAGAATCCGCCGCCCGCCACGGCTGCCGCGCAACATTGAGTTTTCTCCACGTGCTTCGAGCAACCATACACAAATTCCTAGGAGTAGCTCTTTTTTTGCTCGCAACCACGTCCATCTCGACGCATGCGCAGACCGCCGCCAAATCCTTGGCGGAGAAACTCGGATACGCACGGGATGCGAAACTTATGATCGTGCATGCCGATGATCTGGGCATGACGCATTCAGTGAATGCGGCTTCGATCAAAGGACTTGAAAGCGGGCTAGTGACTTCCGCAAGCATCATGGTGCCCTGTCCTTGGTTTCCGGAGATGGTAGATTATGCGAAGACGCACACGGATGCGGATCTTGGACTTCACCTCACTTTGACCAGCGAGCGCGTGTTTTATCGTTGGGGGCCTGTCGCTCCGCGCGACAAGGTTCCGAGTCTGGTGGACTCGAATGGGTATTTTCACCTGAATTGGACGGAAACTACGCACATCGACGCCAGGGAAGTGGAACTCGAGCTTCGCGCGCAAATCGAGAGAGCGCTGGCCATGGGTGTCCGGCCGACGCACCTCGACTCTCATCAATACCGGCTCTTCGAAAATGGGAAAGACATTTTTCAGAGCGTTCAGCGCTTGGCGCACGAATACAAATTGCCGGTATTCATGGTGCGCGATTGGTTCGCAGCCCGCCCTTACCTTGAGAGTTCGCTGAGTCCCGATGATCTTGTGGTGGATCACACCGTGACGATTGGTTCGGGAGTGGCGCCGGAAAAATGGGCGGATTTCTACAGCACGGCTCTGAAGAATCTTCAGCCAGGCGTGACGGTCTTCATTATTCATTTGGCATTTGATGACGATGAGATGCGCGCGGCTACTCGCGAGCGCGATACCTGGGGCGCTGCGTGGCGGCAGCGCGATTTCAACTTCTTTACCAGTACGGAGTTCCGGGCTTTAGTGCGGGAGCAGGACATCAAGCTCGTCACCTGGCGCGAGTTGGCCCACGCCGCGAAGTGAACCGCTTTCGACGGGATTCCCCTCGTTGCTGGTGCAAGCAAATGCAATCAGCTATTTTCCTCGCATCCCCATTCAGGCTATTTTAGTTGCAGGAGCTTCGGCCCTCTCGCAGCATGCTCATGGCGTCTGAACCGGTTTCTCAACCGAAGTCTCTTCTGAAGAACCCGCTGCTGTATTCTTCGGCTGTTCTGGTCGTCGCTTCGCTCGGCGTTATGTTGGTTATGTTTTCACGCTGGCATGGAACGCCAAGCGGCACAGGCTCGCGCGGAGAAGCAGCACGAGCAAGACCGCGCGGCTGTCGAACAGCTTGGAGGCAGGGAGTTTGCGATCCTTAGTTTTTACGCCAGCCCCGCGGTCATCCGTCGAGGCGAATCGGCACGACTTTGTTACGGGGTACCCAACGCCAAGACCGTTAAACTTGAGCCCCAGCCTCAGCCAGTGTGGCCTTCGACGGCCCATTGCGTGGACGTATCTCCAGCTAAATCAATAACCTACACTTCGACAGTCGAAGATGCCGCGGGAAAGACGCTGTCTCAGGACGTCGAGATTAAGGTCCGCTGAATTCGGGAAAAAACCAGCCGGGAACAAATCCGCCAGTCGCAGTTGCATCCCCCAGCGGCCACGGCGAGGGATCGTCGAGCGTCAAAACTATCTGTGCCTGCCCCTTGTGGCGGCAAATGCGACGCATCTATAATGTTTGTTCGCGCGGGGTCCGGCGAGCCATGCTGCTAAACCGGACTCCGCGAACATTTTTTGGCAGCTACTTTTGGTGACCTAAAACCATGTCTGACCCGCTCGCGAAGATCAAACAGCGCATGCAAGGAGAAATCGACCATCTCGAGCACGAGCTGAACATCGACCTCCCGAAGGAGATTGCCAAGGCGCGGGCACACGGCGACCTGTCTGAAAACGCAGAGTATAAGTACGCCAAAGAGCGCCAGGGGTATGTGAACGCACGCATCGGGCAGCTTAAGAAGCGGATGGGCGACCTGGGAATGCTAAATTTGAGCAATATTCCGAAGGACCGGTCGGGATACGGTTCGCGCATTGTGGTGCTCGATATTCACAAAGAGGTGAAAATCGAATACAAGCTGGTGACCACGGAAGAGGCGGACGTCGAGAAGGGGCTCATTTCAACCACTTCCCCCATCGGCAAGGCTTTGCTGAACCGGAAGGTTGGCGACGAAGTGCAGGTCGCTACACCGGCTGGACAAAAAGAATTTGAAATCGTCCGGCTGACGACAATTCACGAGGACGAGTAACTTTTCGGCTTTTCTGGCGTCAAACGGAAGTGGGTGAGTCGTCTGCGAGGCACCATGTATTGGGGATCTGGCCCGGCGCTCGGGCTATTAACTGTGCTTGGGTACGTGGCGTTTACGCTGGGAGCGGCACTTGTTTGGCGTAACCGTGATGATTTTTCTATTTGGGTGCATGATGAGTTCGGGGCGTTCCGGCGCAGCCTTTCGCGGTACACGGTGATTGGGCCGTTTTATGGCGTACGCGAAGAGTCTCGGCTCAAGGCCGTGCCTTCCCAGTTTATTCAATCGCTTAGCCGCTTTCCCCGCCGACACATCAATCCCGCCTTTATCCTGCTTTTTCTGGGAGCGGTTCTCTTCGTACTCGATTTCTTCATCTAGGCGATGAATACGGCCGCGATTCCTCGTTCTGGACAAACTCTGCTCGCTTTGCCATTCTCGTCGCGATGAAACCTTCTTTGATTGTGCATGGCGGTGCTTGGGATATTCCCGACGAAGCCGTTGAGGCATGCAATACGGGGTGCCGCGGGGCTCTCGAAGCCGGATGGTCGATTCTTGCGCGACGAGGTTCCGCGCTGGACGCTGTGGAAGCAGCTATTGTCGTGCTGGAAGACGAGCCGGTGTTTGACGCGGGATTCGGATCGCATCTGAATCTCGACGGGCGCGTGGAATGCGACGCGATTGTGATGAACGGCGAGACCTTGCGCGCTGGGGCTGTTGCTGCTCTCGAACGAATCCGCAATCCGATCCGTCTCGCGCGAACTGTGCTGGAGCACTGCCCGCACATGATGCTCGTAGGGGAAGGCGCGGAGAGGTTTGCCAGAGACAATGGGTTCGCGCTGTGCGACCCGTCAGAGCTCGTCAGCGACGCCGAGCGGGATGCTTGGAAACATTGCAGCCAGGACAAGCACGCGGCGGCGCACCATCGCGGCCACGAGCAGGGCACCGTCGGAGCCGTCGCGATCGATTCGCACGGTAAGCTGTTTGCAGCCACTTCCACGGGCGGGACGTGCTGCAAGCTTCCTGGGCGCGTTGGCGATTCGCCCTTGATTGGGTGCGGATGCTATGCCGATTCCACTGCGGGCGGCGTGTCTTGCACCGGATACGGCGAGGCGATCATGAAGATCGTTATGGCCAAGACTGCTACGGACCTGCTGCGGACTGGCAATTCAACCATTTGCGTTTCCGATTCTTCGCGAGATTCATCCGTTCCGGCGTCGCACTCGTGCGCCGCAGATGCCGCTATGCTCGTCGCCCGCGAAGCTGTTCATCTTCTCGCCAAGCGTACCCATGCCACCGGCGGTCTGATCCTGCTCGATTGCGAAGGGAATCCCGGCTTCGCCTTCAATACGCCGCGGATGGCCTATGGTTACATTGCTTCCGACGGGTCCTTCTTTACCTCCGTTTAGCTCGATTTGTGTAGCACCATTTCGGGTCGATTCAAACTGTCGTATCATCTCCCAGCCTTTCGGCCGGCCAGTCCAGGAGAATCACGATGTCTCGCAAATACAAATTCGTTCTCCTCTTAGTTTCTTCATTCATGGCCCAATCGATATTCGGGCAAGAACATCCCCATCGTATCTTCGTGAATGCAAAGGTCTGGACCGGTGAAGACGCACATCCGCTGGCGGAAGCCTTCGCCGTGCGCGGCGATCACGTGGTGGCCGTTGGAACGAACGCGGAGATCCGCGCTCTGGCCACGGCAGAAACGGCAGTCGTCGATCTGAAAGGCCGCCTCGTCGTCCCGGGATTTAACGATGCTCACTGGCACTTCACGCCCATGCGCGACGTGGACCTGGCCGATTCCGGCACCCTGACGGAACTCCAATCTCGCCTCACGCAATTCGCGAAAGCTCATCTCACTTCTGAGTGGATCACTGGCCGCGGCTGGGGCTACACGGACTTTCCCAACCGCCTTCCGGAGAAGAAATATCTCGATGCCATTATTTCCGACCGCCCAGTTTTCATTTGGGAGCGCGACGGCCACATGGGACTCGCGAATTCGAAAGCTCTCGCCGTCGCAGGGATCACACGGCTAACTCCCAACCCGCCCGAGGGTCGAATCGAGCGCGATTCCACAGGCGAGCCCACCGGCGAAGTCAAAGAAGCTGCCGTCTCCCTTATTCTTCGTCACATTCCGCCACCGACCGCTGCCGAAGACTATGACTCGCTCAAGCAGCTCATGGATCTCGCCGCCTCTTATGGAATTACCTCGCTACAGAACGCCACACCAGGTCTCGAGCCAGACGAAATGAAGGCCTTCGAGCGCGTCTTGGCGGAAGGAAATTTCAAAGTGCGCTTTTACGTGGCGGTCCCGCTCGAGAAAAATCCGTCCTTTGAGGAGTTGAAGCAGTTCGAATCTTTGCGGGACACCTATCGTGGCCCTATGCTCAAATTTGGTTCCGCTAAGGCGCTCCTCGACGGCACTGTCGATGCCAAAACTGCCGTTATGTTCGATCCCTACGTCGGCGGCGGCGTGGGCATCCCCATGTGGACCCAGGCCGAGCTCAATCATTCCGTTGCCCTTTACGACCAACACGGCTTCCAAATCCTGCTGCATGCCATCGGCGATAAGGCTATCCACATGGCGCTCGACTCCTACGAATATGCCGCAAAGACGAACGGCACTACCGGCCGCCGCCACCGCGTCGAGCATGTGGAAGTCCCGGCGCTCAGCGACTATCCGCGCTTCCAGCAGCTCGGTGTTATTGCCTCGACACAAGCCCTCTTCGCAAATCCTGACGCCACCACACTCGACAATTACGCCGTGCTCCTCGGCCCCGCGCGTGCCTCTCATGCCAACGCTTTTAAGCTGTTCGACGACGCAGGAGCCGTTCAAGCCTTCGGAAGTGACTTTCCTGTCTTCTCGATGGAAGTTTTGCGCGGAATCTACTGCGCGGTCACGCGCATCACTCCAGAAGGCACACCCGCGGGCGGCTGGTACCCGCAGAATCGCATTTCCGTCGAAGCCGCACTTCGCCACTTCACGCGAGATGCCGCCTACGCCAGTTTTGAAGAAAGCAGAAAAGGCACTCTCGCTGCCGGAAAATTGGCGGATTTTGTCGTCCTCTCCGAGGATATTTTTTCCGCGCCGCCTGAGCGCATTCTGAAATCGAAAGTGCTGCTCACCGTCATGGGAGGCCGAGAAACATATCGCGCTACAGGCTTTCCCTGAACGGCCTTCGCGCTAAGCCTTCGCGCTAAGCCTTCGCGCTAAGCAGCCTTCGCGCTAAGCGCTTGACCCCGGCCCGGTTCGGCGGTAGCCTCGCGACCAATATTCCCGCATTCGTCTTTACTATTCAGGAGGTTGCGCATGGTCTCTCTTGCCGCGCTTTGGCTCCCGATCCTGCTCTCGGCGGTTATCGTGTTCATCGCCAGCTCCATCATGCATACCGTGCTGCCCTACCACCGTGGCGACTACCGGCAGTTGCCCGACGAGGACAAACTCCTCGCCGTTCTCGGCGGTGCGGGCTTGACGCGGGGGCTCTATATTTTTCCGTTTACGACCCACAAGGACATGAAGACGCCAGCCATGCAAGAAAAATATAAGCAAGGACCTGTCGGCATGATGACCGTTTTTCCTAATGGCCCGGTCGCCATGCCAAAGTTCCTCGGGCAATGGTTCGGCTATTGTCTAATCGTCGCGTTCTTCGTTGCCTATCTCACCGGGCACACCGTTGCCCCGGGTACAAGCTATCTCGCCGTGTTTCGGGTCGCGGGGACGGCCGCATTTATGGCGTATGGGCTTGGGCAGCTGAGTAACGCGATATGGAAGGGCCAGACTTGGAGCATGACCATCAAGGAAGTGATGGACGGCCTCGTCTACGGTTTGCTAACCGCCGGAACGTTTGGGTGGCTCTGGCCCCGTTAAACTGCATTTCTGAGAAGGCATCGGCCGCCCAACCCTAGTTGGCTTTTCTCGAGAAATGAAAATTCTGAATGCGGCCGGCATTCAGAATAAAGCCGGAAATGTGCTGGTTCACGTCACGCGTGAAGCGCACTGTCCCGATTTTCCCGGTAAAAACGTCACGCTCCGCTGGGTGGAGCGTATCAGGTTTGCTCTTCAGCCGCGTGAGGGGTCAAGTTGCCGTCTCGAAGGACCATGCGGTAGACGGGGTCGATTTCTTCGCTGACATAGGCACCGACATATTCAGCCAATTCCGCCGAAGTGGGAGTGTACGCCGTCGCAGATTCAAAAATGTTTGGCTTTCCACCGCCAAAACTCTGCTCGAGACGCCGCGGCTTTTCCGCTGTGGCCCCCACGAAATGTATGTCCACATCATCTCCCCAGGGAACATCAGCTACGTGGAAATGTGCCTCTCCGGCGGGCTTGAGACCGCGAAACTCACCACCAAGCTCGATCTGCAGCTTGCCGTCTTTCACTTGGACTTTCTCGAAATCATCATCATCCCTGTTCCAATACAGCCCTGCGATCGCGGCCATCTGCTCGGCCGTGAGCGTCGCTACGGTATTTTTGGCCGGTTCTTTTGTCGGAGTCGCATCGGCGGGCTTTAAGTCTTTCGCGAGTACGATGTCGGCGACCTGACGGGCCAACCGGCTCGGATTCGTCTCCGCGGAGTTGCAAAGCACCGCCGCGGAAAAATGCTGCTCCGGAAAGCGTATGAGGTCCGAGCGATAGCCGGCATCGGCGCCGCCGTGGTCCACTGTTGGCAACCCTCTGTACTTGCCCAGCACCAGCCCAAACGCGTAATCGAGCTGCTCGCCGCTATTGAGTTTGCCGCGCTCGAACATCTGCAGGAGAAATGCCTGCCCTCCGACGCGCGGGTGATAAAAATTTTCATCCCAGAGCTGCAAATCCTCCACCGTGGTGTGCAGGCTGGTTGCGCCGACGGTGTCGAAGTTCGTCAGACTCATCCGGAAGGGCTTGTCCTTGCCTTCCTGTTCATAGCCCAGCGCATCGTGCTTTATGATTTCCGCGTGGTCGTCGCGGAAGTGGGTGTGGATCATTCCCAGCGGCTCAAAAATATTCTTGGTGGTAAACTCGCGCAGCGACATGCCGCTCACTCGTTTGACGATCAGTCCCATCAGCGTGTAGCCGGTATTGCAATAAACGTGTTTGTCGCCGGGCTTGAAGTTCAGGTCTCTCTGACGCGTCATCACGGACATCACATCGTCATCTGTTATTAGATCCAATGAATAGCGCCAGCCTGCCAACTCAAGAAGGTTCCACTGGTCGCGAAGCCCGCTGGTGTGATGAACCAGGTGCCGGATGGTGATGCGCTCACCGAAATCTGGCAGCTCCGGAATGTATTTGCGCACATCGTCGTCGAGGGAGAGTTTCCCGTGCTGGGCAAGCAGGACGATCGAAGTAGCCGTAAACTGTTTGGACATCGACGCCACGTGGAATACAGTCGCAGGCGTGATCGGCACGTCGTCGTTCAGATCGGCCATTCCGTAGCCGCGCTTGTAGACGATTTGTCCGTCCTTGTAAATTCCCAGCGCGCAGCCCGGCGAGTCTGGCTTGTCCCACTTCTCAAAGACCTTGTCTACCTGCTTGGTCACATTCGGCGGGAGAGTCTGTCCCTTGCTCAGGCACGAAACCAGAAGAATCCCCTGGAGGATTACCGCCCATCTCATCCGATTCATTGTCTCCCCCATTCAGGTTCCTGGATTTCCACGGCTTATCTACTGCACGCACTTAGATCGATTATTCCCCAGCCCCGAAACGGCCCGGTGCCGCAGGGTATTCGTCCATCTGTACTCCGTCAAGAGCATCTTGGTCCCTTTGCTGGTAGTGGCGGTCCATGCGGGAGGAGCAAGCTGACGAAGCCTCCGGGCAACGAAATTGACCCAGACTGCTTCTCCTCTTAACATGACAAAGGACCATGAAGAAGGACGCGGCCGTAAAAGGCCGCGTATTCCAAGTAGGATACCTATGAAAACAAAGCAGTATGGGATTCTGCAGCGCGCCCTGGTGCTGGCCATCTTCCAATTGGGGCTCCAGGTGGGAATTCAGCTGGCGTGCCCGACGAGGGCGGCAGCGCAGACCACCGACGAGATCGTCGCCAAAGTGCTCGCTGCCCGCGGCGGGCTAGAGAAAGCCAAGGCCGTGCAGACTGAGCGCATTACGGGCACTATTTACTTCAATCCGGAGTTGTACGGGCCATTCGTGGCCGAGTTCAAACGGCCGGGGAAGATGCACAATGAAGTGACCATCCAAAGCAAGACTGTGGTGCGTTCGTTCAACGGCAAGGACGCTGGTTGGATGATCAATCCCTTTGTGGGTAAAAACGCTCCGGAGCCCATGTCAGCGGAGGACATAAAGGATGCAGTGAATGAAGCTGACTTCGACGGCCCGCTGGTGGACGCGAAAGCTAAAGGAAACACCATTGAACTGACCGGCACGGAGAAAGTCGAGGGCCGAGATGCCTACGTGCTCAAGGTGACACACAAAGACGGCCAAGTCTCTTCGTACTCCTTCGACACGAAAACATTTTTACTGGCCAAGTGGACCGGGGGTGATAGCGTGAACGGCGAAGCGGTCACGCGGGAGACTCTCTTTCACGATTACCGGGACGTCGGAGGGTTGAAGTTCGCGTTTGAGCTTGTTTCAAACACTCCCGGCGCGGACGTTACGCAGAGAATTGTCGTAGAAAAGATCGAACTTGACCCACAAATCGATGAGGCGCGTTTCGGGAAGCCACCGGCTCCTCCCTCATCACCCGCCGTCGCTCCCGCGGCGGCTCCCCCGGACAAGCGCTAGTCTCTCACGAAGATTTCAGAGCGAATACGAGCTGATTTTGTCCTGGGAATGGTATTCTGGCGGGACAATATCGAGCAGCGAGTGTCAAGAGATTGCGTTTCTTACTGAAGTTCATGCTCTCAAGCAGCCATAAAAGCCTTGGCTTATCAGGAGCCCCTGTTAGGGCCCTTGCGGCTTTCTGTTTTGTTCTTGGTGGAGCCTGCTGCGCAGTTGCAAGCCGCCCTCCAGCGCAGCAGTCGCCCGATTCTTCGCCAGGATTCAATTCGACTTTTGCCATTGCGGATTTTGACGGTGACCGAAAGCCGGATCTGGCGACTGTAGAACTCCAAGAGAACAAATCCTCCAGCACCACGCAGTATTCGATTCGTTTAAAGATGACGGCCGGCGCCGTGCAAGTGTTTGGTGTGACTGCTCCTATCGGCGGGCTGCAGATCGTGGCACGGGACGTAAACGGCGACAGTGCTTTGGATGTACTCGTTAGCAGCGTCTGGCTACACAAGCAAGTCGCCGTGCTGTTGAACGATGGCCACGGAAACTTTACTCTTGCCACACCGGACGCGTTTCCGGCATTCATCTGGCAGTGCGAGAGGCTTTGGAACTCTGCAACAATCCCTCTCTGGGAGAGCGCCGCTCTAATTCCCTCACACTCGTCGACGGGGAAACTCGAGGAAAGAAACGAGTTCCCTGGCTGGCCATCGCAGCCGCGGAAAACATGTTTGCGGGTTTCCCCTGGCGTGTCCAGACTGCTGGATTTCTCGCTGCTTGGCCGGTCTCCTCCTACCCTCGTTTTTCAGTCTTAAACATTCTGTTAAAGAGGCCGTAAACTTACGCACCCGGAGCGGTTTATATAGTGCTTCGATTGTCCGGGCGCATCCCTATCCGGCTAATTCGAATGGTCAAGGAAGAACCGTTCCGATCCAGCGACCATTTCATGATTTCTCTTTTTATTTGGCTGCGGCGAGATGGGCAAATCTCGCGGCAGGATGTGAGGTCAGACAATGATTCGCATGGGCGCTGAATACCTGGCGCTATCGCTTGCCCTGGCGGGTTTTGCCGCCGGCTGCGGCGAGAGTAAAAGTGACCCCAAGGCGGAAGCGCCGCCGGCTGCGAGGGTCGAGCGCGAACAAGACGTAAACGTGGTTAAGGTCGACCACCCGGAACAATTTCCGCTGTTTACGGCGATTGAATACGCGGCTACTTCTCATTTGGTTGCCACGGGGGTGGTGAGCCCCGATGTGGCGCGAACGGTTCCGGTTATCTCCATAGCCTCGGGCCGAGTCGTCGAAATTCGGGCGCGGTTGGGCGATGCGGTCGAGAAGGGCCAGATATTGCTTCGTGTGCAGAGCTCGGATATTTCCTCGGCGTTTTCCGATTACCGTAAGGCCGTCGCAGATGAAATCGTGGCGCGTGCGCAGTTCGGTCGTGCCAAGGAACTGTATGAAAAAGGCGCTTTCGCGCTAAAGGACCTGGAATCTGCACAGGACACCGAAGACAAAGCAAAAATCGACGTGGAAACCGCAGCTGAGCGGCTCCGGGTGCTAGGCGGTAACCTGGACCATCCGGCGGGAGTCGTGGACATTCGCGCGCCTGTCTCCGGAGTGATCACCGACCAGCAAGTTACAAACGCGGGAGGAGTGGCGGGCCTGGGATCGCCAAATCCGTTTACGATCTCCGATCTGAGCCACGTATGGATTCTCTGCGATGTTTACGAGAATGATCTTGCCAACGTGCATGTCGGCGAGACGGCCGAGGTTCGTTTGAGCGCTTATCCTGACAAGGTATTTAAAGGACGAATCGGCAACATTGGGCCAATTCTTGATCCCAACATCCGAGCAGCAAAAGTGCGAATCGAAGTGGAGAATTCCGGATTGATGAAAGTAGGGATGTTCGTGACCGCCACGTTCCACGGCGAGAAAAAGGAGATGCACGCCGCCGTTCCGGCGGATGCAATCTTGCATCTGCATGACCGGGAGTGGGTGTACATGCCCGCGGGAGATAAAACATTCAGGCGTGCGGAGGTCACGGCAGGAGAAATACTTCCGAACAAGATGCAGGAGATTGTCACAGGAGTGCATGCCGGGCAGCAGGTGGTGAACAACGCGCTGGTGCTGCAGAACACGGTCGAACAATGAGACGGGCGGCGAGACGAAATTCGATGATGGGGGCGGGGATTAAGCGATGATTCGCGGGTTCGTCGAATACGCGCTGAAGAACCGCTTCATCATCATGATGGTGACGGTTCTTCTGCTCCTCTGGGGCGCCATCTCGTTTCACAATCTGCCCGTGGAAGCCTACCCCGATGTAGCAAATAATTACGTGCAGATCATCACCCAGTGGCCGGGCCGCGCGGCGGAGGAGGTGGAGCAACAAGTCACCGTGCCCATCGAAATTCAGATGAACGGAATGCCGCACCTGGAGCATCTTCGTTCCGTGTCACTGTTCGGACTTTCGAGCGTGATGCTGATTTTCGATGACCAGTCGAGCAACGATTGGAATCGGCAAAAAGCCTTAGAAAGACTCTCCGCCGTGACGTTGCCTGCGGGTATCACGCCGCAAATGGGGACCGACTGGAGCCCGGTGGGACAGATATTCTGGTACACGCTCAAGAGTACGAATCCCAAGTATGACTTGATGGAGCTGAAATCCATCGAGGATTGGACGCTCGAGAAGCAATTCAAGTCCGTGCCAAATGTGGTCGATGTATCGAGTTTTGGAGGAATCACGCGCGAATACCAAGTGCGCGTCGATCCGAACAAATTGGTGTCCTACGGACTGAGCATTGGCCAGGTGGAGCAGCAGCTCGCCAACAACAATGTCAATGCCGGCGGCAGTTTCGTGGAAGAGGGACTGCAACAGATCAACGTCCGGGCTATGGGCCTGTTTACGAGCGTACAAGACATCGGGCAAACGGTGATCAAGACGCAAAACGGAACGGCCATTCGCGTAATGGACATCGGGACGATTACGCAAGGCCAGAAAATCCGTCTGGGACAAATAGGCAAGGCAATTCCCAGCAAGGACGGGCGAATCGTCGACAACGAAGATGTGGTCGAGGGAATCGTGCTACTGAGGAAGGGAGCGAACCCGGACGAGACGTTGACGGCCATCCACGACAAGATGAAGGAATTGAACGAACACATTCTGCCGCCCGGCGTGAAGATCGTCCCGTTTCTGGACCGCAGCGACCTGGTTCATCTCACAACCCATACGGTGTTGCACAACCTGATCGACGGGATTTTGTTGGTCTCCTTGGTGCTGTTTCTTTTTCTTGGTAACGTGCGCGGCGCCATCATTGTGGCGCTGACGATTCCGTTTTCTTTATTGTTCGCGTCGATTTGTCTGGACTTGAACAAGATTCCCGCGAATCTTCTTTCGCTAGGAGCGCTGGATTTTGGAATGGTAGTGGACGGAAGCGTGGTGATTATCGAAAACATTGTGCGGCACTTCAGCGCGGCAACGAGTTCGTTCAAGTCGCCGATGGAACGAATCCGAGACGCGGTGTTCGAAGTGCTCCGACCGGTGTTTTTCGCGCGCGCCATCATTGTCACGGCATATTTGCCTATTTTCACGTTGCAAAGCGTGGAAGGGCGGCTATTCAAGCCAATGGCCTGGACCGTTTCGTTCGCACTTTTGGGGGCGCTGATTTTCTCGATTGCGATTGCACCTGTTCTGGCGTTTTGGCAATTCCGGGACGGTGTGCGCGAGTGGCGAAACCCGGTGATGGAATTCTTGCGGACAAAGTACAAGTCTTCCTTGCAGTGGACTATCGAGCGCAGGAAGTTGACTGTGACGGTCGGAACACTCGTGCTGGCGGCAGCGGTCTTTCTGATTGTAAGCGGCATCATCGGATCGGAGTTCCTGCCACATCTGGACGAAGGCGCGATCTGGGCACGCGGGACGCTGGCGCCAAGCACGGGACCAACTGAGGGTACTCGAGTGATGAATCAGGCGCGGATCATACTCGCGTCATTTCCCGAGGTGAAACAAGTTGTTTCCCAAGTCGGGCGTCCCGACGACGGAACGGATACCACGGGATTTTTCAACACGGAATACTTCGTGGATTTGAAACTGAAATCCGAATGGCGGCCCGTTTTCCACCAAGACAAGGATGAATTGATCGCCGCGATGGACCGCGAGCTCAGCAAGATTCCCGGAGTGCTATGGAATTTTTCGCAGCCGATCTCGGACAACATGGAGGAAGCCGTCAGCGGCGTGAAAGGCGAACTGGCCGTAAAAATGTATGGCGACGATTTGAAGCTGCTGGAGGAAAAGGCGGATGAAGTCGTCACGGTGATGCGAAAGGTGAATGGCGTCGAGGATCTTGGGCTTTTTCGAGTGCTGGGACAGCCCAACTTGAATCTGGTGATAGACCGTCAGCGAGCTGCGCGTTTTGGAATCAACGTCACAGATGTGCAAGACGCCGTGGAGACGGCTGTTGGCGGCAAAGCGGTAAGCCAAGTACTGCAGGGTGAGCAACGCTACGACCTGGTGGTGCGTTATCAGGCGCCCTATCGCGAGACGAAAGAGGCGATTGAAAATATCCGGCTGTTGTCCCCTTCTGGGGAGCGAGTTTCTTTGGCGCAGCTTGCGAAAATTGAAGTGCATGATGGCGCGTCGGAGATTTATCGCGAATCGAATTCGCGCTATGTCGCGATCAAGTACAGCGTGCGAGGGCGCGACCTGGGAGGCGCCGTCGAGGAGGCGATGAAGCTGGTGGAACAACAGGTGAAACTTCCAACCGGCTATCACATTGATTGGGCTGGCGAATATGAAAGCCAGAAAAGATCGCAACGGCGGCTTTTGATCGTGCTGCCCATCACGATCCTGGTGATTTACGTGATTTTGTATTCGATGTTCAGCTCGGCGAAGTGGTCCTTGCTGATTCTCGCGAACGTAGCGATGGCGCCAATCGGCGGGCTGCTCGCATTGGTGATAACCGGGACGCATTTCAGCGTTTCTACGGGCGTCGGATTTCTCGCCCTCTTCGGCGTGTCCGTGGAAACCGGGGTGATTATGCTGGAATATATCAATCAACTGCGCGTGAGCGGCCACTCGATTGAGGATTCAGCGGTGGACGGCGCGGTGCTTCGTTTGCGGCCGATCATGATGACGATGTTGGTGGCGATTCTTGGCCTCTTGCCGGCAGCGCTTTCTCGAGGCATAGGATCGGATTCGCAACGGCCGTTCGCCATCGTCATTGTTGGCGGGCTGCTTGGCGCATTGTTCTTGAGCGTCTATTTGCTGCCGGCGCTTTACGTATGGGTGGCCGGCGACCACGATAAACTCCCCGAACCAGAGGCGGGCTTCGAGGAAGGCGCATGACGCGGGCGCACTGTAGCGAGAGGACTCCATTTCCATGAAGAAGGAAGAAGTTCGCGCTCGGATTGAGGAAATCGGGATCGTGCCGGCCGTGCGTTTTCGTTCGGCTGAGGATGCGCGGTTTGCTACGCAAGCAGTTTCTCACGGTGGAATACCGATCGTAGAAATCACGATGACTGTACCGGGAGCGATTGATTTGATTGCCGATCTGGCGCGGAACAATCCGGACGTGATTGTGGGTGCGGGCACGATTTTCGACACGGAAACGGCGAACCGCTGCCTGGAGGCCGGAGCGAGATTCCTGACAAGTCCCGGTCTCGATCTGCAGCTCGTGGAATTTGCAATTAAAAAAGATACGGTGGTTTTAGCCGGAGCGCTGACACCAACGGAAGTGACGACGGCTTGGAAAGCGGGGGCGGACTTCGTGAAAGTCTTCCCGTGCTCGCTAGTCGGCGGCGACAAATACATCAAAGCGCTGAAAGGACCGTTTCGACACGTGCCCTTGATTGCGGCGGGAGGCGTAAATCAACTGACAGCCGCAAACTTTATTCTTGCGGGAGCGTGTGCCATCGGCGTTGGTGGAGAATTGGTGCCTGAGGAAGCCATCCAGCAACGTCAGGAGGAACGGATACATGAATTGGCGCGCAGGTTTCTGGGTTTTGTGACGAAGGCTCGGGCGCATCTAGCGAAAGTCAAGGGCGTCCGCAAGAGCCGCTAGCCCAATACGATTTTGGTTTCTTTCTGTTCCCAAGGCGTATGCGTTATTCTGGCTGCATGAGGGATGAGAGTGATGCCAAGGCGACGCAAACGCAAGCGGGGCTTTGCGCGGATTGTGCGCACGCCCACATCGTCGAATCCAACCGCGGTGCAATCTTTCTCCTTTGCGAACTATCACGCAGCGATCCCCGTTTCGCCAGATACCCGCGGCTGCCTGTGCTTTCGTGCCCCGGCTACGAGACGAACGTCTGACCCCGATGGCGCAGAAGTTTTCGTAGACGACAAGTTCGTTGGCAGCCCCCTGCAAAACTAAAGCTCGCGGCTGGAAGCCACATTGGTGATTAAGAATGCTGGACTTGCCGAATGGAAGTGCACGCTTGAGATTCTGAAGGACAGCCAGGTCACACTGAAACCGGTTCTCGAACGAGCGCCGTGAGACTTCGGCACTTGAGAAGACGCAAAAAAAGGAGAGCACCCTGAGGATGCCCTCCTGTGAAAAACACAAGAATCTATTGCTGAGGCTGCTGCGGTTGCGACGGAACCGGCGCGTTGGCCGGCGACTTGGCGGAGACCGGGGTCACGTTGGCTGAACCGGCAGTTGCCAACTCGGACGGCTTGTATTTCGGAGCGCTGATGTAACCGTGAACTGTATCTTTGTCGATGCGGTTCACGATGATCTGCACGGGCTGGGAGTCGTTCTCCGTGTGAATCCAGATGGGTTCGTACAGGTTTACTTTTTTCTTCTGAAGCTCATTGTCGTCCACGATCATCGCCACGTCGTAGCTCTTGTGCTTCGTATCCGTTTTGCGAAGGGAAAGTGTGAGAGGCCCGACGCGCTGGAATTGCTTTTGCTTGGAGAGGTCAAATTCGAAGTAGCTGCGCTCGCCGCGCTTCTCGAGCACCACGAGTTCATCGTGCGTCTTGGCAATCGAACCGTTCAGGTCATCGCGAGTGGAATTGATGGTACCTTCGAGATCGGAACGGTTTTTGGCTACTTCGTCTTGTGTCTCTTTCAGTTTTTTCTCCTGCTCAGCCAACTGAGCCTGGAGCTGCACGTATTTCTTGTCGACAACAGGGGCGCGACGATTGGCGACGTGCTTTTTCGCGGGTGCGGGCTTGGCGGGGGCGACGGGGGTGGCCGTGGATGCGGCCTCAGGGGTCTGTGCGGAAGTGTCTGCCGCGGCTGCTGAATTAACCGCGTCGGGAACCGAAGTGGGTGTCGCTGGGGCCTGGGGCAAGGTCTGCGCTGCTGTCACTTCATTAAGTTTAGCAGTCAAGGCATTTAGTTGCCCTTGCATCTGGTTCATGGCCTCGGTGGTTGTTGCGACCTGCGCTGACTGCTGGCGAACGATCGATTGTTGGTGAATGGCGTAAGCGAATGTCACTACGGTGACTCCAAACAGCGCTACGACTACGATGAGCAGCAAGCGGTTTGCGCCAGCCTGCAAAGCCGCCCAACTGTTCTGATCGTTGTGGTTCGATTCTTGATACTCGTCCATGATTTCCCTCCTGGATCACATCCTCAAGCAGCAACCTGATGACCTACGAATATCGCCCGCGCCGTGCTGCCGCCATGCGCTGGGGTGGAAAAGCCATTTGCCGTAGCTCTGGAGACAAACATCCCCACGATTGTATGAGCACGCGGATGGCCGGGTGACTTAGGCGCAGAGGATTTAACGTGTTTATCTTCAAGGGGTAAGAACCAGCGCGCTAACCGCCGAGATCTGTCGCGGTACTAGTCCTGGAAAAATATCCCTGGGTCAACGAAGGATTTATCTGGTCCGCATTTCTTGGAAACATCTGTCGAGCATGTGAAGAGAGCATGTCCGTGGGATGCCCGAGGCCGATAGGCAAAGCCGCGCGAATTGCTTCCGCGACCGTTCTGCGACGGCCCAGTACCCCGCTGCATGCCGTAGACCCAAACTAGGATGTGAGATTGCCGGGAAGCAAGGGCGTGTGCTAGCATCCGCGGAGTTGGGGAACGGACCAGGGGTAGATAATGCTTGTCCGGCGCCTTACCCTGCAGAACGCCGGCATCGGGGCCACGCTCTCCATCACAACTTCTGAATGGCACACCCAGGCGCAGGCCCGCGCCTGAATTCTTCGGGACGGACCTCGCCTGTTGGCGCCGGCATCGCCGGGGCCACGCAAAGGGAGGTCTATATGAAGAGCTATCTCACCAAGGACTTACGCAATGTTGGCATTGTCGGCCACGGCGGCACCGGGAAGACGCAACTGGTGTCGTCGTTGCTTTTCACCGCGGGGATGACGCCGCGCTGGGGAAAAATTGCGGAAGGCAGCACCACTACTGATTGGGACGAAGAAGAAATCGCGAGGAAAATCTCCATTCAGACCGGGCTCGCCTACGCGGAATGGCCCAGTTCCGGAGGGCATCCGGGTGGTTCCGAAAAGGTCAAAATCAACTTCATCGATCTACCCGGTTACTCGACATTCATCACCGAGACAAAAGCTTCGCTGATTGCCGCGGACGCGGCGCTGATTGCGGTGGACGCGCACGTTGGCGCGCAAGTGACCACGGAAAAGGTTTGGGACTATTGCACCGAATACGATATTCCGCGCGCGTTTGTACTGACCTGGATGGACCGGGAGCTGGCCAGTTTTGAGCGCTCGATGGAATCGCTTGAACAGGTGTTTGGGCGGAACGTGGTTGCGCTGCAGCTTCCCATCGGTACGGAAAAAGGCTTCCGCGGCGTGATCGACCTTGTCGCCATGAAAGCACACATCTACAAGCCGGATGGAGATGGGAAGCCGTCAATTGAAGAGATTCCTGCCGCACTTGCCGATGAAGCCAAGGAAGCGCACGAAAAGCTCGTGGAAATGGTCGCGGAGGGCGACGACGAATTGATGGAAGAGTTTTTCAGGGAAGGCACGATTCCCATTGCTGATTTGATTCCCGGCGTCCGGAAGGCCATCGTGGCGGAGAAAATATTCCCAGTGCTGATGGTTTCTGGGCTACGCAACGTGGGAACCGCCAGCTTGCTAACTTTTCTGGCCGATGCGTTTCCACATCCCGATGAGCATGCGCAGGTGGGCTTCACGGAGCCCAACGGCAAGGGCGAGCGCGTGGAGCGCAAGTATGATGACGGCCAGCCACTTTCCCTGTTTGTGTTCAAGACGCTCGCGGACCCTTTCGCGGGACGGATCAACTATTTCAAAGTGAAGAGCGGTGTCCTAAAAAATGACGCCACGCTGACGAATTTCAATCGGGGCACGCTTGAGCGCTTCCAGCACACGCAAGTTGTACAGGGCAAACAGTTCACCGAAATTGCGGAATTGCACGCGGGAGATATCGGCGCCGTCGCCAAGCTGAAAGAAACGACGACTGGCGAAACGCTGGGTGACAAAGCCGCGCCCATCTACTACAAGCCAGCACAGCTTCCCGAACCCTCCATCACCTTCGCGATCGAACCCAAAACGCGCGCGGACGAAGACAAAATCGGCGTCTCCATCCACAAAATTATCGAGGAGGATCCCGCACTACACTTCATGCGCGACCCCCAGACAAAGGAATTCCTGCTTGCGGGGTCTGGGCAGCAGCATATCGAGGTGGTCGTCGCGAAGTTGCATAAGCGCTATCACGTGGACCTTACGCTGAAGCCACCCAAAGTGGCGTACCGCGAAACGATCCGAGGCAAAGCCGACGCTGAGGGTAAGCACAAGAAACAGTCCGGCGGGCACGGCCAGTTCGGCGTGTGCCGCATAAAGATGGAGCCGATTGAACGCGGCAAAGGTGTTGAGTTTGTCGATGATGTCTTCGGCGGCGCGATTCCGAGGAACTGGATTCCCTCGGTCGAGAAGGGGATTCGAGACGCAGCCGCACGCGGCTATCTCGCCGGTTTTCCCGTCGTGGATTTCCGCGCCGTGCTCTACGACGGCAAGTACCACGACGTGGACTCGTCCGATATGGCTTTCAAAATCGCCGGCTCGCTGGCATTTAAGGAAGCGATGAAGATGGCCAAGCCCGCTCTGCTGGAGCCGGTGATGCACGTCGAAGTCTACGCGCCGGACCAATATTCCGGCGACTTGATGGGCGATCTCAGCTCGCGACGTGGCCGCATCGCGGGCAGCGAAGCGCGCGGGCATAACGTAGTCATCAAAGCGCAGGTCCCGTTTTCAGAAATGCTTAGTTACGCCAATGACCTCATTTCCAAAACGCAAGGACGCGCGACGTACTCGATGGAGTTTTCCCACTACGACTATGTGCCGAACGAGCTGGCGCAAAAAGTGATCGACGCGCACAAACCAGCTCACGGCGAAGCTACAGAAGAAGAGGGCTAGTTTTCCTAGGATTCTGCTCGAGCCTTTGCATCGCGCATCCTAAAGTGTGTTCACGAACGGCTGCCCGGCGCCAAATTGGTGCTTGCTGGTGCGAGCCACGCCGCCAAAATGGTGGTGTTATGAAAAACAAGCCAGCTCACAAGCACAACCCGCAAACACTCGGTCCACAAACGCTAGCCATTCACGGCGGTGAACCGCCGCGCCACGGCGTCGGCGCGCCCGTGGGCACACCGATTTGCCGCACGTCGACGTTTACCTTTTCCTCGACGGCGGAAATGAAGTTGTGGGCCGAAGGCAAGAGCAAAGCGTACATCTACTCGCGGTACGGCAACCCAACTTTGAGCGTTGCGGAGGGAAAGATCGCGGCGCTTGAAGGTGGAGAAGCTGCTGTAGTCACGGCCTCTGGCATGGCGGCGATATCCTCCGCACTGTTGGGCGTCCTTAAGTGCGGCGATGAACTAATTTCTACGGCGCAGGTTTATGGCGGCAGCTACCGGCTGATGCGAGACGTTTTTCCGGACATGGGTATCAAGGTGCATCAGGTAGGCACTGATCTCGCAGGGCTGGAAGAACTCGCCACACCGCGAACAAAATGTCTCTACGTAGAGACGCCGACGAATCCGACACTGCGGCTCGTCGATTTACACAAAGCGATTACCTTTGCCAAGAAGCATAAGCTCATTGCGATCATCGACAACACGTTCGCCACGCCAGTGCTGCAAAATCCTCTGGCGTTAGGGTACGACATCGTCGTGCACAGCGCCACGAAAGCACTGGCAGGACACTCTGACGTCATCGCCGGCGTCGCCGTCGGTAACAAGCATTGGATGGAGCGCATCCGCCACATGGTCATTTACCTTGGTGGCTCGATGGATCCGGAGGCGGCTTATCTTCTGATTCGCGGAATAAAGACGCTGGGAGTGCGCGTCGAACGCCAGTGCGAAAACGTGATGGCAGTCGCCAAGTTCCTCGAGAAACATCCAAAAGTTGCGCGCGTGCACTATCCCGGCCTCGCATCTCATCCTGATCACAAACTCGCAAAAAAACAGATGCGCGGATTCGGCACGATGATGGCGTTTGATCTGAAAGGTGGATTACCTGCCGCTCGGCATTTCTGCGACCGCGTCCAGTTGTTCCTGCTGGCGGCGAGCCTCGGCGGTGTTGAGTCGCTCGTCATACTTCCCATCTACAGCTCGCACTACAACATGAGCGCCGAGGAACTGAAGCGCGCGGACGTAAGCCCAGGCACGGTGAGAGTATCAGTTGGACTCGAAGATGCAGAAGACCTGATTGCCGATTTGAAGCAGGCGCTCGCCTGATCGCATGAACTGGGAAGGATCCTGAGCACACTAGGCTGGCTGTGGTTCAGCGGGCAGCTCCCATTTCTGCTTTTCGGGAAGTAGGGATTTTACGATGTCTTCCAGTTCATGGGAGCTCTGCACATGCTCCGGAAAATTGTGGACGCTGATGTCCATCGAAAGATCGTACTTGGCTCGGACCGCTTGAAGCTGTTCCTGCAGACGAACGGCCACGCGCTTGGCGTTGAGCGTATCGGTTTCCGGCAGAACGATGGCGAAAAGTTCAGGTGAGAGGTTATAGATCGAATCCGTAGGACGGAGCTTGCCGGACATGGCTTTGGCAGCCTCGCCCCAGGCGGCTTCGCGTTGTTTGGGGTCTTTATCCCTCGAAGAGTGTTTCGATTGAACAAGCAAGAGCGTCAGCGTTTTTTTCATCGTCATGGCTCTACGGTGTTCCATCGTCAGACGGTCCCAGAAATGGTCCTGGCTGGGCATGGATTGCAAAATGTCGACGCTGGCTTGCTGGCGAAGCTGGACGTTCCGCTCCAACTGCTCGATCACATTTTGCTTAAGTTTGCGGACCAATCGCTGACGATCTAGCAGGTAACCGGCAAAAAGAACTGTGAGCACGCAGAAACCAAAGTAGGCAACGCGCAGCGTCCATTTGCTTCCGCTATCAGGGCGCAGAAACACTAGCGGATACATGAGTACGGCGAGCCCGGCGGCCTGCACGAGGACAAACACAGCCGCGAGGACGGTGAGGTGCAGTTCCCGCCGTTCGAGTTGGTCAAGTTCCTTGCGGTTTAGCATGGGCATCACTCAGCCTTCGCCATTTCTTCCAGCGCAACCTACTCATCGAGGCACTGTGGTCTTTGGCGGCTCATTCCAGAGTGAGATTCCCAGCTGAAGGGGGCAATAGACTTAAGGTACTGTGGAGCGAATTTGATACTGTACTTCCGCGGCTGCACAAGGACTTCGCCGACAGCCGCCAGAGTGAGGAAGAGGAGATGCGATGGGTGCAGCGCTCGATGGAAAAGTGGCGATTGTGACCGGTGCGTCGCGCGGGATCGGGCGCGCCATCGCGGAGCGTCTGGCCGGCGAAGGCGCTGTTGTAGTGGTCAATCATCGCGCCAGCGCAGGGCAAGCTGCGGAGGTTGTGGCCGCGATAGAGATCGCAGGTGGTCGAGCCGTTGCACTGGCAGCGGATATGGGCGTGGTTGCGGGCGTCCAGCGACTGGTGAACGGCACGATCGAGCAGTTCGGCAAGTTGGACATTCTGGTGAACAATGCAGGCGTCGGAAAAAGAACGGCGATGGCCGACATGACGGAGAGGGAGTTTGACTGGACGTTAGCCATAAATGCACGCGGACCATTCTTTGCCATCCAGGCGGCGGTACCGCGGATGAGCGACGGCGGTCGCATCATTAATATTTCATCTTGCGGCACGCATGTCGCCCAGGTGACCGGTTTGCTGGCGGTGTATCAAATGTCGAAAGGTGCGCTGGAGCAACTCGCGCGATGCTACATGAAAGAGTTGGGCGCGCGCGGGATCACGATCAATTCGGTTTTGCCGGGGTTTGTGGAGACAGAACTGGCAAGCGATACGCCTGCAGCATACAAAGAAGCGCTGGTGCAACGGACGGCGCTTCGGCGTTTAGGAACGCCGGAAGACATCGCGGAAGTGGTATGTTTTCTGGCGAGCGACGCGGGGCGCTGGGTTACCGGAGAGACTATTCAGGTCAGCGGCGGACTCGCTTAAAGATCGCGTAATCGGAACCGTGGTACAGACTGAAGTCAGTACCACCAAAAACAAAAACGGGCGGGACGCCGAAGCGCACCGCCCGTTTCGTATTTTTGTGAAGTGGAATTAGAGGGGTTGGACGTTCGAGGCCTGCAGACCCTTGGGGCCCTTGGTCACTTCGAATTCAACCGCTTGGCCATCGTTCAACGA
>Ga0209446_1000057_pt1 | contig 36454 bp, 29 predicted proteins | sample BogFormECP04_OM2_FD_188242 | JGI IMG/M metagenome (GOLD analysis project Ga0209446, IMG submission 188242) | Bog forest soil microbial communities from Calvert Island, British Columbia, Canada - ECP04_OM2 (SPAdes) (version 2) | ecosystem: Environmental > Aquatic > Freshwater > Wetlands > Bog ... | reverse complement strand
CTGTTAGCACGTCGGCTCAGGAACCCACCGAGGGCATCGTATGCGCAAGCCTATAGAGCCTGTAGGAATCCCCTCCGTTCCCGGAGGGGAGGATGTCAAGCGAGGAAAAGAAGAATGGCAAAGGTGAGTATTGATGCGGAGTTGAAGGCGAAATGCCCGCGGGCGGCTTTGGCGTGCGTGACGGCGGAAGTGGAAACCGGCGCGACGCCGGAGGACTTGGACCAGGAGCTGCGTGGTTGCGAAGGGGAGATTTTGAAGTTGGCGGAACCGAAGGCCGTGCTGGAGTCGGCAGCGATTCTGGCGACGAGAGCAGGGTACAAGGCGCTGGGGAAGGATCCGGCGAGGTATCGTGGGTCGGCGGAGGCGCTCCTGCGGAGGGTGATCGCCGGGAAAGGGTTGCCGCGAATTAACAATGTGGTGGATGTGATTAATCTCGTGAGCGTGGAGAGCCGGTTGCCGGTGGGGCTTTATGATTTGGCGCATGTGCAAGGCGATATTGTGTTTCGAGCGGGGCGGGCTGGGGAAACTTATAAGGGGATCGGGAAATACGATTTGAATTTGGAAGAGTTGCCGGTGTTTTGCGATGCGCTCGGGCCCCATGGGAGTCCGACGAGCGATTCAGAGCGGACGATGGTGACGGAGGTGACAAAGCGGGTGATTGCCATAATCATCTCGTTTGGCGGGGTGGAGACGTTGCCACGCTGTGGCCAACAAATGACAGAACTTTTTCAGAAACACTCGTCAGGAAAAAATATCCAACTCGAAATCGTGAGCTAGTTCATCGGGTGACCGGCTCGGGAAGTTGTTTCTCGTCTTCGGCTTGGACGCGGCGATTAAAGAAGCCGCGGGCGGCTAAGAGTTCGGCGTTGAGAAGGGCGGCGCCGGCGGCGCCGCGGACTAGATTGTGGGAGAGCAGGGTTAGCTTTATATCGAGGAGCGGACATTCGCGGATGCGGCCGACTACTGCAGCCATGCCGTTTCCGGCGTGAACGTCGCGGCGGGGTTGTGGGCGGTCGTCGCCATCGATGACAAACACGGGATGACGGATGGCGGAAGGCAGTGAGGCAAGTTCGGCGTTGACTTCAAAATTGCGCAACGCCTCGCGGACTTCTTTCAGGCAAGCAATTTTTTTCAGGCTGACGGAAATGCATTCGAGGTGGCCTTCGAGGACCGGGACGCGATTGCAGTGGGCGCTGAGGCCGAGGCCGGCGTCGATGAACCGGGCGCCGTCCCATTTGCCGAGAAGTTTTTGCGGCTCGGATTCCATTTTTTCTTCTTCGCCGTTGATGAAGGGAATGACGTTGGCGTGAATGTCCATGGAGGCCACGCCGGGGTAGCCAGCGCCGGAGACGGCTTGGAGCGTGACGGCAAAAACTTTTTCGAGACCGAAGGCGTCCGCGAGGGGCTTCAGGACGAGGACGAGACCTGCCGTCGAGCAATTCGGGTTGGTGACAATGAAGCCAGTGTCGTATCCGCGATTTTTTTGCTGGGTGGGGATGGCGTCGAGATGCGAGGCGTTTACCTCGGGAATAAGCAGAGGGACGTCGGGGTCCATGCGATGATTTTTGGAGTTGCTGACTACGGGATAACCGGCGCGGGCGAAGTCTTCTTCGGCGCCGCCGGCGACGGAAGAATCGAGCGCGGAAAAAACAAAGTCACAATCGAGACTCGGGTCGAGGCTTTTGACGACGAGGTTGCGTGCGGCTTCAGGGATGGGGCCGTCGAGTTGCCAGCGGACGGCTTCGGAGTAGTTCTTGCCCGAAGAACGTTCTGAAGCAGCAACTTCTGTGAGCTCGAACCAGGAATGATTGGCGAGAAGTTTTACCAGACGCTGCCCTACCAGACCTGTTGCGCCTAGAACACCGGCGCGCCATTTTTTTGCGGCGCCGCCTGGCAGAGGACTTTCACTCTGCTGGGCGACTTGCTGTGACTTGCCGGTCTTATCGCCATTTTCCGAAGAATGCGCGCTCATGCCGCACCTCCACACTGCGCGCGATGATTTGCGTTTTGCGGCACACCGATGCGCGTTCCTCGAACGTGCGGCTTAAATGTGTTGCGAATCCAGATGGTCATTTCCGTTTCCGCGGCCAGCGGCAGTACATGAGGATGAAGGACCTTGGCGCCGCCGGCTGCCAGAGCGTGCGCTTCATCATAGCTCAGGTCGTGGAGAAGCTTGGCTTCCACAGAGTCGTGCGGATTCGCGGTATAAACCCCGTCCACATCGGTCCAGATGACCAGCTCTTCGGCGTCCACCACGTGAGCGATGATCGCGCCGGAAAAATCGGAGCTATTTCGACCGAGCGTGGTGATACGGCCGTCGGGAGTGGCACCGATGAAGCCAGTGACGACGGGAACGAGTCCGGCTTCGAGGAGCGGAAGGAGAATGCCACGGCCACGCTGTTTGGTTTCATCCAGCTGAGGTTTGGCGTCGCGAAACGTGTCGCAAGTGAGGACGAAATCGGAGGAGGAAACTGGAACAGCGGGAACGCCGGACTTTTCGAGCGCGGCGGCAAAGAGACGTGCGCTGAATCGCTCTCCGAACGAGGCGAAACGATCGGCGAGTTCCGCGCTTACCACGACGCGGCCTTGTGGTGGGACTTCATGGAGAAGATCCCGGCCGAGGAGCTGGAGGTTGCGGCGAACGCGATCCTGTTTCTCCTCACCAAGCTGAAGATCCTGGAGCACGTCAAGGTGGAGATGGATGACGCCCTCGGCCTCATTGCTCGCGTGGGAAAGTTTGCCTTCGGCGAGGGCTCGAGAAACGGAGAGCAGACGATCGGTAACGCCCTTCATCGCGGAAACCACGACGATGACATCTGAATCCTGCCGAGCCGCCCGCACCAGACTTGCGGCGTGCAACATGCGCTCGGCCCCTAGCAAAGAGGTGCCGCCGAACTTTAACGCGACGACATTCTCGTGAGAGTTTGCTTGCGTGGCGCTCGAGGCGACAACGAAGCGCCCACGAAAGGAACCTTCCGCTTCCACACTTTCCTGCGCGTATTGGGAACTCATGACATCCGCTCCTGGTTGCCGCTGGAGCGTCTCTGGCGGGGGTTAAAAGAAGAAACCCACCGCCAGGTTCGCTTCAGGCGGTGGGTTGGAAACTTTTTCTAGCTTGCTAGCTGTTTCTCCACGCGCCGGAAGCGAAAATAGTCTTCTTCGCCTTAGTCGAGGTAATCGACATAGACGTCGTAGTGGTAATTCGCTTCGTGGCGATGGAAATCATACCGGGAAAAAGATTAGCACAAGAAAAACCGGACGTATAGCAAAGATTGAGAAAGAGACGAGGGGCGGCATCGAGAAGGTCCCGAGGCCCGCATCTGTCCCCATTTCCAACTGGAAGGACACGGGAGATACATCTCGGAAATGTTCACTAACGCATTGTATTTCAGTAACTTACAGGCAGCGACTTATTCGATCCTGGCGTGTTAGATGGAGCAAGGGTCGGTGGGCGCGTGGTGCGCCTCCGGGGTATCCAAGCTCGAAAGGAAAGAAGGCCATGAATCCAATGAAGTGGTTAAGTGGGCTATTTGTGGTTGCGCTTATCGCCCTCGCAATGGGATGCGGGGGAGGAAGCATGAGTACGATGCCGGTCACGCAGCAGCAGGCGGGAACGGTGTTTGTGTCGGGCGGAGACGCGCCTCTGCCGAGCGTCGTTTCGTTCAAAGTTGTTATTTCGGGGATTAGCGTGGCTGAGGGCACAGGCACTCCGATCACGGTAACGACCGGCTCTCAAACCGTGGACTTCGCCAGACTGAACGGGCTACACACGCTGCTGGATATGAACACGATTCCAGCAGGGACCTACGACACGGTGATTGTCGCGCTGGCTAGTCCGGAGATCGACTACCTCAATGTGACGAACCCACAGACGAATCCTCCGACGCGGCCGACGATCAGCAGCCTGACCTCGACCACGACACCGCCGGCGACGCTCTCGACATCGATGGTATCGATCAGCCTGAGCAGTCCTTTGGTTGTGAACTCGGGCGATGTGATTGGCTTGGGTTTCGAATTCGACATCCGGAAGTCACTGGCGGTGGATATGAACGGCCAGATTACGGGTGTCGTGAATCCGACCATCAATGTGAATGCGATTACGCCGAGCGATGCGGACGCATATATCGATGAATTTATCGCGGGCGTGACGACCATCAACGCTGGCGGGAATTCCTTCACGATTCAAGGGCCGCACGGGCACGCGTTTACAGTGAATGTGAACGATCAGACGGAATGGGAAGGCAGCGAGACCATCAGTAATCTGACCAATTCGTCGATCGTTTCGATCTCGGGCACGTTGGACCGGACCGATGGGACGTTTCTGGCTGATACGGTGGCCATTCTTTCGCAGGATAAGTTCTATGCGGGAGGTCTGATTACTTACGTGGATCCGCCGACTGGTACGGCGCAGGACTTCGATCTGTACGTGCGAGACGTCTTGCCGGCGGGTACTGGATTCAATTCCGGACAGATTTCGACGATCGACCTGACGGGCAACGAGAAGTACTTCATCTACTGGATGCACAATGTGTTCGTCAATCCGAGGTTCAGCAACATCTTCTTTAATGCGTCCCTGCTAGTTCCGGGGCAGCACGTGAGCATTGGTGGACCGTTCAACAATGGCGCCGTTACGGTGAAGCGCGTGGTGCTGCGGCATGAAGGACACACGGGCACGCTGGTGTCCGGCAGTGCAAACGTGGGCACCAGCACCTTCCAGTTCAATTCGAACGGACTGGCGGGCGTGTTGTTCAATGGGCCAGTGACCGTCTACGTGACGCCGTTCACGAGGTTTGGCGGCGGGCTGACGAGTCTCGAAGACTTGACGAACAATCCGACGAATACGCTCCGCGTGATCGGTGTGGTGCTTAAGGATCCCATCAGCAGCCAGCCGGTGTTTGTGGCGCGCAGCGTCACGGAGCTCCCCAACTAAGGACACAAACCAAAGAAGTTTCAAGGGAAACGGCCACTCCGAACAATTGGGGTGGCCGTTTGTTTTTTGTGGACAACCTTAAAAAGGAAGGCCTGGGCAAATAAGGAACTAAGCTTCAAAGATCAAGCTGGAGCAAGTAAGGCCGGACTCGGCTTTTTGGAGCTCGGAAATGTCGAGCGGCGTGACGTGGAAACCGGCGGCTTCGATGCGGGCACGTGTCTCGGGGAAGGACGCGGGGAAGATGACGGTGTTTCCAAATGCCAGGGCGTTGGCGGCGTGCGGCTCCGCGGGGTCAACACCGATCCAGTCGTAGCCGGAAAAAGGCGTTGGATCGAACCAGGCGCGATTCGCGAGGAGCGTATCGTGGCCGAGGCGGGTGACGGCGGACTTCAGATGAAGGCAGCCCGTCACAGGAACTGGGATGACATCGTAGTGGTAGGACGCGAGGATGGCAGCGAGCTGGCGGAGGCCTTCGGCGTTGCTGCGCTTCGTGACGCCGACGAAAAATTTGCGGCCGATGCGCAGAATGTCGCCACCCTCGAGGGTGCCGGGAAGCATGACGTGTTCAAGCTTGCGAAATTTGGAAATGGCTTCGGCGAGGGAAGCGGCTTCCGGACGGCGCGATTCGGTGCCGAGCGGGAAAATGACGGCGAGTTCGTCGAGAACGATAGCGGGATCCTCGACGAACATGGAATCGGGGAGATCCGGCTCGGCAGGGAGCGGAACGACGCGAGCGCCAAGTTTTTCGAGGAGGTTTTCGTATGCGTGGTGCTGCGCGACTGCGATTCGGAAATCAATCGGCTGGCGTGGAATGAAGCTAAGTTCGCAATTTACTATGGCGGGGCTGACGGCGCGCGTGATGGCTGTGAGCATAACGGAAGAGCGAGTTTACACGAGAACCTTGCGAATGATTGAAGCTCGCGTGCGAAGAAGATAGACTCGGCGCGCAGGAATCGGCGAGGGGCCATTGCATGGGTGTTTTGCAGAGAGTGGGGAGGGGCATAGCCGCGAGCGCATTGGTGCTGGGCACGTGCAGCGCTCCGCCGGCGAGCCGTGCACAGGACAAGGCTACCGCGGCGGTGGACGAGGTGTTTGCGGACTTTACGAAAGCGGGTTCGCCGGGATGCGCGGTGGCAGTCTATAGAAATGGCAGGATCATCTACACAAAAGGCTATGGTCTGGCGAATATCGAAGAAGATGTTCCGATTACAGCGGAGTCGGTATTCGACATCGGATCGACCTCGAAACAATTTACGGCTGCGAGTATTCTGCTGCTGGAAAAACAGGGGAAACTCTCCGTCAACGACGACGTCCGGAAATACCTTCCGGAGTTGCCGGATTACGGATCGAAGATCACCATCCTGCATCTTCTGAATCACACGAGCGGGCTGCGCGATTACCTGACGCTGATGGATCTCGCGGGCATCAACACAGACAGCGTGACGACGGACGAGGATGCGCTGCAAATCATCGCGCGACAGAGAGCGCTGAACTTTGCGCCGGGGAGCGACTGGCTCTATAGCAACACGGGTTATTTTCTCTTGTCCATCATCGTGAAACGCGTGACTGGCAAGTCGCTTCGCGAGTTCGCAGCGGAGAACATATTTTCTCCTCTGGGGATGACGCATACGCAGTACCGCGACGACCACGCCGCTCTGATCCCCGAGCGCGCGATGGCCTACGATCCAAAAGAAAGGAAAGATGGTTACACGCTGAACGTTTCGTACTTCGAGCAGACAGGTGACGGTGCGGTGCACACCTCGGTCGAAGACCTGTTGAAATGGGATGAGAATTTTTACAGCGGGCAAGTGGGCGGAAAAGATTTCCTGGCGGAGCTTCAAGAGCCGGGCAAGCTGAACAGCAGCAAAGTGCTCGACTATGCAAAAGGATTGCACATTGCCGATTACCGTGGATTGCACACAGTGAGCCATGGCGGCGCGTGGGGCGGCTACCGGGCGGAACTTTTGCGTTTCCCGGAACAGCACTTCTCCGTGGCGTGCTTGTGTAACCGTGGAGACGCGAATCCAACAAAACGCACGGTCCAAGTCGCGGACATTTATCTGGGCAGCATGATGAAGCCCAAAGAAGAAAAGAAAGCGGCTGAACGAGAAGTGGGAGAGAAGAAAGAGATCCCGCTGACCGCGGAACAGCTTCGACGCTACACGGGTGATTATTGGAGCAGCGAACTGGGTGTGACCTATCGCATGGGCATCGTCGACGGCAAGCTAAGGGTTGTGGCGATGCTGGATGGCGGCGGATTTGTGCATACGAACGCTCTGCCTCCAGATGGGTTTGCAGCGACGGGTCCGGATGAGTTCACTTTGACCAAGATGGGGATCACGATTCACTTCGAGAAAGATTCCAATCAGGTGATGAGCGGGTTCAAGCTGGATGCGGGGCGCACGCTGGGCATGATTTTTACGCGCCGAGATGGCACGGAGAAGTAGGAGGCTTAAATGGAGGCAGCTGCGGGAATGAGTTCGACCAGGCGGGTGGCGGCGATTCTCGTGATACTTCTGGGAGGGGCCGCGCTGTGGTGGCTGGGCGGCAGCGGAACGGATGTCACGGCAGGCAAAGGTGGCCTGTCAGCAACGATTGTGTCTGGGCAGAGGCAAACTGGCGCCAACGATCCGCGGCTTGCGGGCGCGCACCGCTTCGAAGATGGCGGCTGGATCTACGTGCATCTCGAAGGCGATCCGGCAATGGTAGGTTTTCAGCACGGCTATTTGTTGGCAGCTGATATAGAGGATGCGTTCCGAGCCGTGAGCGCCGGAATGATGCATGAGACAGAGCGCGACTGGGCGTTCTTCCGGAAGGCTGCGCATGAAATGCTCTGGCCTAAGATTGACGCCGAGTACCAGCAGGAGTTGCAGGGAATTGTGGAAGGTCTGTATGCGCGGACAAATTCAAAGCTGGATGTAGACGACATCGTGGCCATGAACGCGTTTGAAGAACTGCCGGATTACTACGTGCCTTGGTTCAACAAGCAGCAGAAAGTGGCGCATGCACCGAATTTAAAGAGCCCCGGAAATTGCAGCGCGTTTGTGGCGACCGGAAGCTGGACGAAAGACGGAAAAATCGTCATGGCGCACAACAATTGGACAAGCTATGCAAACGGCGAACGCTGGCGCATTGTTTTTGACATTGCTCCGAAGACCGGCCACCGAATTTTGATGGATGGATTTCCGGGGGTGATAGCGAGTGACGACGACTTCGGGATCAACAGTGACGGTTTGATGGTGACGGAGACAACGATCACGCAGTTTGAGGGCTGGGATCCCAACGGGAAGGCCGAATTTGTGCGCGCGAGGAAGGCTCTGCAATACGCGGGGTCGATCGACGAGTACACGAAAATCATGCTCGACGGCAACAATGGCGGCTACGCCAACGACTGGCTTCTGGGCGACAGCAAAACCGGCGAGATCGCGCAGCTTGAGCTGGGGCTGAAGGCTTACAAATTGTGGCGAACGAAAGATGGCGAGTTCGCGGGATCGAACTGGGCGCGCGATCCGAAAGTGATCAAAGAGGATGCGCCGCAATTCGAACCGGGCAATCTTGAGATATCGCCCAATGCGCGTCGCGTGCGATGGGATACGCTGCTGAAAGAGAACAAGGGTAAGATCGACGTGAACCTCGCGGAGAAAATGCTCGGCGATCACGTCGATAGTTATCATCAGAAACCGGAGACGAACGAGCGAACGCTATGCGGGCACGTGGATTCCTCGCCGCGCGGAGTGGATGTGTGGGGATGGACGCCGTATTTTCCCGGCGGAGCCGTGCAAGCCAAGGCGACGGATTCAAGTATGACGAAAGAGATGAAAATGGTGGCGCGGGTGGGACATCCCTGCGGGGAGAATTTTCTAGCCAAACCGTTTCTCGCGGCGCATCCGGAATATGCTTGGCAGGAGCCTTATTTGCGCGATATGAAGGCGGGACCATGGACGGAGTTTCATTCCGGGGAAACGACAGTCTCGCAGAAGCAATAGTAGGCAAGCGGAAGCGATAGCCATGCAGCCCGAATCAGAGTCCGGCGCAGGATATTCCGGAGATAAACTCGGAGTTCCTCACTACGGCCAGCGCGTGGCTTGCGCGAAGTGACCGATCAATAGAGTCGTGATGGTAATGCCGGCGCCGAGCAGCATTCCGGCAAGGATGAGGCCGACGACGCTGAGAGGTATCCAGAACCCGGAACGTGCGGCTGCGGGTTCCTTGGTGAGAACCGGAGCGGCGATTTCTGGAGTGTTCTCAGGTACGGCCTCTGGCGCGAGCGGCGCGCCGGGAACATCGGAGGCTTCGGAGGGCACCACCAGACAGTACCCTTTGCGAGGAATCGTCTCGATGTAAAGAGGTTTTTCCGTGGAATCACCGAGTGCCTGACGGAGCTTGTTTACCGTTGTGTTGACGTTGGCGTCGTAATTTACGTGCGTGTCGGCAGGCCAGAGGCGTTGTCGCAATTCTTCGCGGGTTACGACCTCGCCGGGCTTGTCCAGAAGCGCGACCAGGACTTGATACACCTTTCCATGCAGCTTGAGTCGCGAGCCATTCTTGGTTACTTCTTGCCGGTGCTGATCAACCTGAAACGGACCAAAACGCATAAAACGCGGGCCTAAAGAAGGCGCGAAGTTTGATCGTTCGTCCATCCCGGTATCCAGAGTTGGGATAACGTTTGGAGTCATACACCCCATCCTATATAGACATTAGACGCACAAAACGCCTGGGTGTTTAATGGAGAATACGAAATTCCAATGAAGAAGTTTCCTTTTTTTCGTGATAGCAAGTTCACGCAACAAAGAACAGACAGAACTGACTTTCCGAAGGCTTCGGCAGTCCGGCTAAAAATCTATTCTTAATATAGTCATAAAATATGCATAAATGTTGGCCGAATACGAACAGTTGTCCGTTATTGGGACAGGCCAGTCGTCCGAACACGATGCAAGGGAGACTATATACAATTTCTTTAATTTGGTCCCGCGCCCGCTTATTTTCCTTTGGTGGGGAGCTGTAAATCGCTTGCGAGCGACCTGCGCTGAGGGCGCCCAGGCTGAAAACTCGCAGGCTATTTAATTTCCTGCGCTTGCTGCACCCTGCGGCAAAGTCATGATTTCGACGCTTGACGGGAATCGCTTGGAACGATAAACGTGCTGGGTGACTTTCTGGTAGTCGGAATCTTTCGCTTCGAAAATATTGGGAATAAATTTCTGCGGATTACGATCATACAGAGGGAACCAACTGCTCTGCACTTGCACCATGATGCGGTGGCCTTTCTTGAAAACGTGGTCCGCAGTATGGAGATCGATCGTGAAAGGCGTCGCCTCGCCGGGCTTGAGCGGCTCCGGTTTCTCGAAAGAATTGTGGTAGCGGCCGCGGAAGATTTCATCGGAAATCATGAGTTCGTAGCCTGAGAGTTTCCAGTCGTCAGGATATTTTTGCGGATAAACATCAATCAATTTAACAATCCAATCGCTATCGCTGCCGGTTGTGGAAGCAAATAATTTGGCGGTGACCTGGCCCGCGAGCGTAACGTCTTCAGATAGATCTTCGGTTTGCCAGGTCAACACATCGGGGCGGTTGTCGACGAAGCGCTGATCCTCGACAAGCCAGGTGTACCAACTGCCGGGATGATCCTCAGGATAGGTCATGTCGATGGGGCGATGACGATACGGCACGGGATGCGCCGGATCACTTACGTAACTGTCGGAGGCGTCAGCGGAATCGGTTTGCGGAGCATCGAAAGAAAGTTTTCCATCCTCGCGGAAATAGAGGTTCTTGGTTTGTGCCTCGCGTGGAGGCCAGGAATCGAAATGAACCCAGTTGTCGCTCCCTGTTTGGAACAGAAGCGCTTCCTTGAGCGGCAGCGCGCCTTTGTCTTTGAGCCAGTATTCAAACCAGGGAACTTCGATCTTCTGGCGGAAGTAAACAGACGTGTCGCTGCCAAAAGGAATCGCGCCAAGGGACTTGCCTGAGCCGCCGCCCCATCCACCGTGATTCCACGGTCCCGCGACGAGATAATTGAGATGCTTCGAGTCGGATTTCTCCAGGCGCGCGTACGTGGCCATCGGCCCGTAGAAATCTTCCTGGTCCCACCAGCCGGCGACGTTGAGATTCGGGACGGTGGGTTCTTTCAAGCCGTAAGAAACCGCAAGGCGTTTCCAAAAATCGTCGTAACTTGCGTGGGCGACGAATTCGTTCCAGGTCGGCAATTTTCCGTGGAAATATTTTGCATTCGCATTCGAAAGCGCGCCGAGGCGGAGGTAGAAGTCGTAAACATCGAAGCGGTCAAAGGCAAAACTGAAATTTTCGTTCGAGGATTCCAGCAGGGCAGTGTATTCGAAAGCGTAGCTCAGCCGAAAGGCGCCATTGTGAAAGAAATCGTCGCCGAGCCAGGTATCTCCCATGCAAGCTTGCTCGGAGACAGCCTTGAGCGCGGGATGCGGATTGATCATGCCCATGGTGACAAGAAAGCCGTCATAAGAAATGCCGTCGAGACCGACACGGCCGTTGTTGTTCGGAACATTTTTCACTAGCCAGTCGATCGTGTCGTATGTGTCGGTGCTTTCGTCCACTCCTTTGGGATCGCTCGGATCATGCAGCGGGCGGAGCATGACGAATTTTCCTTCGGAGCGGTAGCGCCCGCGAATATCCTGAAATGCGAAAATGTAGTCTTCTGAAACCATGTCCGAGTACCGATAAATCATGCCGCTGATGCCTTTGTCCGAGCTGGCGATTCCGTAAGGAGTCCGATTCATGAGGATCGGAAGCCGCGTTGTAGTGTTTTTTGGCGTGTAGAACTCGGTGTGCAGTTTGACGCCGTCGCGCATGGGAATCATCACATCTGTCTTGTTAAAGAGCGCCGAATAATCAGGACGCTGGCGCTGCGGAGCGGCTCCAAAGCGCGGCACGAACACAAGACCCGCTATGGCAAATAGAACAAGGGCGCTGGCTATCTTACGGACGGAACGCATGGAAACTCCCTCTGGAGTGACGCGGATGATCAGCATTTTTGGGCGAAGTCGAGAATATCACAAGAGATTGAGCGCACCATTTCCGCCAGCAGGAAGCTGCCTCGCCGAATTGGCATTCGCGGATTAAAAAAATGCTAGTTTCCCGCCGTTGCTGGCGCAAGTGAAAGCACGACTCCCGAAGGATATTCCTTCGAACGGTAGATTCGCTGAGTCGCTTTCTGATAGTCGGATTCCTTTGCTTCAAAAATGTTGGGGACAAATTTCTGCGGATTGCGATCGATGATGGGAAACCACGTGCTTTGTACTTGCACCATGATGCGATGACCCTTCTTGAAAACGTGGTTTGTGGTGTGCAGATCAATCGTGAATGGCGTTATCGCGTCTGGCGTGATGGGTTCCGGTTTTTCAAATGACTTGCGGAAACGCCCACGAAATACTTCATCCGCAATCATCAATTCGTAGCCGGAGAGTTTCCAGTCGTCGGGATATTTTTCCGGGTAGACGTCGATTAGTTTGACGATCCAATCGGAGTCGCTTCCCGTCGTGGAGGCAAAGAGTTTTGCGGTCACACTGCCGGTCACCGTCAAATCCTCGGTGAGTTCGTCAGTCTGCCAGGTCAGCACGTCTGGGCGATTGTCCACGAACCGCTGGTCCTCGACGAGCCAGGTGGGCCAGCCGCCGGGATGATCGTCGGGATAAGTCATGTCAATTGGACGATGGCGATAGGGAACGGGATGAGCTGGGTCGCTGACATAGCTATCGAATGATTGCGGGGTGGCCACTTGCGGGGCGTCGAAAGAGAGCTTGCCGTCTTCGCGGAAGTAAATTTCTCGCGTTGCCGCATCGTCGGGAGGCCAGGAATCAAACTGCACCCATTTGTTGCTTCCAGTTTGGAAAAGCAGCGCCTCCTTGAGCGGCAGACTGCCCTTGTTCTTTAGCCAGTAGGCGAACCAGGGCGCTTCAATCTTTTGGCGGAAGTACAGTGATGTATCACTACCGAAGGGAATCGCTCCAAGGGATTTGCCAGAGCTGCGGGCCCAGCCGCCGTGATTCCACGGTCCTGCGACGAGATAATTCAGGTGATCCGGATCATTTTTCTCGAGAAGTTCGTAAATCTTCATGGGACCATAAGCATCTTCTTGGTCCCACCAGCCAGCCACATTGAGATTGGGCACTTTTGGCTTCGTCAAGATGTAAGCCATGGCCTCTTGTTTCCAGAAGGCGTCGTAATTCGGATGCGTGACGAAATCCTTCCAGGTGGGCAGCGTCCCGTGGACGTAATTTTTGTCGGCATTCGAAAGCGCGCCGAGACGCAAATACCATTCATAGGTGTCGAACTGATCGAACTTAAATACAAAATTCGTCTTCCCAGTCTCCATCATGGTGGAGTATTCGAAGCCGTAGCTCAGGCGGAACGCGCCGTTGTGATGAAAATCATCGCCGAGAAACATGTCCGCAGGGGAAGCCTGCTCGGAAACGGCTTTGAGCGCGGGATGCGGCTCGAGCATTCCCATCACCGTGAGCCAGCCACCATACGAGATGCCGACTAGACCTGCACGACCGTTATTGTGCGGGACGTTTTTTACCAGCCAGTCGATGGTGTCGTAGGTGTCCGTACCCTCGTCGATGGCTTTGGGATCTTTCGGATCACGAACTGGCCGCTGCATCACGAAAGTTCCTTCGGATCCGTAGCGTCCGCGAATATCCTGAAAGACGAAGATGTAGTCGTCGGGAATCATCTCAGCGTAGCGTCCGAGAATGCGACTATAACCTTTATCATCGTCGTGTATTCCGTAAGGAGTCCGCTCGATGACGATGGGGAGCGGCTCGGTGGAATTCTTAGGCATGTAGATTTCCGTGTGCAGTTTGACGCCGTCGCGCGCGGTCATCATGACGTCCGTTTTGTTGAAGAGCAGCGAATAGTCGGGCGGATTGGGCGCTTGGGCGCGGCCAGTAAGCACAAATAGCAGCAGGATGGCTATAACCCACAAATAGATTCTGCCGTACCACCACAAGCGCACGAATCGCATCGGAATTCCTCCAACAACTCCACGTTTGAATCAGGCGATCCAACCTGGGTGAGGATAGTACACGAAACGCGCGGAGGAACAGATGTTTCAATTTCTCTCCGGCACGGGACGTAGACTGCGAGAAAGCGACAGCCAAGAATGGCTGTCCCACATGGGGCCGGTCTGCTAAACTATAGGTTGCTCGACCACACCTGAGAACAGAGGAGATTCGTCCGGGCTGCTGGTTGTTTCAGCAGCTATTTTTGTCTTTGCAGTGACTGCCGCTGAGTAGTCCGCAGACCGACGTAGAAATCATGAGCCAAAATATTCGTAATATCGCCATTATCGCGCACGTAGACCACGGCAAAACGACTTTGGTCGACGCCATGCTGCGGCAGAGCGGAATTTTCCGCGCCAACGAAGCGCTTGTCGAGCGCGTGATGGATTCCAACGACCTTGAACGCGAGCGCGGGATTACCATTCTCGCGAAAAACACGGCGCTTTTTTTCCACGACACGAAGATCAACATTGTCGATACGCCGGGCCACAGCGATTTTGGCGGCGAAGTCGAGCGCGCACTGCGGATGGTCGATGGAGTTGTGGTGCTGGTGGATGCCAGCGAAGGGCCGCTGCCGCAAACGCGCTACGTCCTTCAGAAAGCACTCGCGGCGAAGCTACCGCCTGTGATTGTGCTGAACAAGATCGACCGCACGGATGCGCGCGCGAAAGAAGTGCTCGACGAAATCTACGACCTGTTTATCGACCTGGATGCCACGGAAGACCAACTCGACTTCCCCGTGGTTTACACGAATGCGCGCGAAGGCATCGCGCATCGGCAGATCGGGGACAACTCAAAGGATCTTCTCCCGCTGTTTGAAACCATTGTGAAAAGCATTCCTGCGCCGCCGGGCGACCCGGACGGCGTGTTGCAAATTCAGGTCATGAATTTGGACTATAGCGATTTTCTCGGGCGCATCGCGATTGGCCGCGTGTTCAACGGCACGCTCAAGCGTGGCGAGGATGTCGGCATCAGCAAGCTGGACGGAAAGCTGATCTCCACGCGGATCACCAAGCTCTACACTTTTCGTGGACTCGAGCGCGATGAAGCGGAAGCGGTTGGCGCGGGTGATCTTGTAGCCATCGCCGGAGTGGAAGGCATTCAGATCGGCGAGAGCATTACGGATCTTCAGAACCCGTCGCCTCTGGAACCGCTGCTGATCGACGAGCCCACGCTCGCCATGATTTTCACCGTGAACAGCAGTCCTCTTTCCGGAAAAGAAGGCAGCTATCTGACTTCGCGTGACTTGCGCGACCGCCTAGCGAAAGAGTTGCTCACAAATGTTTCGATTCGCGTGGAAGATACGGATACGCCGGAATCGTTTCGCGTGCTGGGACGCGGTGAACTTCAGCTCGCCATCCTGATCGAAACCATGCGGCGTGAGGGCTTCGAGCTGATGGTTGGCAAACCGGAAATCGTCGTGCGCACGGAAAATGGCAAGAAGCTCGAGCCGCTCGAGCGCCTGGTCATCGACGTGCCTGAGAATTTTATCGGGATCATTCTGGAAACATTGGGCAGCCGACGCGGCGAAATGCTTAAGATGAGCAATCACAATTCCGGCCGTGTACGTATGGACTTTAAAATTCCTTCGCGCGGGCTGATCGGTCTACGCAGTCAATTGCTGACGGATACGCGTGGCACAGCTTTGATTCACTCGATTTTCGATGGTTGGACGAACTATGCGGGGGAGATGGCGCTGCGTCCCACCGGCGCGCTGGTTGCGGATCGCTCCGGACCATCGACGGCTTTTGCGCTTTGGAACCTTCAGGAGCGCGGCGAACTGTTCATCGGGCCCGCGATCGAAGTCTACGAAGGAATGGTCATCGGTGAAAATTCCCGCGAGCAAGACATGGAAGTGAACGTCACCAAGGAAAAGAAGCAGACGAATATGCGTTCTTCGAGTGCGGATGAGGCGATTCGGCTGATTCCGCACCGCGAGCTCAGCCTCGAACAGGCGATTGAATTCATCGCCGATGACGAATTTGTCGAAATCACGCCGAAATCGATTCGCCTTCGGAAAAAGGTTCTGCAAGCCAACAAACGTCCGCGTCGCTGGCAGGAGATTCGCGCCAGCCACGAAGCGGCGCGCTGACGATACTTGTTTGAAACAGCGATTAGTGACCTGATTTCTCTAACAATTCCGCAAGGTATTGCTTCCAAAGCTCCCCCCACGTATGTGTGCCGTGGCCGTGCGTATTTTCGCTGGCGGGAATCAGGACGAATCGTGCGCTTTGAACTTTCTTGATTTCGCGTTCGGCGATACCGAGCTCCGGCGGATTGATAAAGTCGTCCCCGGAATTGATGTACATCATGGGCGCTTTGATTTTGCCGAGCTGCTGCGAGGGATCGTAGGTGCGCGACGCGTTCACTTGATACAAGAGATCGTTCGCATCGAGCGCGCTGAATCGTGCGCGGAAATAATCGTCGAGGTATTTGTCTGCCGCGTCTCGAGTTGGCAGAGCTTTCTGCATCGGGATTGGCGCGGCTCCCGCGATTAATAGAAAATCCAGCGCCGTCCGCAGAGCCTGCTTCGGTTCTTCTTTGTAGTCGCCGCCCTTCCATTCCGGGTCCTCACGAATCGCATCCATGACCATTTTGCGCCAGACGCGGTTGCGCCCGGCGATCTGAACCGGCACACACGCAAGCGGCATAAGTGCGTCCATGAAGTCGGGATACGTCTCGCCCCAGACAAAAGAATGCATGCATCCCATCGAAGTGCCCATCACAAGCCGCAGGTGATTGACGCCCAGCCCCTCGCTGACGAGACGGTAGTGCGCGGCGACCATGTCGTCGTAATCGTACTGCGGGAAGCGCGCGTGTAAACCGTCGCTGGGCTTGGACGATTTTCCGTGGCCAATGCCGTCAGGAAGAATAATGAAGTAGCGCGATGCATCGAGAAGCTTGCCCGGACCAAAAAGTACGCCGGCAAACTGCGGCGCAAAAAACTGCTGCCCGGTGCCACCGGTTCCGTGAAGGATAAGCACGGCATTGGTCGTGCGTCCCGCTGCGTCCTTCACCGGTTTGCCGAGCGTCGTGTAATGCAGACGCAATTCCGGCAGCGACTCTCCGGAATGAAATTGAAAATTGTGAATGACAAAATCGCCTTCTGTGGATGCGGGAGAAGGTGACTGCTGGGCGGCGGAAGGCATTGTAGCCAAAACCGCAACCGCGATCGTCGCGCCACAAAACTGCCTGAAGAACTTGATCATCTCTCACCCCTGCGGACGAAAAATCTATCACAAAGTACGGGGCGCGGCCCTGCACAAGCACTTCTCGCGACGCTTGTGTTGCTGTGGTCCCGTGAATAGACTGCAACGCGCAGCAACATCTCTGGTGCCGAGGTGGTTCAATGCGAAGAATCGTTCTGTCCAGCCTAAGCTTCCTTCTCTTGCCGTCTTTCGCCTGGTGCCAATCTAGACCCAAGCTATCGCCCGCGGTAAGCGCGTTCGTGAAGGAGGACGCGGCGGTCATTGCTCTGACCCATGTGCGCGTCGTGGATGGCACCGGCGCCGCCCCGCGCGCGGACCAAACGCTGGTTATCGCAGAGGGGAAAATTAGCGCGCTCGGCGATGCCGCCACGACAAAAGTTCCCGACGGCGCAAAAGTGCTCGATCTTTCCGGCCGCACGGTGATTCCTGGGCTCGTCGGAATGCATGATCACATGTTCTATCCCGCTCCTGGCGGCGGGCTGCCGCTCTATCCCGAGCATGCTTCCAGTTTTCCCCGGCTCTATCTCGCTGGTGGCGTCACTTCGATTCGAACGACGGGTAGCCTCGAGCCCTACGCTGATCTTGAACTCAAACAAGCGATCGATGCCGGGAAACTCCCCGGTCCAAAAATCCACGTGACCGGTCCGTATCTCGAAGGAGAAGGCGCTTTTGCGCTGCAAATGCATCAGCTCAAGGACGCGGAAGACGCGCGGCAGATGGTCGAATTCTGGATCGCGCGAGGCGCCACCTCTTTCAAGGCGTATATGAACATCACGCCTGACGAGTTGGCTGCCGCCGTAAAAGCCGCGCACGCGCATGGAATCAAAGTCACCGGCCACCTCTGTTCGATCGGTTTCCGCGAAGCGGCAGCCCTCGGCATCGACGACCTTGAACACGGCATCGAAGTGGACACAGAATTTTTTCCAGACAAAAAGCCAGGCGTCTGCCCCAATCCGCAAGCGGCGGCAAAGGCGCTGCTCTCGGTTGACATCGCCAGCAAGCCGATGCAGGACATGATTCACGATCTCGTTGAGCATCATGTTGCAGTCACATCCACCCTGCCAGTGTTCGAAACTTCCGTGCCGGGACGCGCTCCGCTCGATAGTCGAGTGCTGGACGCGATGACCCCGGAAGCGCGCCTCGCGTACCTGACGAGACGCGCGCGAATATCCGATAATGCCGCGACCTCCGACGCGCCGGCAATCTTCAAGAAGGAATTGGAATTCGAGCACGAATTTGTAAAGCAAGGCGGCCTACTTCTTGCAGGTCTCGATCCGACGGGCTACGGTGGCGTAATCGCCGGCTTTGGAGACCAGCGCGAAGTCGAATTGCTCGTGGAGGCAGGCTTCACGCCACTGGAAGCCATCCACATTGCAACATCCAACGGCGCTCAATTTCTCGGGGAACTGGACAAGATCGGCACTCTTGCAGTCGGCAAAGCCGCCGACATGGTCGTGCTGATGGGAGACCCGTCGGTCAACATTAAAGACATCGAGAAGGTCGAGCTCGTTTTTAAGGACGGTGTCGGGTACGACTCCGCCAAGCTCGTCGATTCCGCGAAAAGCATGGTAGGCCTGCGCTAAGACGCAGAAACAGCGCAACGATATCGCGCCGCAACGTCTTGCTCGCAACTAAGGCAAGAGTATTTTTCCGTCCGCGCCGGACAAAACCAATCCCACTTCGTGCGCCAATGTCGGCGCCACGTCGCGCATATCAATGGTGCCAAGCGACTTGCCTGCCGGAACGCCCGGTCCAACCAAAAAGAACGACGCATGCAAATCCAGCAGGTCCGGCATCTCTCCGTGAGTGCCCCCTACTTTTATTTTGGCAAGAACTGGCCCATCGAGAGCCGATCCCGTCCGCCAGCCAGGCTTTAGCCCAACAAAAAATGACGCCGTCGGATAACCTCCCCGCTTATGCAGCTCCTCCCCTTCCAGAATGCGGTCGATCCCGTTCGCCGAGTCGCTCGCCAACTTGGCAAGCAGCTCGCGCACCTGCGACAAAGTCCCGTTATCGCCAGGATCTTTCAGCACGATCGCCGCCGACCCGCCCGTTGGCCAAGGTATCGCCTTCCAGTCCGTAATCTTCCCCTTATCGCTGACGGTGATCAGCTTCGCATCACGAAACAGCGGGAACAAATCCAATTGCGCATCCGTTCGAACAAATCCGTGGTCGGAAACGACAGCAACAAACGCCCGGCCCGGCGCAAGCCTCTCCGCCGTCGTGCGGATTCTACCGATCGTTGCATCAATGCTCTCAAGAACGGCGAGGTCTTCAGGACTGAACGGCCCCGTTTGGTGCTGGATGTGATCAAGCGAGCTGAGATGTAGCGTTAAAAGCGCGGGACGCTTCTTCTCGAGGATCCACTCCGTATACCGGCCCAAGATCTCGTCTCCCCTGGCCGAGGTGTCGCTTCCGTCCCTAAATTCGCCGAGTTCAGCTCCAGCCTCTTCCAGCAACCCGCGTGTCGAAAGCGCGCGCAGCAATTTTGCATCATCCGGCGTGTTCGCGCGCCAATACTCGGGAATGTTCCAGGTAATGTGCGCGCCAGCAGTAACCGGCCACTGAATGCTCGCGGTTGTCCGTCCCGCCGCGGCCGCAACATCCCAGAGTGTAGGCACACGAATGTCTTCCGTGTACCAATACCAGCCCTCCTGGTTCTGTCGCATCGGATCAAACGTGCCATTCGCGAGAATCCCGTGCTTCGATGGCCACACGCCCGTAACCAGAGTCGTGTGGCTCGGATACGTCACGGTAGGCACAACTCCCACAACTCCATCGGCGAGCGTCCCCTCTTTCAGAAAGCGCCGCAAGTTCGGCACTTTTTCGCCGTGCGCGTCCGCCTCAGTGATGTAGTCCGGGCGCATCCCGTCCACAGAAATCATCACCAGCAGCGGTGCCTGCTGCTGAGGCCGGGCGTTCACCGCGAAAAAGAAAACTGCCGCAAGCCCAAAAACGCAAAAAACGGCGAGGGTCCGTCGCCAGCTCAAAATTCGAAAATCCCTAGGGCTGCCCATAATGTGCAAAAGGATACTCCAAACCGCTATGAGGATTTTACAAAGTCGCGATAGAAGGATAAATTAGATGGGAACAGCGCTGGACCATGCGGGTGACCGGGTGTCTCAATTCGACCTATTCCCCGGGACAGGATTGTTGTAGAGTCTAGCGCTCATGTGCAGCCCGCAGCTGGCCCGTTGTAACGAAATGGCTTAGCTAATTGGTGGTGCTCTCTGGCGGAGCTTTCGCGCAGAATCGACAGGTGGAATCCGTGAATATTGGACCCTCGAATGGGGCCTCAAACTCGCACTGCACCATTGCAGCAACAGCTACAGCTCTGCCTCCTTATACGATGACTCGCGAGGAAGTGAAGTACTACCTGGGACGAGTGTTCGACATACCGGATCGGCGCCTGGAAGCACTGTTGGCTATCGCGGATAACGCGCAGGTGCACAAGCGCTACTCGATTTTTCCGATTGAATATACCGTTGAGCCCCGCCCGCTCTCGAAGACCAACGAGGAGTACATCGAGCACGCGGTGAAACTCGGCCGCCAAGCTGCGGAAGAGTGTCTGCAAAGCGCCGGCTTGCGGCCAGACGAAGTGGATCTAATCATCACCGTCTCCTGCACCGGATTCATGATCCCCTCCCTGGACGCCCACCTCATCAATCTGATGGGTTTCCGCTCCAATGTGCGCCGCATGCCCTTCACCGAACTCGGCTGCGCCGCTGGAGCGATGGCCCTCAGCCGCGCCGCGGATTATTTGAAAGCTCATCCCGGCGGAAACGTGCTGATCATCTCGGTCGAGCTGCCTTCGCTCACTTTCCAGCGCAAGGACATCTCCCAGGCGAATTTGATCTCCTCGATTCTTTTCGGCGACGGAGCGGCTGCGGTCCTGGTAACAGGAAGAGAGCAGAAGGGCCCCAAGATTCTCGTCTCGGAAACATACACGTTTCCCGATTCTCTGGGTGCCATGGGCTTCGACTTGCGCGACTCAGGCTTTCACATCTTGCTTTCGAAAGATGTGCCTGAAATGATTGGCCTGAAAATTCGCGGACTCGTGGACGGATTCCTCGAACGCCACGGCCGCAAACAGGAAGACATAAAAGGATGGATTTTGCATCCTGGCGGCGCGCGCTTGCTGGGCAATGTTGAAAAAGAATTGGGGCTCTGCAAGTGTGACACGCAGCCCTCCTGGGATATTCTCAGCAACGTCGGCAACCTATCAAGCGCCACGATTCTCTTCATCTTGCAGGAGTGGATGCAAAAGCGGCCCCTCAAATCGGGTGAATATGCCATGGCGGCGGCCTTTGGCCCGGGATTCAGCGCCGAATTTCTTCTGCTGCAATGGACCTAAGCGTCATCGCGTTTCTCGGCCTCCTCGGGGCCGTGGGCCTGCTCCGCATTGTGGAGCTGCAAATTTCACGCCGTCACCAGAAAGAGATGATCGCGCGCGGAGCAGCAAAAGTGGAAGAGCCCCGATTCCGCTGGATGGTCCTGCTGCACACCGCGGTGCTTATCGGTGCCGCGCTGGAAGTAGTGATCCTTCGGCGGCCCTTCATCCCCATATTAGCCGCCGTCATGTTGGCGATCTTTCTGGCGGCGAATGTCGTGCGCTGGTGGGTTATCCGAACGCTGGGAAATCACTGGAACGTCCAAGTGATGGATTCTACGAGCCTCGGCGTCGTCTCCTCGGGACCGTTCCGCTATGTTCGCCATCCAAATTACGCTGCGGTCTTTGCCGAGATGCTGTCACTGCCGCTGATCCACACGGCATGGATTACCGCCATCGTTGGTTCGCTCGCGCACATCGGCGTACTCTCGATGCGGCTTTCCACGGAAGAGCGCGTGCTTCTAGCCAATCCTGAATATCAGGCCACCATGGCCAATAAACCGAGATTTATTCCTGGTGTTTTCTGAAAAAAAGAATTGGCTTTTCCTGGCGCATTCCTGCCCTTGCGCTGTTCGTTTCGCTCACCCCCTCCATGTCTCCTGCGCAAACCGTCGCCGATGGCAGTGACTCTGCCTTCACGGAGGTGCCTGACCTGAAAGAGGGCTTCCGCCTGCTCTATGTGCAGAAGTATCCTGAAGCCCGAGAAAAGTTCTCCGCGTGGACTTCTGAGCACCCCGCCGATCCGTTTGGGTTTGTAGCTACGGCTGCGAGCTACCTTTTTGAGGAGTTTTACCGCCAGAGCGTATTGACCAGTGACTTTTTCCTGGATGACAAAAAGTTTCTTCGAGGAATCGAGGGGAAGCCCGATCCCGAGCGCCTCAAGAACTTCGACGCCGAGTTGGTGCAAGCCCGCAAGCTCGCCAACGCACGCCTCTCGAAGGACAAGAATGACGCTGCGGGACTCTTTGCTTTGACGATGGCCGCCGGCATGGAATCCAACGCCGACAGTATCCTCGAAAAAAAGCATCTGGATGGCCTTAAAAGAATGAAGGAAGCCAACGAGCACGCCAAGCTGCTGCTAGCGCAGCGGCCCGATGCAAATGACGCTTGGGTCGCGCCGGGCTCGGCGGATTACATCATCGGTTGCCTTTCTGGCGGCGCTCGAATGGTTCTGTGGTTTGGCGGTATTCATGGCGATAAAAAGCTCGGCATGGAACTGGTCGGAAAAACGGCTGACAAAGGCCGGTATCTCGAGCCATTTGCGAAAGTTCTTCTGGCGCTGGCAGCACGGCGCGAGAAACAGAATGCCTTGGCGCAAAAGCTCCTGCATGAATTGACCGAGGAATTTCCAGACAGCCCGCTCTTCGCCGCGGAATATGCGAAGGTAATGGGCAGGCCGATTCCAGCGGAGATCAAGCCGAATTAGGTTCGCAGGTCGCCGATGACCCCCATCCTTCGAATACCCAAGCTTCCCAATCTTCTGCCGGGGCAGTGCTTCGCTCATTGTTCATCCTGAAGTGATGCAAATTTCACCGCACATGGACGCGATTGTTCTAGAATTGCATTCCCGGACGGTCCCGAGCCGGCAATCATTCTCAAAAGGCGGTGGCTTGTGTTTCAACAGGACCTCTTAAAAGGCCGGGCGATCTTCTTGACAGGCGGCGGAACGGGCTTGGGCCGCTCCATGGCTATGCGTTTTGCCGAGCTTGGCGCGCGCATGTACTTGGTTGGCCGCCGCGAGGAACCCCTGAAGGAAGTTTGCTCGGAAATTCACCGCGCGGGCGGCTCGGCGGCGTTCACCACCTGCGATGTGCGCGATTACGGCGCCGTCGAGGCCGCCGCGGAAAAAGCCGAGCAGCAGTTTGGCCGCATCGATACGGTCGTCAATAACGCCGCTGGAAATTTTATCGCGCGCACGGAAAAACTTTCTCCCAATGCCTTCAACACTGTCGTGGGAATTGTTCTTAACGGCTCATTTCATTGCACGCAGGCTTTTGCCAAACGCTGGATTGCTCAGAAACTCGGCGGCAATGTCTTGAGCATCGTAACCACTTATGCCGCAGCGAATAGTGGTTCCGGCTTTGTGGTGCCTTCAGCATGCGCGAAAGCTGGGGTGCTGGCCATGACCACGTCGCTGGCCGTCGAGTGGGCCAAATACCACATCCGATTGAATGCCATTGCGCCGGGCCCGTTTCCCACCGAAGGCGCGTGGTCGCGTCTCATGCCTTCGAGGCAATTTGAAGAACACGCCAAAGACAAGCACCCCCTGAAGCGCTTCGGACGTCACGAAGAGCTGGCCAACCTCGCCGCGTTTCTCGTGAGCGACATGGCGGAATACATTAACGGTGAGTGCGTGGTGATCGATGGCGGCCAATGGCTGCGCGGCGCAGGCGAGTTCAACGACCTGCTGATGCTGCCGGAAGCCGCGTGGGAAGCGCTCGAAGCTGCTCGCACCAAAAAATCTTGACCTTGGCTATTCCGGCAGAGCCTTCTTTCGCAATTCGACTCGTATCTTCACGTCGCCAATCGTCTGGCCATTGGATTCGGCGTGCACGCTGATTTCCTGAGGCTCGGGATTTTTCGGCGCCGAACCGCCAAGCGCGGGCAAATTCACCTCCAGGCGTGCTGCTCCTGTCTGCTTCGCGCCAACCAAGAATTTCAGATTGCCCGTTTGCAAGGTCCAGCCGACCGGCAGATTCACGGAAAGCGAGAATTCTCGCAATTCCGCGGTCTGATTGCGCAGCCACAAAGGAATCACAAATGTGTCGCCCGCCTGTTGAGCGATTTCCGGGGGCTCCGGATGGGGCAATTGCATCAGTCCGTGGGCGCGGCGAAAATCGGCGTAGTAACTCCACGGTCCGGCAAGCTCGACGGAAACTTCGGCCAGTGCTGGCGCCGCTGTCGCCTCGGGCCGCCCAAAAGGAATCGGCCCCGAAGTAATTCCCTCAAAAACATCATCCGTCGCGCTTCCACCAACCAACGACTTCCCTAGCACGAAACTTATCCCACTGCTCCAGAAGCTATCCGAGGTGACCATCCTTTCGATTTGTGCCTCGTCCATTTTGGCAAGCGAATCGATGAAACTCTTCGCCTGCGTTTCATGCCGGCGAAAAGACTCCAGAGCAATACGCCAATAGGCCTGTTTCGCTGATTTCGATATTTCCTTTACGGAATACTTGGGACCTTTGTCGCGAAAAATCTCTTCCTTGTCCGCATCAGAAAAGTAATAAATTTTCTTCGCCTGCCATGGGCGCACATTCTCGAGGTACGGTTCCAGCCGCCGTAGCGGTGCCGCGACCTGTTCAGGAAACGTCGTCGGATCGCCAGCTAGATCGAAAGCCTCGGTCGCAAGGACACCCGCCGCTTGATGGTCTCCGTGATCCTCGCCGATAAAGGTTCCCGGCAAAAAAGTTAGAATCACTTCCGGCCGGGTTAACCTTACAATCCGCACTAGATTTTCCAATGCCATGCCGTGGTCCCAATTCGCCAAAGACTGCAAAACATCCTGCGATGCGGTGTCTTTCCCCCCTAAAAACCACACCTTGTCGATTCCCAGCAGGGCAGCGGCGCGGCGCGCTTCGATTTCGCGGATATCGCCAAGCGCCGTGGCCTGTTCAGGTCCAGCCTCGTTCGCGCCGCTGCTGCCCCGCGTCCCGTAAGCTATTGCGACGCGCTTGCCCTCATCAATCGCGCGCGCCAAATAAGGAGTTGCCGCGCCTTCGTCGTCCGGATGCGCCACGACAAGAAGAATGTCCACCTTGTAGCGCTCATCGGCCTGCAAAATCCGCACGGGGGTTTGCGCCAACGCATCCTTCGACATGGGCGAGCAGATCAAAAAAACAAGTATCGGCAGCCAACTTAGATAATTCGCTCCGCGCATCCTTCTAGAACACAGGTGTTGTGGAGGGGTCTTCGGAACAGAAGGGCAAAATTGTGCTAAACGACTCAGTTCGGAGGATGGGTACATCGAAGAATTCTATATCGAACTGACGGAAATCTCCCACCACGCCATTGCGTCAAGATTTCGCTTCTCACGCTGCGGATTTAAGGCTCACCCCGGGCTCTCCCTCCACAGGTTTCAGGCGTCTATACTAACGCAATGGCCAGACTCACTCTCCTCTGTGGTGCGTTGATCGTTCTTTGTGCCCGCTCATTTGGCCAAAAAAGCGTTCCACCGAACACCGCCCCACCAGCTTTACAGCCTGGTGTGGTCCTCCCGAGGGTCACTTCTCGAACGCAGCCCGAGCAAAGCTATGCGCTCTACCTTCCTTCTCATTACACTCGCGGAAAACGCTGGCCGATTGTGTACATATTCGATCCGTTTGCCCGTGGAAATGTGCCCGTGGAATTGATGAAGGATGCTGCGGAACGCCACGGTTATATCGTGGCGGGCTCAAACAACTCGCGCAATGGCCCCTGGAAACCCGAGGCGGAGGCCGCCCAAGCAATGTTTCAAGACACTCACGCGCGCCTTTCCATCGACAACAATCGCGTCTACTTCGCCGGGCTTTCCGGCGGTGCTCGCCTTGCTTCATCGCTGGCGCAACGATGTACTTGCGCCGCGGGCGTGCTCTTGAACAGCGCCGGCTTTTCGCCTTCGGCACCGCCAACAGCCGGGGCTACATTCGCTGTCTTTGCAGCCGTCGGCACCCTTGACTTCAACTATGGCGAAGTCCTTCACCTCGACGAGACACTCGGTTCACTTCATTACTCTCATTCGTTGCGCCAGTTCGATGGCCCTCATCAATGGGCACCAGAAAGCGTCATGGACGAGGCGCTGGCCTGGTTTCGTTTGATCTCCATGAAGGCCGGCCACGAAGAACGCGATGTGGCTTTCGTGAAGTCCCAGGCTTCGGAAGCGGAGAAGCGCGCGAAATCCCTTGAACTGTCCGGCGATCTGTACGGCTCCTGGAAGGAATATCGCCAGGCTGCGGAAACATTTGATGGTCTGGGCGAAGACCCCACCTTTCGAGAGCGAGCCGTCGCTCTGGAAAAAGAGAAAGCCGTTCGCGACGGCGCAAAACGCGAGCAACAGGATTTCGAAGAGCAATCGCGTCTAAGCGCGGATATAGATTCAGGGCTGGCCGCTCTCCGTCAGGACGCCCCCGATGGCACAGACACGCGCAGCGATGTCGAGCGCCAAATCTCAGGGCTCCGCAGTCGCGCTGAACACGAGAAGAACCCGCAAAAGCTTCGCGTAGCCAAGCGCGCCTTGGCCGGGATTTTTGTCGAAGCCATGGAGACCGGGCAAGAACGGCTGGACGCCGGGGACTTCTCCCCTGCGCGCACCTATTTTGAACTGGCAGCTACTGCGGACCCCGACTCGGTGTGGGCGCTCAGCAAAGTAGCCGTCGCACGTGCCCTGGATGGCGACCGCAGAGGCGCCCTCGACACCCTTCGTCGCGCTAAAGAAAAGAGCAAGGATCCTGCAGCCTTCTCCGCCTGGTTAAATGAAGAGCCTGCCTTTGCCAAACTCCGTAACTCGCCAGAATTTCGGGCCATTATTGCCTCCACTCAGCAGCCCTAATAAGCGCTCCTCCTTGACCACAATACAACGCGCCGATAAGCTTAGAGTTTCTCCTTCCAGGTGAGCCAATCATGGAGCAAGTGCAAGTCACATTGCCGGATGGCAAGGTTCAAGAGGTGCCCAAGGGCACGACTCCGGCGGATATCGCGCGCAAAATTTCACCCCGGCTGGCCGACGCCGCCCTGGTGGCTCGTGTGACCGCTACCAACGGAACTCCGCTGCCCAATGCTCCCGATCTTGGCGAACTGATCGATCTTCGTCGCCCGCTTGAAGAAAACGTTAAGCTCCAAATCCTCACGGAGAAAGATCCCGACGCGCTCTTCGTGTTCCGCCATTCTGCGGCACACTTGCTCGCCGCCGCCGTGATGGAGCTCTATCCCAACGTCAAGCTCGGTATTGGCCCGCCTACCGAGACCGGCTTCTTCTACGAATTTCTCCGCGACGAGCCTTTTACTCCGGAAGATCTCGCGAAAATCGAAAAGAAGATGCACGAGCTCGCCGCGCAGGACTTGCCGAACGAGCGCAAACTCATTCCCAAGCCCGAAGCTCTCGAGCTCTACAAAAAGAGCAACCAAATTTTCAAATGTGAGCTCGTCGAAGAGAAAGCCAACGAGCTAATGGTCTCTTTTTACACCACCGGAAAATTTATCGACTTCTGCCGCGGCCCGCACATCCCTTCCACCAAGCGCATCACCGCGTTCAAGCTGATGAGCGTCGCTGGCGCCTATTGGAAGGGCCAGGAAGGCAATCCGCAACTTCAGCGCATTTACGCCGCAGCCTTTTTCACGCAAAAAGAGCTCGACGAATACTTGCACCGCCTCGAAGAAGCCAAGCGCCGCGATCATCGCAAACTCGGCGTCGAACTCGAATTATTCAGCATTCAGGAAGAAGCCGGTCCCGGCTTGATCTTCTGGCATCCCAAGGGCGGCCTCATCCGCAAAATTGTGGAGGACTGGCTCCGTGAGGAACTCCTCAAGCGCGGCTACGATCTCGTCTACACGCCACACATCATGCGCCTCGACCTCTGGAAGACCAGCGGCCACACCGGCTTTTACAGAGACAGCATGTTCGGCCCGGTCGAAGTCGAAAAAGCCGACTACCAGCTCAAGCCCATGAACTGCCCGGGCCACATCCTGATCTACAAATCAAAACTCCACAGTTATCGCGATCTTCCTGTGCGTCTCGCCGAACTCGGCACTGTCTACCGCTATGAGCGCAGCGGCGTACTCCATGGCTTGCTCCGCGTCCGCGGCTTTACGCAAGATGATGCGCACATTTTCTGCACACCCTCGCAAATCGAAAGCGAAGTAGAAGCCTGCATTGATTTCGCGTTTGCCGTAATGAAGAATTTTGGCTTTGACAACTACGAAGTCGAGCTCTCCGACTGGGACGCTTCCCACCCGGAGAATTACGCCGGCAAGCCCGAAGACTGGCAACGTGCCACTGCCGCTCTTGCAGAAACCATGAAGAAGCTTAACATTCCGTATAAAACCATCACCGGCGAAGCCGCGTTCTACGGCCCCAAAATCGACGTCAAGCTGATCGACGCCATCGGCCGCCCCTGGCAGCTCACCACCGTCCAGTTCGATTTCAACCTACCCGCGCGTTTCGGCCTCGAATACGTCGCCGAAGACGGCGCCAAGCATCAACCGCTCATGGTCCACCGTGCGCTGCTCGGCTCCGTCGAACGCTTCTTCGGCATTTTGATCGAGCATTACGCCGGCGCGTTTCCGCTTTGGCTCGCTCCCGTGCAAGTCCAAATCTGTCCCGTCAGCGAAAAAGTCGCCGACTACGCCAAACACGTCACCGAAACACTCAAGCGGCACAACATCCGCGTCCATCTCGACGACCGCAACGAAAAGCTCCCGGCAAAAATCCGCGACGCGCAGCTCCAAAAAATTCCTTACATGCTAATCGTCGGCGCAAAAGAAGCCGAAGCCGGCACCGTCTCCGTGCGCCATCGCAGCAAGGGCGACCTCGGCCCCAAGCCCCTCGCCGAAGTCGTCGCCGCCCTGCAAGAAGAAGTCGCCAACCGCGCCCTGGCTTAGATGGTGCGCTGGACTCTCACACCGATCGGCTCAAAATCTTTGTGACCGAGGTTCCCCATGCTTTCTCGTCGTACTTTTCTCGCTCTAACGGGAAGTGCTCTCGCCGGGCCTTCCATTTCCTGGGCAGCGGGTGACGCCCCCGCCATGCTCGACCACATCCTTCTCGGTTGCAGCGATCTTGATCGCGGCATCGAGTTCGTAGAGAAGCACACCGGCGTCCCCGCCGCATTCGGCGGCGTCCACCCGGGACGCGGCACGCGCAATGCCCTCATTTCTTTGGGCGAACCCAGCCGCGAAGAACTCAACCCGCGCCGCTACCTCGAAATCATCGCACCTGATCCGGAGCAACCCGGCGTAGCCGACCATTACGGCTTGCTCAAACTAACCGAACCTCGCCTCGTCGGCTGGGCCGCTCATCCAGGCGATCTAAACGAATTCGCATCTCGTCTCCGCAAGGCAAGCATCGCCTTCGATGGCCCCAATCCCGGTTCCCGCAAACGCCCCGACGGACTCCTCCTCCAATGGAAAACTCTCAACCTAAAGAACGATCTTGGCGGCCTTCTCCCCTTTTTCATCGAATGGAGCGCCGACACCGTCCATCCCTCCGTCGACGCAACTCGAGGCTGCTACCTCGCCCGCTTCGGACTCCTCACTCCCGACCCCGAAAAACTAAGGAGCGCGGTAACAGCCATGGGCCTTGGCGTGGAAATCGTAAAGAACGACAAGCCGCAACTTCGCGCAACCATCTCCTGCGCCGGTCGCGAGCTTGTTTTGACCAGCTGACCCACGCCAAATAGCCCCTCTCTGAAAGCCTGCTTGGGTATTGCCGGGCCACCCGCCGAGCGTGCTATACTTTGAAACCCGTCCCCGGCCCGTTTTCGGCTGTGGGGACGGATTTGTGACGATTCGAGGCCCAGCCCGGCGAGGCGGGCAGCAAGGCGCCTTTTAGCAATTAGGGGGGAATATCGCAGAACGCAGCTTCCGGCAGAGCGACCGTATCCGAGTTAACGAAAGGATCCGGGCGCGCGAACTCCGGGTGATTGATGAAGAGGGCGGCCAGCTTGGTGTCATGCAGCCGTTCGAAGCGCTGAAGTTGGCGCGCGAGCGCGGGCTTGACCTGGTGGAAATCTCGCCGACGGCGGATCCTCCAGTTTGCAAGATCACCGACTACGGCAAGTATCTTTACCAGGCCAACAAAAAAGCGCACGAACAGCGCAAGAGCAGCCGTGGCTCGCAGCTCAAGGAAGTAAAATTTCGTCCCGCGACAGCGGAGCACGATTATCAGGTTCGCAAAAACCAGATCATCCGCTTCCTCGGTGACGGCCACAAAGTTCGCGCGATGATTTTCCATCGCGGCCGCGAAATGGCGCACCAGGAAGTGGGCCGCGCCAAAATGAATCGCTTGCTGGTGGAAATCGGCGACCACTGCCAGATCGAAACGATGCCGCGAATGGAAGGCAACGTTCTGGTAGCTCTGTTAGCTCCGAAAAAAGGCGTTTCGGTTGCCAAGCCCAGCGGGCAATCAACAGCCAACGCCCAGCAATCGCAGTAGCGATTGAATTTGATTTTTGTAGGGGCCGGGCTTGCCCGCCCGCTAAGGAGAGGATTTCAAGTCATGCCACGGAATTCGACGAAACCAAAACTGAAACTGAAAACCCATCGCGGCGCCAGAAAGCGTTTCAAGATCACCGCGAACGGCAAAATCAAACGCATGCACTCCGGCAAACGCCACTTGATGGGCACCAAAGCCCCCGGCCGCATGCGCAAGCTGAAGAAGCTGACGTTGGTCAGTCCGAGAGACGTAGCCGCCGTCAGACAAATGCTTCCGTACGGCTAGAGCCGTCAGAGTTTTCTGCGTGGACAGTCACACTTAACACGCGCAAGAATTTTCTTGGTAGGGGCACGGCATGCCGTGCCCCTACGATCAAAACGCAGGACGCAAGTCCCGCGCATCGTGCCAGGCAGCGCTTCACGGGTGCCTGCCGGCCGATAAGCCGCAAAAATTGTTTGCCGCAAGGCAAACGAAAGCGGCCAGCAACACAATCAGAGACAAACCCGCTCCTAACGCGTATTTCCTCGCGTCAGCGCGCAGCGTATGTCTCCCAACTTAAGGAGAAAAACCCATGGCACGCGTAAAACGCGGCACAAAGCGCCGCGCCCGTCGTAAAAAGTACCTCAAACGGACAAAAGGCTTCTTTCTAACAAAAAGCAAGCTCTACCAATCCGCACAAGAAGCCGCGAATCGCGCCGACCGTTACGCCAAGCGCGACCGCCGCGTAAAAAAACGCGAATATCGCAAGCTCTGGATTCAACGCATAGGCGCAGCCGCCCGCAACAACGGCCTGACCTACGGCCAGCTAATCCACGGCCTGAAAGCCGCCGGCGTTTCGCTCGATCGCAAAATCCTAGCCGACATCGCGGTGAAAGACGCCGCCGCCTTCACCAGCCTGGTAGCTAGCGCCAAAGCCGCCGCGCCGCCCCAAGCAAAAAAGGCATAGCCGCGTTTCGCTCGATTATTGCGCAACGTCGGCGCGTTCCCGTAAGGGCCTGGCACGCCGTGCCCTCGCGGCGTAATCTATGTCGCGAATATGCAACCTACTGACCTCGGTCTCGAAAAGCCGCTCGCTGCTCTCGGAGTTACACAACCCGAGCAGGTTCCTGTTCGCTTTGCGGTATTGCGTACGCACTTCGAAGGGCAGTTCCAGACTGTTCATGCCGAATCGGAATGGAAAATATTTCGTGATCGGTGGCTAGGCCGCAAATCCGGCGTCCTCGCTCAAATCACCGACAACTGGCTCAAACCCGCCCCGCCCGATCTCAAACGCGCCGTAGGCGTCGGCCTCAACGAACTCCGTGCCCACGTGGAATGGCAAATCGAATCTCGCCGGGTGGCCATCGAATCCGGCGCCGATCAATCGGCTCTTGCCCATGAACACGTCGACCTCTCTCTTCCTGGCGTCACACGCCCCATCGGCTCACATCACCTGATCCGCCAAGTCTTTCAGGAAATCGAGGACATCTTCGTTTCCATCGGCTTCTCCGTCGTCGAAGGCCCTGAAATCGAAACGCCCTACTACAATTTCGAAGCGCTCAACATTCCCGAATTCCATCCCGTGCGCGACGATATGGACACTTTTTATCTCGACCTTCCGAAGGGCGCATCCACGCCTCTGCTTCTTCGCACGCACACTTCCCCGATGCAAATTCGCACCATGGAAAAACGCAAACCTCCCGTGCGCGTCATCGTCCCCGGCAAGGTCTATCGCCGCGACAATCCCGACGCCACGCACTCCTTCATCTTTCATCAAGTCGAAGGCCTCGCCGTCGATTCCGACATCACTTTCTGCGACTTCACCGGCACTATCGAATATTTCGTCAAGCAATTCTTTGGCCCCGGTGTAAAAACGCGCTTCCGCCCCAGCTATTTTCCGTTCACCGAGCCGAGCGTCGAATTTGACGTCTCCTGCATCTTCTGCGGCGGCAGCGGCACAAGCGCTGCTGGCGGCATTTGCTCCAAGTGCAAAGGCGCAAGCTGGATCGAGCTCTTCGGTGCGGGCATGGTTGATCCCGCCGTCTACGGCTTCGTTAACTACGACGCCAAAAAAGTTAGCGGCTTTGCGTTCGGCATGGGCATCGACCGTCTGGCCATGCTGAAATACCAAATCGACGACATCCAGGTTTTCTTTCAAAATGACGTGCGCTTCCTACGACAGTTCCCATGAAAAACGGCAGGACCATCAATACGTGGCGATGCGCAGTGGAAAAAGAACCGAGTTTCGTTTTTCGAATTCCGAATTTCACATTTCGCTCATGACCTTCACCGACGCCAAACAACGCTTTTCCAACCGCGTGGCCGACTACGTGCGCTATCGCCCCGGTTATCCTTCGGCGGTCCGCGACCTCCTTCGCGCCGAATGCAGCCTCAAATCCGGCCACGTCATTGCCGACATCGGTTCAGGCACGGGTTTCCTCAGCGAGCTCTTTCTGAAAAACGGTAACCGCGTCTTCGGCATCGAGCCCAACGATGCCATGCGGCTCGCGGGCGAAGAATATCTCGCCTCCTATGACGGCTTCGTCAGCATCAACGGCTCTGCAGAAGCCACCAGACTCGATGACGCAAGCGTGGATTTTGTCACCTCCGGCCAGGCGTTCCATTGGTTTGACCGAGACGCCGCCCGCGCCGAATTCCGTCGTATCCTCAAGCCCGCAGGCTGGGTGGTCGTCGTTTGGAACGAGCGGCTCACCGACGCAAGTCCCTTTGTCCGCGAGTACGAGAACTTGCTTCGAAAGTTCGGCACCGACTACGCCAGCGTGAAGGAAAGCTATCCCAATGAGCAGCACATGCGCGATTTTCTGGGCGCTGGCGCTTACTCCTCGCACACGCTGCCGAACTTCCAGGAATTTGATTTCGATGGAGTCGCCGGCCGCCTTCGTAGCAGCTCGTTTGTCCCGACACAAGATCATCCGAATTTCGCGCCCATGATGGCCGAACTGCAAAGAATTTTTGACGCCCACAACCGGGATGACCGCGTGCGCCTCGAATACACGACACACATCTACTTCGGCCGGTTGAATTCTCCCGTGGTGACCAAGGACTGGAATCTCGCATGAAGGTCATCTACAACTGGCTGAAAGAATTCGTCGAGGTGACCGCCCCGCCGAACGAGGTAGCCTCGCGCCTGGCTCTTTCCGGCACCAACATCGGCAGCGTAGAAGACGGTCCGCACGGCGCGGTCATCGAAGCCGAAGTCGGCTCAAACCGCCCCGATTGCCTGGGTCACTACGGAATCGCGCGCGAACTTGGCGCCGTCTACAAACTCCCGCTCAAGCCAGTTGCTCCAAAGCCTGTTGAGTGCGCGACAAAAGTAAGTGGAGCAGTAAAAGTTGAAATTCAGGCTCCCGAACTTTGCGGACGCTTCACTGCCCGCGTGATTCGCGGGGCGAAAATCCAGCCATCGCCGAAATGGCTGAAAGACTGCCTCGAAGCGAGCGGCGTCGCCAGCATCAGCAACGTCGTCGACATCTCTAACTACGTGATGCTCGAACTGGGCCACCCGCTTCACACTTACGACTACGACAAAGTCCGCGACCACCGAATCGGCGTCCGCCGCGCCAGATCCGGCGAGAAAATCCGCACCCTCGACGGCATCGAGCGCACTCTCGATTCCTCGCTATCGGTCGTCTATGATGGCGACGGCTCCCGCGCTGTCGGCATCGGCGGCATCATGGGCGGCACCGACACCGAAATTTCTTTCTCCACAAAAAACATTCTCATCGAATGCGCGTGGTTCGAACCAATCGCCGTTCGCAAAGCCGCGCGCTTCCTCAAACTCCATACCGAAGCCTCTACACGCTTCGGCCGCGGCGCCGATCCAGAAATGGCAGAGCTCGCTTCACGCCGCGCCGCCGAGCTCATTCTGCAACTGGCCGGCGGCGACCTGCTCGCGGGTGTCGTGGATGTCTATCCCGGCAAACGCGAGCCGAAGAAAATCCAGCTGACCCGCACCGAGCTTCTTCGCGTGATGGGCGCGGATGTTCCTGACAAGGAAATCGAAGCGATTCTCGGCGCTCTCGGTTTCGCTCCCGTTCGAATCGGCGAAAACCGTGGCGCGCAAGGCTCTCTTCTTGCCGCATGGGAATGCACGCAGCCAAGTTGGCGTGCCGAAGTCGAACGCGAGATCGATCTAATCGAAGAAGTCGCGCGCATTTACGGCCTCGATAAATTTCCGCCGCGCCTTCCTGCCGCACGTCAAGGCGCCCAGCGTTTGCCGAAGTACGAGCCCGAATTGCGCGTCCGCGAACGCCTGATTAGTCTCGGCTATCGCGAAATCCTAGCGATCCCTCATGTGGCGGAGGACCGCGACGCGCTCTTCCGCCCCGAAGGCCTCGCGCCTGCACGCCTTTCAAATCCGCTCTCGGAAGAAGCGAATATTCTTCGTTCGAATGGCCTGGTCACCATGGCCGCTGCACTAGAATGGAATCTCAATCACGGACAGCGCAACGTCCGCCTCTTCGAAATCGGCCACAGCTATCGCCTCGACGGTTCTAATTCCATCGAAACGCCGATTCTAACTATCGGCGCGACTGGCGAAGCCCGCGAAAAAGGCATCCACGAAAATGCTCGCGAATATGAATTTGCCGATCTGAAAGGCGACCTCGAAGCCATCGGCGCGCTTGCCGGCGGCTTCGAATGGCGACAAGGGGGAGCAACGTGGACGCACGCCGCACGCCGCGGAACGATTCAACTCCACTCCAACAATCCAAACGCTGTCATTCCGAGCGAAGCGAGGAGTCTGCTTTTGCCCAACGTCACAAGCGCAACGCCGAATTCCGCAGCGCTTGGCGTGGCCGGGCAGCTCACGCGGCGAGTCGCTGAGAAATTCAAATTGCGGCAGGATATTTTCCTGGCGGAAATTCAGCTGGACCCTTTATACACGCAGATTCGCGCGGCCAAAGAGGCGCGACGCTATGAACCGCTCCCGCGTTTTCCCGCGGTGGAGAGGGATTTTTCCTTGCTGCTCGCCGACGGCACTCCGTTTTCAGATGTCGTCAAGACGATTCGCTCGCTCAACATCAGCGAGGTCACATCGATCGAAGCGGCGGATTTATTCCGCGGGAAAAATGTTCCTGCTGGAAAATATTCGCTGCTCGTGCGCGTAACGTTTCAGAGCAGGGGAGCCACGCTTACTGATGCGCAGACCAGCGACTTCTCCGGCAAAATTATTTCCGCACTAGAAAAGCAGCTCGGCGCGCAGCTCCGCGCCAACTAGCTTCCTCTACATCTCATTCCGTGCGAAATTCACCGACAGCAAGACGGTTGTGGTATCTTTGCGATTGTCTAGATGGAGCGGCGCATGAGTAGTCCCGTAAAAGTCGAGATATTCGGGCAGACGTACGCGATTCGCGGCGAACTGGACGAGGCGTACGTCCACAGGCTCGCGGCGTACGTGGACGAAAAAATGCACGCGATTGCGGCAGCCACGGCGACGGTGGACACGCAAAAAGTCGCCGTTCTGGTTGCGCTGGCGATTGCCGACGAACTCCACAGCTCTCAGAAAGACCGCGGCGATCGCGAAGAGTTAATGCGCGAACAAGCCGAGCGCTGCTTGACGCTCGTCGAACGCGCATTAAAACAAACTGCTTGATCGACTCTCCGTCTGCGAATAGAAATCCCATCGAGTAATTCACTCACTACAAAAGCAGATTCCTCGCTTCGCTCGGAATGACCCGCGGAGGCCGCAAGCCCGGTCCTTTTAGGGCGGGGTAAGGCCGACTTTAGCCACTTGCAATCGTAACACATTCGGCATACATTTGTATGATG
>Ga0209446_1000056_pt1 | contig 37090 bp, 29 predicted proteins | sample BogFormECP04_OM2_FD_188242 | JGI IMG/M metagenome (GOLD analysis project Ga0209446, IMG submission 188242) | Bog forest soil microbial communities from Calvert Island, British Columbia, Canada - ECP04_OM2 (SPAdes) (version 2) | ecosystem: Environmental > Aquatic > Freshwater > Wetlands > Bog ... | reverse complement strand
GTCGCCGAGACTGGAGGGCAGGCGGGGAACAGAGTTGATCTCGGCCAGCGCTTTGCGAGCCGATTCAAGCGTTGAACCTGCGTGCCACAGAACGCAGATATGCTCCTTGAGCTGGCCCTGGTCGAGGAGGGATTTGTAGGCATCCCAGTGGATCTGTTCGATGTCAGGGTCTTTGACGGCGGTCATGCCTTCGCTGTGCAGCAACTGTTGAATGTAAAGAATCCCCTGTCGCATCTGTTCGGGGGTGGCGACTGGGATGAGGCTGGTGACCGGCTCCATGGCCGACACTTCCTTGAGGACGCCGGTGGGGTTGCCGTGGGCGTCGCGGTCAATCGTACCGGCGCTTGGATCGGGTGTGGCAACAGTGATGTGCGCAAGCTGGAGCGCGAGCGAGTTGGCAACTCCGTAATGGCCGGTGGTGTGGGTGAGCCAGACGGGGTTGTTCGGGGAAACGGTGTCGAGATCGGCGGCCGTGACGTAGCGGTGTTCGGCGAGCTTGCCCTCGTCCCATCCCGAGCCCGTGACCCATTCTCCGGGCTTAACAAGAGCGATTTTGGCCTTTACTCGGGTGATGATTTCAGCTACCGAACCGGCATCCGATAGCGTGACGCCATAGAGTTCTTCGACGCCTCCATCGGCGATGTGGGCGTGGGTATCGATTAGGCCGGGTGTGGCAGTATGGCCGTGGAGATCGATGATGTGGATGCCGGGAGCATCGCCTGCGAATCCGAGAACTTCGGCGTCGGTGCCGACTCTCACGATGATGCCGTGGCGGATGGCGAGGGCCTGGGCCACCGAGTCCTTGCCATCTACAGTGAGAATGTGGCCGTGAAGCAAGAGCAGGTCGGCACTTGGGTTTTGTGCGAGGAGACTTGCAGTCAGCAGCAGGGTGATTACCAGCGTGCTTGACAATCTGAGCTTGCAGTGCAGTGGCATCGTTCGATTCTCCTCCCCGGGTGGGTTCAACCAATATGACATATCCTGAGGCTGAAACTTGCGGGGCTGACCTCACGCTGCCGGTTGAAACCCAATGATCGAAAGCTTTAAGTCCCGATTAAGGTTGCGGGAGTTAGAAAGTTCTGCCCAAGGATACGCGCTCCTTAACGGTGATCTCGACGTTTGCCTGCGAATGGGTGTGATCGAATTTTACTCCCCACATTATGGATTCAAGGGGGCCGTTGCTTTGTGCGTATTTCTTGCGGACTTGTTCCGCCCATTCGTTCATGCGAATTGGTGAGTACACTTCACCGGATTTTGGTCCGTCCTGCATCAGCTTGTTGGCTTCAAAAACATGCAAGCCAGTAACGACCACATCATTCAAATGAAAAAGGTCACCTGGGTCGACGATAAAAAGCCGCTTGGAGCCGTCCTGTTTGATTTCGACTCTTGCGGCGCAATAGCCCTGCTGGTAGTACGTTGTCTTTAGCAAGTAGGCCGCATATTGCTCAGTGTTGTTTTTATCGGTCCATTCTTTGTCGGTAGGTCGCCAATTCTGTGCCAAGAGCCCAACACTGCACAAAAGACTCAGCGAAATATAGGTCAGAGCTTTGCGGTTCATATCGCGCTCCTCTTTTAACTCATACGCGAGAAGGTCGCCACGGTAGCCTGAGGGGAGGGAGCGGAAAAAGGACAACCACTCACGTCTGTTGCACGATACTCAAGTGTTGGGCTGCTTTCAACCTCAACATCTGCACGGGGACGTACCACCTCCACCGCTATTGTGCATCCAAGCAGAAAAGGAGGTGTTTCCATGGACAGACGGATATTCCCAAGCCTTATTCTTGCCTCTCTCCTCATCGTGACCGTTGAAGGGGCGCAAAGCTCCTCGGAAAGCGAAAAACCGGTGTGGACGATGGAATCCATGAAAGTGAAACCCGGAATGTTAGGCATTACGCTAGGATATTTGGACGACAACTGGATACGCGTACGCGAAGAAGCCAAGCGTCAGGGTGCCGTCCTGAGCTATCACCGCATCGCAGAAAATGGCAGTCAGGAGGGGGACAGGGAGATCGTTTTGCTCACTGAATATAAGAATCAGGCCTCCTATGACGTACGTGAAAAGCTCTTCTCCTCGATACGAAAGGAGTCGTCGAACAATGCGTTCGTTGTAGGAACGTTCGATGGAAGACTTCCTCAGCCTCAGAAACAAGACCTCTATGACATCATGAATACACGCGTATTTCAGGATTATTCGGATATCGGCAGTGCACGATTCCGACTTCTCTCTAAGGATTAACTTGTAGCGTCAAGTTTTGACAAGCTGCCGAATGTGCGCCTTGGTAACCCAAGCAGCCTTGTGCCTGGTTAAGCTGTAACCGGAAACTTAACCCTTATGTCGGGGAGTCGGCCTTGCCCGGAGTTACTGCCTCCGATCCATAAAATTCCTCAAACTGTATAAAAGTGAGCAGCACGCAACCTCGACAGCCTCTACGCTGCAAGGCCAGACGTCCAAATCGGAAATTCCGGGTTCATTGCCGACCAGGGCTAATACTCGACGACGTTCGGAAGGCAAAGGATGGAGAAAAAGGATGTTTCACTTGGTTTGGTATCTTCTGATTGGGCTAATCTCGGGGGTTATCGCGAAAGACGTCATGCACGTGCACATAACGATTTTCTGGACGGTGGTGCTCGGCGTCATCGGATCGATCATCGGCGGCGGCGTTGCCCACATGTTTTCGCGCCCGACAAATGAACGATATCATCCTGCCGGCCTCATTTTATCCACATTGGGCGCGATTCTGGTTCTGTTCCTTTGCTATAAGTTGAATATCCATTTTCCCGTGATCTAACCTAAGTCTGGAACCGGATTTGTCCGGATATTCGAATACAAAGCCACTGGCAGCTAAAGCTCAGCAAGATACGCGACGTAGAGGAGTGCAAAGAGGCCGTCCACCGCAGCGATAGCGGTCATCGCGCCCGTCCGCTTCACAGGTCCGCAGAACACCAATAGCCCGATCGCAAACTTCTCAAAAGCGGCTGCGAGCAAAACTGGAGCGCGTAGCGCCGGCGCGTAAGCGCTGTACAAGATGAGCGCTGCAACCGCAACGATTAGGACTCCCCAGTGCCGAACAAAGAAAAGTGCCGAGCTGGCGGGGCTTTCGACTCCAAAACCCAGTCGCAAAAACAAAGCAGGAGAAAAGAGGGCCGCCATCCCGCCCCCAAGTGTGATTATCCCGGAAACGACGAGAATCCATCCGATGGATGATGCAAACATTTGTTCTACCCGATCCGCCAGTTGGAGTTCTAGCGTTAATTGACTGACCCACGATTCTGCAAGTGGGAATGAACTGGAGTAATTGTCAGAAGTAACACTTCGTTTTCGCTGGGCAAATATGCCGAAGGGCCAAGTACCTGAAATAACGTCGTTATCGGAAACTGAACGAATGCCGAGAATCGCGCCGATTTTCCAAGACGCAGCGCTAGGGGAGTTGGAAGGGGGCGACGTTGAAGCCGTCGATGGCGAGGACGGGTTTGGCGGCGCCGAGGTCGCTCTTTCGGACGTGGACGGTGATTTCGCGTTTCTCGGCGGGGAGCAGGGAGATGTAGTTGTCGGTAAAGAAGACGGGGAGGACTTCCGGGCCGTCTTTGCCTTTGAGCAAACGGAGGCGAACGAGGAATGCCAGGCCCGTGCCGGTGTTTTCTACCGTGATGCGCGCGGCGGTTTCGTCGCCGGCTTCGGAGACGCTCATCGAGCCGTTGACAGTGGCTTTCGGAAGATCCTGCAGGGAGACAAAATCCGCGTATTCGGTTAGTGGAGTGTAATACCACTCCGTTTTGCTGAAGTCGGGGACGTCGGGCTTCGTCGAGAGCCAGTAGAAATTGCGGCTGAGCAATTCGCCCGACGAAGAGAAAAGTTGCAGGTTCAGGAAGTACGTGGAGGTGATGCCTTCGGGTTCGGCAACCTTGAAGGATTTGGTCACGCCGTCCGCTGCGACATCCGCGACTTCTTCGTGAGAGAAGCGTTCCTTCATTGAAGTGTCGTAAATCTTGGCGACGACCTTTAAGCCCTGGAGGGCTTGCTGCTTGGCGTTGACAACGGCGACGGTGCGGTCGTCATACGAAAATTGGACGTGAACTAGCTCGAGAGCTTTCTTGGAACCGAAATATCCGCCGGCGGGGCGCAAATCGTAATCATAGAGATGCCAGATGAGTCCCGGCCACGCGTTGTTGAGCATCCACTGAATGATGCCCGTGGATTTGTACTTGTTGCGGCCGTAGGCTTCGAACATGGCGCGTTCGCCTTCGTACGTGATGGCTTGTGATTTCCAGGCGAGGTCGGAGACGTCTTTCAGCGTGCCGTAGCGCTTTTCGATGGCGTTGGTGAAGACTTTGATGTTTTTAAATTTGCCGCCGCCTGCATGGAAATCCCAGACTTCGTTGATGGGCCAGAGTTTGTCCGGCGGAAACATGGATTTCAATTCTTCGAGAGGTGGGACGGCAGGGCCGGGGCTGGTCTCCGTGTTGAAGCCGTACGCGCCGCCCGCTTTGGTGTCCAGCAGCCAATAGTTCGAAGAAACGTACTCGTACGGGCCGGACATTTTTACGCCGCTTGCGCCGGTGGGCTCGGTTTTCTTTTCTGTCGCAGAAGAAATGACGGGCTTCGGCCAGTTGTTTTCTTTTTCCACGTCGAGGTAAGCACGCTCGCGTTCGGGAGGCGGCGGATTGTCGCTGCCATTCAGCCAGACGAGGATGCTAGGATGCGCGCGCAGACGCAGGATTTGGTCGCGGAGCGAGTCCACGGAAACGTGGCGATTTTCATCGCCCCACTTGTTCCACTTTTCCCAGGCATCGCAGCAGCACCATCCGGCCATGACGAGAATGCCGTCGCGGTCGGCGCGTTCCATAAAGGTTTCGTCTTCGAGCTTGCCTTCGAGACGGATGGTATTGAGTCCCATCTCTTTGACGTAGCGGAATTCGGCTTCGCGGCGCGACTGGTTGATGCGCAACATCATATCCGGCGCCCAGCCTCCGCCGCGCACGAGCACGGGCTTGCCGTTCACTTTGAAGAGGCGGTAGCCGTCGGGCGTGAGTTCGGAGTCGGTTTGCACCATGCCGAATGCGATGGTTTGCTGGTCGGATGCGGGGCCTTTGTCGGAGACAAATTCGAGCGTGAGTTTGTGGAGATAAGGCTCGCCCATTTGGTATGGCCACCAGAGGCGGGGATTCGGCACGATCAGCGATGCCGCGGAATCCGGCGCTATCGCGATGGCGCGGCGCTCGTCCGCTTTCAATTCGACGATCTGGGAAAACTCAATTGGCGCGGCTGCGCCGAGAATCTTTCCACGCAACGTTCCTTTTACAGCTGCATTAGAAGCGTTTTGCAGCTCGGCGCGCACGGTCAGGTGCGCCTTATCGGTTGCCGGAAGATCAAGCGTGGTCTCCACCGCAGCATGCCGCAACGCAACCGGGCCGCTCGCGGAAAGAACCACCTCTTGCCAGAGGCCCATGTCCTTATCGGGCGGCGTGGGGTTCCAATCCACCCACGTGATTCCGAGCTCGTCGGCGTGCGGGGCGGAGACTTCCACGGCCATTACATTTTTTGCGCCCGCTTTGACGAACGGTGTCACATTAAATTCGTAGCGGCGAAACGCGCCAACAACTTGGTCCGAGCCGGCGAGTTTTTTGCCGTTGATCCAGATGTTGGCGCGGTAGTTGATTCCGCGAAAGGCGAGCCAGACTGTCTTTCCGCTAAATTGAGAGGGGACTTCAAACTCCTTGCGGTACCACCAGGGGACAGCGAAAGGACTATTCTCCGGCATTTCCAAATTGGCGAACTGGCCGCCGATCGGATAGGAGACGCCGGGAACGGAGCGCAGGTTCATGCCGAAGTACGGATCTTTGTACACGCCGTTTTCGACAAGGACGGCGAAGACTGTGTTCGGAGCGGATGTCTTGTACCAACTCGACGCGTCGAAGCCCGCGGAGGAGATAGCTTCGGCGCTGGCGCTCACCTTTGCGGAGGATTGCACCGCCCATCCTTCTCGCAGAGTGATATCGCCATCGGCGCTTGAGAGGGGCGCCGCGATTGCTGTAGCTGCAAGGAGCGCTGCGACGAAGCTCACGGCAGCAAGGAAGTTTCTGCGCTTCCAGGCAACCCGCAGTACAAGTCTCGAAAAGAAATTCTCTTTCTTGCCGAGTAACATGTCCATGAGCTCCCCCACACCACCAAGCAAGCGGCGCCATTTAAACCGATTCAATGGCGCGAATAGCCTTCACCTTCTGAGCTTACTCGGACGGGCGCTAGTTTAGCTTGAGGGGAAGAAAAGAGACAAGCGCTATCCAAGAAAAGCAAAAGGCGCGAACCTTGCGGTCCGCGCCTCGCTCTTTTTGGATGGCCCACTTGCGCTAATTACTTCACGGGCGGGAGGAACACTTCTGACGGCGTGAGAAACTCCACGTTGGGGACTTCGGTGACCACGCGCACGCGCTCGAACTTGCCCTTCTTGCCGCCGTTGCCCACAAAGCTGAGCAAGTATTGATTGTTGAGATGCATCTGAATCTCGTCGAAGTACGGCTTCAACGTAACCGGCATGCCGGAACCGAGGTAGTAAGACTCGGCGCCAGTTTCTTCCGAAAGACGGCTGAGGTTCGATTGCGCGTTGAACACGCGGAACGAACGGTTGCCGACGTGCCCCGCGTCTGGAACATAGATCGTCCAAATGTTAATGTTCTGCTTCTGGGCGCGCGAGATGGTGCCATCGAGATCGGGATCGACGGGATCGAAGCTTCCGCGGAAATAATCGATGCCTGAAGAGAACAACATGATGGACTTGCGTTCCCCGGAGTCGGGCCAACGCTTCACCCAATCCTGTACCGCGAGATACGGGCTTGTGAAGGCGCCAGCGCTACCCGAGGGCATGCGCAGCGCCTTGGCGGCAAGGGCGTGATCCTTAGTGAAATCCTGCGCCACCATGGCTACACCGTTCCGCCCATAAGCCACGGCGATGTAGGTGTTCTCCGGCTGGGCTATGAAAAACGCCTTCAGATCGCCCCATTGACTGGCGACGGCGCTTTGGAGCGAATCGTCGATGAGCACGGCGAGGAAAAGCGCATCCCCGCGCTTCCAATCCGCTACTTGCACTTTTTCCTTGCCCTGAAAGAGCTGCACATCGTCCTTCGTGAGCGGAGGCGGTTGAGTCTCTTTCTTGCCCACCGCGGTGACCGTCATCGTTACGGCACCTGAATCTGCTGCCGGGGTCTCCCAGGCGAACGAAAGGGAGACCGCAACAGCCATAGCGGCCGACAACAGAGCCGCCTGCCACTTCCGATCGTAGTTCATGTAGTTCATAAGCTTGACTCCATTCCCCATCTCGACTCTTTAGATGCGAAGGCTTGTCAGGAAGGAGACAATAAGGTTACGAGGATTTCGGAAAGGAGAAGGCGCGGACCTTTTGGCCCGCGCCTGGTTGACAAGAGTTGTGGTGAACTGAATTATCTTACTGCCGGCAAGAACACTTCCGAAGGCGTCAGAAATCCGACGTTCCGAAGCTCCGAAGTGACCTTCACGGACTCGTACTTGCCCTTGTGGCCGCCATCGCCCACGAACGCGAGCAAATACTGGTTGTTGAGGTTCCTTTGGATGCGATCGAAATACGGCTTCAGGTTGACGGGCATTCCGAGGCCAAGTGAGTAAGACTCGGCGCCGGTCGCTTGCGACAGATGGTCCAGGTTCGATTGCCAGTTGAAGGCACGGAACGAACCGCGGCTGCGGCGGCCTGAATCCGGAGCGTAGATGGTCCAGATGTTGACGTTTTTCTTCTGCGCGCTGGCAATCGTCGTATCGAGATCCGGATCAAGAGTGGCGGGTCCTCCGCGGAAATAATCAATGCCCGAAGAGAACAGGATGATGGAACTACGTTCTCCGGAAGCGGGCCAACGCTTGATCCAATCCTGAACGGCGAGGTACGGACTGGTTGCAACGCTCGTGCTGCCTAGCGGCATACGAAGAGCCTTTGCCGCCAGGGCGTGGTCTGTCGTGAAGTCCTGGGCGACCATGGCGACTCCATTTCGCGCGTAGGCCACGGCGATGTAAGTGGTTTGCGGCTGTGCCATGAGAAACGCGCGGAGATCGCTCCATTGGTTGGCGAGGCTGCTGCGGAGCGAATCATCGATGAGCACTGCCAGGTAAAGAGTCTCTCCGCGCTTGAAGTCCGCGACCTGTACGCGTTCTTTGCCTTGATAGAGTTCGACATCATTTTTGGTTACTGCGGGCGGTTGCGCGTCCTTCTTAACCGTGGCTGTAACCGTCATAACAACTGCAGAGGGATCGGAGGCTGCGGACGCGCTGTTCGCGGCTGCCTTCAAAGCAAGCGGCAAGAACGACGCCGCGACAAGGACGCCAATCAGCAGCGACCCCTTTCGATGTGTGTTTTTATTCATAACTACTCTCCCTTTTCTCATCCCAAAGGATTAGATGCTTTGAAGGCCGGTCGCGTATACATCTAGTTGAAGAGCTCGCCACGTTCCATCGTAGAATGCATCCTGGCGGGACAGGACGGAACTCGTGAAAAATTACATCGGGGCGATCGACCAGGGCACAACTAGTACGCGCTTTATGGTGTTTGATAAAGCGGCGCGCGTGGTGGCGGTCGCGCAAAAAGAGCACGAGCAGATCTTCCCGCGGCCGGGGTGGGTGGAACACGACGCCCTGGAGATCATGCGCCGCACGGAAGAAGTGATCGGCGAAGCGCTCGAACAACGAGGACTGCGTGCTTCGGATTTGGCCGCGGTTGGTATAACGAATCAGCGCGAGACGGCCGTGGTGTGGGAACGCAGCACGGGCCGGCCAATCGCTAACGCGATCGTTTGGCAGGACACGCGTGTAGCGGAAGACGTGGGACATTTTGCGAAAAGCGGAGGACAAGACCGCTTTCGCGCGAAGACGGGCTTGCCGCTGAGCACGTATTTCAGCAGCTTGAAGCTGCGTTGGCTGCTAAAAAATATTCCAGGTGCAAAAGAAAAGGCGGCCGGAGGAGAACTTCTCTTTGGAAACATCGATACATTTCTCGTGTGGAATCTCACCGGCGGGCCTAAAAGCGGCGCGCACGTCACCGATGTGACCAACGCGAGCCGGACACAACTGCTCAATCTGAAAACACTGGATTGGGATGCCGAGTTGCTTGCGGCGTTCGAGATTCCGCACGCGATGTTGCCGCGAGTGCGATCGAGCAGCGAAGTTTATGGTGCGGCGACGCTTCCAGCTATCGCTGGCGTGGAAGTCGCGGGGATTCTGGGCGATCAGCAGGCTGCGCTTGTCGGCCAGGCTTGTTTCCGTCCCGGCGAGGTGAAAAATACGTATGGAACGGGCTGTTTTCTGTTGATGAATACGGGCGAACGCGCTGTTCCGTCGAACTTCGGCTTGCTGACGACAGTCGCGTACAAAATGGGCAACGCACCCGCATGTTACGCGTTGGAAGGCGGCGTCGCCATTTCGGGAGCGCTGGTGCAATGGGTCCGCGACAATCTTGGAATGATTGAGAAGAGCGCGGACATCGAAACGTTGGCACGCACAGTGAAAGACAACGGGGGCATCTATTTTGTTCCGGCATTCTCTGGCCTGTATGCGCCGTATTGGAAAGAAAATGCGCGCGGTGTCATCGCCGGGTTGACGCGCTACGTCAACAAAGGCCATCTGGCGAGAGCGGTTCTGGAAGCGACGGCGTTTCAGACGCGCGAAGTAGTGGAAGCGATGGAAAAGGACTCGCAGATCGCGCTGTCGTCGTTGCGCGTGGACGGCGGGATGGTCGTGAACGAACTCTTGATGCAGTTTCAGGCGGACATTTTGAACCGCGAAGTCGTGCGCCCTGTGATTCAGGAGACGACCGCGCTTGGGGCAGCGTACGCCGCGGGCCTCGCTGTTGGATTTTTTTCAGGCTTGGACGAACTCCGAACCAATTGGGCCGTGGACCAAACGTGGACGCCGCATTTCGCGGAAGCGGAACGCGAAGAGATGTACAAACAATGGAAGAAAGCGGTCACGCGCTCATTTGATTGGGTTGAAAATTGATGCGCGGGGTAAAGTGTTGCTGTGAACCTAGTTGATCCGAAGGAGATTGATGAATGACATCACCCTTTCTAGGCGAGTTTCTGGGCACGATGATCATCGTGCTGCTTGGCAATGGAGTTGTCGCCGGAGTGCTGCTGAAGAGGTCGAAAGCAGAAGGCAGCGGATGGATCGTCATCACGGCTGGGTGGGCCTTTGCGGTCATGGCCGGCGTGTTCGTATCGATTGCCTGTGGAAGCAATGACGCGCACTTGAATCCAGTGGTCACGATAGGCTTCGCGGTGCGTGACGCGAGCTTTGGAAAGCTCGCTCCCTATCTTGCGGCGCAGCTTCTCGGCGCAATTGTGGGAGCCGCTCTGGTCTGGCTCCACTATTTGCCGCACTGGAAGGAAACACCAGATGCCGCCGCGAAGCTGGCCTGTTTTTGTACCGCGCCTGCGATCCGCAGCTTTGCCGCGAATTTGTTCAGTGAAATTTGCGCCACGTTTGTTCTGGTCTTCGTAATTGGCGCGATTTTTTCGAAGAGAGTGTCCGGGACGGGTCCTACCGCTGGATTAGGCCCTTATCTCGTGGGCAGCCTGGTGTGGGGCGTCGGATTATCGCTCGGCGGTACGACGGGTTACGCCATCAATCCGGCGCGCGATTTGGGTCCGCGCATCGCGCACACCATTCTGCCGATCGCCGGGAAGGGAAATTCCGATTGGGGCTACTCGCCGGTGCCGGTCATCGGTCCCATTCTCGGCGGAGCGTTGGCGGGATTACTGCTGCGCTTTCTTGCCGTCTTCTAAAACCCCATTACCGGAAGTCTGTCCGCAAGTACAAGTAACCGATTCCGCATGCGCTGTTGGTCCTTGGCCCACAGGCGTGCCATGCCTGCGTTACTCTGCAATGGAATGGCAACCATCACCATAACTCCGCCAGAGGAGCGCGCTTCGACGCCTGCTCCGCCCTCTAGCACGCAGAGTCCGTGGATTTATCGTCCATGGATTGATTTGATGGTCGGCTGCGGTGCATGGTCCGCGCCGCTTTTGCTTGCGGGATTTTATTTTGCGAATTCCTACGGACGCGGCTGGAGCGTGGCGTTTTATTTTCTCGCGTTGCTTTCAAACTATCCGCATTTCATGGCCACCGTGTATCGCGCGTACCACACGCGCGACGAGTTCGAGAAATATCGCATCTACACGGTCCACGTGGCGTTGCTGCTCATAGTGGCTGGGGTCGTCACGCACCTCTGGTATGGGCTGCTTTCTTGGATTTTCACGCTATACATTTGCTGGAGCCCGTGGCACTACACGGGGCAAAACTTCGGCTTGCTGATGATGTTTGCGCGGCGCGCGGGCGTCTCGCCCACGGAATCAGAGCGGCACGCGCTTCGGCTTTCGTTTATCGCGTCCTACATTTTGTTGATGCTGAGCTTTCACACCGGAGCGTCAGGCGATGCGCTGATTCTGTCGCTTGGACTCGCGGCCAAGTTCACTCTGCCTGCGCGAGCGGTGCTGGCGCTGTTTTTTGTTGGCTCCAGCGGATGGGCCCTCGCGTCGCAGGCGCGAAGGAGCAACTTCCGCACAATTCTTCCCGTAATCACGCTGACCGTCACGCAATTTCTCTGGTTTCTTTTGCCCGTGGTGATCGAGCTCGTCAGCGGCCGGGAAATTCCGCAGACTCGTTACAGCAGCGGCTTGCTTGCCGTGTTGCACTCCACGCAGTATTTGTGGATCACGAGCTATTACCAGAAAAAAGAGGCGCGCGCTGCCGGCGATTCCCGTTGGTCGCTTTCCCGTTATCTGGTGACGTTGATTGCAGGCGGCATTGCGCTTTTCATTCCTGGGCCGTGGATCGTCAGCCGCATTTTTCACGCCGATTTTGCCGCGAGCTTCCTGACGTTCACGGCACTGGTCAATATTCATCACTTTATTCTCGACGGCGCGATCTGGAAATTGCGCGATTCGCGCATCGCGGCGCTGCTCCTGGATGGTCAACAAAAATCGTCAAGCGCTGGCAGCGAAAAACAAAGCAGCTTTGCGGCGGGGGCTCGCTGGTTAACGGGACGAGCGCCTGGCGCTCGGGCTCTCCGCATCGCGACCGTCGCACTGTTATTCCTCTGGGCAGGTGTGGACCAACTGCATTTTTGGTGGTCCAGCGAAGCAAGTGCTCTGCCCGCTCTTCAGCGCGCCGCGAACTTAAATCCGGACGACAGCGCCGTGCAAGTGCGCCTCGCGCGCGCCGAGCAACTCGCTGGGCAGCGCGACGCTGCGCTTGCGGCCATGAAACGCGCGGCCGCTCTCAATCCCGCCAATTTTTCGCTGCAAGAATCCTATGGCCGGAGCTTGATTGAAGCGGGGCGCGACGCCGACGCTTACGCGCAGTTTCAGAGGATTATCACGCGCTGGCCGCGAAACGCCGACGCGCTGGTTGATTATGGAATTCTCGCGCATCGCCTCGGGCACGACGAAGAGGCGGTGGACAACTGGCAGCGCGCGGTCGACGTTGATCCGGGGCAGGCCAACGCGCAGCTTTATCTTGCGCAAGTGCTCGATCAACAAGGTGAACTGCAAGCTGCGGCGCGGCACTATCGCATGTATCTGGAGACCATCGCCGTTCGTCATCAAAAAAATCCTGCCGATACTGGTCCGGTGCTCGCGGCCCTTATAAAAGTTGCCGACGCGGATGCCGCCATCCATCACAACGACGATGCTTCCAAAGGTTACAACGCGGCTGCTGGTTTTGCGGACAAGGCCGGGGAGAAGACACTGGAAGGCCTGGCGCTCGTGCATCTCGCCGATTTGCTGGAGAAAGAGGGCGACAGTCGCGGAGCGGCGCAGTCCTACCAGCGCGCACTGCAGCTTGATGCGGTGCTCTCGGATCCACGCAGCGCGGCGTCCGACTGGTTCAATTACGCGCAATTTCTGCGCAAACAGCAACTGCCTGAGCGCTACGTGTTCTCCTGTTTGCTGCATGCGGAAAATGCTTTGCAGAACACGCCCAGCGAGGAGCTCACCGTGGTATCCCAGGCGCGCAAGGAAAGCGAAGCCCGCCTCGGGGCGGAAGCCAGCGCAGTGCGGCGGAAGCTGGATGAAATTGTCGCGGAGTCGCTGACCCTACAGGTTTCTGCTCTAGCGGCGAGAAAATAGATTTTGGCCGAACGTCCCCGGTGAGAAGTCACACGGGGCCGTCCTAGAACTTACAACGCTACTTTTCCTGGCCATAATACGAAGCGCTTCCGTGTTTCCGCAGGAAGTGCTTCTTGTGAAGGTGTTTGGAAATGGCCTGTGCTTTGGGATTCGCGGTGATCGTCTGAAAGGCCATCGATGCAATTTCTTCCAGAATCACGGCAATGTGCGCCGCTTCCGACGGCGATTTTCCCCAGCAGAACGGCGCGTGGCCGGCGACGAGAACCGCAGGCACGTGAAGAGGATCGAGTTTTTTGAACCGCCGCACGATGGCGTGTCCGGTATTGGCCTCATAATTTGATCGGGTTTCGGCGGGCGTCAGCGGCTTTGTTGCAGGAACCGGCCCGCGAAAGTAATCGGCATGGGTCGTTCCGAAGCATGGAATTTCTTTTTGCGCCTGGGCCCATGCCGTTGCAGCCGAAGAATGCGTGTGCGCGATACCTCCAATGCTTGAGAATGCGCGGTAGAGAATCAAGTGCGTGGGAAGGTCAGAAGAAGGACGCAACGATCCCTCGACGGTTTTTCCTTCCAGATCGACGACGACCAAATCCTCGGGCTTCATCGTTTCGTACGGCACCCCGCTTGGCTTGATTACCACCAGCCCTTCCTCGCGCGATATGCCGCTGGCGTTTCCGAAGGTGTACAGCACAAGCCCGCGCCGGACGAGCTCCAGGTTTGCTTCCAGAACTTCTTCGCGCAGTTTTTGCAGGATCATCCGTTGCCTCTTGATGCGGCCGCAGCCTGAGCAGGCAGAATAAGGAGTATTCGCCGGAAAAGGCAAGCCGTCAGTTCGGCGGGAACGGTCTACGCTTTGGGTTATTCCTGAACATGAGATGAGTTCGCTGCGGGCCAAGCGCAAATCGCAGTTTCGTGGCAGAAAAACGTCTCGATTGGCTCGACTGACTGGCTGAAAAGGAGTTCTTTCCTGCGTGACCGACCTGAGACCCAGTGAGCGTGGTCGGGGCGAAAGGATTTGAACCTTCGACCTCCTGGTCCCGAATAAGCAGTAGAAACACTATCTTATTGGCCCGTTTGGCTTTGTTCTGCGTCAAACATGCTGACATGGGCCGGTATTCGGCAGCAATCGGACTCAAATCGGACTCAACTTTGGAGTCGCAAAATCGGCCGTTTGATCGCTTCGTTCTTCGGACAAGATCTTCCGCGGAGCTTATAGCTCTGAACAGCCGCATCCTGATCAGGACATCTCCAAGAGCGCCTGAAGAGCGCGCTAGATAAATGCCAACGGCTGAGTGCAGAGAATGCGCATCTCAGTGTGATGCTCGGGATTGATGAATCGCACCCCCACGACCCCGTCGCCAACATCACCGAACCCTTCGGTTGATAGCCGAAAGGTCGAAGCGTTATTCGGCTCAATCTGCGTCGGTTGCCGTGGTGCTGTCACAACAACGTCAACGCAGATGAAGGCTATTCGCACCGAACAATTGGGCTAGCTCTTCGCAAATGTCGCTACAACGGCCTTGGGAACCGTCATCCTCGCCCGCAGAGAGGGAACGCGGTCGAACCCTCGTCTTTGCACCACGTTCGGCAAACCCCGCAGGTGAATAAGTGGGACGCCTGCCTCCCAAGCAGGTGTGCTGGCCGCAGGTTTGCTCAGGAGCCGTTTCTAAGAGGAGCGCCGCCATGTGATCCTGAATCTCAACGGATTCAACCGGCGCCCCCCAACCAAGAGGCAGCAGATCGCTGCCGGGCCGCAACGATTAAAGTTTATTCAGTCCATCTAAAGCAGCGACCTTGTAGGCTTCGCCCAACGTGGGGGTAGTTAAAGACCATGTCGCGGAAGTATTCCACTGACCCACGATAGAAGAGCACTGCCTGGCCAATATGAATAATTTCGGTCGTGCGCCGCCCTAGTGCGTGGACGCCAAGCAGTCTGCGTGTTTGGCGATCAAAGAGGATTTTGAGCATTCCGGCTTCATCACCGAGCATCATGCGCTTTGAAAGTTCAGAGTACTTTGCGATTCCCACTTCGTATGGAATTCGATTCGACGTTAGTGTTTCTTCGGTTTGGCCGATTATGGAGATCTCCGGAATGGTGGAAATCCCATAAGGAAACGGCTCCGGCATGTTAATGCTGGTGTATTCCCCTTGTGAGTAGAGAAAAAATCCAATGGAATATTTTCGCGTCGGTAGAGTCTATCTATCGGTGTGGATCAGGTTTCCACACGGGATGCCGCTTCCGCGGTAGTCGTTTTGTAGAAAGTTCATGGTTGATGCTGTTCCTTTGCTGGACCGGCTTACCGTCTTGCGATGAAGCGTAAGCCTTTCAGGAAATCCACGCTCCTAATGACCTTTATCTGCTGAAGCTGTCCGCTGGGAACTGGTGAATTCAAATCGGGGGCGCAGCACGCTGCGCCCCGCAAAGCAGATCAATCCGCCGCGTTGGCCTGTCTTGCCTTCGCGACGATCGATTCGATGTTCAGCCCCAACCCCTTCGCCACCCCTGTTCCGTATGCCGGATCGGCCTTGTAGAAATGCTGTATCTGCAGCTCCTGGATGTGTTGCGGCACCCCATTGCCCAGGCTGGAGACGATGTTGTCAATCAAACGCTGCTTGGCGTCCGCGGGCATCAGCTGGAAAAGATTCCCAGGCTGCGTGTAGTAGTCGCTATCGGTTCGATGATCGTGTCGTGCGACGGTTCCACTGATCGCATGTGGTCGTTCGACATACGAGCGGTCCTGCGTCGGGCCACCGAAGCTATTCGGCTCATAATTCACCGCTCGACCGCTGTTTCCATCGAAACGCATGGCACCATCCTTGTTGTAGGTGTGATACGGGCACTGCGGTTTGTTTACCGGCAGGGAATCGTAGTTCACTCCCAAACGATAGCGGTGCGCATCCGGGTACGAAATCAAGCGCGCTTGCAACATTTTGTCCGGCGAAAAGCCCATGCCCGGCACGACGTTGCGCGGTTCGAACGCCGCCTGCTCGACTTCTGCAAAATAATTCTCCGGATTGCGGTTCAACTCTAGTTCACCGACCTCATGCAAGGGGTAATCCTTGTGCGGCCAAACTTTGGTCAGGTCGAACGGATTGATATGGTACGTCTCCGCATCCTTTTCCGGCATGATCTGCACGCACACGCGCCATTTCGGAAAGTCGCCCTTCTTAATCGCGTGGAAAAGATCTCGCTGCGAATAGTCCGGATCCGTTCCTTCCATAGCGCCTGCCTGCTCGCGGAAAAAGTTCTTGATGCCTTGCTTGGTCTTGAAGTGCCACTTCACGAAGAACATCTCGTTCTTTGCGTTAAGCAGGCTGAATGTGTGGCTGCTGTAACCGTTCATGTGCCGGTAGCCGTCCGGTGTGCCGCGGTCGGAGAAGAGAATGGTCACCTGGTGCAGTGATTCCGGTGAGAGCGACCAGAAGTCCCACATCATCGTTGGTGACTTCAGATTGGTCTCTGGATCGCGTTTTTGCGTATGGATGAAATCCCCAAACTTCAGCGGATCGCGGATGAAAAAGACGGGCGTGTTGTTTCCCGTCATGTCCCAGTTGCCTTCCTCGGTGTAAAACTTCAATGCAAAGCCGCGCGGGTCACGCGCCGTATCCGCCGAGCCCTTTTCACCACCCACCGTCGAAAACCGAATGAAAGTAGGCGTCTTCTTGCCAACAACATTGAACAGCTTGGCCGTGGTGTACTTCGTGATCTCCGCGCTCGTACAAACGAAATGCCCGTATGCGCCCGAACCCTTCGCGTGCACCACGCGCTCCGGGATTCTCTCCCGGTTGAAGTGCGCCATCTTTTCGAACAGCAGAAAATCTTCGAAGACTACTGGCCCGCGCGGCCCCACCGTGAGCGAATTCTGATTGTCGCCCACGGGACGGCCCGCGTCCGTGGTCATGATTCTCTTTTTTCCTTCCGCCATCTTCCCTCCTCAGTTGGATTACAGCACCAGCCCAAAATAGGCCGCCTGCGATCCCAACTGCAAAGGTAGCGAGCCGGGACCTATACATCCAATATATAGTTTGGATACGATAGATAGGTATAGCCTATGGAGCTCCATCAACTTCGTTACTTTTGCGCCGTGGCCGAAACGGGCAGCTTCAGCCGCGCCGCCGAGCAGTCTCACGTCTCTCAGCCATCCCTCTCCCAGCAGATCATGAAACTAGAAGGTGAGCTCGGCGCGCGTCTCTTTGACCGCTTGGGCCGCTCGGTACGACTTACCGACGTCGGCAAGACATTTCTCCCTCGCGCCCGCTCCGTTCTTCGCGAGCTGGAAGTCGCCAAAAGCGACGTCGTCGAGCGCAAGGACTCCATCAGCGGCCTCGTCACCGTTGGCGTCATTCCTACAGTCGCTCCCTACTTCCTCCCATCGCGTCTTACTTCGTTCTCGCGCAAATTTCCTCAGGCCCTTCTAAGCGTTATGGAAGAAATTACTCCCGTCCTTCTGGACCGTCTCCGTGCGGGCGCCATTGACGTCGCCATCCTCGCGCTTCCCATCCGTGGCCACGAATTCGAAACTGTCCCGTTGCTCACTGAGCGCCTCTTCGCCGCGCTTCCTAAAAATCACAAACTTGCCAAGCGTCGTTCTCTCACCCTAAAAGATCTTCGCTCCGAACCCTTCCTTCTGCTCCGCGACGGCCACTGCTTTCGCGACACCGCCGTCGCCGCCTGCGATCGCGCGCGCCTTCATCCCCAAATTGTTTTCGAAAGCGGCCAATTCAGCAGTTTGCTCAGCATGGTCGGCGCAGGCATGGGTATTTCCATCGTTCCTGAGATGGTCATCGAAAAGAATCCGCCGTGCCGCTACGTGCCCATTGCCGACGAACAAGCCGCCCGCACCATCGGCACGGTCGTCCTACGCGGTCGCTCTCTCAGCCGTGCCCACCACGCCTTCCTTTCCCATCTTCGCGCTCAATCTCCCGTTCGCCCCTAGTAGTCACACTTTTATCTCCCCCGCTTTTTTGGCGCCAGCCCTTGTTGTTCTTCTTTGGCAGGTAGACGTGCCACAGCCGTCCACGGCCTTAACGTCTTCCAGAGTCTGTCCATACGAGTGCCGCTTGTCATGTTGATTTGTATGACTAATTCGTGAAAAGCCGCTGGAGCCGTTGCAATCGGGCCGCCCCTTTCCAAATAGCAATTCAATTTCTCCAACTACCCATCCTCCAAGGGCAAAGCGGCTTGAGCTGTGAGCGCAAATCTTTACATTGATGCGCACCCAAGCACTTAACGCTAATTCGCCTAGATGCAAAAATTACGGAGGACAATCACTTGGAGTCTCTCGCGATCACACGCAACGTGACGCGCGATCGCACCAATTTACAGGTGAAGAATTACATGTGAAGTTTTCTGAGGATTCCGGCTAAGTGAAAGAAATGGTAGGCCCGTGGGGACTCGAACCCTAGACCTCTACCGTGTCAAAGCGGCTTTATTATGTACTTCCAAGCACTTCGGAGGCATAGGGGACCGCCTAACCACGCCGAAATACGTGTGAGCCGGACTTCTTACAGGTGAAATTGCAGGTGAAGAAATTTCCGTGCGCGAACAAGAACGGAAGGGATTGTTCCCCCGGCAGCTTAAGTCCTCTCATTGCAGCTTCGCGCTTTTCACCCTCACTTCCTTCAGGATGGTGATGCAGCGCGCTCCACCTCCTAACGAAGGGCATTCAAACCGTTGGCGTACCGGGATAAAATTGTCAGCGTTAAAATGGCGAGCACTTTCTGATCGATGGCGCAAGGTCGGTGGACGAGGGTTCAATGATCTCGCAACCTGTTTGTGTAGCCCCTGCCGGTGACCGTTGTGGGGAAGGGGTTGTTTGGCACCCGGGGCATACCGTTCACTCTGGCTAGGGTCGATGCAGAATTAATGTCAATCCGGACGGCTCCGCTTGTCCGATTGAAGGGAAGCACGGTGTTCTCTTTCGTCTCGACCCGAATGCTGGCGTAAGCGTGCACAAGACGGAGATTGGCATCTCCAATACCCTGGCCTGGAGTCCCGACGGTATCTGTCTTTATTTCGGTGACACGCTGGCCAACACGATTTGGGCGTATGACTACGATCCGGACACACGTGATATCGGAAACGAGCGTCCCTTTTTTCAGAACTTCGCGCGGCCGGCCGGATGGTTCAACAGTCGATGCCGAAGGCTACCTCTGGAACAGCCGCTTTTCCGGCGGTTGCATTGTCCGCGTCTCGCCCAACGGCCAGATTGACCGAGTGGTCGAAATGCCGGTGCAAAACATTGCAACCTGCATTTTCGGCGGCGTCGACCGAAGAACTCTGTACGCCACCACAGCGGCGGCTGGAGCGCCAGCCAGCGACCGATTGGCTGGCGGACTTTTCGCGATTCGGACTACGGTCAGTGGCCAGCCGGAGAACCGATTTTGTGTGTTCGGTTCTTAAGCTAGCCAAAGGAGTATGTTCGGTGGTCGGGAATTTGTCCGCATGCAATCGGAGAACGGATTGATGAAGACAACGAACAACTGCGCCTGAAATGCGACAAACCTCAATTACCAAATAAGCGAGGTGATCGAGTCCGGAGGAAGCACCAACTTCAACGGACGAGTTCCGAGCGTACACTGCACCTGCCGTTCGAGACCGTTGTTGCTGTTGGTAACCGCCAGCACCCCCGCGGTCTGCTAAACAGTTGTACGCAGACCGACCTGCCTCCCAAGCAGGTGCCCGAAGCAGACCACAGTTGCAACCGGCAATAAAAATGGGCCCCGGCCCAGTAGGCCAGGGCCCGCTGTGTTCGATACACTTCGAGTGCTTATAGTTTTGCTTGGGTTAGGAGTCCTCAACTTAGAACTCGCGCTGGGCCGCGTCCGCCTCTTCCGCCAGTTGGCTCACTACTTTGAAGAACTCCTTTGACTGCCCAACAAATAGGCCATCGGCTGTGAACGATGCAATGGTCGCTACTGCGCCGCCGAATTTGTCATCGAGCGGTCGAATCACCGAGACGTGCGGCAAATCCGCGTTAATGAATTCGCACGGGACGGGAAAGATCAGGCTGGGCTGAATCGCCACATTGTTGGGGTTGCTGGCGCTGGGTGGTTGGTTGGGGTTGATGGGCAGGAAGAAATTGGGAAAGGTAAAACCGGTTGCCGGGTCAGTCACCGGTGCGACAGGCTGTTGAACGGCATTGCCGGCAAAATCGACCCACTCGAGGAAGTGCGCGATCTCGTCCCCGCCGATACCCTGCGCAATTTTGAGGACTTCCAAGCTGCTAGCTTTGCGACCGAGCGCCGGATAGAGGCTGGAGCCACCTTGTTCGATGTATCCGAAGTGGAAGGCAGCGATGTTGGCGATAACCTGGATGTGATTGGGGTCGTTGAAGTCGGCATTGGTGACGGGGATGGCGGTATGGTTGGTGATGGTCAGGGCTTGCGGAAAGGTCGCACCAAAGTCCGGGTTCTTGGAGCTGCGATAGCGGGTGAACCAGCTGGTGTCGACGTTAAGGTGCATGAGGTTAGTGAGACGGCCGACGCCCGTTGAGCCCGTCGCTGTGCTCCCCGGGAGTTTACGGAACTCGTCGAAGTTGACGGTCTCCGCGCCCTTGGATAGCAAGTAGGCATTCAAGAAGGCCGCGTGGCTGACTTCATCGAAGGTGTTGCTGGTGATGTATTGCGGGCCATCGCCGTCGAGTTGCAGGAAAGCATTTTGATAGCTGTTGCTCGGATTGGTCTGGAGTGTTTCCAGCGGCAGGTCGCCAGGTGTGAAACCACCCAGCTCCGCATATTGAGTCCACAGGTCCGCTTCGATGAGCTCGGCTGCGAGCGCAAATCTGAGGATGGCAGCGTCGCCCGGCGTGAGCCGGTCGTCACTGTCGTGGTCAAATGCGCGTGCGTCGCTGCTCATTAAGCCAGCGCCTACAGCAACTGCGCCTCCTGCCAGCACTCCTCTCTGCAAGAAACTACGTCGATCGGTTCCCTTCGTGAACACATTTCCCTCTTTTTTCATCGCGTTATCTCCATTTTTTGGTCGAGTCTTGAATTCCAGCAAAGCAGCACCCCAAAGAAATAGGCAGTTACCCAAACATCGATCGTGTCTCTTGTTGATAGAAGTCCGCCCACCTGGTCGAGTACCAATTCACCAGGCCGCTAGTCAGCGAGGAAAGAGGGCCAACGAGCCTGGCCGGCCCTCCTTTTGTTATTGGACGGTGAGTGTGACGGTGGCTGAGTGTGTAAGACTGCCCGACGTGCCGGTGATCATTACTGTGGTCATGCCTCGCTGGGTGCCGTTGGTGGCGCTATTCGCGCTGTAGCCGCAACCACCCGCAGTGAGCAGGAATCCTGCGACGATAAGTAATGCGAGGCTACCCGTGAGGTAGTGAAACCATTTTCTCCCTTGGAGGCGTTGGCGGTTTCGCTTGGCTGCAACAAGCAGGCCGAAAAGTCCCAGGGTGGGTATCGGAAGCAGCGAAGCGAAGATACCTCCGGTGGAGTTCTTCGCCATCCGCACTGCTGGATTGTAGGGCGACGAGGACGTCGTGATGGTCATCATCGAAGTTGCTGTTCCGCCGCTTGCGGGCGAAACAGATGCCGGCGAAAAGTTACAAGTCGAGCCGAGCGGCTGCCCTGAGCAAGTGAGCGCGACGGCGGAACTAAATCCATTGAGCCCACCGAGAGTTACCGTAAAGACGGCTGGCTGCCCTGCTGCGATCGTCAATGTCGATGGCGATGCAGCAATGCTGAAGTCTGCCGTGGCCGCAGGTGGCGTGGCGTTGGCTGTGACAACTGCAAACAGTCCGTGCATTTCGTTGCTCAGACCTGCGGTGATGTACATGGTGTTGGGATCGCCGGATTGTGCTCCACCGCCACCAAACACCATGTCCCAGAGAGAGCCATTGATGATGGGCGTGCCGGTCGAATCCTTCATCTGGTCGATAAAGGCGCCGGTGGAGAAGTTGTAGGCGTTAATGGCCCCATCACCAAAATTTCCAACGAGCAAATCGCCTGCTAGTGAACCGCCAAATCCCGCTGGCGGCACAACCACGCCCCAAGGAGCATTCAAGTGAGAATCGCTTGTGATCCTGCTAATCATAGCGCCGCTAGTGCTGAAGAGGTCCACGAAGCCTGTCGCAGGCATCTTTAGCGGATCATGCATGGGCGTGTCCTGCAGCGCGTAGGTCACTACGACCATGGAACTGTTGTTGACGGTGATTACGTGGACGCCGAACGGGGCGTACCCGGGCGAACCGGAACCCGCTGGAACTGCCGGCAGAGCCGGATCATTGAATGCGCCGGCGCCGAAGGCCTGGGTCTCCTTGAAGGTGGTGTCGTAAATTTCGACCTGGCCGGAGCGGAAATTGGTGGCCAGAAGAAAGCTGCCAGTTGAGTTGGTGACGAGGGCCAATCCTTTATACACCGCGCCCAACGCAGCAGTTGGTTTGGCCGAATTGTCCACCGCAAGGATGGAAGATGCCCCGCCGGTCCAGCCGGAGATGGTTCCATCTTCTGTATCAAAAATGAAGAAACTGCTACTGCCATTGATATTGAACCCTCCGGCGGAATTGCCGACGCATCCCGTCGGTGTGGCGGGATTGGAACTTCCCGCTGGGGGCGCAATCGTGAAAGCTCCTTGTTCGGCTCCAGCGGCGTTGTATAAGGAACTCACTCCTGTTGGGCTACCGTTGTCGGCAATCCAAATGTCCTCGCCGGGGATGATGCAGATACCCCACGGATTAACCAGATTCGGATCAATCACGGGCGCCAAGCCTTGCGTGTCCGAAACCAGATTGGTCTGCTTGTAACTGTTTCCTTGCGCTTGGGCAGCTGGCGTGGAAAGGATCTGTGCACAGGCGAACCCCAGCAAAAACACACTTACTCTTCGCATGATTCTAAATTGCTCCTCTCATTCATCATTCATTCATCAGGCAACCGTTTTCCGTATGCCTATGGTTTCTCCGCAGTTGGATGCCTCTCGGATGTCGGGAATAAATCAAGGGCGGGACAAGTCTTTATCAACTTGGAGGTCTATCAGTGAAAACGACTTACGAGCAAATGTCACCGCTGAAAGGCGGGGGTTTGACAACACTTCCTGCGGAAATTGGTTCCGAGGGAGGCAATGTCCTCGCCATCAGCGAAACAAAGTACCTCGAATCGATCGTGCGATTCGGCACATTCGAAGTGGATCTCGAATCCCGCGAATTGCGGAAGCACGGAATGCTCATGCGCCTCGAGGAGAAACCTTTTCGCATCCTGCAACTGCTGCTCCAGCAAGCCGGTCGGGTGGTCACACGCAGAGCATTGCGCGAAAAACTTTGGCCCGACACGCATGTCGGCTACGACCAAAATCTCAATACGGCCGTCAATAAATTGCGCGAATTGTTGGGCGACTCGGCACAGAGCTCCCGCTTCATCGAAACTCTCCCCCGGCTCGGCTACCGCTTCATCGCTCCTGTTATGATCCCCGCGCGCTCTCCATCTCTCGGGGCGAAGAAGATGCTTGCTGTTCTTCCCTTTGAAAATCTTGGAGGGGATCCAGAGCAGGAGTATTTCGCCGACGGCTTAACCGAAGAGATGATTTCTCACCTCGGCCAGCTCGATCCTCGGCGGCTCGGCGTGATTGCGCGAACCTCCGCGATCCAGTACAAAAACACGCGAAAATCGATCACGGAAATCGCGTCGGAATTGAAGGTTAGTTACGTGTTAGAAGGGAGCGTGCGCTGCGAAAGAAACGGCGCTCGCATCACGGCACAATTGATCGAAGCGCTCGATCAAACGCACCTATGGTCCGCCAGCTACAATCGCGATCTGAGAGACATCTTGAGCGTGCAAGCCGACGTCGCGCGTCAAGTGGGGCGAGCTCTATCCTTGGAATTGCTGCCCGAAGCTGCGGCGAAATCGCCGACGTTCGACCCCACGGCGCACGAGGCTTATCTTCGCGGGCGTTTCTATTTTGGGCAGAGAACGGAGGAGGGGCTAAAAAAAGCGATCGCTTCTTTTGAGACGGCCCTGTCCATCGAGCCAAACTGCGCACGTTCCTACTCTGGGATCGCGGATTCTTGCTGCTTGCTCTGCTGGTTTGGGGCGCTCCCGCCAAAAATAGCCGGCCAAAGAGCAGCGGCCGCGGCCAAGCGAGCGATCGAAATCGATCCATTTCTGAGCGAGTGCCACGCTTCACTGGCACTTGTGCGCTTCTGGTACGAATGGAATTGGGAGGAGGCTGAAGAGGAATTCCAGCGCGCTATCGAATTGAACCCGAGCTATACCTCGGCTTACCAATGGTACGCGGCTTATCTGAATGCACAGGGTCGTTTCAAAGAAGCGCAAGCAGCGCAGAAATCCGCGAGAGAACTCGACCCTTTTTCTTTAATCCTCAACATGAATGTCGCGGATCCTTTGTTTTTCTCGCGGCAGTACGACCGTGCCGTGAAGCAGCTCGTCGCGCTTCTTGAACACGAGCCCCGGTTCTTCCCTGCGCTGTTCCAACTGGGCCGTGTCTACGTCCAAATGAAAAAGTATGAGGAAGCAATCTCTGCCTTCGAGGAAGCCTTACAGTTTTCTTGCCAGCAGGAGGTGCTGCCAGCACTTGCTCATGCTTACGCTTTGGCAGGAAGAATTGAAGAAGCACGAATTATTCTAAACGAGATAAAGAACGACAAAACTGGCCGTTACGTGGCATCGCCGATGATTGCTCGCATACATCTGGGCCTGGGCGAATTCGAAACGGCTCTCGATTGGCTGCAAGAAGGTCTGGAAGAGCGATCCTATTGGATGGTCTTCTTGAAAGAAGATCCTGTCTACGACCCCATCCGCAGCCATCCCAGGTTTAGCGAATTACTGAAGCTCATGGTGTTGGCATTGTAAAAGAGCGCGCAGAACCAGTTTTCGCGGGTGCCGACGCAAGCTTGATGGATTAATTCACAGTCCCCAGCAACCGCAGAATCAACGATTCATCCGGCTACAGTTCGGGATTTCTTCCCTGCCAAATCCTGTAACTTGCCGCGTGTCAATATAGGGAGACGTTCAACGTCAGGTGAGGGTATTTTCTGGGTGGCGCATCGACACATCGTTTGCCTATTCATCGACAACTAGTTCGCCCTTCATTCCTCTGTGGCCAAGTCCGCAAGTGTGACAGCACCTAAATGTATACGTGCCCGGTGTTTGCGCCAGAAACTCAATCGTCGTTGTTTCTCCTTTTTTAAGCTGCCAACAGTCTTGCGCTAAGGCAAAAACTACACCAGGAGTTCCGCCCTGGGCAGCTCCATCGGGAAAAGCGGCAATTTTGAAACCATGATCATGGTCCGTGGCGGTGATCTTGAGTTGAACTTTCTTGCCTGCTGGGCGGTTTCTTTGACGCCTGCAATGAACGCCCATTTACTGGGCCCCAAGATGGCTGACGGTGCGCTCAGTTCCCAAGACAGGCAATAATGTTTTTGCATTAGATCCTGCAAAGCGGAACAACAGCGGCCGGCGAGATATGGGAACGAAGGGATTGCCAGGCGGCCGCATCAAAATAATCGCTTGACATCCGTATCGTACACTGCCATAAATTGAACAGATGTTCAACTTTGTAGAGTGCATTTTATCCCTGTATTTATTGACAATAGCCTAGATATCAGAGTCCGGATGTATGACTCCTGAATATTGGTTCAATTCGCAGGTCCAGCGGAACACCTTCCATAAGAAGCAGCTAGCACTGAAAACAGGCCGCCATGTAAGCGCGTCACATAGGGCTGTGACCGCGGCCACTGATTGTTGTGACGACCGACACTTTGCTCCGCGCAATGCGATAATTGTCTCTGGAACAGCGAGAGGTCTATGGTGAGCAGCACTCAAGGGGCGTATGGGTTCCAGTTGACGGCTCCCAACACTCCGTTGCGGCCTTGCGAACTCCCCGCCCTCGATCCCGGTACTGACGAACTCGTTGTCGAAATCGCAGGCTGCGGCGTCTGTCATACGGATATCGGGTTTGCGTTTGAAGGTGTGCCGACGCGGCATGCCCTTCCCCTCATCCTGGGTCACGAGATCTCTGGCCGGGTTGTTGCTGCCGGTGAAAAAGCCAGTAGTTGGCTAGGGCGTTCCGTGATTGTTCCCGCCGTGATTCCCTGCGGCAGATGTCCGGCCTGCCAAGCGGGACGAGGAACCATCTGTCGCCAGCAATTCATGCCTGGCAATGACGGCGACGGTGGCTTCGCAAGTCATGTGCTCGTTCCATCTCGTGGCTTATGTGCGGTCCCCGAGCCTCTCCCATTAGGTCTCACTCTCGAAATGCTGTCCGTTGTCGCAGATGCGGTGACCACTCCTTACGAAGCGATCCGAAGGTCTGGACTTGGACGGGAGGATGTGGCGGTGATCGTTGGGGCTGGTGGCGTGGGGGGATTCGGGGTACAGATCGCGGGCGCACTGGGTGCAGCCGTGGTGGCCATTGACGTTGACAGGGAACGACTCGATCTAGCCTCGCGGCACGGTGCGGGACTGGTTCTTGATGCCAGTTCTACTAATCTTAAGGGCTTGAAGGCCGCCGTTCGCAGTTTTAGCAAAGAATCCGCTCGCAAAGGCATCGGTCTAAAAATTTTCGAAATGAGCGGAACGCCCGCAGGTCAGACGACAGCTTTCGGATTGTTGGATCACGGTGCCTACCTGGCAGTGGTCGGCTTCACACCCAAGTCCATTGAATTGCGCCTATCGAACTTGATGGCCTTCGACGCGACCGCACGAGGCAACTGGGGTTGCCCGCCAGACCGATATCCCGCTGCGCTGCGGCTGGTCCTCGAAGGCAAAGTAGCACTCGCTCCGTTTATTGAACTCCATGCATTGGAAGAAGCCCCGGAGATTCTCGAGGCGGTTGCAAAGCATGCACTGCGGCGGCGAGTGATTCTGCAGCCCAACCACAGCAAAGGAAAACATTGATTGGAGGCAGCAAGGTGAAGAATCACAACCTCATCGAAGCCACTTCTCCGCAGGAGGTCTTGGTTGAAAGAAGGCCGGTACACAACCGTTCCGGCAAACCGGTGGAGGGTCTCCACAACATTTGGATCACGATGAACAATCCTGACGAGCTCAATAGCTACACCACCTCGATGGCCAAGGAAGTGATTCTGGCATTACGCGAGGCCAGCAATGACCGCGCGGCCGTTGCCGTGGTTTTGACAGGGGCGGGAACGCGTTCCTTCTGCAGCGGCGGGAATACGCGGGAATATGCCGAATATTACGCTGGCGCACCTGCCGAATACCGTCAGTACATGCGTCTCTTCAACGACATGGTGACGACCGTTCTGCAATGCGACAAGCCCGTCATCTGCCGGGTGAACGGAATGCGTGTCGGCGGCGGCCAAGAAGTCGGAATGGCCTGCGATTTCTCGATCGCGAGCGATCTCGCCGTTTTCAGCCAGGCCGGACCGAAGCACGGGTCTGCTCCCGATGGCGGAAGTACCGATTTTCTTCCCGTCTATGTCGGAATCGAACGCGCCATGTATAGCGGAACTCTCTGCGAGACCTGGAGCGCGCACCGCTTCTATTGGCTGGGGGGACTTACACAAATTGTTCCAGTATTGAAGGCCGACGGCAGATGGGTAGCGAATCCTTTGGTGGTGACGGAGCGGATTTTGGACGAATACGGACGCCTGGTGCTCGGCGACTGGAAGACGGGTCAGGCTCGAGAAGAGGGAAAATCTCTGCTGACCAAGGGCATCGTGGACTTTTCCCTGCTCGACGAGGCTGTCGAAGAAATGTGCACGAAATTGCTCTACACCATGCCAGATTGCCTCATCAAGACCATTGAGAGCCTGCGCAAGCACAAGCTCCAGCACTGGGACAAGAATCGCGAAAGTAACCGCGCCTGGCTTTCGCTCAACATGATGACGGAAGCCAACGCGGGCTTCCGCGCTTTTCATTACGGGACGAAAGACCAGCGAGAAGTGGATTTCATTCGCCTCCGCCAGCGGCTCGCCCAGGGTGCGCGTTGGAGCGAAGGCCTGATTCACGAAATCGCACCCTGGGTGGCACAGCCTGAGAAGGCCTCTAAGTGATCTGAGGTTCGTTTGACCGATCGTTTATCGCTGAGAACGCAAGAGGAACAATAGGGAATGAAAGAGACAGCGACAGAGTTGGCGGGGAAAGTGGCCATCGTAACCGGCGGGTCCGGCGCTATTGGCCGCGTCATTCTCGACACCTTCGAGCAGGCTGGCGCCCGCGCGGTTTCTCTCGACCTCTCAGAACCGGGTGACAAACGCGCAGGGATGAAATGCGATATCCGGGAAGAAAGCTCCGTTGTTGCCGCAGTTCAGTCTGTTTACAAAGCGCAGGGAAGACTCGACTTCGTCGTCCACGCGGCCGGAATTTCGCGTGACTCGGTCATCTGGAAGATGAGCGCCGAGAATTGGGATTCCGTGCAAGCGGTGAATCTTCGTGGAGCGTTCCTCCTCCTCCGCCACTCCATTCCGCTGTTGCGCCACGCTCCGGGCGGCCGAATTGTGCTCATCGGGTCCATCAACGGCTCCCGCGGAAAGTTCGGCACCTCGGCGTATTCCGCGAGCAAGGCCGGGCTGATCGGCTTAGCCAAGAGCATCGCGAGAGAGGTGGGCCGGTTTGGAATCCGTGTCAACGTAGTTGAACCCGGGTGGGTGCGCACGCCGTTGACCGAAGTCGTGCCGCAGGCGGTGAAAGACGCAGCGCTCGGCGAGAGCCTCTTGGGAACCTTTGTCGAGCCTGCTGATGTCGCCGCATCGGTTCTGTTTCTATGCGGACCCGGTGCGGCTCACATCACTGGACAGATTCTGCGGGTGGATGGCGGACAGTATCTCGGCGGCACCTGATACCGCCGCGAGAGGCAACAGGAGATATTTTGTGGTAGCGCTGAAACAGGAAGGTCACTCACATGGACGTTTGCACATTTGATGCCTGGCGCGGTAAGCCGCTCGATGAAGTCCTGTACGAATGCCGTGAACTGTTCGAAGACATGACTTTCCCCACGGTGCGCCGCTGGCGTGAATCCGGTGGGAAAGTCATCGGGCATTTCCAAGTCTATTTCCCGGAAGAGATCGTCCACGCTGCGGGAATTCTGCCATTCAAAGTTCGCGGAGCTCAAATTGAGGCCGTGCAGGCCGACTCGCGTTTCGGGTCCTATCTGTGTTCTATCCTGAAAACTTCTCTCGAACTAGCCTTGAGCAACCGGGTCCAGCTCGAAATGTTCGTGACGCACCCCATCTGTGACGCGGCGCGCAACTTGGGAGCCGTGTGGGGCCGCAATTTTTCTTATCCCTGTCAGATTCTTTATCTTCCCCAGAACGCGAATTCCCCCGCCGCGGTCACCTATCTGCGCAACGAGTATGCGCGGTTGCAGCGCAGCGTCGAAGCGATCGCCGGACGGCCTGTGAAGGAAGATGACCTGCGCCGCTCTCTGGCGGTGTACAACCGCAATCGAGCTTTGCTTCGCGCGCTGTATAGCATCAAGCGGGAGACGCCCTGGCTGGTTTCCGCGGACGAAGCGTATGTCCTGGTCGCCATCGGCGGGCTGATCCCGCGTGAGGATCACAACGAACTGCTCGAAACAGTTCTGCCTCTGATCTCGGCCCGACCCAACAAGAAGCAGGACAAGATTCGCCTCGTTTTTGAAGGCGGATTTTGCGAACAGCCGCCATTGGATCTGATTCGCGCCATCGCGCGCTCCTGCTACATCGTCGATGATGACCTGTTGATTGGCATGCGATGGATTTTGGAGGACGTGCCGCTGGAGGGCGATCCGCTATTCAACCTTGCCGATGCCTACCTGGAAAAGAGCTCCTACAGTCCCGTGCAGCATGATCTCCGCAAGCCCAAGGAGAAGATGCTTCTTGAGCGGATCAGGAATTCGCGCGCGGATGCCGCGATTCTAACCGCGGCGAAAATGTGCGAACCCGGCCTGGAAGAACAGGTGGCCTACTTACACGCGCTGGACAAAGAGGGGATTCCCTATTTCATCAGCGAATTTGAAGAAAAAATGACCACCTTCGACCACATGGAAATTCAGCTTGAGACTTTCGTGGAAAATATTCTGTTCAGTTAAGGAAGGATGCCGCAATGAGCGATCCACAACGACAAGACGGGATGGTTGGCCGGGGAAATCGGGAAGGGGCCGATCTTTTTCGCCAATGGTTTTCGGAATTGAACCGCACCGCGGAACAGGGCGATCCGTGCGCTTATGTTTTCGTCATGGGCAGCATGTGCGAAATCTTGCGCACATTCAACCTTCCCGTCGTTTTTCCCGAAATCAATTCCCTCCAAATGGCGGTGCGCCGTGTGGCCCATGAATATCTCAACCAAGCCGAAGACTACGGGTACTCGCCGGATATCTGCGGCTATGTGAAAGCCGATGTAGCTGTGCAACTGCGCGGCGGCGAGCATCCAATGGGCCGCATTCCCAAACCCTCCATCGCGGTGCTGACCAATGCCTGCAATACCTACATCAAGTGGGCGGAGATCTGGGAGCGGATGTATCACATTCCGGTCTTTACGCTCGACATACCCGGCACCCGCGCAGCAGGAACGCAAACCTGGGCAGGTGACCCGGACTTTGAAAACGATCGCCGCTATGTGCAAGCCCAGATCACGGAGCTGATCGCACTTTGCGAGCGTGTGACCGGCATCAAGTTCGACATCGACCGCCTCCGTGAAGTGATGGGCTACGCCAATGAAGTGTCCCGAGGCTGGAAACAGGTATTGGAGTTCAACAAGACCCAGCCGTCGCTTTTCAACGCGCTGACGGATGGAACCATCTACCTGGGAGTTACAAACGGCTTTCGTGGCGCTCCGGAGGGGGGCCGCTATTTCACAAATCTTGTCGAGGAGATGGCCTACAAAGCCTCCCATGGCATTGGCACGCTCACAGAAGAAAAATACCGTCTGACTTTCATCGGCGTGCCCTGTTATCCCATCTTTCGAAGGTTCAATGAACTCTTTACCGAGTGGGGCGGAACCTTCGTCCACTCCACGTACCTTTGGTTCGCCTCTGGTGGTGCCAATCTGGGCTTCGAGTACGATCTGGCCCACCCGATGGAAAGCCTTGCGGAAGGCATCCTCATCAGTGTGCGCGATGCGATGGACAGCATGTTCTATCAAGACAAAGCGATCATCGAAATGGTTGATTCCTTCCATCTGGACGGCGTGGTCTACCATCCCATCAAGAGTTGCCGCACCACTTCTACCGGAATGGCCGATAACCGCCGCGCGATGATGGCCGCCCGCGACATCCCCAGTCTCTTCATCGAATCCGACATGATGGATCGCCGTGTGGTTTCCGAAGCACAAATGAAGAATCGCATTGATGCTTTTTTTGAAGGCTTGGCTTCCCGCAGGCAGCAAGAAGCTGCCACCCGCTAGGGCGGATGAGTTCGACACGGAGAGGAATCGCAAAATGGCATACGCAGCCGGGGTAGATGTCGGGTCCACGCAAACAAAAGCCATTGTGATCAATGAAGGGAAACACATCGTCGGACGAGCGCTGATTGATACCGGCGCAAACGTGATCATGGCTGCCGAGCAGTCTTTCTCAGAGGCCCTCAAGAATGCAAACGTGCGGGAGGAAGAAGTCGAGTATGTGGTCGGTACTGGATACGGCCGGTACCGCGTGACTTTTGGAAACACCCAGGTGACGGAGATCAGTTGTCATGGTCGCGGTGCGGTGCACATGTTTTCCGGCACACGCACCGTGCTCGACATGGGAGGCCAGGATACCAAAGCGATCCGCGTACGCCCCTCAGGCGAAATTGTGGATTTTTGCATGAACGACAAATGCGCCGCAGGTACCGGACGATTCTTGGGCGCGGCTTCCAGCGCCCTCGACATTCCTTTGGATCAATTGGGTCCGACGGCCCTGCGCGCCGAGCGGCCCGTGCGCATCAGTACGACCTGCACCGTGTTCGCCGAGTCCGAAGTTCTTTCCTGGCTGGGCAAAGGGAAAAAGATCGAAGACATCCTGCAGGGTGTTCACCAATCAATTGCTGCGCGCTCCATCGGGCTGCTTCGGCGGGTCGGAGTCGAGGAAGAGATCACGTTTACGGGCGGAGTGGCGCGCAATATTGGAATGATCGAGGCGCTGCAGAAGGGTCTTAACGCCAAGCTGAACGTGAGCGAGGATTCCCACTTCATGGGTGCTCTGGGCGCTGCCTTATTCGCTCTGGATCATGTTCTGGCCGGGCGGGCACCCGCCACCGCAGGGAGGCCATCATGATTTGTACCGCCGGAATCGATGTTGGTTCCACTTATGCAAAAGCGGTAGTCCTAAGTGAGCAGGGCGTGATCCTCGGTCACGCCTTGAACAGCACGGGTTTTAAGCTCGCCGAAGTGGCCCGCCAGGTTTACCAAAGTGCTCTAGAAAGTGCGGGAATGGCGGAATCCGACATTTCCTACGTTGTGGCCACGGGGTTCGGGCGTCACATGGTGTCCTTCAGTGATACTCAAGTGACCGACCTCACTGCCAGCGCGCGGGGTGCGACCTTCTTCTTCCCTGGAACGCGTACCATTCTCGACGTCGGAGGCCAAACCATGAAAGCCACGCGGATCGACGAGTTGGCCCGCGTCAAGTCCTTCCGTCTCAATGACAAGTGCGCCGCCGGAACCGGCGCTTTCCTGGAGAAGACAGCGCGATACATGGGTTACGGGACCGCAGAGATTGGTCCGTTGGTGGCAACCTCGAAGCGGCAAGTTGCGATTTCCGGCGTCTGCGCGGTATTTGCGGAATCCGAAGTGATCAACCAGTTGTCGGTGGGGAGCGCACCCGCGGACATTATGCACGGCGCCATCGCGTCACTGGTGGACCGTTCGGTACAACTGATGAAGCGCGTTCAGATGGAGCCGGAGTTCACCTTGATCGGCGGCATCCTGCGCTTCCAGACCATGGCCCGCGTGGTCGGGGAACATCTGAAGGCGGAAGTAAACGTTCCACCGGAAAATCTCGTTCAGTTCGTCGGCGCTCTGGGCGCCGCGATTCTGGCACAACGCCGGCTGCAAAAACTGAATTTGTCCGCTCGCGATAGTTCTTCAATCGCCGAGGCCGGGAAAGCAAACTGACCGCCAAAGACACGGCGATGGCAAAGATCATCAAAATAGAAAGTTTATTCGATGGCTTGGGCCGGAGATTCCTCTCCGGCGCCCAGCTTCAGCCGGACTCCTCATTAATTGCCCAAGGATGGGAACGCCGCTTCACCGCCGATGAGCAGCGTGCGAAGGAAGCAATGGAGCTTTACAGCCAATTGGGATACGAAGTGCGAGCGGAACCCGTGCTCCCCGAGGAACTGCAGGACGACTGCCAAGATTGCCGGACCGTCGTCTCTTTTTACTTCCAGACGATTTATACCCGCAAGAGAACGAGTTGATGGACGGATCCTCTGCTTTCCCGCAAAGCGGTGAATGGTTTTCGACGCTATTTGTTTTTCCAAATCGGCTTCCCCTTTTCCAAAAAAGCATTCAGACCTTCGCGGGCATCTTCCGTCTTCATGAGCTCACCGAGGTAGAGCTGCTCAACGGCAGTGATACCCTCGTTCACGCTCATATAAAGGCCGCGGTCCACCGCGCGCTTTGCCAGTCTCAAAACAGGACCGCTCAGCGACGTGAGTTTGCTTATGAATTGGTCCGTCTTTTCGCGAAAGCTTTGGGCAGGAATGACCTTGTTGATGAGGCCGATCGCCTTGGCCTCGGCGGCTTCGATGACATCGCCGGTCAGCAGCAATTCCAGCGCGCGGTTCCGCCCAATGAGGTGTGGAAAGAGGACCGCGGCCACAGGGGGAAAGACTCCCACCTTGATTTCCGGCTGGCCGAAAGTGGCCCGGTCCGAGGCGAAGACCATATCGCAGAAAACGGCCAGTTCGCAGCCACCGCCCAAGGCCATTCCATCGACCAGCGCCAGGCTGGGGATGGCAAGGGAATTGAGAAGACGGAACATGCCGTGAAACTTCTCAATCATTTCCCCCACCTTGTCGGGCGAATGGTCTTTGATGGAGACCCCAGCCGAAAAAGCTTTTCCCTGGTGGTCGATGACGAGCACTTTCAAATCCCCCGCGGCGTGGACTCGTGCAAGCGCACTATGCAGCTCCCCGATCATGGGGATGTCTATGATGTTCAAAGATGGCTGATTCAAAGTAATCCTTGCCACACTCTCGCGGATTTCGCAGACGATGCTTGAATACTCGGCTGGCATGAACGAAGTCCTCCTGATTCTGGTTGTGCTGTGCCCCACATCAGAATCCCATATAATCCCCAAGATTGCTTTCACGGTTTTTGGAGCGCTGCGCGCGGGATATTCAGAATGACCAGTAGACAAGACAGAAATGGCGAAATGCGCCTGGAAATCCTAAAGAGTGCTGCAGCTGCGTTTCGCCGGCGAGGTTACTACGGAGCCAGCGTCGATGAAATTGCCAGCGCGCTCCACATGACAAAGGGAAACCTCTATTACTACTTCAAGGATAAAGAGGACATTCTCTTTGCCTGCCACGAATTTGCTCTCGACCTTCTCCTGAAGATGCTCAAGAAGGTCGAAGACAGTGCCTATCCACCCCAGGAAAAATTGCGGCGCGTCATCGTCTCCTTCGTACACATGATGATTGACGAATTGCGCGGAACCGCTTTGACTATGGACGTGCAGGCGCTCTCCGCTTCCCGGCGGCAGAAGGTCATTGCCAAGCGCGACCGCTTCGACCAGGGCATTCGCCGCATCATCACCGCCGGAATTAAGACGGCTGTTTTCCGGAACGCTAATCCCAAGCTGGCCACCTTTGCCCTTCTCGGCTCGCTCAATTGGATTCCCTACTGGTTCGAACCTTCCGGCGAAGCGAATTCCGTGGAAATCGGCGAGGAATTCGCGGAACAATTCATCTCCGGACTCCTCAGCCACAAAACCCAATCCAGCCGCTTGGGGCGCTGACCATCAAAGATTTTGCAGGGCGGGTATTCCCTGGAGATTTATCGCAAGCAGATTTAGCAATCGAGTGTGTAAGAGGAGGCTGGACCATGTTTGCAACTGATATCCTTCGCAAAGAGCACGATGTGATCCTGAAAATGCTAGACGCGACCGACGCAGTCGGGCGGAGGCTCGTTCTCGGGAAGAAGGTTTCACCCGACACTCTGAACGGACTTCTTGAGTTCTTTCGGCTATTTGCCGACCGCTGTCATCACGGCAAGGAGGAAGATTTCTTGTTTCCCCTGCTCGAGAAAAAAGGGATACCGCGGGACGGCGGTCCTATGGGCGTCATGCTTTCTGAACACGGCCGCGGCCGTGAACTCATCCACGAAATGGAACTGGCTTCTTCTCAATTTCAGGACAGTCCAGGGGTGTCGGGCCGGCGCTGGGCGCAAGCCGCCGCGGAATACACGAACCTTCTGCGTGAGCACATCGCCAAAGAAAATGAGGTTCTCTTCTGCATGGCGGAAAGTCTGCTGACGAACGAGGAACAAGAGCGGCTCGCCCAGGAATTCGAGCGGATGGAGGTCCAGAAGATGGGGGTCGGAACCCACGAACGCCTGCACTCTAGAATGAACCAACTGCTTAGAGAGATCACCTAATCGCCAGCGGGCATTCATCCGGTGGATTCCCCGTGGGCTTATTCAAGCGGCTGCAGTTGAGGGTGCCGTGCCCTGTTTGCGCCGCAAACTCATAACAGTGAAGCAGTTCTCACCTGCCTGTTCCCGATCCTGTGGGAATCCGGCATCGGTTCCGACGTCATGAAGCCCATCGCCGCACCCATCCTGGGCGGCATGGTCATCTCAATAACCCGCATGAATACAGATGACGATGAACGCCGGAAAGTTCACGGGAAAGAGTTGATATCGGAAATCTGGGATGATAAAGAAGTGCCAGCAAATGAAAAGCCTAGTCGTGGTTTTTGTACTGGCATCATCGCTGCTGGGTCAGACTACCAGTAAAGATGTAGTTACGGCCGTTCAAGGTGAAAGCTGGCTCGACCATCTACAAAGGCCGTTCAGCGAGAGCGGTATAGGCAAGACAATGACGTTAGGACCGCCGCCACCTGAGGCGTAGGAAGCACTTCCTGGTTGGGAACTGAAACTATCGCCCAACTTCGTTACGCCAATGGAAACCCTTCACGGTTCGGACCTGTATCTCATGAATTGCCAAGGATGCCACAAAGCGGAGGGTGAAGGCGTTTCCCCAGAGATAAACTCCGTTATCAACCCAGTCCGGGCGACTTCCGCCGCGGCCCTGATGGCGCGGCTGAAGGCAGCCGGTCGGGAAATGAGTCGATGATCCTGGTTCACTTGGATATAACGCCGACTTGCACGAACATCAGCTACATGCGCCGCTCCCGCAAGAAGGAGATTTCTTCGGAGCATCGATTGCTCCTATATACTTATTTATTATCATTAATTATCTTTTAAGTAAATGGTCGGGGCGAATGGATTTGAACCATCGACCTCCTGGTCCCGAATAAGCAGTAGAAACACTATCTTATTGGCCCGTTTGGCTTTGTTCTGCGTCAAACATGCTCATCTGGGCCGGTATTCGGCAGCAATCGGACTCAAATCGGACTCAACTATTTGGAGTCGCATGATCGGCCGTTGGATCACTTCGTTCCACGGATAAGATCTTCCGCGGAGCTTATGGCTATGGACGGCCGCATCGTGATCAGGACAAATAGATGATTTCGAGAGGTAGTATCATTTCGTTGGCGTGAATCTTTGGACTCTGCGGCCCCAGTCGGTCTCGGCCACATAAACATTGCCTTTGGAATCAACCGCCAAAGTGTGACCATGGGTAAACGCACCAACCTGGTGACCAGGGCGCCCAAAGCTTGAGAGAACTTGTCCGCTGGCATGGTCGAGAATCTTGATCTGCTCGTCGCCGCCGTCGTCTACGTACATGTATTTTTGTTCCTGGTCGGGAGAAAAGCCGATCCACCATGTGGTCCCCCAATTATCTGGAAGGCTGTTTTCTCTCTTGAGCCAAATGTTGTTTTTGAAGTTTCCCATTTTATCGAAGACTTGGATCCGGTCGCTCTGTCGGTCACAGACATAGACCAGGCTGTCG
>Ga0209446_1000052_pt1 | contig 37995 bp, 44 predicted proteins | sample BogFormECP04_OM2_FD_188242 | JGI IMG/M metagenome (GOLD analysis project Ga0209446, IMG submission 188242) | Bog forest soil microbial communities from Calvert Island, British Columbia, Canada - ECP04_OM2 (SPAdes) (version 2) | ecosystem: Environmental > Aquatic > Freshwater > Wetlands > Bog ... | reverse complement strand
TAGAGGCGGCAAGGAAAATAGTGGAGCTAGTGGTCCAAATGGGCCACGAAGTGCTCACGCGTCATCTGGTCGAGGATAATGCCTGGGAGGCAGACCGGCTTATCACACCCAAGGAAGTCTATCTGCGGGATATGAAATGGCTTGAACAGTGCGACCTGTTTATGGCGGAAGTTTCCGGTTCCTCATTTGGCTTAGGCTTCGAGACCGGCTACCTTCTCGGAGCAAACACAAAAAAAGTAGTTTTATTCTATCGGCGAAATGTCGAGACCAAAATATCGCTCCTAATCACGGGCATCACCCACCCGAATTGCAGGCTGACACCGTATTCGGACCTTGATGAAATAGAGGTTTGGATCAGGAACAACATGTCGCAACTAGAATCCTTCCCAATCAAGGATCAGTTGGGAAGCTAGCTGCTCTCGGTCAAGAGTTGTACTGATTGCGGCCAGCCATTACGCCGCCGTCTACGTCCCAAATGGCGCCCGTAACCCAGGACGATTTGTGCGACAGCAGAAATGCAACCGCTTCCGCAACCTCTTCGGGGCGTCCGATACGGCCGATTGGGTGGAAACCGTCGAAACCCCGAAGAACCGAATCTACTTGTGCTTTCGGAATGAAACCCTCAAAGATTGGAGTGCGCACGACGGCAGGCGATACCGCATTCACTCGGATGCCAGCGCTTGCCAGTTCCATAGCAAGATGCTGCGTCAGTGAATGCAGCCCGGCCTTTGCCATCGAGTAGGCCGAAGACGGGGTCGCTTGCACAGCTTGCTTGGCCCACATCGAGCCGATATTCACGATGGAGCCACCTTTCCTTCCAGCGACCATGTTCTTGGCCACACATTGGGTGATGAAAAAGATTGCCCTGTTGATTTCCAGGTAGCGATCATAGTCAGCCTCGGTGTGCTCAAGAAACGGTTTGGGAAGAAAGACGCCCGCCGCGTTCACCAGCATGGTGGCGTCGCGGTGTTGAGCCTCCAGACGATCCATAAGCGCAATCCGTTCAGCCCTGTTGGTTATGTCCGCCGGTTCGCCGATCACCGGGCCGTATGAAGTGAGTTCCTTGGTCGCAGCGATTGTCTTGTCTACACGACGCCCAATGACGACCACCTTACCCCCGAGTTCAAGAACGAGCTGGCCGACTGCCCTGCCTATTCCGCTGCTTCCTCCGACGACGATTAGTTTCTGTCCCTGAAATTCGTGTCCCATCAAGTCCGACCTTTCGATTTATTGGAATCCCCTTTGGAGTGTAGAAATCATGGGAAATGATTTGCAGCTGCGCTATGAGTGTCTCCGTCCCACTTCGTGCAAATTCGAGATGCAATCATGCAAGAGGGCCATCGATTTCTTGGCTCGATCAACGATCTTCTTGGGATCGGAGTATGTCTGCACGGGCTCGGTGCGCGTAAGCATGATCTCAGCGTATCCGCTGATGGCTGTCAGATCGTCAACGAGCCTGTGGGCAATTTCTTTGGTGCGTTGAAACTCATTCACAAATTCCTTTCGCAATGCTTCAAATCTACGCTCTTGATTACAGTCTTCTGGCACTTTCTACCTCCCCTTTCTAAATTCAACTTGATTCGTCCTCTCACTTCGCATCCGTATTTTTTCTTTCAAACCGAAAGAGGTCGGGACGTGCATAGTGCCCTGAAACATCGAGGGTCATCTTCTCCCGGTCAATTTGAGTCAGATCCAAATCTGAAACGAGCAGCTCCTCGCGATCGAACACCGGATCGAGGACATACCGAGTTTCCGGGCCTATAATCGCGCTGCCTCCACGCTCGATCCATTGGTCTTCGCCCGGCCGCAATTTGGCACCATCACGAAGCTCGCGAGGCAAATCCTCAGCCGGCATCATCAAACCCACGGCCAAGACAAAGCAGCGGCCTTCGAAGGCATAGTGTCTGCTGGCCAGCTGATGTAATTCATGGACCGTCGGCCATACCGCCACGTGAATGTGCTCGCCGGAATTGTGCATGGCCATGCGCGCGAGTGGCATCCAATGCTCCCAGCAAATCAATCCACCAACGCGTCCCGAAGAAGTGGGCACTGCTTCTAACCCGCGGCCCTCACCATTACCCCACACGAGCCGTTCCGTGTAGGTCGGGATGAGCTTCCTATGGTGGTTTGCGAGCTGTCCATCCTCTGAAATAGTGAGCAGCGCATTGTAGAGTGTTCCGTTTCCCGGACCGGCATCCACGCGCTCATTCGCTCCGATCACAATCGCAATTTTGCGATCCCGGGCTGCTTCGCTGAGCGCATTCACTTCTTCACCGGGAACGACGAGGCTGTTACACCTGAGCCTTGCGAAGACGTCTTTCGTGGAAGAGTTTTCCCACAGCGCCGCGCCCGGACAAACGTCCAGCCAGGCAGGGTAGCCCGCCAGCCAAGTTTCACCGAACGCAACGAGCCGTGCATCTCGCTTGGCCGCATGCTGGATAAGATCCAAGGCCTTTGCGAGGCTCGCTCGTTTATCCAGGTAAACGGGGGCGGATTGGGCAATGGCCACACGCACTGGTTTCGGTTCTTGATCGTCCATTTTTTTTCACCACCAACAAATCGTACCCCTAGGAACGGCTCACTTCGCCGCGCCAATCACGGAGAGCCTACGGCCCAGCCTGCAAATACCGTGAAAGGCTTGGGGGGCGGGGAATGCCGCGCTGCCGCAGATTCTCCTGCCGTGATGGCACGACGGATTGCAGAGAGTGTGGCGCTATCATCGAAGTGGACACTGGCTCCATCCGATCGGACCCCAAGCTGCATCCACAAGCTGTCCAGGTCCACGCTCACCGGCTTGTCTTTCATTTTGGTGTACAGCGGCTGAAGAACACTTACCCCGACCGCGCGGTCTCCGGTTCTCAATGCATCCTCAAGATTCCATTCCTTCCGGATGTCGCCGCCTGCGTCGAGAATGCCAAGAAGGGCATTCTCCAAACCCTTCGCATTGTTTGTCTGGCGGCGAATCTCAACGTCAGCTAGGAGGCAAAACAGCGCTCCTCCCCAGTAGGTTCTCCCCCAAGTGTGCGTGTGATCGAGTCCGCGATCCCCAGCCTGAGGGAGGCCTTGGGGCATGTCCCGAACAAGGTCCAGCCACATCTGCTCTGCTTTGACATGCCGTGCGTGAATCCGAGCGATAGGTTCAACATAGGTAGCGATCCCCTCTTCGATCCAATGGTGCTCTTCGTCTACGGAGGGAAATGCCAGGTGAACCATTTCGTGGGTTAGCATCCAGTCGGAGGCGAGCTCTGAAGGAGAAGTCTCGTTGCCGACACGTATGGTGATCCGTCCGCCTCGATTGCCAAACGCCATCCCGTTGCGGACGCCTTTTCCTTCGAACGCAGTGATCCGGATAGAGACTTGAGGCAAAGGAAAGCGGCCATAATAGGCAGTCACCGACTCAGCGGCCAACTTCACCCAAAGAAATACATCCTTCGCCGGCACTCGCAGAGTGCTCCGTTCAATCGTGATGTCTATCCGAGCGTTTCCGATCAGCAGACTCGATGTCATCCCGCCCCTCGCTATCGCAAAGGAAGAACAAACCAAAAAAAATAGCACAACCGAGGTAGTCCGGACGAAGAAGCCCGCCAAAGGGGTTCGGAGCATTGAATGACCATGAAAACTTTCTTACTGGAAGACCGAGCGATCAGGCTGGAACTGAATTCGCTTGCTTCACCCGCGCGGAACGAGAGAAAAACGCGATCGCCGTGTCCGCAGAGATCTTGCCCGCGCCAAAGATCAGAACAATAAGGGAAACGATCAGAAACGCGAAGGGAGCGGCTGCAATGAACTTGTCCGGATCGGAAAAGAAAGAGAGCAGCGCCTCACGATCTCCGATTACGTAAGCCATGGTCAAGTTCACGGTGAGAACAAGACCTGTGATTCTGGAGGCCAGGCCCAGAGCCAGGAAAATACCCCCAAAGAACTCGACGCAGGCAATGAAGACGGCCATCTGCGCGGGCATCGGCAAGCCAAGGGTGGCGAAATACTCCCCGACATTGGACAGATGATGGAGCTTGCCCCAGCCGCTTTGAGCAAGTTGCCATCCCCAATAGAGCCGCACAAAGAGGAGGAATGGTGACTCCAGGTACGACACCAAACCGAAGAACTGGTTATGCCACTGCTTAGTTTTTGCGATCATTTTACTCATGATTTCTAACTATGCTCTTTTCTCGCGGCGTTTCCCGCCGCGCACGTTTTCATCTGGCTGGCAAAACCAACCCAGAGTTGCCCAGGTCTGAAACGAATGCTGAACGAATGCTCCGCGTTCCGCGTCAGGGACTGAACTCTTCCTGAAAGCCAACGCAATGGCATGCTCGATCGTCTTTCCACTCCGCAGCCCACTGAGGAGCGCAAATTCTTCGGGCTCGATGCGGCGAAAATAAACGGAGAAATCCAAACGATGAACTGCCAGAAAGATCTGCGTAGGTTCAAGCTTCGCCGCCGCACGGACCCTACTCCGTTTTCTCCGTTCATGGACAGCGTTGCTTGCAAAATCTGGCGTGTCGTCCCCGTGTTTTACGTCCAGCAGCAGGTCGTCCACCGGATAATGCAGCTCGAGGAGCCGCACATACGGCTGAATGCTCAGCTGGAGATTTGGTACGTCGATCTCACGGAGGTCCTCGGAGCGAAGGGCGGGCTTTGCCCGACCGTCAAAGGCTTCGATATCTGCCCATTCGAGACGAACCATATCGCGGGCAAGCACGCGCCTATCGGATATCCAGCTCGGATTTTGGCGCAGCCACGTCTCCAAATGCCCCCCCAGATTTCGAATTGTGAAGGAACGTGAGGGACATTCCGTGAGATAGACCTTGCACATGGATTCAAACCGTTGGCTGCCAAGTATGGCCTGCAGCCCGGGAAAATCTTCGATCATGCTTGACAAGAGGCGAAACCAGTATTGCCGATTGTAAATTTCTAAACGTTCAAATGAGGTGAGACGATCATTCGGCTTGATGAACCGGGCCGCGTAGGCGCTCATGCGCCCTCCGCCAGGCGCTGTGCGCCGCATGCGCTCAGACCGCGTCAGAGGTTGCATGACGGCGCGGGCAACAGCCCGCTGAAGCGGGGCGAGCTTCATACTGCCACCTCCAGCGTCGTGTCGGCGAGGAAGCGATTGGCTTTCATGGCTTCTCTGTGAACTTCCTCGAAGGAAGGGATGCTGTCGTCCCACTCGAGCAGTGTCGCAGTATGGCCAGCGCGTTGAATGGCACGCTCGTAGAGTCTCCACACGGGATCGAGCACCGGATGGTCGTGCGTATCGAGGATGTATTTTTTGAATTTCGAATGACCAGCAATATGGATTTGCGCCACGCGCTCCGCAGGAACACTGTTCACATAAGTCAAAGGATTAAAGTTGTGATTTTGCGATGAGACGTAGATATTGTTCACATCAAGGAGGATGCCGCAGTCAGCCTGCTCAACTACCTCATTTAAGAACTCCCATTCGGTCATTTCCGAAACATGATATTCGGCATAGCTGCTGACATTTTCGACGGCGATGGGAACTTCGAGAAAGTCCCGCACCTCTCTCACTTTTTGCGCGGTAAGGCGAGCTGCTTCGAACGTATAAGGCATGGGAAGGAGGTCGTGCGTGTAGCGTCCATCGACGCTGCCCCAGCAGAGGTGGTCGGAAAGCCACGGAGTCTTCGTGCGCTTCGCCAGTTCTTTCAACCGGCGGAGGTGTTCACGGTTGGACTTTTCCGCCGAGCCGAAATACATAGAAACCCCATGCTGCACAACTTTGTACTGTTCAAGAATCTGATCGAGGATGTGCAGCGGCCGTCCACCGTCGATCATGAAATTTTCGGAGATGATCTCAAACCAGTCGACAACGGGTTTGCGAGAAAGAATATGCTCGTAATGTGGAGCGCGGAGCCCAATTCCAATCCCGTAATCTGTAAACCCATTAAAGCGATTTCCAGGCATCTTTTTCCACTCCTTTGGCGAAGGAAAGAGGGCCAGGAGAATTCTCCCAACCCTCCACATCGGACTGCGCCTGATTTGAAACTACTCCTGAGGCGGCTTGGAGCCATCGGTGGCGCAACCGCCCTTGCCCTTGCAGGTGTTCTTGCCTTTGCAGCCATTGTCGCTAGCTTTGCAACCACCCTTGCCCTTGCAAGAGTTCTGGCCCTTACAAGCGTGCTTTTCCTTGACTTTCTTGTCGTCCTTCTTGTCCTGGCCCTGGTCCTGATCCTGCGCGCTGAAAGAAGTCTTCAGCGAAGGAAGCAGGGTCGAAGCCTTAACTGCTGCTCCGGTTCCGGCGAACAATCCCGCGAACGCCGCACCGGCCAGCAAAGCCTTTGTCGTCTTCGTCATATCAAAAGTCTCCTGTCGATTAGAATGAGATGCGAAACACCATCCGGACACTCTTTCCTCCTCGAAGATCGCGAATCTCGCTGCCTGGTTCGACCCAACTGGCCCTTTGCTGCGATTTCGAGGCGGCCTTGAACGCCCTGACAAACGTGTTCCGTCCACTGAATGAGAGTCACGAGGCGACTAAAGGTTTCCGAGATTTTCAGCATTGATTGGACTCGAAACTCTTTAATGGAGGATCCGCCGGTTGCTGAGGGCGACAAGAGACTCGAAAATCTTAACGGCCGGGCGCGTAATAGCCCGTCTTCGAGTACGAAGTGAGAGGGGGAAGCCCCTTGGGGGTGCGCAGCTGGATCTTGATCTTCCGCCAGCGAGCGTCGTGGGCCTTATTGCTTGGGCGGTATCCCAAGATATATTGATTGCGCAACTCCGTGCCGATCTTTGCCGCGATGTCCGGCAAGTCGTTTAGATTTTCTACGGTGAAGAAGCGCCCACCACTTAATTCGGTCATTTCGCTGAGCAACGAGGGCCCCAAGAGTTCCTCCGGCGTTCGGCCGCGATATTCGGGCGGTTCAAAGATGCCGATCGAGTAGAGCTGAGTATCCGCCTCGCGTACCTGTCGCTTAATCTCTTTTTCGCTGAACCGGCTACTATTGTCGCCGCCGTCGGAAATAATGAGCAATGCGCGTTTCCCATACTGCGCGCCTCGCATCTGAGTGAGACCCAGATAGATGGCATCGAGTAATGCAGTGCGCCCCTTCGCAGTGGCTGAGAGCATGCGGGCCTGCAAGTCTTCGACGTTATTGGTGAACGGACTGAGGAGTTCGGGGTGCTCATTGAAACCGACGAGAAAGAACTCATCTTCTGGATTGGCAGTATTGAAAAACTGGAAGGCGGCTTCCTTGGCTTTGCCGAGTTTGTGGGCCATGCTGCCGCTGAGATCCAGGATGACGCCGATGGAGATAGGCACATCTTCGGAGGAGAAGTTCACAACTTCCTGCTCGATTTTGTCCTCGAAGATGCGGAAGTTATCCGGTTCTAGGCCCGTGACGATGCGGTTATACGGGTCGGTGACGGTGACGTTGACGAGCGCCAGATCTACGTCGATATGAAGGGATTTTCCTGGCTTGATAATCTGGCCCGGCGTGTCGTGCTTCACGTCGCCAATGAAGAGCGACTGGGCGGTGACGGGCGTGCTGAATCCCGAGCTGACGGCGCTAAGAAGCAAAAGAAGGAAGATGCGCCCAACCGATAAAAGGTGAGACTTGATCGTGCTGCTTTTCATGCTGCTTCCAACTTTCTACTTCGCACGGTTCCACCTAACGAGCCGTCATTGACTTTGGCCTATTTCTTCCTGACTAAGATGGGTCGCTGTAGTGTTCGTTTGGTTCAAGAATCATTTCCCCGTGTGCGTAGTCGAATATGACTTTGAATTTCCGCAGAGTCTCCGCCCCGATGGTCCCTGCGACGTTAGGGGCGGCGAAAATACCCGAACTATTTTTGGAAAATTGCGTGAGTGGCATAGACACCAAGAATCCTCCGAGTCTAACAGCCGCCACATGCCCTAGGCGGGCACTTACCTCGCCTCCCACGGCAACCACACTTGGTAATTCGACCGTCTCCTGCGCCGACAGAAACTCTGGATGTGCTTCGCTGAAGTCCTTCGTTAGCCAAAGCGCGGTGGTCGCTCCTGAATCGACTAGGAAGGTACCCGTGATTGCTGTCCCGTCTTGCATCACAACCTCCGCGCGTATGGTCGGTATGTCCTTCCAGATGAACTGGAGTGGCAAATGCTGACCCGAACCGGAATACGAATAGGCCGCCGGATCGTAGAAACGGAGCACCTGGTTTGCGTAATCAATCTCAACGACATAGTTCCGGAATACATTGGACCCGAGGAATCCATCCGTACTTCGGCCCACTTCGCGCGAGAACCAGTCCAGAGGCAGCGTGGCCACAGTTTGATCGCCTAGTTCCTCCCCGCCAAACATGAGAGTAGTGTGGTTGGCGAATGCCAACTTTTGGGAGGACCCTTGCCCGGGTCCATCAACATTCCCTCCCACAAGAAACCGAATTCCCAGCATCTTCGATACGGATTCGTCGAAAACAGTGACACTCGAACCGGTGTCCAACATCATCCAAAGTGGTTGTGATCCGTTGATGCTTGCCTGCATGAAAATGAGACTGTCCGCGAGCTCAAAGTGAATCGCCATGGATTCGGCGTCCGAGAGCGAGTGAGAGTGCGGCATCGCTTCGGAGGTGATCGGCCCGGATCCGTTTGCTAGGCACTTGCGGCTGTTTGTACCGAGCCGAGCCTCAGTCCGGCCGCTCGCCGGCAAGGCTAAAACAACGTTGCTGGTCCCGACTGGCCTGCCGTTGGTATTTTGCGCACTGATTGCTGTGGCGGGGTGCCCCGGTAGAATCCGCTCTGATGCTCCAGAACTATCGCCGCGACTAAAAATTGCTGCGTAACGAAAGAATAATCTCATGTCCCCCGCCTTCACAGAGAAGGGAAGCAATGCCAGAAACGACCCGAGAATCCAAAGTATTCTCGGAAATGAAGGATTTTTCTTTCTCATGTTTCTTCTATCCCTGAGGGTCTTTTCGTCCGAACGTAATGGTCACGAGGAATTGCACGGGAACGGGCTCAGTACCCAAGATGGTCGGCTCGTACTTCCATTGGCGGAGCGCCTCTATCGCAGCTAATACGAGTATCGGGTGTCCGGAGACTGTCCGCATTTGGACCACGTTTCCGTGCGTGTCGATTACAGCCTCAATCACAACCGCGCCGCTAATCCTGCCGTCTCTGGCCAGGATGGGATAAACGGGGTCAGGCCCAAAGACTAGTCGTGGTGGCTTCACTTTTCCGCCGACATGAATCGGGCCCCGCGGCGCCGGAGTGACCGGAGGTGGAGGTGGAGGGACTGCGCCAGACAGGCTTCCGCCGAGCACGCCGCCAAGTTGTCCTCCAGGTATCCCCCCAGGAACGCCATCACCTTGGACAATGGCAGCCGCTGAATCGTTGGCTTCTGACTCTTCATTTAGATGAGCGACCTGACGCGGTATGACTGTCGGCGCGAGCAACTTCCCTGTCACTGACAAGGCCCTGCGTTTCGGCGCGACCGACCGTGCTGACGCGGCTGGAGGCGGTGGAGCTGCGGGAGGTGGCGGCGCAAGCAAAGTCGGATTGAGCTGATGAGTATCGAGCGCTTCGCTAAAGTAAAGAGGAACTACGAGGAGCACCGCTAGCAAAAGCACTTGCACGGTTCCAGAAACTACAAAATCTGCTACGCGGCGCGGTGGTCTAGTCGGGCTGTTCTCCAGCATCGCCTCGGCAAACAACTCCTTAGGAATCGCAAGGCCAACTTGCTTCGATTCACGAGCGATTGGCGGAGCTTCTCCTGGTGCACCGGTCATTGAATTCTCTTGTGCACTCGATGTCCCGGCTATCTTTGCGTCAAACGGTACTAGAAAATTCGGAACTTTCATTTCTCTTCTCCTTCAATATCAAGAGTTAGTGGCCGCTAAAGGCAGCAAGGCCGTGCAGCACCGAGCACCCATCTTGCAGCCTGCTAGTCGTTCATCGCGGGCCTTCTCTCGCTGAACCTCGTGAAGCATTTGACGCAGACGCATGCGAGCTTTGTGCAACTGCGACTTTGAAACTCCTATCGAGCGTCCTAGCGTCTCGGAAATCTCCTTGTGCTGGTACCCCTGGACATCGTGCAAGACAAATATTGCGCGGTACCCTGGAGGTAACCGCTCGATGCAGCGATCGAGAGTCACTCGGTCAATCGCTCCCTCGAGGAATAAGTCGCGGATACCAATATCGACGGCCGGCGAACTGATTTCATCGTCCAGATCGGCAGCCGCTTCGATCGAGACAGTCGGTGGCGACTTCTTGCGCAGGCGCATAAGCACAAGGTTGGCGGCCAGCCTGTGCAGCCAGGTGGAGAAGGCCGATTCGCCGCGAAAGGTATGGATCTTGCGGAATAGCAGCACGAACACGTCTTGAACAAGGTCCTCGGCCTCGATGGGGTCCCTTAGCATGCGCAAGCAAAGGGCATACACTCGGCGGCAGTGCTGTTGATAGATAGCTTCGAATGCCCCCGCGTCGCCTTGCTGAGCCAGCCGGATCGTGACGCTCAAAGGTGAACTGTCGGGCGAGTTTGGCTTTGGTTCTCCCAATCCGTGTTCGGGTATGAACGCCCGGTTCCTATTGCGCAACAAGCGATGCGCTTTCCTTTGCGAGTGACTCGTCATGCCAACAGTCTTGAACTCAATTACGGCACTCGTCTTGGGTAAATTGATTGCTGTCTTCATAAGGAATTGCCTTCTTTGCAATTCCGCGAGGAGGGCAGCGTGCAACGCCCCATCGCGGACTTGCGCTGACCGTTTCAGACTCCGTTGAACCTAAACATAGCGCCAATACTGCGATTTCGAGAGCGGTCTCAGATTCAAGCTGAAAACTGATGCCTGCATTAGGTGAGAGTCGCGAATCGAATAAAGGTTTCGGATTCCTCAAGGCAGGTGGAAATCAAGGACAGTTGGAAGGCAACAGAGCTGATCGCGGCCACCAATTGCAGTGCCACTTTCAATTGTTCCGAACTGGGCTCAGGTCGCTGCGGGCCTTCTCGCCGCGGCGTCTGCTGTCATCTCTTTTACGATCTCGGCAAGAACACGAGTAAATTCATTCGAGCGAAACGCGGCTGCACCAAGGCAGCTCTCGCCGTTTCTAAGAACAGGCAGCCACCAACAACCTTCTTCAACAGGCAATCTGTGGAACATTCTCGAGCACGAGCCTGCCAGCAGAGCCGTCAAATCAGCCAGGGTCTGTTGTGTGTTTAGGCTGAGTACGATGTCGAGTTTAGTGCAACCGAGAATACGAACTACTTCTTGCCGCGACTCCGCAAAGTGGCATTCGCAACCGACCTTTGCTAGAGGGGATAGGCAAAACGAAAACGAGTGACGACTTTCGCCGATCAGGAGAACGTTGACTGCCCGGACCTCATCCATTTCGGAAGCAGCGACGTCAGCCCCTTTTTCTTTCCATAATGCAAGAGCGGGCCTTGGTTGAGATGGCAATTCAGTACCCGAAAATTCGGCTGACGAGGGTTGCCATAAGTAACGCCAGACTTATCATCACCAAGGCAGGTCGCATTATCCTTAAGAGCGCGATCAAATAATTAGGTCGCTTCCATACCGCTGTTTGCGTTTGGGGATTCATACTCACTCTGTGTTTGTGACCTCTCGAGGCAGGCTGAACACCGCGAAGGTCATCAGGGTGTTAAATGAGAGTCACAAACCTCACAGAGGTTTCAGAGTTCTTATTGGCGGCGAAAATCACAAGGGCCGCTCGGTACGAGCGGCCCTTTGGTGTTTGCTGTCCGGACCTTACAACTGTTGCTCATTGCAGCTCTATCGCCGGGGGTTCCGACGTCTACTTCTGGTTGCCGTCGCTCCCTGATTCCACTGAAGCTGCCTCTTGTCCGATCGACAACTCGTACTTCTTTCCTGAGAAACGGATTTCAGTCAGTGACGTGGTTCCGTCTTCCGCCTTCCGTGTCACAGACGCGGAATCACGTTCCGGACGACTCAATTCAACCAAGCGCGCCGGTACCGTGGCTATCACCCTGTTGGATTTGATGATGTTCAATTCGACGTTGGGGCCAGTCCCTTCCCATTTGACCTGGTAGTCTCCCACAGCCAGCTTTGTGCCATTGACCGTCACGGGCTCGTAAATTTTAAGCGAACCTTTATTGGCCGCCAATGCGTCCGTAGCCATCAGCATTGCTGCCCCCAAAAGCAGGCCTTTAGAAATCCTCGACACTTTCATGCAGACTCTCTTTCTTTTTTTGATTTTCGTCATTTCGAAGGTTGCAGAACGATGTCATCCTTCGCAGACAGACCGTTTGAGATTTTGATCCTCCAATCTGATGCAGAGCTACTGAAGAAGAAACATCATTGAAAGTGTTTTCGCCGAAGAGAGCCGTCTGAACTGCCTAGTTGGAGTCAGCTCGAGCGAGACGCGCGAGTGGGTCGTTCTTTCACAGACAGCATCTGAGCAAACCAGCGCGGCCATGTTGCACAAGGAGACTCAGGGAATTAGTCCGCGTTCCGCGCCTCCGCAGCGGTCCAAATCGATGCGCCAAGTAGAACTAGGTCCTTGATGAGAAATTGTCCCGCGTCCCCCAATAGCAGAAAACCGTGTGAGAACTGCATCGCGCCGGGCGTTGAGAGAAGAAAACTCACCGTAAGCAAGAATGTGACGATGGCCCCCATGCTGCCGATGAATGAGAGCCTCGCGGAGAACGGCCGCAGGGCGATAAGCCCGGCGACAACGATCTCGATCACTCCAATCAAATTCGAAACGGCCTGCAGGCTGAGGACTTTGTACAGCCAGAACATCAACGGACTGCTCGCAACAAGAGGCTGAATGCCTTGCGCCTCCCCAGCAGTGAATTTGAGAGCGCCGATTAACAGAAGTGTGACTACTAATCCGTATCGTGAGACGTGCATGCCAAGTTTTTCTAGTGAAGTCCTCGACTTGGCCTGCAACAGCGCCTTTACAAGCATCTCTTCCGTTGGCAAACTTTGACTAGCTGCATCCATATTCCTGGCTCGCTTTCCCGGTATCGACCGATCGAAATAATGTGCAGAGAAACCTCTGCTGAGTCGCGCGCTTGCCGCGCATTTTGAATGAAGCTTCCGGCTTCGGCACGGTGCCGAAGCCGGACGGGGTAACAAATCGCAAGCTTCCAGACATTAAAAGGTGATTTTGCCTGTGACCTGCACGATGCGGGCGTCCACGGCTGCCGCAGCAAACGCGCCGTAAGGTGTCGTCGCTGGTGTGACCGTGCTTAGGATCTGCCCAAATTGGGAAGGATCCGCCGTATTCGCCACCGGATTGGCGAAATTGGGGTGGTTGAGGACGTTATAGGCGTTGGCGCCGATCTGGAGGTGGAACCGTTCGTTCAGCCTGAAGTTTTTCCGCAAGCTGAGATCAGTGTTGAAATAACCCGGCCCGCGCAAAGCATTTCGCCCCAGTGATCCAACAAAACTCGTCGGAGTGCCAAACTCTGCCGCCGTAAAGCAAGGAGTGGCGCTGTTCACAGCACCGCTGCTGCACGACCTTGTGATGGAAGCCCCAGAGGCCGGCTGGGCCAGGACCGTCGCATCAAACAAGTTGTTTGCGGCTATGGAGTTAACGAAGTTTCCATCAACCACGCTAAAGGGGAATCCGCTTCTCCGGAAGAAAGTACCGGAAACCGTCCAACCTCCAATTGCGCCGTTTAGAAAGCGGTTGCTGGCCTTAATGGGGAGTTCCCAAACGTAGCTAGCATTGAGGCTATGGCGCAAGTCATAGTCGCTGGAGGCATAGCTCGCTCTTGGGTTGAACGGGTCTATTTGATTGAGAATGCTATTTGCAAGGCTGTAAGGAAGAATGCCGCCATTTGAAGAGACATCCAGCGCATGGCTGTAGGTGTACGCTACTCGTCCGGTGAAACCGTGCCATACGCTCTCCTGGGCGGAAACGGTAACTCCATTGTAATTGGAGTACGCACCGTTGGTCAGCTGCTGAACCGTGCCAATCCGCGAATCGGGCGCCGTTGCGGGCAGTCCCAAGGTCCCAAAACCATTCAAATTGGGATTATTGAGAAGCTCGTCATAGCCGCGGTTGCCTACGTAGTTCGCCGAAACAACCGTCCGGGAGCCGAGAGTATGCTGAATCTCGAGGTTCCACTCGACGTACTTCGGATTCAGGATCTTGCTGTTTGTATTCGCCAGATTTGGCACCGCGCAGCCCGCTGGAGCCGCGGACAGAAAGCTGCCGACCGTTCCACCGGAGTTGTACGCCGTCTGGAATGCAGAGTTGCACTGCCCAAGAAGAATTGCACCGCTACCGAATTCGTTAAAGGCAACACTCCCCGAAGGCAGATTAAAGCTTGTGACCTGCGGGAAATTCGTTGTGTAAGCGTCGAGAATTGTACCTGGGTAGAGATCGGTGAACAGACCTACTCCAGCGCGGATCACGGTCTTCGTCCCAAGCGGCGACCAAGCGAGCCCAAAACGCGGCTGGAACACCACCTTTTCGACACCTGGGAGAATCGAGTGCTGACCGGTAACGAAAGCCTGGTTATAAGGAATTGTTGGATCGTGCGACAACTGATCGAAAGGCGAGGACGGCAGCGTAGTGCAGTTGGATTGGCAAACGCCGGACGAATTCCGGTCCGCGCGCAACGTCAACGTCAATTTCAGCTTGTTGCTCGCGTGATACTCATCCTGGAAATATAGGCCAACGCTATAAAATGCGATGGGCTGCTCTGTATGCAGAGCGAAGTGCTCCGCAGCTGCGAAATCAATAGAATCACTCGCAAATCCCCCCAAGGAAGTGGTTATGGCGGGATAAGGGAGCTCACTCGCCGTAAAATCACTGACGTCGTCGCGGCGGAAGTTAACCCCGGCCTTGAAATTGTGTTTTCCGCGGCTAATCGAGAGATCGTCTACGAGCTGCCACTGCTCCACGTTGCGCCCTTGCGGAAATAAGAAGCCGCCTGCAAAGTCCCCTGCACCTGTCCCCAAGGCGGTCAATGCTGTGTCTGACGAGACCAGATTTCCAGGGAAAAGCGTAAGTGCCGCATTCTGGTTTGGGCTACCAAAGATCGCGGAGTAAGACAGGTCAGAGAAGATGAAGTTGTTGACCACGCGAGGGCTGAAGATGTGAGTATAGTTAAGCTGCCCCTCATTCTGGGGCTGAATGCTGTGCTCGTTGAACGCGCTGTTGATGGGATCCGTATAAGTCGGCTGAGCGCCGCGATCAAACTTCACGCGGCCAAACACTTTGTTATTATCGTTGAAGTTGTAATCCACGCGGGCAGTGAGCAGCCATTCGGTATTGCCGTTTGAGACCGAGCTACGAAAGCTCTCGAGGCAAGGCGTCGTTGTAAATTCTGGGTTAAAAAGCGGATTGGGTGAGGCAGCGGTAGGAACCTGGCCGAGGCTTCCGCAGCTATTTGCAAAAGTTGGATCCGTTGCAGGCACCCCACTGTTTTGAGTCACGGGCACCGCTCGGGAGATTCCCGGGGCGCTATTGTAGAGATTGAAAGCATTCGTATAGAAGGCCTGCGCGGAGGCTGGAACGTTGGCAAGTGTAAAAGCCTCGAGTGCGGGCGTCGGCACATTCACCGTTTGACTGGTCCCGAAGATGTAACGCGTCCCCTCGGTGTCGACAAAGAAGAAAGCTTTATCTTTCTTGATCGGCCCGCCAAACGCCGCCGCCCATGCGTTGTTGTTCTCGAATGGACGCGGAACTCCGCCAGCGTTGTTAAAGAAGTCGTTGGCGCTTAATGCTCGACCCGTCCAGTTGTAAATCGCATCTCCATGGAAGGCGTTTGTCCCGGACTTTGTGCTGTAGTCGATCTGGGCCCCTGCTTGCCGGCCATACTGTCCCGTATAGCCGTTAACCACTACGGCCACTTCTTCTACTTCGTTGGAACCGAGCAGAAGGTTGCTTGCGCCTGAGTTATTGAGGTTGAGGAACGGGTCATTGTAGTCGTTGCCGTTCACCGTGAACAGGTTGGACGTGCCCGGTAGCCCGAATGCGCTGAAGTTACCGAACCCGCCGCCGCTGGAAGTGTTGCCCGTAATGCCCGGCGTAAGGATGGCGTTGTAGGTGATGTCGCCGCCAGGATTCGGAATGTTTGCGATTTCACGATTCGAAACGTTCGCCGTAATATTCGCATCTTCTGTTTGAAGGAGTGTTCCGCCGGCTGTTACCTCGATGTTCGCTGTGGCCTTTTCGATGTCGATCTTTAGGTTGGCTGTAACTGTTTGGCCCAGAAGCACTCGCACGCTTTGATTCAGTGGGCTGAAGCCTGTTTGTGCGACAGTCAAGGTGTACTCACCAGGCTTAAGGAATGAAAACAGATAGATTCCCGAATCGTTCGTGGTAGCGGTGTTGGTGTCGCCAGTGGCAGGGTTCTTGAGAGTCACGGTGGCATGGGCAACGACCCCGCCCGAGGGATCGGTAACGGTGCCTGTAACGCCCCCGGTCACGATGTTTTGGGCTGCCAACAAATCTGGACTGGCAATCAGGGCCAGCACCAGCGCTGCTCCAGCGATGGATAATGAGAGCCTAACTCTATCCAGGATCTTAATCCCGCTAAAATTTCCGGCTTGGGCCCGCAGGCCGACCGGAATATGAATCGCGAAGGACAACGCAGCGCGGAAAGCTTCTGTCAATTTTTTCATCTTGCACATCCCCCTAATTGTGATTTGCTGCGAGCTACAACCACACCCTTTAGAGAATCTCTGGAAAACTTCTAGGAAACGTCCAAGCGATATGACTAACGAGTGTGCAAAAAGTTTCAGAGAATAAATTTATCTTTGCGTTAGATAAAATCAGAGGAACACAAATGCCAATTGAGGACGCGTTGCGCACACGCGAACAGGCAAACAGGTACGCATAACTAAAATGGCGGACTAGTGCGCGGAATTCTCGAGATAGTTGCAGTGCCAGCGATCACACTTCAGCAGCTCTGCGCGGGTGGAACTTCACACTTTGAGTGCGCTACTTCATGTCTTTCAACGACGCATCCAGAACGGACGAAATTGCAGACTCCTCGACTTCGCCCGCTGAGTTGTAGGCTGGTTTTCCCGATGCGTCGAGGACGGTCACATGCGGGATATATCCCCGATAATAGGATTTCACCAACTCCTGCTGTTGGGCTGTCCGCTTGATGTCCAGATCGATCACCACGAACTGCACGCGGCCCTTATACTTTTGATAGAGGTCCACGGTGCGGCGAGCCTGGCGCTTGGAATTGAAACAACCCTCGCCATAGAAAATTATGTAATTCGGCTTTCCGGCAGAGGTCGCCTCGTCCATGTGATCCCCGCTAATGAGCGGCCCATCGAGGCTGTCGCTCGAATAGTTGAGTCTCGGATTCAAACGGAGGTTCTCGCTGGCGCCGAGTGTAGGGACGTTCCCTGCGAGAAACGCAAGAGACAGTGCTACTTTCGCGACTCTATTCATGGAGCTGAGTTCCTTCCTGCTTCCTCACGTCGAAACCGGCCTGCTCGACTACTTCACGCTGTTCGCGAAACATGTGAAGGGCACCTTTCATCATCTCTTGCAGTGACGGTTTTCCAGCCTGGGACTTTGCGGGGAAATATCCCCCGCCAAAATAGAGCTTTCCGGATGGACTGAGAAATGCCGTCAGCGGCAGGCCGACCGGCAAATTCATGAACGCTTGCGCTCGCTGCAGGCGAGCCGCAATTTCTGGCTGCAAATCGTAATCAACCTTAACGGCTACAAACTGGTCATTAATAAATTTTGCGAGCTCGGGCTGGCTGTAACTCTCTCGATCCATCTGCGAACAATATGGACACCACCCCGCTCCCAAGTCGAGAAGAATTGGCCGGTCGAGATCTTTGGCTTTTTTGAATGCTTCCTCTCCCCACGGATACCAATCGACCAGCTCCTGGCTCGCGCGCTGAAGATAGGGAGAACTGCTCCCCTTCAGATGATTCAACCTTGCGGCTCCCGGCGCGGCCATCGAACTCGCCGCGCCAGCAGCCATCAAGGCGCACAGGAGGGTGGAGACCATGTGAAGCAATCTGCGCATTTCAGAGAATGAGACTCTATGTAATTCAAAAAGTTTCAGCCTTTGAGATCAAATACCAACCCGCGGGGGTCTACCCTTTTTTCTCTGGCTTGCGCTTCCCGATGCAGATAGGACAGGGGGAATAGCCTTCGCGAATAGCTTCCTCGACTGAGAGAAATTTCAGTTTGCCATGCAGATAGGGACAACTAGGAATGTGAAAGATTTTGTTGTTTGCATCCAGAGAGACCGCTACAAGTCCCTTAACCGCAGGCGAATCAGGAGAGCCCGTCGGACTGTGGTGTTCGAGCCCGGGCAGGAGAAATCGTTTCGCTGAGAATAAAGCGAAGCCCAACGGCACTGCCGCAGCCGCCGCCAAGGCCCAAGCAAGAACCGCACGCCGCGAGGGGTGGATTCTTTCATCCGCTCCTTGGTTCAGTTTCTGGTTCAGCCTAGCGCGCAGACGATCGTGAAACCCCTTGGGGGGCGCCAAAACCCGTTCATCGCGATATAGACGAATAACGTTGCAGGTTCCTTCAAGGACTGCGGCACAGTGCCGGCATTGTGCGAAATGCTCTTCGAGCACAGCCCTCTGCTTCTGATCTAGCTCATCATCGACATAGTCCGAGATGTCCCGCCAAACTTCTTCACAAGTTATTCCCATGGATTCCTTGCCTCTTTGAATGCTAACCCCACTTGGCCGCCTTGCTGCAACCCCGGAGATAGAATATCCCTCAGCATCAAACGAGCGCGTCGCAGGCGCGTTTTGACAGCTCCACGCGTAATTCCCAAGACGTTGGCAGTTTCTGTGATGCTCAGTTCGTTCACGTCGCGGAGAATGAAGGCCAACCGGTAGTGTTCTTCGAGTAACGCCAAAGCCTTCGCCAGGGCCTCACGAGTCTCTGAACGCTCTAGGGCCTCTGAAGGAATCTCGCGCCAATCCGCAAAATCCTTTGGGACATATGCTCCGTCGTCATCGGCCGCGCTTGTCAATGAAAACATCGTTCCATGCCTCATCTTCCGTTTGCGCATCCGGGCTTCATTGATGGCAATCTGAATCAGCCAGGTCCCAAACGCCGACTCCCGCCGAAACTGCTGAAGACGCGCCAGCGCTTTTAGAAGTACATCCTGTGTAACATCCTCGGCGTCCTCTTTGCTCCTCAGCATGGTGATCAGTGTCGCGTACACCGTACGCTCATAAGGCCGGATAAGCTCAAGGAATAGGTCCCTGTCGCCCTCCAGAATTTTGCTGATCAGGTCCTCCTCAGTCGCTCTGATTCGGTCGTTTCGCGCATTGCATTCTGTATTGTCTGTCATTGCCCATCCAGGCGTGCGCCTCCCCTCTAAGGCACGCCGGCTGAGGTCGCAACCAGCCAACGCAGTGGAGCCTTGTAGTTTTCCGTTCACAAGTCAGACACATTCTCGCTTCCCGGACAAAGTCTTTGTCCTCTTACTTGTTCGTTTACAAACTCCATGAAGGCCCTCCGTCGACGTAGATGATTTGGTCGGTCTGCAAGCCGGCAGAGCTCCGTTCCGCAACAGACAGAACGCGGTCTGAGACGCGCCCTTTGCACCCGCTCCTCACTGAAAAGCCGCCCGGAAGTGAGATTCCCGTCCGGCGAAATAGTTTCCGGAGAAAGTTCGAATTCATTGGCGGTTAGGGCGAAGAGTTGAGCAGGATAAGGATTCTCAAATGGGTGCTATTTTCTGAAACCTTTTGACGAGATGGGAATCACACTGACCCGTGTTGGCGATAGTTTGGATTCCTTACGAACGGGCGCGACACGTCTCTGTAGGCAAAGATGAGCATGACACTGTCGCAATTACGGGCCTACGAGGCTGAGCTCATGAACAGCGTCTGAGGAAAGCGTAATAAAAATTAAGATAATATAACGCATGGGTAATATAGACCGTGAACCCCTAACAAAAGGAACTTGTTTGCAACCTACTTTAGTCCGTATTCTCGTGGTCGATGATTTCGGATCAATTCGACAGTTTGTCTGCGAGGCGCTGGGGAAGAGACAGCACTTGCAGGTTGTTGGCGAGGCCTCAGACGGTTTAGAAGCGATTCAGAAAGCCGTGGAACTGAAGCCGGATTTGATTCTACTTGACATCGGGCTCCCAACACTGAACGGCTTGGAGGCCGCTCGACAAATCCGCAAACTTGTCCCGGAATCCAAGATAATCTTTTTGAGTCAGGAATCTTCAGCTGACGTGGTGCAAGAGGCTCTGAGGATAGGCGCGCGGGGTTACGTTGTAAAAGTAGGGGCCGCAACCGGGCTACTCACCGCTGTTGAAGCCGTCATATCGGGAAAGCGGTATGTAAGTAGCAGATAGCCAAACTGCAGTTTCACAGTCCCATTTGAAGCGCAATCTAGCGAGGGGGCGCGATGTCGTCAACTGCTGGAGAATAACGGCACTTTGGCACTTTGGCTGCGACAGATCCTGGAAAACCTGGCGAACTCTTCGAAAAATTATTTCGCGGGTAAAAGGTTCTTCGAGGAAGACCTCATCCTTCGGGAGAATTCCAGATTACGCGATTCCCTCCTCACGCTTTAGCGAAGAGCTAGTGTGCGCGCACGAGGGGTCGTCCGAAAGGGGTTGTATTCCCTCGAGTATCTCCTTGAAAGGACTTTCTCGACCGGCCTGATGGGAAGTCATTGCACGTGGATGGGCGCTGCGCAATTTGCAGCTCGTTGAGGTGATTAGGGAGTTCAGGAATGAAAGGTGTGGGACCTCGCAGCCTGAACTCCCACTGGATATCCTTAAGGAGAGAATATCTAGTTGCTTCCGGAACTTCCCGAAGCAGACCCGATGTCGTGTGATCTCACTGCGGCCTCCCTGATCTCCGAGCGGGAAACAGGGATGTTATAAACGTCGGTTGCTGTCTGAATCCTGCTTAGGAAGTGCTGTTCACCGGCTCGTTCGAAACTTACACCAGGTTTGTCGGAACGAGCGCTTTCGATCTCAACAGGGTGCACAAACACATTCGAACGATTCTCATAGCTGCTGAAGACCAGTCCCACGGATTTATCTTCCGAAATGCGACTGACTCTGTACGTGCCTGCAGGAAGTGTCTTACCACCGGCCACGAACTCAAAAGGTATAGTTACAACGACTTCGCCTCGATATTGAGCCTTGGCGGCCACACCCAGCCCAAGAACACAGATAAGTGTGAGTAATATGCTTGCATACCTCTTCTTCATGATTTCTCCTTTGAAACGTTGGGGATCTCGTTGCTGATCCGTGCGTCGTCCCAGCTCTTTTATTACGGGAGCGACCGATATTACTTGTTTCAACAATCATCCTCCAAACGTGTACAGACAGTGAGACGTGCTTGTGGCTGAAAGGTTTCCAGAATTCTGCGTAAAGAGCTTGCCGGTCGCCAGTCCGGTAAGGAGTCGTGGAAATGCCATACCGGAACAGGGATGGAACGAGCCCCGTGATTTCCAAATAAGTCTGAAACCTTTGGGCTGCTCGAAAATCTCATTGAACTGGCGATTCTGAGCGTGACCTCGGCAGGCACTGCGATCTTCCTGTCAGAGAGACCTCGCCCAGCGCCCTACTACAAAACTAGCCACGATAGGAGCTTCGAATGGGAAACGTAAAGCTTGTGGTCATTTACCCGCACCCCAAGGATGTTGGTGCCTTCGAGAAAGTCTATCAAACCGAACACGTCCCGCTGGCAGTGGCGAAACTGAGTGGCAAAACCAAAATAGTGGCAACAAAGGTGTTAAGTTCGCCGCAAGGCGCTGCTCCTTTCTACCGCATAGCCGAGGTTTATTTTCCGTCGATGCAAGCTCTGGAGGAGTGCGCCGCGTCGGACGGCGGCAAAGAAGCCCTGGTACACGCCGTGAAGATTTCTTCAGGGGGGACACCAATTTTCTTGGTCGCCGAGGAAGAGACTTTCACGTTCACCCAAAGGGCCGCTGGTTAATCTGATCGACCGGTTGATCTGGGTCAGCAAGGGATGCAGCTTCACGACTCTAGGAATCCCGCGGTGAAACTCAATCGGTTACGGAGAAGGATGATGCGTTTCAGTCTTACAGTTAGTACATTGATTGCATTTTCGATTCTAGCGGGCGTTTCAGTTCGATATATTCATGCTGCGAGCCCATCCTCGATGCCGAGCAGCGATGACGCCCCGCGGACTCCGGTGCTAATAGAATTGTTTACGTCCGAGGGTTGCTCGAGCTGTCCTCCCGCCGATGCTCTGTTAGAAAAGCTCGACCGTTCCCAGCCAGTAAGCGGGGCGGAGCTCATCGTTCTCAGTGAACATGTGGATTACTGGAATGATATCGGATGGAAGGATCCCTATTCTTCGCGCGAATACAGTGAACGACAAAGTGCATACGCAGTCCAGTTTGGTCTCGGGAGTATCTATACGCCGCAGATGGTCGTTGACGGACATTTCGAGCTAGTCGGGAGCGACGAACGAGGAGCGCTCCGGGCAGTTGAGAGTGCGGTAAAAGTCGAAAAGATGCAGTTAATGCTTTCCTCCGTTCAAGTTGAAAGCCCTAATAAGCTCAGTGTGCATGTCGAGACTGGTCCACTGCCTTCTTCCCTCGCAGCGAAATCGGCGAACGTTTTCCTGGCGGTAGCTGATGAGAGCGACGAGTCGCGCGTGACTCGCGGAGAGAACGCTGGAAGAACTCTGAACCACGTGGCGGTCTTGCGGGATCTTGTCCCTGTTGGAAAAGTCGGCAGAACCGAAAACTTTTCGCGGAATGTAACGCTCAATCTCGATAGCGGAAATCGACGGGACCTGAGGATCGTGGGAATCATTCAAGAACCGGATGCAGGAAGGGTCTTGGGAGCGGGTTCAGCTCGGCTTTCTAATTAGCTTCGCTCAACTATTTTGATTTAACGACGGTTAGTTCGCTTGCAACGGCAAGGGAACGAAATCGAATCTGGAGCAAATATGAAACTCGCGGTTTGCATCCTTTTCCTGATCGGATTCTTCGCAATTCCGGGTCGGCAAGAAAACCCTTCCACTGACCACGCCGCTGCTCCATCTGTTGGCCTGGAAATCGGGCAGCAAGCACCCGCATTTGCGCTCCCCGATCAGTTTGGTCATAAACAGTCCAACGAGACGCTCAAGGGATCGAAGGGCACTATTCTCCTCTTCTTCCGTTCTGCTGACTGGTGACCCTTCTGCAAAGCGCAGCTCGTGCAGCTGCAAAACGCAAAACAAAGATTTGAGGCGCAAGGACTTAAACTGGCCGCGATTAGCTACGATAGTCGGGCCATCCTGAAGGACTTCGCTGATAGGCACGGAATCCAGTTTTCCCTATTGGCTGACCCAGATTCCAAGATCATCCGCAGCTTCGAAGTGCTCAACACAGAAGCGAAAGGAATGACCAAAGGGATGGCCTTGCCCGGATTCTTCTACATCGACTCCAGCGGGGTTATTCGCGAAAAATATTTCACAGCAAAGTACACGGACCGATTGACTGCGAACAATGTCATTGCAAAGCTCTTTCCGGAGTTGAGCGCCGAAGTGAGCCAGAATATCGAGGCTCCTCATCTTCGGATCACCCTCGCACAATCCGATCGGAGCGTAATACCCGGCGGCCGGGTCAGCCTCATTGCCGAAATCGAGCTTCCACCGGATGTACACGTCTATTCCCCGGGAGTGCAAGGGTATAAGCCCATTCAGCTCACCTTGCAGGAGCTTCCCGGAGTCGAACTCCAGCCTGTCATTTACCCAAACTCGCAGGTGCTCTACTTGGAAGCCATCCAGGAACATGTCCCGGTCTTCGAGGGAAACTTTCGCATCACGCAGGATGTTACTGTAACTCCGTCCAAGACTCGCGATGCAGTCCGCTCCTTGGTCTCCGCGCAAAGGACGATTTCGATTACCGGGGAACTGAAGTATCAGGCCTGTGACAAAACGGTTTGTTACCCTCCAACGTCGGTGCCGGTGAGATGGGAGTTACAGGTTCTTCCCCTTGACCTCAAACGATCTCCGGAGGCCATTCAGCACAAGTAGTCGATCGAATGATGAAACGGAACCAATTCTTAAGCTGTGAAAGGAGAAAGCCATGAGTGATGTCGTTTATGTTTCGAGATCGCGCATCGAGCGAAAGAACGGACCTCTCCGCATCGCGTACCTGCCCGGCGAGTCACAACCAGTGATTTTCAGCGTTCACGGAGCCATTGCTGAACACTACAAAATTGACCCAGCAAAGTTGAAAGAGTCGCACTCTTCGACCATCGACTACGTCATTTCCGCAACAGCTGGTTGAATGATGGGTACATTCGGAGGTGCGCTGGAAGCGCGCCAAATCGATGCCAGCAACGGAAAGTTAACCGCGGACGTGACCGGAGAGGTCGAAACGGAGGAGGATGTGCTGGTGATCCGCCGAATCCATGTAGTGATGCGCCTGGTGGCCTTACAAGATGTCAAGGAGACAGTAGAGAGAGTGCACGCCATTTACGCCATGCGCTGCCCTCTATACCGAACTTTGCACAATACGATCCAGCTCACCTCTTCATTTGAGCTTGTCTTGCCGGAAGGAACGAGCCAGGCGACCGTCTAATATACGCCCGGCGGAGTTGTGATTGCGTGGCTGACGGTCAGTCCCGCCGCTGAACCAACGGGCAGTTAACGGAGAACCCAGAGCTGCAAAGGCAGTGCCACCCTGCGAGGTGAGGAGGCTGTCGCTCATGAACTTTAGGAAATCCGAATTACTCGCTTGTGCGCAGGCTCCCAAACCGGCTTCGCGAGATGAGACGGCGCGGACAGGAAAAGGGACGCGCCAGATCTGCTTTGTCGAGACGGACCAGCGTAAGGTTGCACAGTGGGAAGCCGGAGACGTAAACTCGCCATTTATTGATCCGCGCCGGCCGACGGTGGGCAATGAGCTTTTTTAGCGAAGTTCGACTGGAAGACGAATTCGGGCCCTTTGTCACGTTTCAAGAGGCCCTTGGATTCGTCCCTAATCTTGTTCGCGCGCAGACTTTGTTACCTCGCGTCGTCGAGGCCCAGGCAAAACTTGAACGTGCCGTCCGCTTACAGGAAGGAGCGATTCCCCGAATACAGAAGGAACGAATCCTTCTAAGCATTGCAGCTGACCGTCATGACGCGTATTGCGTGGCCTTGGACCGTAAGGTCCTTTCTTCGCTTGGCGTCTCAGATAGTCAAGTTGATGACTTCTTGAACGACTGTCAGCATGCGGACCTCGCGGCGCCAGACCGTACCTTGCTGCAATATTGTCTCAAACTAAGCCGCTACGCTCCTTCGGTACGCTCGGAAGACATCGAAGCGCTGCGGGCATGCGGATTCGGGAACGAGTCGATACTCGAAGCCGTCGTCGTGACGGCTTTGGCCATCTACCGCTGCACGCTTTCCTTGGGTTTGGGTCCAGAGCCGGATTTCGGATCGCGGAAACTCGCGTCGACAAAGATCTATCCGCCCCATGAGCGAGCGCTCCCTGGCCTCTTGCCCCACATTCATGAGGCGGCAGGCAGAAAAGGGCCGTACGTGCCCGCTCCATATTTAAGTCCCCAGACATTTGCACCTTTTGCCGTTGTTCGGAAGAGCCACGGATTCATACCGAACTTTTTCCGCGCTCAGACGTTGCGGCCGGACTTGCTGGAAGCCGAGCTGGAGGCTGTGGACAGAATTCTGCTACCTGAAGATGCCCTGACACGAGTGCAAAAGGAATGCATTCTGCTGGCCGTTTCGGCGGCGAACCTAAACTCTTATTGCGTTGCGATGCATTGCAACCTATTGCGCGGCTTGGGTATGCCCTCGGAGGAAGGTGACCAGATTGCGGTGGACCATCATGAGTCCGGTCTAACGGAGCCTGACAAAGCACTGCTAGACTTCGCTGTCAAATTGGGGACAGGTGTTTCAGAGTTTTCCCGCGAGGACGTTGTCAAGCTTCAAGTACTTGGTTTCTCCGAGGAACAGATTTTGGAATGCGAGGTGGTCACAGCTTTCAATAATTTCGCAAATACCCTCCAAATGGGGATCGGAATTGAGCCCGATTTCAAGCCACCCCCTATCTTTGAAAAAAATAAAATGAATCTTCCTGGCGCTACCCAGACTCCTATTCAGGCTGGGGGCGCTGTGCGTCTCGTCGAAACACTCCAAGACGCGGACTCTGGATTGGTTGCCCAAGCGCAGAGTGGGGAGCTGGAGGCTTTCGAAACATTGGTTCGCCGCCATGGCCAGTTGATTTATCGCACTCTGATAGCAATTCTGGGCAACCCACCCGATGCACAAGATGCCATGCAGGATACTTTCTTAAGTGCGTTCAAGCACATCGGCGGATTCGAGGGCCGCTCGAAGTTTTCGACTTGGTTTGTGAGTATCGCTAGAAATACGGCGCTTCAACGATTGCGACGCGGAAGACTCTTTGAGAGCCTGGATGAAGATGTGTACGAGGAAGAGCGGGACTCTCGTCCTCGTCAGGTTAGGGCCTGGCAGGACAACCCAGAGCAGTGCTGTTCTAAATCGGAAATGAGGCAGCTCGTTGAAAAGGGGATCTTGGCGCTTCCCGCAAACTACCGCGTCGTGGTAATACTCAGGGATATCCAACAGCTTTCGACAGATGAAGTTGCCCGGCAGTTGGGGCTAAGCGTTCCGGCAGTAAAGACGCGGCTCCTCAGGGGCCGGCTAATGCTGCGAGAGTGGCTCTCGCCGTATTTCACCACTAGCGTCAAGGGGATAGCTCAATGATCACTTGTGAGGAATTCCTGGCTGAGATCGCTGACTACCTTGAGAATGAGGTGTCGCCTGAGGTCCGTAAAGAGCTTGAACTGCATCTGTCCCAGTGCCACGCTTGCCACGTACTCTACGATTCCACCCGCAAAACTATAAAAATCGTAACAGAAAGTAGTTCATTCGAGTTGCCGGAAAGTGTCTCCGACCCAATCATAGATCGCGTCATGGCGAAGTTGCGAATGGACCAACACTAATAGGGTTGAAATCTTCTTAACCGCAATCTATTCACACCTTTACTCTTGTAAGCTTGTCGAAATTCGGTATTCGCAAGCTCAACCGGTGAGTGTCGAATATCGTCGTCGAGTCCTTCATAAATCCCGGCTGGACCCACGTGGGCGAACCACGATCCCTGCCTGCGACAACGCGGGGCTTTGGACGTTGCCCGGCTATGACGATTTCTTGGTTATTCATGCAACTTTCGCCTGGCAAATGACTCCTATGGCCCGTGAGAGTTGAGCACCGACAATAATTGGAGAGCGCTTGCCGCATTGCAGGCCTAGGGAGTCACCCTGGGCAACTGCTCACTGCTCATAAAGCTGCAGTTGGAACAAGAGTCGAGGGCAAAGGAAGTAAAGAAGAAGGCCATATGAAAGCCATCCGCTTTTTAGTTTTCCGCGTGTTTCTGCTTATCGCGTTCATGACCGCCTATCTGTGTTTATTATATGGGCAGGAGAGCGGGCACGTTGTTCCGATCGCGCGCAACACCGCGTGGAACGATCTCGTCATCCAGGTCAATCCTGAGATGGGTGACACGTCGCCCGATTCTCTGGGAAAAGAGCTTCTCTTTATTCAGAGTTTCCTCGCAGAACATAAGTCCGAAGCCATCGTCGGAACCTACGACATTGCTGTCTTCAGGGCTATCGACCAAGTCCACGTCCGCTTTCAGAAAGCCGACAAGGACTTGGAAACGATCAAGAACGAATTGTCCTACAAGGAAGCGCAGGCAAAGCTCGGGAGGTAATGCGCGCAGCAAGAACGAGGTGGACCGTGGAGAACAGCGAGATGGCAGTAGTTGATCAGGTGTGTAGGGGAGACAGAGAGGCTTACTGGCGTCTCGTACTGCCACACTTGCCCGCGGTGCTCTCCGTTGCCAAAGCGATTCTGATGAACTCGGTGGACGCTGAAGAAGTTACTCAGGAGGCGGTCCTGAAAGGCCTCTGCAACATCCATGGATTTCGCGGGGACACGAAATTCAGCACATGGCTGATCCAAATCACGATCGATGAAGCTCGGAACAGACTTCGAAAGGACCGGAGATACATGGACCGGTCGCTGAACGAGCAACAAACAGGTAATGCTGAAGAGTATGTACCGAAAGATTTCAAGGACTGGCTCGAAATTCCCTCGCAAGCTTTTGAGGGTAGTGAACTTCAAAATGCCTTGCAGAGAGCACTTGAATCTTTGACACAAAAGTACCGCGAAGTCTTCACGTTGAGAGACATAGCACATCTCAACATCGACGAAACTGCGCAGGTGCTCGGGCTCACAGTAGCGAACGCCAAGACCCGGCTCCTGCGGGCGAGGCTTCAGTTGCGGGATGCTCTTGCGCCAGGTCTTGGCGGCAGTTGGTCAAATAGCAATACGGACTATCCGAGGGCAGGCGCTTGACAAAGCCGAATAGTGTTCGTTCGTTTTGACAAGATAGCAAGGGAGATCTGCACGTTGTTCGGACTGCTCACGGTTAACACGAGCCGGACTTGGGGGCTTTTCTCCGAAACCTTCTGACGAGATCGGAATCACACTGATCAGAGTAGATTGACAACCGGGTAGTCTAGATTTCTAACGGACAAAAGGGACTCGGATCACTTGACAAAGATGAGCATGACACAGCCGCAATGGCGGGGCAACGAGGCTGAACTCATACAGAGCGTCTGCGGCGGAGCGCGGGAGGCGTTCTACGAACTCATACGTCCCTATGAGCGCATGATTTACGCAACCGCGATGTCGGTTGTCAAAAACTCCGCTGACGCGGAGGAGGTCGCGCAGGAGGCAGTTCTCAAGGCACTCTCTAACCTGGCCGGCTTCCGTGCGGAATCAAAGTTCAGCACCTGGCTTATACAAATTACCTATAACGAAGCAAAGATGAAATTGAGGAAGGCGCATGCGCACCTCTACGAGTCCATTGACGACCAGCAGCAAAGCGAAGAGGGAGATTTTTGGCCGAGAGACTTTGCCGACTGGCAACCGATACCTTCCGAATTGCTCGAACAGAATGAGATACGGCAAGCACTGCAAGATGCAATCAATTCGCTCGGCCGCATTTACCGCGAGGTGCTGGTCCTGAGGGACGTTGAGCAATTGAGCATCAAGGAGACGACGATTATTCTAGGTGTTTCGGAAGCAACGGTGAAGACTCGGCTTCATCGAGCGCGGTTGCTCCTGAGAGATAGCCTGGCCCCCGGATTCGACGGTTGCTGGATCAAGGGACTGACGTATCGAAAAGTGAGACCATGGTGAGTAGAGAAGGGCGTAATGGGCACGATTGAAATCAGCTGCGTCGAAGTCTGGCGGGAGATCTCCAACTATCTTGACGGGGAGGTATCTCCCGAGGCGCGCGAACGAATGGAAGCGCATTTCAAAGTTTGTGCACACTGCACGGCGGTACTCGACGGCATGCGGAATGTCGTAGGACTGGTCGGTGACGGAAGGGTGTTTCAGATGCCCGACGGATTCAGCAAGCGGCTTCAGGAGAGGATTCAGAAACTCCCCTGAGATCGTACCCCAACTGCCGGAGTTTCCTCTGGGCGGAACGGATCGGCGACGTCCTGGTTATCCATGTACATCCATAGCTTCCACTTGTGTTCTTTGTCTCTCCGCCAGATATCCACATAGCGGTCCCTGCGATGGATGGGTTGACTGCCGTCCTTAGGCCTCAGCGTTAGGTCATGCCATCCGTAATCATGGGCAACGTCCCCTTGAAGACGGATCTCGACGACTATCACCGAAAGTTCTGCTGTGCAGCGTTCGAAGAGATTCGCCAGCCGAGTCTTCAAGGCCTCCAACCCTCTGGTGCCAAATTCACCAAATTCACAGGGCTGACCGTCGAAGAAAGTAACCAGGTCCGGATCAGCAATCGCCAGCAACCGCGACACATCCGAGAGGTTGAAGCAATCCCGAAATTCGCTCTTGGCCACATTGATTGCATACAGATCGTCCATTTATATCTCCTGCGTCTCATCGCGATGTGAATGTTAATTCCCAAGCCTCCATTCTAGCGGAAGTAGTTGTGAGATCATGCCTTCCGGTTTCTGTTCCTCATATGCCGAGACATCTTCTCATAGGAGCCCTTGAAACTTTTTGACGCCCTCCGAATCAGATAGACGTGGGGATTTTCTGCCTTGTGCGGCACCCTCTCCAGTCCATTCTGAAGGAATATGCTCAATGAACCCGATTTTCCGCCGGTGCTCTATCGGTATTTTGAGTGGAGCGGCCGCTAGTACCGTTTTGACAGTGACGCCTCACTACGCTCTGTGGAACTTGATTCTGAGCGTCGGCATTGGCGCTGCCTATTCTGCAGGGCTTCGGCCAACACGCCGAGCGTATGTGGACAACCTATTAGGAGGAGCATCGCTAGGCGTTCCGCTATGGGGCCTTGTCAGTGTAATCGTTATCCCTTTGCTGTCCGGCCAGATGCCCGCGTGGAGCGCGGAGCAAATGCGCCAAAATTTCCCCGCTTTGGTAAGCTGGGTGATTTTCGGCGCTTTTCTCGGAATTACCAATCAGGCCTTACAAGACGGCGCCGAATATTTCTTCGGTCCAGAGCCAGCCCCCAAAGTGCCGGAAGTTTCAGTGACCAAACGTATTGTTATCTTGGGCGGCGGATTTGCTGGCATGCGTACCGCGGAATGTCTCGAAGAAGGATTACGCGGCGACCGTTCCACCAGCCTCACCCTAGTCAATGAAACCAATGCGCTCCTATTTACTCCGATGCTCGCGGAGGTAGCCGGAAGCAGTTTGGAACCCAGTCACATCAGCACGCCTTTGCGGAGCACCCTACGCCGTACCGAGTTCATTCGAGGTGTTGTTGAGGCAGTGGATCTCGAAAAGCGTTTGGTAATTCTGCGTCACGATGCAGGTGCGAATGGAGCATCGGGGCGGCGAGAAGTTCCCTACGACCAGTTAGTCTTTGCTCTTGGCTCGATTTCAAACTACCTGGGCATGATGAACATCGAGAAGTTCGCATTCAATTTTAAGAGTCTTCTCGATGCCATCCGAATCCGGAATCACGTCATCGAGATGTTCGAGCGTGCTGATCTGGAGTCCGACCCCGCTCTTCGCTCTTCGCTTCTTACCTTTGTCATTGCTGGCGGTGGTTTCGCGGGCGTAGAACTTGCCGGCGCTCTGAACGATTTTGCACACGGCATTTTGGCGGATTATCCCAGGATTCACCCCGATGAGGTAAATATTGTCCTCGTTCACTCCCGGGATCGTGTCTTGCCGGAACTTAGCGAGTCTTTAGCACGGTATGCGCAAGAGAAGATGCAACTGCGTGGGGTCAGCTTTCGGTTAAACACGCGCATCGTAGACGCGCATTCTGGCGTGGTTCTCCTCGGCGAGGGTGAGATTCGCACGGAGACTATTGTTTGGACAGCGGGCACCACGCCGAGTCCTTTGTTGAAGTCACTCCCTCTGGAAAAAGACAAGAGGGGCGCACTGGTGGTTGATGACACCCTAGCGGTGCCAAGGCGTGCCGGTCTGTGGGCACTCGGTGATTGCGCCGCAGTCACCGACGCAGCAACGGGCCACCCCTGCCCTCCGACCGCCCAGTTTGCCCTACGTGAGGCGGAAGTTCTCGCGAGCAACATCCTGTCTCAACTGGAGGGGCGGCCTACTCGCAGATTCCACTTCGATTCTCTCGGTGCTCTCTGCGTGGTGGGACACCAGACAGCCTGCGCTGAATTGAGCATTCCATTTAATCGAAGCAGATCCTTGCGGTTTTCCGGTCTGTTCGCTTGGCTCCTGTGGCGGGGAATCTACCTTGCGAAATTGCCCGGTTGGGAGCGCAAAATCCGCGTGCTCATGGACTGGACAATCGAGCTCTTTTTCCCTCGTGACATCGTTCAGACGATTGATGTGAAGTGAGGAACCCGTCCATGCCAGAAGCACAATCACGGATATCTCCGCAGTTCGGATCGAGCTTTTCCCGTCCGGTCTGGATTGAACCTCTTCTCGGGTTTGCCCTGGGTACCTCTGGAGGTTTACTTCAGGGAATGGTGTTAAGGACCTCGCTCCTCTCTGGTGGACTGCTCGGCGCGGCTTTCGGACTTGCCTTCGGACTGTTCTTCGCTCGACGCGCAACCAGTCCTGGTGCAGGACTGATTTGGGGTTTGGGTTCTTCCTTCCTGCTCTGGATACTCACCGCCGGAGGCTTCTTTCACCTGGCGGGTGTTGCCAGATATTCAGCCATGATGTTCCAGGACGCCCAGGGACACTTCTCCGAACTCGTTGCCTACGTGCTTTGCCTTGGAATGCCCGTCGGGGTCGGATTGGGGATCCGGGGAGGACTTCGCTCTTCCAGACCAGGCAAGAAATTTGCTTGGGGTCGCGCCATTGTAGCTGGAGGATTCGCTGGCACGCTGGGAGGCCTGATCTTCGGTAATTGGGTATCCTCTGGAAATTACTATCCCCTCCTGGTGGGATTTGGGGAACTCAGCTCCCGCCGTGTGACCATTTCTTTGCATTTTGCCGTCGCTCTTTTGATCGGTGTGACTTTCGGACTGCTCTTCCAGCGAGACGTTCGAGGCTACGGTTCATGCATGGGATGGGGGCTTGGGTTTGGGATCTTCTGGTGGTTTTTTGGGCCTCTGACACTCCTGCGGCTTGCTGCGGGATTGCCGCTCGATTGGTCCGCGGAGCAAGGCACTGCTGTGTTTGGCTCTCTGGTCGGACACATCCTATATGGGCTGATTCTTGGTGTCGCCTACGCCACCATTGACAAGATTTGGGTTCGTTTGTTCATCCAATCTGACCCACTGAATCGAGAAATCGAAAGTCCCGGCCTTCATGTCCTCCGCTCGCTGGGATGGGGCGCGGTCGCCGGCCTCATCGGCGGCCTCGCTTCCTTGCCGGTCATGATTGCCACTGGCGTCCTGCCAAAAGTCGCTGGCGTGGACACCAGCTTCGTAGGTTTTCGCGGCTTAGTTATTCATTTGTCCGTGAGCACGTTAATCGGTATGACCTACGGAATGCTGTTTCGCAATGAGACAACAAGTCCAGGCTCCAGCATCGCATGGGGGTGGGTGTTCGGTTTGATCTGGTGGTATTTGGGACCGATGACCCTTATGCCGTTGTTACTGACGGGGGTTTGCGATTGGAGCGCGGACGCCGCTTCCGCTCTGCTTCCATCCCTTCTGGGTCACTTGATTTATGGTGCCGTGACCGCATTGATCTTTTTTCTGTTTGATCACCGCTACACGCGTTCGCTTCTTCTTGATCCCCGAACCTCACCGCGGGAGCTGCGCCGTCTCCGCCCCGTGGGGACGCCTGCGCCTGCACTTTGGCTCTTTGCCCTTAGCCTGGGAGTTCTCCTCCCTATTCTACTGGGCTAGCCGCCGCGCTCCACTTCTCTCGAGAAAGCGTATCTTCGAGACTTATCCTGTTTTCAAAGATTTTTTCTCCGTTTTTCTCTTCTGGATGTTGCTTGCATAAGCGGGGGGCGGCACGCGGTTTGGGATTACACTCCGGACATCGATACCGAAACATCTATGGAGTGTCGTATTCTCCACGCTGACCGATTAGCTTTCAATTGAATGCTTGCTCGCGATGAACCTGAACACATAAGTTTTGCTCGCCGAATAAAAGACACGACTGTAGGCGACGGTTCCCTAGGCCGTTGTAGATAGCACACCTGCTTGGCAGGCGCGTCCCCCAATTAACCTCCGAAATTGGCCAGCATTCGGTTGCGAGCCGAATGCTCTACCCAACTCCGTAATTGCTATACATATAGCACCATAAAGCCCCTGATAAGGGCGAGGTCGGTGGTTCAAGTCCACCCAGGCCCACCATAAATCCCCAGTGTTTATGAGGCCATTTTCGCTTTTGCCTTTCTCCGGAATTTCCCGCAAAGCCTTTTGTCAACGATTTGTCAACTCCCGGAATCGCCATATGCCGCCCCCGACGTCACCGGAGACACCATGACCTGGCGCGGGGATTCACGGACTGCTTGAATTTCTTGCTGACGGCCACTGCTCCACGGCACTCAAGGAACGGAAAGAACATAAACGTTCATTCCCGGCATATTGGATTGTGGAAGTCCTCCCTCCAAAACCAGCGTTCACAGATTCGCGGGGTAACCGTCATCGACACTTGCGTTATTTGGACCATAGTCCGCCTTATCAGGGACGGGTAGCCTGCGGGCAATCGTCGGTGCTGGTCTTCGAGTGGGAATGGTGCGCCATTGACAAAGACCTAGAATTGGCATAGGCTGTGACATATGCCAAGACGACTAGTCACAGCCGAAAGACACGTGAAGGTCTTTAAGAATGGGCGAAACCGGGCTGTGCGGATTCCTCGGGAGTTCGAATTCCCCGGTGAGGACGCCGTCATGCGCAAGGAGGGAGACCGGCTGATCATCGAACCTGCACCGCCCAAGTCCCTGTTGTCCGTTCTTGCCACCCTGAGCCGGCTCGATGAGAATTTCGCACCGATTCTGGATGAGCCTCCTGATCGCGTCCATCTATGACGGGCTATCTGCTTGATACCAACGTGGTCTCGGATCTGGTTCGCAATCCACAGGGCACTGTTGCGCAGCGCATCAGGAAGGTGGGTGAAACAAAAGTTTGCACCAGCATCATTGTGGCCTCAGAGCTCCGCTATGGTGCAGAGAAGAAGGGGTCGCAGCGGCTCACGACACAACTCGAAGTGGTGCTGGGGGCTCTGCAGGTTCTTCCTTTCGATTCGCCCGCAGATGTTACGTACGGCCGGGTTCGAGCACAGCTTGAGCGGGTCGGCAAACCGATCGGCGGCAACGACCTGCTCATCGCTGCTCATGCTCTTACGCTTGGTTATACCCTGGTTAGCGACAACACAAGGGAGTTTGCTCAGGTGCGAGGCCTACAACGAGAGAACTGGCTTCGTCCCTCTTAAAGGGAAAATACTCTTCCTATCTAACTCTGTGCAGCCCAAGGGAATGTCAACGCGCCGCGAAGGTCAAGCACTTTGCGAGCCTGCTTGAGTCTGATCGAGGAGGCTCGCGGACGCACGCAATCGGCGATGAGCACTACCAGCTTTATCATAAAGTGACCGCGTAGGATTGTTCGCTAGCGAGGCCCGTGCTACAGTGGATCGCCTCTCCTCACGAAGAAAATACTATGCATATAGCACCTTAAAGGCTCCTGATAAGGGCGAGGTCGGTGGTTCAAGTCCACCCAGGCCCACCATTTACTTTCAGCAGGTTACCGGGTGTTGTCCCAAAAACCTCAACCCACAATCCAACCCACAGCTCACTGCACCATCTGCGTAGCCACTCCCAGCGCCGTCAGATATTCCCCTTGCGCCGCCCGTGTTTCATCGCCGTCTTCCTGCGTGTACAGATCGAGCGTCGTCTGAATCTTCGCGTGACGCAGGATGCCCTGCACGGTCTTGGGTTCGACTTTTGCTTTGTTCACCAGCCAGTTGCTAAGTGAGTGGCGAAGATTGTGAAGCCCGAACCTTTGACCCTCCTCGATGTGTACTCCGGCTTTCGTTGCGGCCGGCCGCAGATGATCGGCGACGAAAATAGAAGCGGACAGGGGAACACGGCCGCGCTTTTTCAAGGAAGGAAATACGAAGTCCGTTTCCTTCGCGTGCGGCGATTGTTGCTGCCACGCGCGAAGATGTGCGGCTAATACCGGATGCAGCGGGACGTAACCGTCCGATGCTTCCGTCTTCGTTTCTCCGTCTTCTCCCTTCGCCCAGCGCTTTGAAATCCGAATCCTTCCCTCGTCCCACAGCAGGTCCGACCAGCGCAGCGCCAGCATCTCCGAAGCGCGGAGCGCCGTGGCGGCGCAGGTGAGCACCAGCGTGAAGTGAAGAGGCGAGGGGACGGATTTCAGGATCGTAAGCGTTTGCGCAGGCGTGATGACGATGGCCCTGTAGTCGGTCTTCGAGCGCGTCTCGACGTGCAGCACGGGATTCTTCGCGACATGCTCGTGCAGGATGCCGACCTTGTAGACGCGGCTCATGACGCCCCGCGTCTTCGCAATCGTCGTCCAGGCAAGACCGTCCGTCTCGTGGAGCGACTTGAACCACCGCTGAATATCGAGCGGCTTGATGTCTTCCGCCATTTCGTTTCCGAAACGCGGGACGAGATAGGCGCGCACGATATGCTCCACGTGACTGATGGTGTTGGCTGATTTCGGGCGCACCGCATCCGCCCCGAAGTCGGCTCTCAAATAATGCTCCGCAAGAAAATCAAACCGGATGCGGCCGGGCAGGGGGCTATCGTTGATCCGGACGGAGAGTCCAAGCCGGTCCGCCTCGCGCCATGCGTCCTTATCCTTCGGAAATTCCCGGACAAGTCCGATAGGCATGACGTTCTCGACCCTTCTGCCGTCTGAATTCGTAACCCGATACCTCGCACCAGAACGATTTCCTGCCTTGCACAACTCACCAGCCGTCGAATTGCAGTCCTCGTTCGAATGAAGCGCTGATGAAGCGGGCACCGCGATGGTCCGCGCACACCTATTGCTTCCCCGCTGCGATCTGGGACTTCCGATGAGCATCTTCCAACCACTGCATGGCTTTACAGGCATGTTCCAACGCTTGTTTGGAATGCTCGTGTCCGGTCTGATGATCTTCTTTCCCGTGGTGCACCGCGGCTGCTCGGTGCGCGTGCGCCGCCAGTTCGTGAAATTCGGCAGCTCTTTGGTGCGAGTCACTTGGCATGATTCTCCCGTCCTCTGTGGCGGCGCCAGCTTAGAGGCATCTCATTTTCTGCACTGTTCAATATTGTACAGCCAGTGCTGGTCGGCACGGCGTAGAGTTTACGCCCCTTTTGAATTCCAAAGTCTAAGTCCTGCTTCACTGCCGGGAGGTGGAGAGATGGAAGGGCACCCACACGCTCTCATATTGTCATCGTACTTGGAGTGTCGGCGGCTGTTGCCGCGCATTCTGGAGGATTTGAGAGTCGACACCTTCGCATCGGCCACTCTGGCAGGAGCCGAGGAAGTTCTTTCCCAACAAAGGGTCGCATTAGTTTTCTGCGACGATCGTCTGACCGACGGATCCTATCGCGACTTGTTGCAGACCCTGCGAACGTGGGAGAAAGAGCCGTATGTTGTTGTGACCACGCGCATTGGGGAATGGAAAGAATACCTGGAAGCCCTAGATCTCGGAGCGTTCGACATGATTCAATACCCGTATCGATCCACCGAAGTCGAACTGAATGTCATTCGAGCCATGCGTGGCGACAATCAAAAATTTGATCGAGCGATTGCCTGAAGGTTCCAGCCCGTCGTTCGCGGTTGGCTTACCTGCTTCGACCGCGATCGAGTTATCCAGTTCATCGACCTTAGACTCCCATTTTTTCAGGGAATGCCGGTTCAAAATACATTCTCAATGCCATATCCTGGCGCAGCGCGTCGACTGTAACAGAAGCCACCCAACCGCATCTCTCACATGACAAGAAAGGGACCCCAAACTAGCACTCACAGAAAAATTTGGCGGTTTACCCGAGGAACTGAGGATGCGAAAACGAGCAACATCTATTGAGGGTTTCTGGGATCGACCGCTGCAGGAACTGTTCCAATTACTCCAGGTAACTCCGGCAGGGCTGACGACCGAGGAAGCCACCCAGCGATTGCGCCAGTACGGCCCGAACAGCCTGGTCCAGGAGTCTCGTTTCGCTGCGCTGCTCAGTTTCTTCGGTTTCTTCGCTAATCCCCTCGTCGTCATCCTTGTCGTTGCCAGTGGCGTATCTCTTGCGCTCGGAGAGAATGTCGGCGGGCTGATCATCATCGCCATCGTTCTTTTTAGCGTGCTCCTGAATTTCTTGATGGAATTCCAGGCGCGCCACGCGGTGGAGGAGATTCGGAAGCAGATTGCCATAACTGCTGTCGTGATTCGGGACGGACAAGAAAAGGAATTGCCCATAGCCGAACTCGTCCCGGGTGATATCGTCCACCTCAAGGCAGGAGACCTCGTGCCCGCAGACGCGCGCCTTTTGGAGGTAAAAGATCTGCACGTCCGCGAGTCCGTCCTCACCGGGGAGTCTTTGCCGGTCGAGAAAACACCAACTGACCTCTCTAAAGAAAAGCACGGCATCGCGGACGCGAGTAACAGCGTGTTCCTCGGCACCGCCGTTCAGACGGGAATCGCTAGGGCAGTCATCGTCTGCACAGGAAAGGACACCGCCTGCGGTGCAATTGCGCA
>Ga0209446_1000051_pt1 | contig 38866 bp, 38 predicted proteins | sample BogFormECP04_OM2_FD_188242 | JGI IMG/M metagenome (GOLD analysis project Ga0209446, IMG submission 188242) | Bog forest soil microbial communities from Calvert Island, British Columbia, Canada - ECP04_OM2 (SPAdes) (version 2) | ecosystem: Environmental > Aquatic > Freshwater > Wetlands > Bog ... | reverse complement strand
GGCGCAGAGTCATCAATTTGGGTTCAGTGGTGGACGTGAACCCGCCCAGCAAACAGCATCAAGCGCACGATCAGAGCCGCGAAACCAATCACAATGATTGAAACTGGGAGAATCGTCTTTAGAAGGCTTTTCGTCTCGCGAGAGGGCATGCAGGAAGATTACACTTCCGTTTGGCCTTGGCGCTCTTGATCGGCATTGGCGGAGTGGCAGTTTTGATGAGTCACAGGTTGAACCTCGACGGAGTGCCGATCGACAGGGTGGGCGCCATTGCGCTAGTGGTTGCAGCGATGAGTTGGTCGGTCTCGTCGGTGCTCACGCGAAAGCTGCCGCTTCCGCCTTCCAAAGTCATGAGCTCGGGCGTGCAGATGCTCGCCGGCGGAGTGTTCTTGGCTTTCACGGCAGCCGCGCTGGGTGAATTTCGCGATTTTCATCCGTGGACCGTCTCGCGAGGCGCATGGCTTTCGTTGCTCTACCTGACTGTCGCCGGCTCTATCATCGCGTTTACCGCCTACCTGTGGCTGATTCATCATGAATCGCCAACAAAGGTCGTGACCTACGCATACGTGAATCCAGTTGTGGCCGTGCTGCTTGGATATTTCCTGGGCGGCGAATCGCTTGGACTGCGAACGATTCTAGGGGCTCTGTTTGTCCTGATCAGTGTGGTCGTGATCACGACGACGCGAGCCGGAAAGCGGCCGCGACATTCTCTGTGGTAGATAAAGGCTAACTCCCGGTTAGTCTTACCGGACATTTGCCGGGTATTGACGTTTATGCGACTAAGGGCGGCCAGGAGCTAAAATTGAACTGATTCGCGACTGCGCGTAGGCGTATCCTGCCAACATGAAGAAGAGCGAACTCACGCCCAAACAAGTATTGTCCGTCTCCTGTCCTACCTGTAGCGCCGCTGCCGGGAGGTGTTGTGTGCTGGATTCAGGTGCTCCTCGCGCAGAATCACACGTAGACCGAAAGTTTGCCGCGATCGATGCCATCGAGCGGAAATCGAGCTAACTCCTGGTAAGTCGGAGAAGTGGTTTCAATTTCCGGTTAGCGCGCTTGGCGTCCAAAGTGGAAGGGCGCTGGGATCGATCGGCCCGTCAGCGCGTACTCAGTTGTCGGTAGAATGCTGTCATCATCAAGACTGAGAGCGGAACCGTGATGAATAGGCCGAGCCCAAGTAAGCATGCACCAACCGTATTTAGGACGAAAAGAGCAACAAGAATCCAAAACAGGTAGGTCTTTCTGCCCATACTCAAAACTGCGCTCTGGTGGAAACTGCGCACTAGATTAGTCTCACCAGCAGCCATGCAGAAACCGAACAGGGCGTAACGAACACTAAAGTAAACTCCCGGGACTACCAAAAGCAGCAGGCCAATCACAACCACTAACAGATACAGTATTTGGGCAGCCAAAAACTTCGGACCCATGGCCAAGTGCGTGAAGATGTCGGCAAATGTCGGCTCTCTTCCATCGCATAAGGCAAGGCATATTTGGAGAAAGCCGACTTCTAGACCGGCGACAAAGACTAAGAATGCCAAGTGCGCCAGGGCCCACAACACGATGCCCAGTCGTTGGCCAGTAATAACCACGATCTCCAGGGCGACCCAGGCACCGAATATCGTTAGGAGAACTGCTGTAAAGAGGCCAAAACGTTTTTTGAAGATAGGCCAGGCGAAGTTGAAGGCTTGACGAATGGATATCGGAAAACGCTTCACTTGTTGGACCTGCAAATCGCACCCACATCCGGTGTAACGCGGCGTCGATTGAGTATGCGCTAAGCGAGCCACGCAGCGTAACTCCTGGTTAGTCGCGTAACCGGTTACCGCTGCCAGCTCAACCGGTCGACGAGGATGTCCGAGTTTTAGTTGATTGCAGCGACTCTCGATGTTCGGCACTGTAAGTCTACCTACAACCAAGTTCAAGCAACTTCTACTGCCCGGACCTCCTTCTGCTGAATGCGCGACGGATTCAAACGTTCCTTCAGCAACAAGATTTCTTGATAGCCTTTGATGCGTCGGAACTTCTTTTCTGCTTCCAAGAGTCCTGTGGCGGTCCAGCGCAGCGGCTGATTTCCTTCGCGCCAACGTTTTACGTTCCGCGCCACCCGCTGAACGGTCGACAAGCACGATTCGATCGGGTTGGTAGTGGTCAGTTTCCGCCGCAACACCGCTCCTACTCCCAAGCGATGTACCGTCAGCGTTTCTTCCAGCCCTTCCTACAAGCTCCGGGCAGCGCTCGGATTGATTCTTTCCAGTTGCCGGAAGATTTTCTATAGCGCCTCATTGGCCTCCGCGTAGTTGTTCATCGCGTAGGCATTGCGCATTCGCCGATCGTAGTCTTTCTAGCAGTTCTCCGGCAGGTACTCCTTCACATTTCGTCGCTTATGAATCTGGCAGCGCTGCACTTCGACTTGTTCACCGAAAACACGTTCTACGCCGGCTCGCAGCGCTTTCGATCCATCCATCACCACCAGATATCGCCGCTTCCGATCCAGTCCGCGGTCCACCAGATCTTCCAAAAGCCCTTTGTCCACCGTGGTGTTCTCCGTGCGCCGCGCGAAACTCTAAAAGAAACGCAAAGAAATGGCCCTCACTGCCCGCGCCGGATGATCCGCAAAATCAAATAGAATCTAACGCAACCATCGAAACGACGGATGCGTTAGAATTGCCCCTCCCAGCCGCATGAAGCGCCCTCAACCAGTCACGTCTTGCAACCTGTGTCGAGCACCCGGCTATAACATTCAGCTCGCCAATGGGAAGTGCCTGCGCATGGATGGCACGCACAGATGCACGGGAACGAATCAGAGCGCAATCGGTGACAATGATTGGGCCGAGTGTCTATCCTGTGCGGCTTCTGGGTACGATGGTACTGCGCAATGTCGGCATTGTGATCGTGGTTCCGGTTGGGTGTTTCAGAGACGCTGATCAGGTTTCAACCTTGTCCTTGTAGCTTGCGCGTACTTCGTGTTGAACATCTTTTTCACTCGGATGACGGTGTGTATTCTTGGACGGGGCCGTCCATGCCCCACATGACCTGCCAGGAACCATTCTGTTGCCGTTGGGCGATTTCGAGATACCGAAGCTCTTTGGGTGCGGAATCGCCGAGCGCCGAACCAGGTGAGAGTTCGATTGTCCCACGGACAAATGCAAAATCTCCTCGGATGAGGATTTCTTCAGGTTGCACCTGCACCTTAAAACCGCCTTTCCGGATCACTTGAGCATAGTATTCCCGGCGATCCTGCCAGGATTGAACTGGGTTACGAAGATTGATGTCCACGTAAGAATCTCCGTAGAAACTCATGATGCGTTCCACGTCGCCGGTGTTAAAGCCTTCAGTGAACTCGCTGGCCATGTGGCGCAGCTTCGCGACATCTTCCGGTTCGGACTCGATCGATGGCATGGTGTGCTCCCCGAGCACCTCCTGGTCCAGGATTTGTTTCAAAGTCTGCAGGTCCCCCTGGTCTGTATGTCGAACGCAACCTGCAATCACTTCCATCAGTTCCTCGTTTTTCATTAAGCGCCCGGCCTCGACATGGGCAATAAGCTGGTTGACTGCGCGTATGGACAGGGCCTTTCTCACCTCTTGGGTGAACACGTCCTTTGTGTCCATTGGATTCCTCGCTCAATTCGTCCAATTAGGCTTGCACACGGCAAGTGGTGTATGGCCCATCCCACTGAAGTTACGAAAGTGCCAATTAAGCTGCGTGGGGGTGATGTTTGTGAACCGATCGCGGGGGCAGGAATCGGACGCGGAAATAGCGTTCATCACAAACCTCGCAGCGAAGTGGGCTTACGAAGAAAACAGCGTGAAGGATCTGCTCAAAGAACCCTTTCCTTCTGGACCTGTGGGTTGCAGCGCTGGCGCAGTTCGGACAAAGGGAAGGCTTGCTGAAGATCAACATGGCACAAATCTCCCGTTCTGGCTGGGAAAGCCATTCTACATCCAAACTCGCATATCCCAGAAGCTGGCGAACTGACGTGGTCCCCGTTTCCGTGGTTCTCTGTCGTCATTGTGTCGGCGCTCGCAACAGGCCCCATCTCGCTGACGCGTGTGCGAGCCGCTCCCCCGAATCGATGCGGCCGTGGGTCCACTATGGGTCCAAAATCTTGGTGAGTTAGGAAGAAAACTGGGTGCTGACGGGAGTAAGGGCAGCACTATCAACAAGACTTACCGATGACCGTTCGGCTCATAACCCGAAGGTCGTCAGTTCAAGTCTGACCGTCGCGATCGCCCTGCTCCGCTGTCATTGTACGATCGTATTTCGGTTGCCCAAGTTGCCCATTTGAAGGGGTTCTCAAAAGGCGTAAGTGGTTGCAGCACCGCGCCTTATGAATTTACTTTCCTCGTTCGCAACGAGGAGGCCGGGGGTTCGAATCCCCTCTCGTCCACCAGAATTCCCAACAACTTGCGAATTGTCGTTGCCAGTCTCGGGCTGTTTTGTGACGTTGTTTGTGCCAAAGCCCAGCTTTGCGCCGGCTATCAAAAGACATGTAGCGAGGCGCACGCGAAAGAAGCCCGCTGTGTGCGGTGGTTTGCCGGAGTCCGACTACTTCGCTACCGGCAATGCCACCGGTTGTTCGAGCCGGAACTCCAGCAGAGTTTCGCTGGGTATCGACAGCTGCTGCCCTTTTTTGGAAGCGGCGACAGCTGTTCCACCAGCAACGCCTATGAGGGCACCAATGCCGGCTCCTTTTCCTCCTCCTGCTATCCCACCGATAAGCGCACCAAGTCCCGCGCCGCCAACGACTTTTTTCGCTGTATTGGAGCCTTCTCCCTTCCCCTTGATCTCATACGTACTGGTGAGAAGCGGATAGGTCGAATTGTTGATCATGATGTCGGTCAGTTCGAGCGACAGCTCGGAGCTGCCTTTCATTTTGCCTGCGGATTCAGCCGAGACGAGCTTGCCATAAACTGTCGTGCCTCTCGGGGCCACCACCACGTCTTCAGCTTGCAGATTTGTCTCCAGGCTGGCAGTGAACCGAAACCCTGCTTTTTGTTTGGAGGAATCGATGGAATCGATCATTCGTATAAGGATGCGGGTTCCGGCCGGAACCGTGATTCGCTTTACGTTCTGCGCAGCGACAGCCGCCGCAGTCGCCAGCACCAAAAGAATTGTTGCGGCCCCAATAAATCCTTTTCGCATTTCCTGTCTCCCCTTCATGGAATTCACGAGCCTGCTCCAACAATCGGCAATTCAGAAGCAATGCGAAGATCAATAATTGAAAGCAGCTGGTGTTCGACCTGAACGAAGCGCGCTGCCGTAATTGCCCCCAATTCCTGTTTGACGCGGTCATAGTATTTTGCAAGAAGCTCGCCACGCTGCTTTTGATAAGACATGGCGTTCTGAATCAACTCGTCTGCCTTTGCATCTGTCATTTGCGCATAACTAACGGCATATTCGTGAATATTGGCCAGCCTTTGGCCATTCAGTTTGGACAATTCCGCGTCGTATTCGGTGTAGATAGGCCAGAATTTTGCAGCATCAGCAGCACTTAGCAGCATTACCGATCCCATGATCTCGGCTTTCTGTTGGCGGACATCGGAGCGCAGGAGCTGTATGTACGCTTGGATGTTCGTCTTTTGATTAGCTGCGGCAGCCGATGTAGTGGCCGGTTTCGGGGCTTTCTGGGGTTGGGGCGCATCCTGGGACCACCCAGCCGGCACGAAAAATAGCATCGCCAGAAGCATTACCCAAACGGCTCTCTTCCTGTTCATCTTATTCTCCTCCGGGAAATGCGGATTAACTGCGTTCGGTAATTCATCATTCCAATCAAATTTTTGTACGGCACGAAGTAGAAAGACAGGTCAGCGTCGCAACGATTCCGCCTTCTTTCTTTTTCTCGCTCGGCCAACAAATTGCGAGAGACGTGCTCCTCGTGGCTCAGGTCGACGGAGCTGTAGGCGTCCGAGTTACGAGCGCGACTGCAGCTATCCATCGGGCATCAGCACAAGGAGCGCCAACAGAAGTGGGGATCCTCGTACTAGAGATTGGTCCGCAGCAGTCGACGTGGACCGGTGCAGCTCGGAGATATTGCTGGCACAGGTAAGGGAGGGATACTGTCAGAATTGACAGTCACCGACTAGAGCCGATCATTCTGAAAACGAAGATTTGTTTTGTGGCCACCGCACTTCACAGAAGTGCCCGTCTGTCATTTCTGACAATGGTAGCTGGCGACGGTAAATGAAAGCTTTGAGAGGCATTGTTGGAGGAGTGGCAGCACGATGCCTGAGCAGAGCTCAAACGTCGAGATCGCACACAAAATCAACGAACAGGCTCACCATCACAGCTCGGGAAATCACCGCCAATCCCCGTTGGTCGAAATTGCCGAGGCGACTGTCCTTGCGGTCGTGGCCGTCGCCACTGCCTGGAGCGGTTATCAAGCCACCAAGTGGGATGCCCTCTCGAATCAGAACTATTCCCTTGCGGCGAGCACGAACATGAGGGCACAAGAAAAGGCGACCCTGGCAGGCCAGGATCGTTTATATGACATCGTGACATTTAACGGTTGGATCGCAGCTCAGAGCGCCGGCAACAAAACGCTCACGACAACCTACGAGCGTCGATTTCGGCCCGAATACACCGCAGCATTCCTGGCTTGGCAGAAGCTCGATCCATTGCACAACGCCTCCGCGCCGTCGGGGCCCATATTCATGCCGGAGTACACGAACGCAAATACGGACGAGTCCAAGAAGTTAGCTGCGGAGGCGAAGGGCTACTTCGAGAAGGGCGTAAACACACGCGAAACTGGTGACCACTACGTGAAGGTAAGCGTCTTCCTGGCGACGGTACTTCTGCTGACCGCCCTCGGCCAGCGATTCGATATTCTTGGGCCTCGAATCGTTTTGCTTGTCGTGGCTTTCGTTCTGCTGCTCATCAGCACGTTCTGGATCTTCACGTTTCCACGCGCCTAGGTGGGTGCGACGCCGTCCTGGGTTCGGCCTCGCGCATCAAAGATTCGTCCAGAACGCTATCGATAATGCCGGGTTTCTTACTTCTTTTTCTTTTTGGCTTTCTTGCCATTGCCCGACAGCGCCAGCTCCTTCACACCTTTCATTTTGTGTTTCTTCATTTCGCCGAGAAGACCTTCGTCCGTCAAATCGAGTGGGTGCGAGTGCTTCCAGTCGTGGTGAGCAATTTCTGATAGCCGTTTGACCACATCTTTGTCGTCCACTTCAATGGCCAGCTCTCTGCGGCTATCAAAGCTTCCGGGTGCCAGATTGATCGAGCCCACGATAGCGCGGGAATGGTCGGCAAGAAGCATTTTCGCGTGCAATTTAAGGTGTTTCAATTTGTGAATCTTGATTCCCACATCCTCCATGATGCGCATCCCGCCGACAGCTTCTACCAGCTTTTCTTTTTTCAGCTTATGGGGAGGGCGAGCCATGACGTGAACTTTCACTCCGCGGCGCGCTGCCCGAACCAACCTCTCGATGATGACTGCATCCTGGTAGCGCTCGTTCTGCACGAAGATGGAGTCCTTCGCCTCGTCAATGAACTTCGCAATTCGCTCTCGACCGTTGCCGCAGCACCAGATTAGATGTGACTTCTCGTCTCCTCGGAAGGCCTTCCGATGCCAGTCGGCTTCGAAACATTGAATGATTTCGGCAACTTCGTGGGCGTGAGAAGTAACGATGGCGTAGTCACGAGTTTCGGTTATGTTCTTCGTTTCCCAGTTCAGGGACTTCACAAAAGCCGTCGTATCATCAACCACCATAGACTTCTCGTGAGTGACGTCATACTCAGGATTGCTGTCGAGGACCTTGATACCCGCGGCCACAAGCTTTTTGTGCGTATCTGTGTTTTCCGATTCGCCGTCACGCCGGGCAGGATTCAGCATGACTCGGACGTCTACGCCGCGACTCTGCGCGTCCATCACGGCTTTCAGAAGGGACGGGTCCGAGAAGAGAAACATTTTGACCCGCAGCGACTTGGTTGCGGCATTGATGGCATCCAGAATCGGCTTGGCCGAGTCATCTGGCATAACGATGAGGGATCGTGACACGTGGTCTCCTTGCAATGGCCCGAGAGCACACCAGCCGCTGCGGAGTCATTTGCTCATCGAAAAGGTAGTTCTCATTCGGGGGGCGTTCTACTGTCAGAAGTTACAGTCAGGAGCTTTATCCGGGTCGCGTCGTCCGTCCGTACCTCCACGTCACTGTGACGGCGGCTTGGGCGGGTGTTCGGCGCGTTCCTTGCGCTTTTCGGCTATTTGCTTTGGGGAAGGTGGATAACTCTCGAAGCCTTTGGAAATCTGGCCTATTACTCTCGGCCAAATGGTATCGTCATTGGTGATCTTCTGATCCAGATATAGGCGCCACGCCAGGTCTTTTCGCTTCAAATCGATCAGATCGATGATGAGAGACGCGTCCAAGCTGGTTTCGGCCGACATCATGTCGTAGGTATAGGCCCAGTAGTCGCCGACATATGGGCCGAATTGTACCCAATCTCCCACGGCTGCAGAGACAAGCTTGGATTGGCTGTTGGCCAAGTAACGCACGACGAGATCCGGCTGCTGATCTGGCCTTACTTCCTTCAGGCCGCGCTGCGCCAACGCCTTTGACACTCCGGCATGGACCTGGTTGCTGATGAGATTAGGATCCAGCTGGCGAAACTCCAGCGTATTCACGCCGCCGATGTACGCAAATGTCTTGAATTGTGAGAAATCCAGGTTGGGATCAAAATCGAAGTTTATTCTCGCCATTGCTAGCGGCGCGAGGATCAACAATAGAACCAAAGAGACGGTTGCGGCCACTTTGTGATGCGACGAATGTTTTCTGGCTTTCCGCATCAGCTTCGTCATGTAGTCCTCATGGTCGTGCTCGGAGTTGATTGCCACTTTGTTCCCGCACGTACTTGTACCTCATTGCTATAGCGAGGCTTCCATCTATGGCCACCAGTTGCCATTGTCAGAAATGACAGAAAGGCGGGGCCCGGGAGCGCCCTGGGCCGATTCCATCCACCGCCCTTTCAGGCAAAAGCGGCGAGCTACCACACAAAAATGCGTGACATGAACTGCAAGCAAGACTAGCCCACGGGGAGAGATGAGTGACAAATCGCGCCCAGATATCTGGAGAAGTGCGTGAAAGTCTGTCATTTCTGACAATGGCAGTGTGGCAGGACTGCAGATTACCCTAGGCTCGATAAATTCTGGATCTCACGCCTGAGACGTCGGCGAGGACAAATAAATCTATGGAGGATTCACATGATTTTCAGAAATCAGAAGTCGAGAATGCCGGTGATGTGGGCCGCACTCTCCCTCATGCTGGCTGCTTGCCTAGTGGTGGCGGCGGCGCCAAATCCGCCTCAAATCGCCAGCGGGCAGAAGGCCAAGGTTAAAGGAACCATCCTGTCCCGTAACGGAGACTTGATCAAAGTCAAAGACAAAAAGACAGGCTCTTTGGTTGTTGTTAACTTGGTGGACGGCACCAAGATCGGGCGCAACACGGGCAGCCTCGTGTTCCACCGTGACAAGTCCATGGATATCACCGCCATGGTGCCCGGCTTGACGATCGAGGCAGAAGGCGTCGGCAATGCAAACGGACAGCTGGACGCCAGCAAGATCACTTTTACCCCAGATGAATTTGCGATTGAAGTAGCGGAAGAGCAGCAAATCATGGCAAACCAAAAAGCAGCCTCGAGCGCCCAATCTACTGCGAATCAGGGAGTGCAGGAAGCTCAGGCGGCCCAAAGCTCTGCCAACACCGCACAGAGCTCTGCTAATACAGCCAACAACAACGCGCAGGCTGCAGGCGCTGCGGCACAGATGGACGCCGCTGCAGTCCTGCTCGTCAACAAGCGCGTATCGGACCTAGACGACTACAAGGTGGTTTCCGAAGCGGGCATCTATTTCGCCTCTGACAATGCGACTTTGGACGACGCTGCCAAAGCGGATCTCGACACGCTTGTCGCGGCCACTCAGGGTCTCACTGGGTACATGATTGAGATCGCGGGTTACGCCTCCAAGACCGGGACCAAAGAGCTCAACCAAAAGCTCAGCGAAGCGCGCGCAGGCGCCGTCACCAAGTACCTCCGCGAGAAGGGTAATGTACCCATGCGGCGTATCCTCGTTCCGGCCGGCTATGGTGCGACGCATCCAGCCGCCGAAAATTCCGATTCCCAGGGACGCGCCCTAAACCGGCGAGTGGACGTGAAGGTTTTGGTGAACAAAGGCCTAGCGGAGTCGATGTAGGTCGTTTACGGCTCCGCCGGGTCAATTGTTTTGCGTTTGCCCTGGCTCGTTCATTTCAAGTGTGAATCTCTTGCACGAATAGGACACCGGAATGTCGAAAGCTAGACCAACCATCGGGACCGACGGACTCCCCCTGCCAATCCTGCCGCCCGAACGCGACGCGCGCGTTTGGGCGCGGCTTGTGCGCGTGATGTTCTACACGCCCGGATTCATGGGCTTGCTACTCATCAAGACAGGCGAACCGGCGAGCTTCGGCATCACGGTGGAACTGCTGATGCTTTCCAGCGCGGCAGCCATCGTCGGTGGCCTATTCATCGGCACGCAGTCCACGGATGCGGGAGCCGATACTTCGTCCAAGATCGGCACCTGGAGTGGCGCGCTGGTGATCGAGTTGCTCGGGGTCGTGCCTTTCCTTTGCGCGGTGCCTGCACTATTCCATGAACTGGCACACAGTGCCCTACTTCACTCCAAGGCGCCGGGCGCAGTTGACGTTGTGTTGGGTGCCTCCGAGCTTCTGCCAGCGGTGGCTATCCTGCCATTCATGCTCTACCAGCTCGCCGGCTTCGGGACCATGCACTTCGTTCTGCGGAAGCCTGTGAACTGGGTCATCAACATCCTCGTTCTCTGCTTGATCATGGCCAGCTATGTCGCCTACCGCGCGGAAGCCTACAGCGTCGAAAAGAGGTTCGCCGGATTGCTGGTTGTCATTATGGCGCTGACCGTCGCCTATGGCGTGCTAAAACTCAGGCAAATGCAAGCGGACTATGACGCCCACTGCCCGCCGAAACCTCCGAAGTAGCTGTTAAAAGCCGGGGCTGGCTTGCGATCTTCATGTTGGGCATGCGTCTCTTGGCGAAAACCTGGCTGGTTAGCTGATCTAGACTGCCGCCATCGCCGTGCTTCTCCGATTGTTGCTCGACTAATTGCTCAACTCGTGGCTCAAAGCTTTATCGCGCTTGCTTCCTCGTGCGGTGAGTTTCAGCAACTATCTATTGAGCCTCGCCAAGTATAGAGTCGTGCGAGTAGTTGAGAAAAGCGGCAGCAGGGCTGCCGCACTCCAAATCGCTACTTTGCAAGATTATGCGGGACTCAGTGGGTGTGCGAACCGGTCGCGGCTGTAATCCGAAGTCGGGGGGCGGTCCATCGACAAAAAGGACAGCCGGGGAAATCGATAGGAACGAACGTAGATCACATCTTCTGGTAATTGGAACTGGTCGTGGTCACCACGAGCTTCTTGGCCGTTGCGCTAAGAACCGTCTGCTGCACATAGTTGGTCCCATCGGGGAGGGTGGCCATTTGGACCTGCAAGGTCACAGCATCCTTCGTTTGACCCATGTAGGTGTTGATGCTCAGGGAAAGCACTTTTACGGCAGCCGAGTCGAAAGTGAGGGTCATCTGATCGCCCGGTTGCGCATAATCCCTGAAAACCAAATTCATGAGCCCCCCTACGGGATTCAATGAAAGTTTGCCGGCCTGATAGGCTTGCTGCATCCTCTGCGGGTCGGGCGGGACGTACATGCTGAGAACGCCCTTCACTTCAGTCATGTACTCCTGCATCTCCTTCTTTTTCTTCTCAATGATTCTTTGCTTCAATCTGCCACCGCTGGGTGGCGGAGGTGGGGCACCGATGGGAGTCTTCACAACCTGTCCGCCAGGGCCGTACTGGCACAGGTTTTGCGTTACTGGCTTAGGATCTCCATCCAGAGTCATCTGTGTTGTTTCCCACCATTGATATTTCAGCAGGCTCTGTTTATTTAGCGCGACAACCTGCTTCACGGCCGCGAGCTTTTGCTGTATGTCGACAATCTGTGCGATGGCAGGCAGGGCAGCCGCCATCGCTACAACACCAATCATCATCCATCGTCTGTAAATTGAAACAACAGTTCCGGGAAGAGACTGCGTTCCGCACATAATTGCAGAACTACGATTCATTAGATCTCCTTTATCCTGTGTCGAATTTTTTCTCCCGCGGCGATCAGTTAAGCGGAAACTCTTTGAACAGATACATCAACAATCGCGCAGATAGGATTGCCAGCGAGACGACTTCTCACAGGCACTTGGCGCGGTCGCAGAATTAATGCCTTTCCACTACCTGGCTACAGTCCAAGTGGGATCGGGATCGAACTTGGTCATTGCGGCTGCTGTTTCTGCCGTGGTCTTTCCCAAGTCCTTCTGAAGCAGGATGCCATCCTGGCTGATGATGAAAGTCATGATCCCCGAATTGCCGTACTCTGCCGGATAGGCGACGAACGCGAATCCTTTGACCATCTTTCCGTCAACAACATAGTCCTTCGCACCGCCCGGAGCTTGACTGCCTTGCCCGGTCAACATATGGAAAAAATAGCCATGGAAAGGCGTGTGCGCGTCCGGTTTTGCTTTATATCCTTCGTTGGTCGCAAAGGCTACGAGGGGACCGAGCGGGCTTTTCGGCTGCCCCTCTGGCGAATCCCAGTACAAACCGTTCTTCTTCCCGGAATCACTTATGAACTTTACAGCGTATTGGTTCGTCTTTCCGTCAGCGAGGCGCTGCGAGAAATACTCGGCCTCAGCATCGGCCAGCGCTCCACATACATCAATGACTGACAGTTCATTCCGGCCGATGCGGCGCGCCAGAATCTCTTTTTTACCGGCGGCCACGTCGAAATACCATTGCCCGGCGGCGTTCTTTTCCAGCGGGATGGGGAAGGCAAAATTGTCTGCTCCAATGATCAGTATTTGGGCATCATCCGCCAACTTTCGCCAGCGGTGCATCACCCCGTAAGCCGTGACAAATGCGTCCACCGTGGATTTGTCCTGCACGGCATCGCCAGAGAAGATGATCTCTTTCGATTCGGGACCGAAGACCGCAAGCACAGCGTTCTGATCTCCCGACTTTGCCGCTTCCAATAGTCCGTTACCCGCGTCGTCGGGTGAAGCAAACACCTTGTATGACGGTTTATCGGACTTGCCGCAGGAGGCAAGGGGAATGATTAGGGCCAGAAGTACAAACCGAGTCGTAATGGCGATTCTGCGTATTGCGCGCGACATAACTTTCCTCCAAATCATCCACTGTAAGAGATTTCGCTGCCGCCGCTCACGACCGCGACTTCGTGTGCAGCTTCACAGGCAACTGGTTTACCTACGCCCGCCCCAGCCACCACCGCCGCCCATGCTTGATGACCCACGGGCACTCGCCGACCTGGATCCCCAGCCTCCGCCGCTGCTTCCGCTGAAGGCCGAGGAGCTGCTCTTATCCTGGCTTCCATAGCCCTTAGAGGAATTGGAACTTCCATTCGTGTTGGACCAACCGCTGCCGGTGTTCTTATAAGTATTGCCGTCAGCTGACGCATACTTGTCGCCGTTGGCGGTCTGACCAACCGCGGCGCTGTTGCCATATTTGCCCGACGCGCCATAAGCCGATGCGCCGGTCGAAGAGTGCGCCTGTGCGGTGGTTCCATTCGAGTTCGTTTGATGCTGGCTGTCGACAGTGGTGCCGTTCTTCGAAGCCGTCGAGGCCCCATAGCTGCCATACGCATTGGACCCTTGCACAGTCGAGGCAGAGGCCCCGGTGTGGGGGTTGTAAGCTTGACCGGCACTTACGCTGCCGTAACCGTTCGAGGCTGTAGCGCCACGTGCGTACGTCCCGGTGGACGGGTTGTAGCCAGTGCTGGCGTGCGCGGAGCCGTAGGCGCCATAGGCGGAGGCGCTGGAGCCATAGTAGCCGCCATGGTAGGCGGTGTTTCCGTAATACGCCGAGCCGTGATAGACCACCGCGGTGCTGCTGCAGCCCCAGCTGCTATATCCCCAGGCGCAACAACTGCTGCTCATCATCGCACCGACCGCGACGCCAACTCCAAAGGCCACGACCGCGACCGCTGCGGTGGGTGGAGCTGGAGGTGGGATGTAAGCGGGAACCACATAGGGGTAGCCGTACACCACCGCTGGGTTGTACACGGGAACGTACACCACCGACGGATTCACAGGCTGAATCACGATGACTTGCGGCGACTGCTGCACGACGGAAAGTTGTGTCCCCGAAACCAAGTTGCCAGCCGCATACGCCTTCGCACGCAGAGCTTGGACGGCTATCATTACATCGGCGGCTTGCGTGCTATAAGCCTCTCCCAGCGACGAAGTCCAACTAAGATTCTTCGCCATGTTGGCTAGCACGGATGGAAACTGTGAGAGCGCCTTCACGCTGGGCTCCCAACTTTGCGCATTTACTGCCACCATCAAAGTCTGGCCGGTAAGTTCTGGGTTCATCTGAATCCAGTTCTCGGCATAGGCTACCTGGTCTGGAAATGACGAAGCGGAAAGTACCTGAGCTACCAGAGCATCTGGATAAAGCGCGATGGGCGCCACCAGTGCTTGCAATTCTGGCGCCGTCAAAGGTGCGCCCTGCCCCGAATACCCAGAAGAACCCGTCTGCTGAGCGTCCAATGGGACGACGCCAAAGATCACCAAAAAGGATAGCGTCACCGACAAAAGCTGTTTCGTGAAGTTTTTGATCATTTTCTACTCTCCACTTCTTCTTTCCAAGCTCGGAAAGGTATCAAGCTTGGCCGTCGCAAACTGGAAGCCGGCTCTCACTGATAGAGAATTGAATGACTAGCAGACGCGATCGTTATTTTCTGCCTGGTGGACTTCCGAAAATGGTCCCCGAGCGGGATAAATAAACAATCACATCTGGGCCATGCTCGGCGAAAGTCCTGCATAAGGCTACTGTCAGTTTTGACAGACCGAGTGGACTCGCATCTTGTTCAAAATAGTAGATCGTTGGCCTCGATGGTGCGTCGGCAGTAACCGCAACAGGTTTCATCTTTTACGTGTTTTTCTTTTGCAAGATCTTAGTTGACCATCGAGCCTTGAACGTGAGCGGGTTAAGAACAGGGAGAAAGCATCAGGAACAACAAAACTGTAGCTCCAAACAACGTGCGCACGGTGCCTGGAACCATCCTCGAGCATCCCAACTACAATTCGTCTTTGCCGACAGAATCAGGGAATCATGCCGCACTCGAACATTTTGTTCGCAATAGGCGGTGCAACTTTGTTAATGAAAGCAGCCCGCATTTGCGGATCGCTCTTGAGAAATGCGATGGCTTTTTGTTCTTCCAGTGTCGGCGGGGCTTTTTGGGACTTCTGAATCCACAGCTGCTCGCAGGTGGACTGCTGGTATTTCAGAATGACCTTATCGGCAACCTTGTCCATGATTGGGTATTGCTGCGGCGGAGTTTTGGCGTCGCTTGGGCGGAGTAGCGGGATAGCGGACATCAATACGGTGAACAGCGCAAGCCCAACAATCCAAAGGTAGTAGCGCTTAATCATGCTTTTCTCCTTATGTCCTCATGTCGAAATCGTCTATTTAAGTCGGGCCGATCCACTACTTCGCGGACGCTGCCATGAATTTAATCTTCTCAGCCATCATGCCCCAGTAGGTGGTTCAGAGATTTTCCCCGGGAGAAGACGTTCCGCGGTCCATCGGACACGACCAAACGCGATTCGGACGCAGTGCTCCTCATCCATCCGGCGCACAGCACCCTACGGCAGCCTAGACATGGCATTTCTGACAGACGGAAGGGGCGGACGCTACTGTCAATACTTACGATACGAGTAATGGCTCCTTGTAAGAGTTCGCGGTCGTTCAGAGTTCAGTGGAAGTCGATTACCCAGAAAAGGGTGGGAATACTAACGAGACGTGGGAGCCAAGCGCCATCCCGAGGGGCCCAGCTCCCGCGCCTCACATTGAATCGTGAGATTACCTCCGATTAGGACTGGCCAGCCCGGCGCTTTTTCTCTCTTGCGTTTGAACGGGCTTCCGCTTCTTCATCGCGCTCGCGTGCTTCTTGGATTGATACTTCGCTACGGAAAGACCGGGCAAATTCATCCACCTGTTTTTCGGCTTCCTCCTTCACGACACCGTAGCGTTCTTGAATCTTTCCGATCAGTTGCTCCCGCCGGCCGTGGATTACCGTGAGGTCGTCGTCTGTGAGCTTTCCCCACTTTTCCTTTACTTTGCCAGAATACTGCTTCCATTTTCCTTCCAGCTGATCCCAGTTCATTGGAGTCTCCTAGTTTTCAGTTTTTGCGCAACGCCTACTGATTCGGCCTCGCACCAGCTGGGAAGCGCGCCGAACCCTGCAAGACAAGAAAAACATGCGAGTGGAAAAGCGTACATACAGAGAAACACCGAGAGGCGAGGGAAAAAGGAACGCAATTGGGCGATTTCTACCCGGAATACAGGATTCCTTGGAGGCCCATAGGGCTTCCAAGGTATGGAGACAGCCGCGCCAATGAATTACAACAGAAACGAATCGTGGCGGGTCTCCAACAAAAGAACTCAGGCAAGACGCCCGGTTCAGGGCCAACGAAACTATGAATGGGAAACATGGGGAGGTCGTGATGCTACGTTGGGCATTGGGTTTTTTTATCGTGGCGCTTATTGCAGCCGTGCTCGGCTTTTCGGGTATTGCATTGGCTGCGGCAGGAATCGCGAAGATTATCTTCTTTGTCTTCCTGGTTCTCTTCCTCGTATCTCTGGTGAGCCATCTCCTGCGCCGGACCTGAGAGACCGGCTCTCGCGTTCTCTTTATCGGTCATAACAGGCTGCACAGAATTCGACTTGCGAGTACGGAGGAACTATGTGCGGACGAACAATCCTGGGAATAGCACTGGTCGTCATCGGGCTTCTCGCGCTGGCGTATCAGGGCTTTAGCTACACAACACAAAAGAAGGTCGTAGACATCGGTCCAGTCCAGGCAACGAAGGAAGAACATCACACCGTTCCTCTTCCTCCGATTCTTGGCGCTTTGGCTCTGCTAAGCGGTGTTGTTGTGGTTGTGGCCGACAGGCGTGGGAATTAGGACCCAGATAGGTGATTCAAATCGTTAAAGAAAAAGGATGGAGGATACATTTATGAATCGTATAGCGGCTATTTTTGCGGGTGCGCTCATGTTGGCGCCCCTCTCATTCGCACGGAGTGCAGGGGACGAAAATGCAAAAGATGAAAACAATCGTTTGCAGAACGCCGGCACGGTCATGCAGGAGATCCTTGATATTCCGGATGATATTCCCCAAGACCTGCTCGACAAGGCTCGCTGCGTGGTGGTCATGCCATCCGTTCTAAAGGCTGCCTTTGTCGTTGGAGGCAGCTATGGCCGCGGCACCATGGTTTGCCGCACGGGCAAAGACTTCAGGGGGCCATGGGGCGCTCCAGCGATGTACGCGCTGGAAGGCGGCAGCGTGGGATTGCAAATTGGAGCAGAAGCCACGGACTTCGTGATCCTGGTGATGAACAATCGTGGCGCGGACAGTCTGCTGCATAGCAAGGTTAAGCTTGGCGCCGATGCTTCCATAGCAGCCGGACCGAAGGGCCGGACCGCGTCAGCAGATACAGATGCGTACATGCGTGCAGAAATGCTCAGCTACTCGCGAGCGCGCGGCGTTTTCGCCGGCGTGTCGTTAGAAGGCTCGACGCTCCGTCCCGACAACGATGCCAATCATCGCCTGTACGGCCCCGACGCCACGGCGGCGCTCATCATCACTGAGCCGAAGTATGAGTCCCCTGAATCCGGAAGGGCGCTTGTACATCGCTTGCAGAAGGCCACTCCTGAACGAAAAATGTAACCCGACCCAAATCGGAAGAAAGGGCGAGGCGACTGTTGCCTCGCCCTTTTTTTACATGCCCTGCATTCATCGTCCGGGATGCCGCCCCAGGCGAGACGGTGGGGATACGGACTCCTGTTCAATTCTATACAGCTTGAACTGTATTGTCCGTGCTCCTCTATCGTCATATATCTGATGGCGACAAAGGCTGTTTTAAACAAGCCAACCGTAAAGGAGAGGCTCCCGTGATGAACAGCAAGATCGCACATTCGGATGAAATGCTTGTCGCCAGCGCGCGCGAAGGAAGCCGCACGGCTTTTGGGGAACTCGTCCGGCGGCACTCCCACCGCGTGTACGGGATGTCCTTCAGGATCTTGAAGAACCGTGAGGACGCCGAGGACAATTTGCAAAATGTCTTCTGCAAGGCGTATGGAAAGATTCGGCAATTTGAAGGAAATTCGCAGTTCTCGACTTGGTTGGTTCGTATTGCCATCAATGAAGCGCTAATGATGCTGCGCAAACGCCGGCCCGAAGCAGCCGCAGCCTCCGCCGACGAGGAAGGGACACCGGACGGCAATGAGACGCGCGCGGAACTGCGGGATATGCGCGCGGATCCCGAGCGCCAGTACCTGACAAAGGAATTGGCCACAAAGGCACTCGAGGCTTTGCACCCAACGCTTAAGTACACCTTCATCCTGCAAAAAAGAGAAGGTTGGACGAGCCGGGAATTGGCGACGGCCATGGAAATTACTCCAGAGCTCGTCAAATCCAGAATCTTCCGAGCGCGCATAAAATTGCGGCAACGCCTTTTAGCTCTAGCAAAGCCGGAGCCAATGGCGCTTCAGAACTGATGCGGACAGCGCGATCCCGCGCGGGACTAAGCGATCAGCGGGTTCCGCTCAGGTCACCGATCACACTTTTCACGACTTCGCTATCCATCTTTGGGCTGATATAGGCGCCCTCTCCAATCACGACCGTTAGGGCCTTCACCAATTCTTGCTCCGCATCCGTCTTCAGCAGGTAACCACTGGCACCCGCGCGAAAAGCGCTCCGCAACAATTCGGCTGATTCGTGAAGAGTCAGCAAAACTATTTTGACCCCAGGTTGCATCTTTCGAATGGCCCGCGTCGCCTCGATGCCGTTCAGTCCGGGCATGGACACATCCATGATGATGACTTCCGGTTTTAGCTCGTCGGCAAGGCGGATGGCATCTTTCCCGTTTTCCGCCTCTCCGCAAAACTCCCATTCCGGAAATGCATGCAGAATTGTTTGAACGCCACGGCGGATAAAAGCGTGATCATCGACGATAAGCACCCTAGGCATGGCTTGCGGCCTCCTCGAGGCCTTGATGAGAGTCACGGACCTGTCTTAGCAACGAAACGCAAGTCGTTCGTCGAGGCATGGGCTTCCAATTTGTTGCTCACATCCGTACAAAATCTCGTCGTGCGCGACGGCGGGGAGCGTCACGCCTCAATGATTTGATTCTTTACCGCATAACGAACAACCTCGCTGACGGAATGCATCTCGAGCTTCCTCATGATATTTGCGCGGTGCGTTTCCGCCGTCTTCACGCTTATCCCGAGAGCCACCGCTACTTCCTTACTGCTCTTCCCTTCAGCGAGCAGCTGTACAATTTCGCGCTCGCGGGATGTGAGTCTGTTCCGCAAATGAGCTTCCGGATCGTGCACGGAATTCTGATCGGAATTCTGATTAGCGAACCCATTCAGAAGCATTTCGGCCGCACGGGACGTGAAGAATGTTCGATGATTAGCCAGGGCTTCAACGGCGCTCACCAAATCTCGATCGGCGTCGGACTTCATGATGTAAGCACGTGCGCCAGCCTCGACGATGTCGCGTACAAGCTGGTCCGAAAAATGAAGCGTCAAGATGAGAATTCCCATTTTCGGAAATGACTTATGGATTCTGCGCGCCGCCTCGAGACCATTCAAATCCGGCATGCTGATATCCATGACTATAATGTCGGGTTTGAGCTGTTCCACGAGAGCAACAGCTTCTCTTCCGGTCTTGGCTTCTCCGCACACTTCCCAGCCAGGACGCGAGGTGAGCAGCTGTTTTAGGCCCCGGCGAATGATGTCGTGATCGTCTGCAACGAGAATTTTCACCGTATTTACCCCCAATCTCAAAGCAGTCTCTCGAAACTGGCTTGTACCGTCGATTACACGTAATCCAGGTCGTTGGGCATGTTCAGCGTGATCTAAACATTCCATGATATACAACCCACCAATATTACATTTGAGCCGTCAACCCCATACTGTTTTCCCTGTATTTTACTCTCCCTGGGCAATTCCTCGACCCATTTCGCTAGCCAGACCCGAAAACATGCTTGGGCCCACTGCACCATTTTCATCGGCATACCCTAACGCAATGCAACCTCTACAGGGTTACATCGATTGTTGGAACCCACGTCTTCGAGTTCAATGGACCATGGAGGGCAAACCAAAATGCTGATCATACTTCTGGTAATCCTGCTCTTGATGAGCTTGGGCAGCCTGCCGACATGGCCGCACAGCCGAGACTGGGGATACTACCCGAGCGGGGGCTTGGGCCTGGTCGTCGTAATCCTACTCGTTTTGTTACTTCTTCGAAGAATCTGAAGTTGCCGGCGGAATTGAAGTCTGACGACGCGCCGTCGGCGATACGAGCAGGCTCAGGTTAAGAGGTGCGAAGACCTAGCGTTGGAAACATCAGCCGATCGTAAGGGACTAGGAGACTTACATGTTCATCATTTTTTTGCAGTTCTGCTGCTTGCGTGCCTCGGCGGCTTTTTTGTCTTCCATATATCCGGTGCGCTGATTCATCTACTACTGCTCTTCGCGGTCATCTCGCTGATTGCACATTTATTTCGGCGCCAGACCGTCTCCTGAACTGCCAGTAAGAGCCTTCTCGCCCTCGACTCGGGCGCAAGGAGGCTCCGCACACGCAAACTGCCACTACAAGAGGGAGCCGACTTTTCTTTATGATGTGCAGCTCAACGGACTTGCTACAATCTCGCTTGCTAAGCCGGATTGCCTGGCTGCTGTGGGTCATTGTTCTCGTTCTTCTCATGGCCTTTTGCTTTTTTGCCAGTTCTTTCTGCATTACTCTGCTGCTCGCTGCGTTTCTTGCCATCCTGGTTGATCCGGGAACTACGTCGCATTCTTGAATCGACCGAACTGTGGGACAAAAAGACTTGGGCTCTGCAAGTGACCGATGCAACGGAGCGTACCATCCAAATCCGAGCCCTGATGAGCGCCCGCAACGGCTCGGCAGCCTTCGATCTACGATGTTATGTAAGAGAGAATTTGGTGCAATTCCTCAAAAATAAATATCCGCTCGCTCTACCCCAGCAAAGAGAACAACAATTCACCGCTAGGCAAAATTAGCACGCTGCCATTATGTTATTTCTTGATCGCTGTTCTCTATCGAATGCGGCTCGTGTCCTCGGCAATCCAAAACTCATTTTTAAGATAGCCATTCTGTTTCTACAAGAACCACTAGCCCTTCTTACAGGAAAAACCCGATGGTTGCACACGCCGAGCCTCGCTAACCTGATTTCCAGAAACACCTCCGACACACCCACCGAGAGCAGGTGCCTGACCGAACACAGGCGCCTGTTCTCCTCCCTCCCGCGAACTGAGTGACGAACGTGCAGCTAATGTCTTATAAAGTCGGATGAAAATCGATAGTGGAGTATGCGCGCTAGCTCAGAGCGCAGATATGTATTTGCCGACAGGCCGAAACAGGTGGGCAGGGCGGGTATGCCGCCATTGAAATTCTAGCTTATTGGCTCTAGACGTTGCTTTTCCAAGGCGTCCGCTCCCGAGTTATCTCTCGGGAGCCATTATTGCGTGAATCACGCACCCGTTTCGAACGCTATAGATGAAATACTCGCCCGGCGAACTCGCCGCCAGACGAGCCAATTGGCTCTTTGCCTCTTCCAGTCCTTCCACAGCCTTCACCCAAAGCGGGTGACCATCGGGTAGTTTTTTGAAGATGTCGAACTTCGCACCCATAACTCCCCCCCGAATCAGTTTTGTTTCAACTGGCTGAGATAAAGGCAACCGACGCGCCATTCGCACAATGGATTTAAACATTTCAAAATCAATCAATTATGGATGGATGGCGAGGAGAGCGACGCGCTGCCGTGTATCGAAATGCGAATTTTTTCTGACTCAATATGTATTTTTTGCTCGTCAGTCACGTACTAGAACTTAAGAAGTTCCGCATGCTGCATATTATCTCGCCAGCCTCAGACGGTGGCTCTCACATTCGACCTGCTATTTTTCTTGCTTATTTTCTAATCCGGAGTCGGGCAGGGGGAGCGTAGCAGTGACGGTGGTTCCCTCCGGATCGGAAGATAGCTCCAGACTTCCTCCCAATTGTTTTACGCGTTCATTCATGCCACGCAGTCCAACGCCAAACGTGCCCATCCACTCCTGCGTTCGGTCTTCCAAATTCTTAGACTGTGTTCCCTTCCCCTCGTCAATAACCTGCAGAACGACGGCTTGATCCTTCGTCAGCAGCCGTACAGTCGCCGTTGAACTGCCCGAGTGACGATGCACGTTTGTCAGGCTCTCTTGAAGCACGCGAAATATTGCCAACTCCATGTCCCCATGAATGCGGTCAAACTCTGGCGAAACCTCCAGAGTGGTCTTGATTCCACTCCGCTTTGTGAATCCCTCCAGATACCAGGGGACCGCTGATTTTAGGCCCAGTTCCTCAAGCATCGGAGGATACAACAGGTAAGAGATCGTACGAACTTCCGAGATAGCCTCTTCAATCAGCTGGGAACACTCAGCCAGCTCACGGCTATCCCCTCGTTGACTTCGTTCTGCCGAGGACTTCAGTGAATCCACCTTCATCTTCAACCCGACAAGGTATTGGCCCACGCTATCGTGCAGATCTCTGCCAATGCGCCGGCGTTCCTCGTCTTGTGTTTGCAAAAGCCGGAGGGAAAGTTGACGCAGAGACTTTTCGGAATCGTGCAACTTTCGCTGCGCCTCCGTTCTCTCGGCAATCTCTCTTCGTAATACCTCGTTGGTCTTTATTCGTTCGGTATAATCACGAGTTACTTTCCCGAATCCGATGAGCTGCCCGCTGTCGTCTCTTATCGCTGAAACGATCACGTTGGCCCAGAAGCGCGAGCCATCTTTGCGCAACCGCCATCCTTCATCTTCAAACCGCCCTTCCTTGGCGGCGATCTCCAACTCTCGTTCCGGCTTACCTGCTCGGCGGTCCTCTTCCGCGTAAAAGATGGAGAAGTGTTTCCCGATGATCTCGGAAACTGCATATCCTTTGATGCGTTCGGCTCCGGTATTCCAGCTGCTGACGTGGCCCTGCACATCTAGCATGAAGATCGCGTAGTCCTGAACGGCGTCTACCAAGAGCCGGAATCGCTCTTCCGTGCGGCGCAGCGCGATCTTGCCGTCGCTGCCCTTGAGGAACGTACCGCCGTCCTGGAACAACGCAGCCGAGTGCTCTGCGCAAATTCTGATCAGTGGCTGAATGTTCTTTTCGCCGTGACAACTCGTCATTGGATATGCGCACCGCAGCGAAAAGGAGTATTTTCTTGCCAGTTCGTTCCAGAGCTGTTCAAGCCGGATCGCCGCTTCGATTTTGCCCTCCGTCCACAACAACGCAACCATCTCTCCAAACGCGGCGAGCTCGGGACGTTGGCCCTTAAGCGCTGCACTGATGCGGCCTATCGCCCGACCGACGGTCCCCGCGAAGCGCTCTGCGTCGGGCATCCCACCCACCATGATTTGCGATAGCAGTACAGAAGCGTCGAGGGCCACGTATCTTCCCTGCCTGCTGGCCCTCTGCGTGTCCAAACCGCAAGCTTGCAAACGTTGCTGCAGTCCGTCGAGATGTACCTTGGTAGCTATGACGAGTGCCGAATTGCCGGCGCCGAGAGCAGAACCGATAAAGTCGCTTAGGGAATCGAGCAGAGAATCACTCTCTTGATAAAAATAAACAACGTGTTCGCCTTGAGGAACACTCTCGGTTCGCTGTGGCATCGCCGAATTCCCGGGGTCGGGACTCATAGCTCTGGTGCTCATTTCTATTCTCCTGCCCAGCGGTTGGGAGCCACCCCTCCTGAGCCGTTTAACTGGTGCGACCCAGCTGGGTCATCGCTCATCATGCCGCAACTCTTTCCAGTTTTCCGTTTGAAAGTAACACACTCATTCGGTGTCGGCACCACTAAATACAGGAATCCCCTAGGCGTCTCGCGGAGCTGTCTATGATCGAACCGGGGACTGTAGTGTTCCAGCCGTTGCCGAGCTATCAGGCAAATGCTGTATTTCCCACTCTAGGAAACTCCTGCACTTCTCTATCTGTCTACTTGGGCGCTCAACTCCCATCGCGTACCCACTCGCTCTGATCCTGGCCGAATACGGCATCCCTCCTTAGTTTCTACTCCCATCACCGGATGGGAAACACTTCGAGCGACCGCTAGGATGCGGTTCATGCAACTGGACGCTTCCGGTTCGCGTCCACAAATCGCGCCTCGCGATCCGCGCAGCCCGCAGCTCGAGAGCAACCCCGGGCAAGCGAAGGATGAGGGGGCAGAAGGAATCACAATGCGTATTATTAGTTCCATTCGATTGCTGTTGTTCACCATGGGAGTGCTGGTCATGTCCGCGGCGTCTTTCGCGCAGGTGCGCGTCGGAGTCGCTATAACAATCGCTCCACCAGAGCTTCCCGTCTACGAACAACCGATATGCCCCGGCGACGGTTACCTCTGGACGCCGGGATACTGGGCTTACGGTGATGACGATTATTATTGGGTGCCGGGAACTTGGGTCCTGGCTCCCGAAGTCGGTTTTCTCTGGACCCCGGGCTACTGGGGTTGGGCAGACGGCGGTTATGTTTTCTATGATGGCTATTGGGGGCCCCAAGTGGGTTTCTACGGCGGGATCAACTATGGCTTCGGTTACTTCGGTCACGGCTTTGAAGGCGGGCGCTGGGACAATGGGCACTTTTTCTATAACCGCGCGGTCTTGAACGTGAACGTCCATGTGATTCACAACGTCTACAACACACGGGTCAACGAAACCACCGTCACCCGCGTCAGCTTCAATGGTGGCAATGGCGGCATCAACGCGCGTGCCACTGCGCAAGAAGAAGCGGCCGCGCATGAGCGCCATATCCCGCCGGTGACTGCGCAAACAGAACATATTCAGGCCGCACGGTCTAACCCGGAGCTCCGCGCTTCCGCGAACCACGGCAAACCGCCTATCGCTGCAACTCCCAGACCAGGAGAGTTAAAAGGTGGCGGAGTCGTAGCGGCCAGAGAGGGTGGATCGGTTCATGAGCCGTCGGCGCGTCCAGAAAACAATGCACCCCGTCCCAACAATGTGATCCATCCCAAGGATATTCAGCCCGCTGAACGCCCAGCTCCTCCAAACACAGGTAATCCCAAACTGGACCAGAAATATCAGCAACAGCAGCAAGAACTTCAAGAGAAACAGGACAAGGAGCGCCAGAACCTCCAGAGGAAACAGGACCAGGACCATCAGAAACTGGAACAACAAAAGGCAAACGACGCGAAAAAACAGCAATTGGAGCAGCACCACCAAAACCAGACTCAACAGCTGCAACAAAAGCACATCCAACAGCAGCAGAAACTGCAGCAACATCAGCAGCCACCGCCGCGCCCGGCTCCGGCCAAACCCCCCAGGCCGTAATCGGCATTTGAGTGCTTAGTGGGCGGGGCATCTGCCAATCGACGGATGCCTGGCCCAGAAGCATGCTCGGAATCCTCTCTCGTGTATCAAAGCAATTTGTATCGCATCAGATACCTAACCGAAACTCGCAAATCACACTCCTGAAACATCCCTGTAATTTGCCTCGTTCGACACTTTAGGCATGGCACCGACGGCGGTCTTGGAGCACAGTTGCGAGAATCCGCTCGCCGCCACGCACCAGTTCCGAGCCGGCATGGCGCAAACATTGCAAGATCTGATCGATTGCCAGCGCCTGCGTTATCTGGTCTTTAATTGCGAGCTTGGAGAGGGGCTCGCGGGCTCCGCGCGGATTGGGCTCGATCGCGACCGATATGATTTCATTTGCGACCATCTGATGGTCCGCGATACCAGGTCGGGAAAATTAGTGGGAACGTATCGTATGCAGAGCGGATTCCGCGCCAAGGGGAATCTCGGATATTACAGCGAGCAGTTTTTTGATTTCACTCCGTTCGGGGGGATTCGCGAGGAAGTGCTCGAACTAGGAAGAGCGTGCGTGCACACGGAGTACCGGAATACGGCCGTGCTGCACATGTTATGGAAAGGAGTTGTTAGATATGCATTAAGTTGCAGGGCCCGATACTTACTTGGTTGTAGCTCGGTAACCTCGCAGGACGAAAACGCGGGGATGGCCCTGTATGAGGAGTTGCGGGGAAAGTATCTGATAGGGCCGGCGATGCGCACGAATCCCAAGCCTGAGTTTCAATGCCGCACCAGCAACGCAACGACACCAGTGCCGGCTACACCACGCCTGTTTCGCGCTTACCTGGAGATCTCCGCGCGACTCTGCGGTCCGCCCGCGATTGACCGCGAATTTAAGACCATTGATTTTCTTACGCTGATCGATTTGCAGCGCCTCCCGGATCGCGTTCGCACGCGGCTCTTCTAGCAGTTAATTCGAGCCGTGCTCGCCCTAGTCAGCAGCCTGATTTCTGGACAACAGGTCGCGCGCGAGTGCCAAGGCTTTCTCAGCCTGCGTGGCGTCGTCGAGTCGCCCGCGGGCGAAATCGCGTGTGCCGCCGCCCTTGCCTCCGACTATTGCCAAGACTTGTTTTAGAAGAGCGTTCATGTCTTTAGCTGCGGTGGGGTGCTGCGCAAAGAATACGTGGCCGCATCCCAGCCTTGCCAGAAGCGCGATCGACTTTTCTGTTTTCGCTACGTGTGTTGCAAAGTGTCCCAGGAATTCGGGTTCGACGTCCTCAAAAACACGATGAACCACGCACAGGCCATCGGCGCTCGGCGCAGCTTCACGTACGGCCTCTGCCGCTTCGACTTCCGCGAGGCGTTGGAGAATAGCACGCACCCTTTTAAAATTGGCGTCGCGATCCGAGATGACACGCTCCACGGCGTCAACCAGTTCTTCCGACGCACAACTCAGCCTGTCCGCGGCCGCGCGAAGACGCAAGAAATCTTGGCGAGCGGCACGTTCGGCTCGGCCACCGCAAACGAATTCCACGCGCCAGTCTTGCCTCATCTTCGTGCAGCGCCGCACGAGGAGAGTTCCAATCTGCCCGGTGCTCTTGACGTGCGTTCCGCCGCAAGGCTGGAGGTCAGCGCCCTCGATCTCGATGGCGCGCAATATTCCAGCACGCTCGACTTCTTTGCGCACTCCGAGTTCCGCCAGATCCTCAGCAGTGCCATAGCGAACGGTTAGGGACCGATCTTCAAAGATGATTTTGTTCGCCGCGCGCTCTGCACCCTCCAGTATTTCGTCCGAAGGTTCCGGGCCCCGTAGGTCGATGGTGCAGAGATCTGCGCCGAGATGGAAGGAGACTGTCGTCCTCCCATACCGCTCCTGAAACATGGCCGAAAGCAAGTGCTGTCCGGAGTGCTGCTGCATGTGGTCGAAACGGCGCGGCCAGTTGATGCAGCCGAGGACGTCCGGACTTGCGGGGCGGTGGTCGACGACGTGAATGATTTCGTCGCCATCGTCGCGGACGTCGAGCACATTCGCGTCGCCGATTTTCCCTAAATCATTTGGTTGGCCGCCGGAGGTGGGATAGAAAGCGGTGCGATCCAGAACCAAGCCCAGCACTTGCGCGGTAATTCCGGAGTTCACGTCCGGCGGGAGGAGTTCACAATGCACGACACGCGCGTTGAATTCTCGTTCGTACGCGTCGTCGTAATAGATTCGGTGTGTCTTCATAGGGTTTAGGAAGTTTACGTCTGCAAGGCGCGTTGCCACGCTTCCGAATATTTGTAACCCGTGCCGGTGTTGAACAGCACGACGCTCTCGTGTGGCTTGATCCAGCCGGAAGCCGCGAGCTTTCGCATGGCGCTCACGGTTGCGGCGCCTTCCGGTGCAGCGAAAATTCCTTCGAGCGACGCCAGCTCCTTCCCTGCTTGCAGCATTTCTTCGTCAGTGACCGTCAGAGCCGTTCCGTTGGTTTGCCTGAGCATCCGCAGAATGAGAAAGTCGCCGAGCGGTCCTGGGACGCGAAGACCCGAAGCTAGAGTCGCGGCGTTTTGGAAGAATTCTGAGGTCGCTCGCTGGGCTTCCCAGGCTTTGACGATTGGGGCGCAGCCTTCCGCTTGCACAGCAACCATGCGGGGCCGCTCCGAGCTAATCCAGCCCATCTCTTGCATCTCATCAAACGCTTTGCACATGCCGATGAGACCGACGCCACCGCCCGTGGGGTACAGAATCACATCCGGCAGCTTGCCGCCAAGCTGTTCCCAAAGCTCGTAGCCCATGGTCTTCTTGCCTTCGATGCGGTAGGGCTCCTTGAGGGTGGAAACGTCGTACCATCCTTCGCGGTCCTTGTGCTCGGCAACGTATATGCCGCAGTCGGAGATTAAGCCATTTATTTTGATAACTTTAGCGCCAAAGGCTTGGCATTCCATGACATTAGCTGAAGGCGTGTCCGCTGGCATCACGATAACGGCGGGGATTCCCGCCGCGGCAGCATAGGCCGCCAGCGCGCCACCTGCATTTCCGGCCGTGGGCGCAGCTAAAGCCTTTACGTTCAATTGCTTGGCCCGTGTCACCGCCGCCGTCATGCCGCGGGCCTTGAACGAGCCGGTAGGATTCAGGTCTTCGTATTTAACCAACAGGTTAAATACGCCGAGCCTGGCACCGAGCCTCTTTGCTGGCAACAAGGGTGTCATACCCTCTCCCAGTGTCACAGACGGGCCGTCGGGCAGGACTTCGGCATAGCGCCAGAGCGAGTGCGGACGCGATTTCAAGCTCTCCAGAGTCAGCGTGGCAGCTGCGCGTTTCAGGTCATACTTCGCATAGAGCGGCTTCCCGCAGGTGCAGAGGTGCTGCTCAATTGTGGAGTCGTACTTTTTCGCGCAGGCGGAACATTCCAGTTCCAATACATTCGTTCGTTTGGTCATCTCGGAAAGTCTATCACAGGCCTTTTTGGCTATTCTTTTGGCTGCGGGAGGCCACCTGCACTCCGGAAGGCATCCTAGATTGAAGGTATAATGGATAGATGAGCGTCCGGCTGATCGCCCTGGATATTGATGGCACGCTTCTGGACAGCCGCTGGCAGCTTCCGGAGGCAAACCGGGCCGCGATAGCGGCAGCCACGCGGCGAGGGATCGAAGTCGCCTTGGTTACCGGTCGACGTTACGATTTCGCCCTGCCGATTGCGCGGCAGATTAGGGCGCCGCTTACGATGATTGTCAGCAACGGAGCGGTCATTCGAACATACGACGGCGAGACGCATGTGCGGCACCTGCTGGCGAGGGAGACCGCGGGGCGCGTTTTGGAGTTGACGCGAGCTTGGCGGGATTGCGCGGGAGTCGTTTTTGACCGGCGGCGTGAAAATCAGATCATGCTTGAGTCCATTAACGAAGACGATCCGATTCGAACTGCTTACTACACGCGCAATCGCGAATTCCTGGGGTTGGCAAATCCGCTCGAAAGTTGTCTCACTGAAGATCCGATTCAAGTGATGCTGAGCGGAAACATCGCGCGGATGCGAGAAGCAGAAGCTACTCTTCGAGGGGCTGCGTTCGCGGCGGAGTTTGCGCTGGCTGTGACCGTCTACGAAAGCAGAAATTTTTCGATGATCGATGTCATTAACCCTGTTTGTTCCAAAGGGGCTTCGCTGGCTGAATGGGCTGCTTTGCGTGGAGTGGCGCGCGAGGAGGTTCTGGCCATCGGCGATAATCGCAATGACCTGGAGATGCTCACGTTCGCGGGCATTCCTGTAGTGATGGGAAACGGAGTAGCGGAATTGAAGGGATTTGGCTGGCACGAGACCGCCAGCAACGATGATGGCGGCGTCGCAGCAGCTATCGAACATTTTGCGTTGCGCGAGGCGGCCCCGTGCGCCTGATGCGCACTCTACTATCGTGCGCGCTTTTTTTCGCGGCTGCGCCGTGTTTGCGCGCGGAGTACGTCGCTTTACGGAACGGCCAGCGGCTCCATATAACGGGATATCAACTTCTTGGAGATAAATACCGGCTACAAATCGCGGGTGGGATCGTGGAAGTTCCAGTCGACGAAATTGTCTCCATTGACCCGGAAGATGCATTCGCTCCGCTGCCGCCCTCGATCGCCCCGGCGGCCCCGTTTCATGAAATTGTGAAGGCTGCGGCCACGCGCTACAGCGTAGACGCGGACCTTATCTTTAGTGTGATTGCCGCGGAGTCGAACTTCGATCCGAAAGCCGTCTCGAAAAAAAATGCGCGCGGGCTGATGCAACTGCTGCCGGAAACGGCGGCGCGCTTCGGCGTGCATAATATTTTCGATCCGCAAGAGAACATCGACGCCGGAACGCACTATCTGCGCGAACTCTTGCAGCGGTACAACTATGATTTGGCGCTTGCCTTGGCCGCTTACAATGCGGGACCTGAGCGCGTCCAGCAGTTTGGGCGGGTACCGCCGTACGCGGAGACAACTTCTTACATTCGCCGGGTGAAGCGAGGATACGAGAAGAGTAAGGCCGGTCTGTCGCTCGAAGTTGCACCAAGTCCATCCGTCAAGAAGACAACTTCTCCTCCAGCGGCAAAGTCGAGCTCGAGCGCAGTCGCTTCGAAGCTAAGTCTCTCGAATTAGATCCAAATTCCAAGGTCAGGCAACATTCGTGGCCGAGCGTGTGCCGCATCGTGTTTCGCCACAAGAAAGCTGTCGAACACGTGGACAGCCTGGATTGGCTGTCCCACATGAGGGTAGACGGGCACGGCGTGCCGCGCTCCAACATGGGGGTTTCTCCCGGCAGCAAATCGCGAACTATTGTTGTGTAGGATTTGGATTGGGGGGCACTGCCGTCGGAGGAGCCGGCGGCGGGTTTAGAGGATTAGCTGGTGAATTGAGCGGATTTTGCCCCGGCGCACCCGTGGGAGCCCCGATCGGCGTGCCCGGAGCAGCGCCTATGCCCATGTCCTTGGAAGGATCCCAGATAAATTCGAACAGACGATAATTGTGGGCCTTCTCATAAACCATGATGGAACTTTCATTGACTTTGCTCCCTATGCCGATGATGTTGCCACCCATGATTGTCGGCGTATTGGCAGGGGGAACTGCTTGGGCATCGGTGCCTGTGCCGGATGTGTCGGTTCCTTGCGCACCGGTAGCTGTTCCGGTTGCGCCGGTTGCGCTTCCCGGAGCGCCAGGAGCAGGAACAGCACCTGGCCCACCGATGCCGCCTGTCGGAGCAGGCTGAGTACCCAAGCCACCGAATGAAGAACCCGCCGCGGCACCTTGTTGCCCGCCGGGAACGGGCATCTGGATTCCGCCCTGAGGCGGCTTAAGGCTCCCAATGAGGTTACCTGCAGGACCGACATAAATCAGACGCCACGAGCCATCCTCTTTGTTCATGGGGTCTTTGTACGCTTGCCGCATAAAACGGAGATTGCCGACTTTGGGTTTGACCAAATCATCCATGGAGGTCGGGAAACGGCCCAGCTTGCGATAATAGAGTTTGATGCCGCGGGTGTATTGCTTGCCGCGCCAGATCATTTCCTGCTCTTTTTCGCGGCGGCCTTCCGTCAGGATACGCAACCCAATGGACATGGTGCTGACGAGGACGAGCGCGGTGAGAAACACAACCAGCAGCAAGGCGTAGCCGCCTTGCTTTTTTCGCGCTTTCGTCGGTGCAAGTCTATTTATCATGCGGACGGCGGAGCGGCCTGCTCCTCCAGCGGCGTGGTGCCATGAAGCCCGCTGGAAATTTCCTGAAACTCGAGAAAGACATTGCTAATTTTAAGAATGCGATAGCGGCCTAGCAACGTCTCTCCCTCGCTGACAATAAAAATATCCTCGCCGTCGGTAATGAAGGCGCGCCGGGGTGTTCCGGAGGGAACTGCACCGTAGCCAAAAAATTTGAGGTTGGGAGGCAGATTCGCAATAGTGGGCGGAGGTGGAGGCGTCGGCACAACAGGCTCAGTCGGAACAACTACTGGTTTCGGTTTGTGCGGGTCCTCAGGCGGAGGAGGCGCAAGCGGGCTGAACGGGTTGCGGCCGTTGCTTTTGTACTCGGTCCCCTGTGCGCGCTTCAACTCGTCCCAGCGAATTTGCGGATTGTCTTCCCCCAGTGGCTTGTAGTCCTGAATGAAGCTCGCCGTTACTGTGTTGGGAGTCCGATTGCGAAACTCCAAACCCCAAACGAGCGCCGCAACAGCGACGAGCACAACAAGGACGATGATTTGCTGCTTCTGCTTCATGCGCCTTCTCGAAAATAAGTTCGCACGTGAAGTCCCACGCGAATAGGACCTGCGGCGGATTGAGACTGGGTATCCGTAGCGAGCGCCAAGCCATCGACCACATAAAATCTCTGAGATCGCTGCAAGCCATTCACGAATCGCACGACACTGCCATAGTCTCCGCTGACCGTTGCATCGATGGTCACCTCAGCCATACCACGGTTGGGGATATCTTTCCGCTTTTGTGCACGAGTCTCAATCCGAAGGCCGGATTTTTTTGCGATCTCATCAAGTTCGGCTTCGATCGAAGAGTACCCGGTGCTTGCCGCTGGAAGGGACTGTTCGAACTTTTCGCAATCGCTGAGCGTACGGGGCATGTTGTCCTTGATGGATTGCGCGGACTTGATGTCGCCCTTCAGGACGCCGAGCTTTGTAGTTTGCTCGTCGAATTCCCGTTGCGGCGTTTGCGGCGATGAGGACAACTTCCAGCTATAGATAGCCAGTCCCATGTCCGCGGCCAAGAGCAACCCGAGAACGATCAAGATGGCGCGTTTTTGTATTGTGAAGTCGCGGTGCATCAGCTCCTCAAGTACTCCGCACTCAGTTCGACAACGATCTGATCAACATTTGTCCCTGGAGTGGGGCGGTGCTCGCCAATCAGTTCGATGCTCGTAAACGTTTTCGAGTCTTCCAGGGCTTTCAAGAACTTGAGCTTGGCCTCATCGCTGGCAGCGCCGATGGTGAATTTCACCTCGATGCGGCCTTTCTCCTGCTTCGGCTCGATGCTGACAACGTGCACACCGGCGGGAAGAACTCTTTCAAGATCCATGAACATCAGGGTCCAATTGAAGCTCCGAGCGTCGATGAGGCTATTGATGAAAGCGGCACGGTCGTGCAGATTGCGATTCGCATCGAGGTTGAAGAAGTGTTCCAAGGATGCGCGCTGCTGTTCGAGCTCCGCCACCTGCTGGAGTATCTTTGCGGATTTGGCGCGCATTTCGGCGTTGGCTTTGCGCGCCAAGTAGACGTGCCAGCCGAGGCTCAGGAAGACGATGGCTGCGATGACACCCAGCAGGCCAGAACCGGCGATGAATTTCCGGTGCGCCTCAAGAGGCTTGGTGGCTAGATTGAGCCGAATCCTCATTCTTCTCCTTTTGCTTCCTCTCGCGAAGCCCAAAGCCAACTATTCTAACCACGATGCAACATCCAACCTACCAATCCGTCCAGTTCGCGGTCGGCCATCGCACGCGCATCGGAAGGAATGCGTCCATCAGAGAGACCCGCTTGAAGTAGCGAACGGACCTCGCAGTGAAACTCCTCCTCGAGCGGCTGCACAAATTCGGGCAAACGTGCGCCAAGCCCAGCAACGCGCACCAATTGAATTCCTTCCTGCCAGGTGTCCTGGTAATACGCGGCAACCGGATAAATGTCTTCGAGCAACATGTGCGGAGTAAGGTCAGCGCCGCGCGCGGGCAGTTCCGTACAGCGATAGCCGCAAAGCACACCTTCACGGACGATAGCGGTCGTCAAGGACGGACCGGAAACACGCGCGAGGAGTGTGGGTTTGTGTTCCTCCACCAGCGCAATGGCTGCGAGGGAGGAACTGAGCACGACGCCAGGATGCAGCCCGGCCGCTTCGGCCAGAGATTCATACTCGCGAATGATGCGCAAGCGAGCGAGAGCGGTGACAACGTCTACTCCGGCTTCGCGGGGGGCTTGCCGCATGTGGGAAATGAGCGTTTCGTCGACTTCGAAGGGCACGCTCTTTTTCAGTTTCCAGCGCAGCATGGGATCGGCTTCTTCTTTCGAACGAGGAAAGTCGTCGAAATGCTGGACGAAGACGCGAATGACAGGATCCGGCAAGATCAGCGCGACGCTCTCGTCCTTGGCGCGGAGGGTGGAGCACACGCCAGAAATGGCGGACTTGAGAGCAGCGGGATTAATGATGTTGGTTTCGACGGCAGAGGGAACTAGCGCGCCGGGAGGAAGAACCTCGACGCTGAATCCCTCAACACCGCCGGTCCGCGTCCAGCGCGCGCCGGCGACACTGTCCAAACCGATTTCGATGGCCAGGGGCGGATGAGGTGTGGCTTCGAGCCAGCGCGCGACGCGTCGCACAAGGTCGCTCTTATAAATTCCCTGGTGGAATGTCGCCGTGCTACTCAACGAAGGTCACCTTGTTAATTTCTTTGACCGTGGTAAGACCAGCGCGGATTTTGGCCAAGCCGCTTTCGCGCAGAGTAATCATGCCCTCCTCGCGAGCTATGCGCTTGATTTCCGAAGTTGGGCGGCGGTCCACGATCATTTCGCGGATACGATCCGTCAAGTCGAGCAGTTCGCAGATGGCGGTACGGCCGTGAAAGCCCGTGCCAGAGCATTCCAGACAGCCGGCGCCTTCGGAAAGAACTACGTTGGACCATGCAGCTGGATCGAGGCCAGCTTCTTTTAGTTCGGCCGGCGAAAAGTTTTTTGGACGCTTGCAATTTTCACAAATCACGCGGACAAGGCGCTGCGCCATGATGCAGTTGAGGGCGGAGACGAAATTGTAAGGCTCGACACCCATGTTGATGAAGCGGCCGATGACGTCAGTTACGTTGTTAGCGTGGACGGTGGTGAAAACTAAGTGTCCAGTAAGGGCGGATTGAATGGCGATTTGGGCCGTTTCCTGGTCGCGGATTTCGCCGACCATGATTTTGTCTGGATCGTGGCGGAGGATGGAACGCAAGCCCCGCGCGAAGGTTAAACCTTTTTTCTCGTTTACGGGGATTTGCGTGATTCCCTTAAGCTGGTACTCGACTGGGTCTTCGATGGTGACGATTTTGTCTTCATCGGTCTTGATTTCGTTGATAGCGGCGTAAAGAGTGGTGGTTTTGCCCGAGCCTGTCGGTCCAGTGACAAGCACCATACCGTACGGCTCTTGGATGTAGCGGCGGAAGCGTTTGACTTCAAGATCTGAGAAGCCGACGACGTCCAGGCTTAGGCTTTGGAATTTCTCCGAGAGAGTTTCCTTGTCCAGTACGCGCAGCACAGCGTCTTCGCCGTGGCTGGCGGGCATGATGGACACGCGGAGGTCAATAAAGCGGCCTTTGTACTTGACTCGGAAACGGCCGTCTTGAGGGACGCGGCGCTCGGCGATGTCCAAATCGCTGAGAACTTTGATACGCGACAGAACCGTCGAGTGCCATTCCTTGGCGATCGGCTGCATGGCATGTTGCAGCACGCCGTCGATGCGGTACTTGACGGCTACTTCCGTGTCGCGCGCTTCGATGTGGATGTCACTCGCGCGGCGTTCCAGAGCAGTGAAGATAATTGTCTCGACTAGCCTCACGACCGGACTGACGGTGGTATCGCGTGTCAGTCGATCGCCGGAGATGGTCTCTTCGCTCTCTTCTTCTTCCTTGGAAACCTGGAGCGTAAATGCTTCGGTGGCTTGCTCGAGGACGCGCTGGGACTGCTCGGTGCGCTTGAGTATGTCGCCAATCTGCTTTGCGGTAGCCACCTTGATGGCTAGTTTCTTCCCCAGCAGCAACGGGAGTTCGTCGCTCAGCAAAACCAGGCTGGGATCGGAAACGGCGATCGAGAGTGAATTGTTCTGCACTTCGAGTGGGACGAAGTTGTAGCGAAACATCAAGTCCGCGGGAATCGTGCGGAACAGTTCGGGATCAATGCGCTGCTCGCTTAGATCGACGAAGGCGCAGCGGTATCTGCCGGCCAGTTTCCTCGCAACTTCGCGTTCGTTGAGGGCTTCAGCGCCGTCGCCGGGAGTCCAATTGTGCTCTTGTGTAGCCACTTTTTCCTTTTGCCTACTTAGGCGCCGTGTTCGTAAGTGAGAACGAGAAAATCGGCAGATAGAGTGAAATCAGAATAAAGGCTACCAGCAGGCCCATGAATATAAGAATAACGGGTTCGATGATAGCCACAAGTGCGGAAAGCCTGACGCTTACTTCTTCTTCGTAAAACTCGGCGACGCTGGTGAGCATAGGGGCCAGGGCGCCGCTGGATTCGCCGACTTCGATCATGTCCAAGGCAAGCGCAGGCATGGTCCCTTTCGACGCCAATGCGCTGCTGAGCGATTCGCCTTCGCGGACCATCTGCGTCGCTTGTGTGACCGTCGAACGGATTAGCTTGCTGGTGATGGCGTCGGAAGCGGTTTGCAAGCCTGCGACCAAGGGAGTGCCACCAGTCAGAAGCGTGGCCAGTGTGCGCGAAAATTGCGCCACTTGGAATTTCAGAAGCGTGTCGCCGATGACGGGGATGCGGAATTTCATACGGTCAAATGCCGCGCCGCCTTCTTCCGTCCTCGACCAAAGAAGGATGCCAAACGCTGCGAAAAATACGAGGACGAAGGCGCCGATCACGACATACCGATAATCCACTGTAAGGGCGATAAGAAATTGAGTGGGGCCGGGCAGTTCCACGTTCAAGTCGCGATAGAGTTCGGCAAATTTGGGGATCACGAAGGTGACGAGGTACGTCACGATGATAGTCGCAACGGTGATCAGAAGTACGGGATACACCAGCGTAGCGAGAATCTTCTTCTTAACTCCGGTGCTCACGCGCTGGTAGGCGATGTAATAGTCGAGAACTCCGGATAGATTTCCGCTTTTTTCGCCGGCGAGAATGGCCGTCGCGTAAACCTTGGAAAATACACCGGCCTCGGTAATGGCTTCAGAGAGCGACTTCCCTTCGCGAACGCGGTCGCGGACTTTCGAAAGCACCGGGCGAAGCTTTGGAGAGGTGGCACGGTCAGCCAGTAGATCCAGGGCGCGGAGGATCGGCAAACCAGCTTTGATGAGGGTATTGAACTGCTGGTTGAGAATTAGGAAGTCCGAGCCGCCGATTTGACGTTCGCTGCGGCGTCTGGAAAACGCGCCGAGCAGGCTGTTGCGCGTTTCCACCGAGTAGACGAAAAGACCCCTCTCGACCAGTTTCTGGCGCGCCTCTGCCAACGACCCCGCAGGCTCGACGTGCGAGAAAACCCGGCCGTTTGCGTCAGCAACGCGGCAGACAAATTCCGCCATAGCTAATAGTTTACCTCATCTAGTTAATATGCGGAGTAGCGGCTGAGGGTTGGCTGTTCCTTTTGGGAAACGTCCCTGCAAATTAACCCGAAATTAACCCTAAGGCCTTGATTCGGCAGAGGAATCGGCGTTAACGATGGCCACGCCTGGCGGTACATCGAAGCGGAAAAAGGAATCTGCGATAGGGGGATCGAAGCGCCAGTCCGCGAACTTGAACTCAACCTCGACGCCACCTTTCTCGCGAACGAGCACGCGGGCAAGCTCACCCGTAGCAGGCGCAATTTCAAGATATACAGATTCGTCGGATCGGGGTTCTTGGGTATCGGGTGCAGCACCAGCGGGGTGCTGAGGGGTATTTCCCTCGCCGCGCAGGGGGCAATACAGGACGGTGTTCCCAAGGGTGTCGGGCTTTTCCGCCGTGGTGGGTTCTACTCGAGCGCAGACTCGCGACAATTTCATCTCACCGGCAAGCAGTGCCAAAGGCGTTCGCCAATCCGTACTTTGCTTTGCGGGGGCCCGCGTGACAGTGTGATCCGCGGGAACATAAAACCACGCCATCTTGCCGTCCACTAAGAAAAGGTTTTTCTCTGGAGATTCGTATTCCCAGCGCATCTTTCCGGGCCGGCGAAAATAGGCGACTCCCGCTTCCGAACGAACCACCTGGCCACTTTCGGAGTAGCGCTCCAGAAACGTCGCTGCCAGAGTATGCGCGCCGCGGTAGCGCGCCTCCAACTTTGTGGCAATCAATTTTGCCTCGGGGCTGGTCGAGGAGAAGGCGGCTAGAAGCGCGCAGGCATAGGCTAGGAGCGAGAGCATGCTTGGTAGTCTAACAAGCCCGGCTGTGGCCGCAAACGATGCTCTCTCGCTCAATTCGGACTCTAAAATCGGCATAGGGGGGACGGTCGCCCGTCCTCCCCTGCCACGCCACCGTACATGCGGGTCCGCATCGGGCGGTTCAGTAAGTTGGGCTCGCTTACTCCGGTGCCACCCGGAGACTCTGCCAGTCCTCCTGAGGTCAGGCCTTGTTCTTCCCTACTGTGCCGTCCGCAAACACCTTGGTGCGGTGGGTGAATGAGAATGCCTTCGCCTCCATAGTGCAGGCTCGACCTTGCCCCACCTTTGGCCGACCGGTTCATCTTCGGGGCAGCCCCCATCGATTACGGCCCGGTAGTTCTCCGCATGCCCTTCGGATTCCATCTCGCGATGGACACCCTGCCCTCCAAAGGATTCCTCCTTCGGCCGACGACGCGTTACCGCCATTCTTGGATATAGCTACCCCTCATTCGAGTGCCAGAGGGACTTCAACCCTCCCGAACAACACGCTGCTCAGCACACTACGCCCGCTGCTGACTTCTGTTGCAGGATCAGCGTGGATTACTCCGCGCTCAGTCACGAATCCGAGACATGCAACAGATCTCCCGCGATAAGTCCGACTGCTTTCGTTACGCGACCGCCGGATTTACCACCCGTTCCTTGATGGATACGGCCTTCGCGATCAGTTGCCCGCTCGTCCGACGCCGTAGGCTTCAAATCAGGTTCTTGTCCATCGGCCCGTATCTTTGCTCCACGCTTCCTTCAGACCCCACCTCACGGTGACGCCCTTGCGCTTCCCTACCCTTCACCTACATCAGGATGGGACGGGACTTTCACCCGCTAGCTGCCGAACATGCACGGCATACAACAAATAAGCACGGGATGTTCTCTCGTGCTCGTTTTCGCTCAGCTCAATTGTTTC
>Ga0209446_1000050_pt1 | contig 38968 bp, 29 predicted proteins | sample BogFormECP04_OM2_FD_188242 | JGI IMG/M metagenome (GOLD analysis project Ga0209446, IMG submission 188242) | Bog forest soil microbial communities from Calvert Island, British Columbia, Canada - ECP04_OM2 (SPAdes) (version 2) | ecosystem: Environmental > Aquatic > Freshwater > Wetlands > Bog ... | reverse complement strand
CACTAAAAGGTGTTGCTCCGACTGTTTCTCCCACAACGAAAGTTTCTCGCAATGGTTGCTTTGCGGCCGCTACTGCCGCCTTATCGAACAGTTGGGGTAAAGTCAGCAAGTACTTAGCTCCTGAGTCCTCAAGTTGGTGCGCGATCTCATCTGCGGTGTAAAGGGGGTTCAGCGTCGTGATTACACCACCCGCAGCCAGGACCCCAAAAAACGCGGTCGCAAACTCTGGCACATTGGGAAGCATCAACGCGAAGACGTCCCCTTTCTGCAATCCGCGCGCGGCGAGAGCACCGGCAAGTCGGCACACGTCTCGCGCAAGGTCTCCATAAGTTAGAATGCGATCGGTCTCTGCATCAATTAATGCAGGCATCGCTTTAAGTTTTTCAGCCTGATGAAGAACAAACCGGTGGAAAGGAACATCGGGTATGTGAACGTCCGCGTGCGGGCTTCTGAAGATCATCGGACCTCCCAGCAGATCAGATACATCGTTCGATTGAGCACCAGACATCCATTTGCTGTTTCCTGCCAGTTTCGAATCAAATCAAAGTGAGCCTCGGGACCTTGTGCTCCTTTGCCCAGTCGCGTTAACGGCAAGTCTTGGCAGGACGTTCCTTTCAAAAAGGGCAACTATCCCCGTGTTCGTATTTCCATTCGACGGAGATTAAGCACCACGAGGGCAGCGACAAGGCACGGTAGGGCGAGTCCAAGAAAACCTTTACTGTATGAGCCCGTAATGTCTTTCGCGAGACCCATGTAGTATGGTCCGATGAAACCGCCAACTATGCCGAACATATTCAGAAGTGCAATGCCTCCTGCTGCTCCCCTGTCATCGAGAAAAGACATCGGTATAATCCACATAGGTGGTTGATTCGCAAGTATGCATATGGCAATCAGTCCTTGTGAACAAATCACTAAAACAGGTAGATGTGAAAGTCCCGCCACGAGACAGCCAAAAGCAGCGAAGAACGTGGGTACCACGATATACAGGTGCGGAGCCTGTTTGTGAGATGCCAACATCCCGTTCAGAATCATCGCCGCTCCCGCACAGAGGTAAGTCGCCGAGATGATTAAGCCTATGGTGCTGTTGCCAAATCCGGTTAGGTCCTTGATTAGCAGGGGAGCCGAGAACGCGCAACCATAGGCGGCAGCTATGGTAATCAGCATGAATAGCCCTAATTGCCAAATGCGAGTATCACCTAGTGCGCCTCTCAGATCGCGATGCGACTTGCTCGCCTTGGCGTTTTGCTCTTCTTGCAAGCGGGTCAAAATGCCTGACCGTTCCTCTGCTGATAACCATGACGCTTCGGCGGGTCCGTCCGGCAGCACAAAGAAAACGAGGACTCCAAGACAAATTGCGGGGAGCCCCTCGACTAAGAAAAGCCATTGCCATCCAGCAATTCCGAGGCGTCCTTGCAAACCAAGCAAAGGTCCCGATATAGATCCCATGAGAATGCCGCTGAGTGGGACCACTATGTAAAAGCGACTGATAGTACGCGCAAGCACTTCTCGGGAAAACCAGAGTGTCAGATAGTAGATAACTCCGGGGAAAAACCCGGCTTCGGCCATGCCCAGAAGAAACCGCATCACGTAGAACTCCCGCGGTGTGGCGACGAATATCATCCCCGCCGCCAAAAACCCCCAGGTAACCATAATCCGGGCAATCCACCGCCGCGCACCAAAGCGCAACAGCAGCAAGTTCGCAGGAATTTCGCACAGAGCGTAGCTCAGGAAGAATACTCCTGCGCCAAAGCCATAGACTGAAGCACTGAAATGAAGATCCCTGTTCATTTGCAGAGCTGCGAAGCTGACATTGACTCGATCCATGTAGGCTACGCCGTAACACAGTGCAAGCAGGGGAATGAGTCTCAGGCTAACGGTGCGTAACGTCTTTTCTTCGAGTTCGGCTTTAAGTGATACAGCAAAAGTCTGCGCCTGAATCACCGACATGAGGCACCCCTCTCAGAAATCCAAGTCATCATCGAGACAGGTCATTGGATCAGGATGGAAAGCCGCTGCCCGCGCTTTCGCGCGGCCTTGAGCAGCCACGTCCTGCCGACTGCCCATGTCAACTCCGGAGGAGCCGGGCTTGAAATTCTTCATATCGAGATTGTCGTTGAAGGTGACTGTGAGTTTATTGGTAATCTCGCGGCGAATCTGGTCCTTCTCCCCCTGCGCGGCCTGCAAGTCCGTTTTGAGTTTCTCGGCGTCAGGGTTGTCGCAGCCTCCAGCCGGCGGCTTTGGTGCTTCGGTTCCATTCGTCGATGAGGATTCTGGAGGAGATGCTGCAGCGCTCGGCACCGAATACTGTCCGGGAAGGTCGTCGTTGGTGATGACCTTCGGATGCTTCATGGAATTTGATTTTTGTTCACGAACGTTCCGCGCGGCCTCCGCTATCGATGCAGCGGGATGCGGTGGTTCTTGAGATCGCACGGGGGCGCCAAGCGCCAGCGCGAGAAACGTGATGGTTAATGCCCGCGTCCAAGACTCCCCAAACTGTTGCCATTCCAAGAGTTCCGAGGGCTCGCTGTTCTTGCTGCACATCTCCACACTGATCTCCAACTACTCGTGCCGCAGCGTCGTCATTGGATCCACATTGGTGGCACGGCGAGCAGGGATATAGCAGGCGAGCAATGCGATGCTCACCAGCACGAGGGTTACGGCGGTATAGGTGAATGGATCAGTGGACTTCACGTGATAAAGCCAGAAGTTCTGTTCCATGAACCGCTTAAGCCCGAGCGCCAGCGCAATGCCAATGGCCACTCCCGTTATGGAAAGTTTGAGTCCCAGCTTCACGACCATCCGGAGAACGTCACCGCGATGCGCTCCGAGAGCTAAACGGATGCCCATTTCGCGAGTGCGTTGATTGACAAAATAGGACAGGACGCCGTAAACGCCAATCATTGCCAGGAGCACGGCCATGCCGGCCAGAACCCCGAGTACAATGACGTAGTATTGAAAACTGCTCATAAATTTCCGCAGAACCTCATCCATCGTACTTATGTCCGTCACAGGCTGATCGGGGTCCATCTCTCTCACCATCTGCTTTACCGAAGCTATTAGATCCGCCTCACGTGCACGCACGTTCGAGGCAGTCCGGATTACCAGAAACCCCATAAGGTGGCCCCATTTGCCGCCGCTCGGAAACACTGCCGGCTGCTGGAGAAAGGATTCGTAGAGGAGTGGGTGCAATCCGCCAATCCCCATTTGCTTGACCTCGCCCACAATCCCGACGATTTGGCGCGGACGCTCTTCATCCACAAGCGCCGGATCGTAGCGGAGAAGAATCTGCTGCCCAATCGGATCTTCATTCGTGAAATAGTCGCTTGCAAATGTTTCGCTAACGACTACCGCCCAGGGCGCGTTCTGCGTGTCGCGATCATCCAGGTATCGACCTCTTTTGAGCGGAATCCTCATGGTTCGAAAGTAGCTGGGGCTCACTTCGTTCAATCCAGCCCAGGGCCTCTCCTCCGGCGACGGAGCGCGACGTCCTATGACCGAGAAAGTCCTTCTCTGCACTCCCAGAGGAGGAATTATGCTGATCATGCCGGTCGACTCAACGCCAGGCATCACCGCAACTCTTTCGAGCAGTTGTTGGTGAAAGGCGGTAACTTGCGGCGATACTTTTTCCATGTCCGTGCCCGGAATTTTTTCCACATATTTCCCGTCGTTTCCGGAGAAATGTACCGCCATTGTCAAGACGTTCGCCGGATCGAAGCCGGGAGTGATCAGCAGCACATGAACTAGGACGTTGATCATCAGGCCGGCACCCACTAGCAGCACCATCGCCATGGCTACCTCCGAAATCACCAAGAGGTGGCGCGCGTGTCCGCGTGACGCGGTGGAAGTCCTGCTTTCCCCTTCCCGCAGAGCATCATTCAAATCCGGGCGTGCAGCTCGAATGGCTGGGGCCAGCCCAAACAGAACCGCCGTCAAGACCGAAAGGCCAACGGCAAAAAGGAGCACTCGCCCGCTGATCCGGATGCTGTCGGCATGCGGGAGATTTTGTGCAAAGGCGCGGAGGATATGCGTCCCCCAGAACGAAAGCAGCACGCCAAGCACTCCTCCAATCAATGCCAGCAACCCGCTCTCCACCAGCAATTGCTGCATCAACCGCCGCCGGCCCGCGCCGAGAGATGCCCGCACCGAGTATTCCTTGCGCCGGCTTTCCGTCCGCGAACGAATGAGGTTGGCCACGTTCACGCAGCCGATGAGGAGCACAAAACCCACTGCGCCAAGAAGTGGATAAAGCGTCTGTCCAGCATCTTGGTAGAGCCTGTCGTATAAAGGAACAACCGTTTCCCCCACTCCCTTATTGGTCTCGGGATAGGCTTGCTCTAATCCGCGTGCGATGACGTCCATCTGGACCTGGGCTTGCGGCAGCGTCACTCCCTGCTTAAGGCGCGCCACTGGCATCAGAAACATGCTCGTGCGCTTCGCGTACTCTGCGCTTTCCGGATTAACGGGCTCCCAAACATCAACGCTTTTTCCGTGGTACCACGGCTCGAACGTCTCGAACCCGGCTGGCATGACTCCGACCACGGTCGAGGCGACGCCATCAAGGCGGAACGATTTTCCCATCACATTCGGGTCACTGTTGAACTTCTTTTTCCAGAGGTCGTTGCTGATGACTACGGTCTGAACCTTCTCCTGACTCTCTTCCGCGCGAAACACTCGGCCCAACGCCGCCTGCACTCCGACCACAGCGAAAAAGTTCTCAGTTGCTCGTTGAACCGGTACGGGCCCGGGCTCACCGACGCCGGTCATCGTGGCCGGACCAATCCATCCGACCGCGGCAATGTCGTCAAAAACTTGATTCTGTTTCTTCCAGTCAACAATCTCGGCGATCGGCGGCGGATTCTCATAAGTGGGGTCCTCTTTGTGCAAGGGCCAGATGGTCATCAATCGTTCCGGATGCGCGTAGGGCAGGCCATGCAACATCACCGTGTTCATCGCGCTGAAAGTCGCGGTGTTCGTTCCGATGCCAAGCATTAGCGAGAACACGACCACCGCGACAAAGCCCGGGCTTTTTGCCAGGCTGCGCGCCGCATACCGAAGGTCCTGCCACACTGTCTCGATCCAGGTGAACATCCACATTTCGCGGCAATCTTCCTTTACGAGCGTAACGTTCCCAAATCGCCGCCGCGCCGCAACACGCGCATCATCTGCTCCAAGGCCCGAGGCGCGGTTTTTTTCTGCGCGCTTGGCCAGATGAAACTGCAGCTCCTCCTCCAGGTCGCGCTCCAGCCTCCTCCGCTTCGCGAGCGCCTTCACTCTCAGCCACGCTTCCGTCAACCACGCGCGCGCCATGGGTCCTCCTTAGGCGGGCTCCAGAATTCGCGCAATCGCGGAAGACATGCGCTTCCAATGCGCTGTTTCTTCCGCGAGCTGTTTCCGTCCCGCCGCCGTCAACTTGTAATATTTCGCCCGCCGGTTGTTGTCCGATGAGCCCCACTCTGCGCGAGAAGTCCGCGAACTTCCAGGCGATGGAGCGCCGGATACAGGGCGCCTTCTTCGACGCCCAGAACCTGGTCGCTCCTCTCATGGATGTACTCCGCGATGTCGTAGCCGTGCATCTCTCCGTGGCTCAAGGTTTTCAGGATCAGCATGTCGAGTGTGTCGCGCAACAAATCACCCGTTTCGGTCTTTTTCTGGGTCATTGTGCGGAGCCCCGCCCCATAAAGTTCTTAGGGGAGTATCTCGCCATCTTTTCCCCATTTCAAGCTTTTTCTTTGACAGGTGAGAGGCCACCTCGCGCGTCGCCACAAATTCAGTAATCCAGTCAAGCACGGTTGCCGGGCAAGTGGAGTTTGGCTGACTCCGCAGCCCCGTTGAGGGAAATTGCTACTCGAGCGACGCCTGCGATCGATGCTGGGTGGATGAGGGGCCAACCCGCAAGTAATCGCTTGCTGTCCTTTGCGAGTACAGGTGTTAATAAGCCGACAAATGCCGCGATGATTTGTGGCGGTGCGCGATCCCCTGTTGCAATGCCCAGAGGTCGCACGAAAAACGCGTGCTCAGAGGAGCTGCAACGGTTTCGCGGACCGTTGCTCCGACGAAACAGCGTATAGCACTGGAACCGAATTTGTCGCAAGAGCTCTGGAAGTTCTTGTAAATCAGTACCATTGGCTGCGAGGTCCGCTGACCTTTCGGGTTGTGAAACGGCTCAAATTTTCAACAGTTGGGATAGTTGGGATTACACTGGGATAAGAGAGCCGCCCAATTGCTCGCGTGAACCGAAAAGCGGATTCTTCCTAACTCCAATGCTGGCAAGAATCTGGCGGAGAGGGGGGGATTGAAACCTCCGTTGGTGAGAGGGAGGTGAAGGGTTGGTGAGCGTTGGTATGTCTCTTGTTTTCAACACTCATTTTTAATTTTCTCCAATCGCCAGATTCTACGGGGGTTCCAATACCCTCAAATGAGTTAAAATTAGTAGCAAGTAGAGTCACGAATTCCCGCGTTCCTAAGGTGGCTTCCAGAGCCCAGTTCCGTCTAGCGTTTTGATCAATGGTAGTTTCTGAATCTGAGGTACCGTCCATGACGGCGGTTTGCTAATTCACCCTGACGTGTTCGCACAGACCGATTTTCGATTGTTTTGTTAGCGTTTCGAACTCCTCAGTTGCGCCGCAACGCCTCATTCGCAGTCGATCGTTCAGCAAGTGTTCAGCAAAAACTCGCCGACTTTATCTTCGCTCCGACGGGGCGCTAACGGCCGGAATTCCAGGTTGTCAGCCATGCAGTAAATTCGCACCAACTTCAATCAACAGAAGCTCTCCGACCTGTATGAATTGCGAACTATTAGTTTTAAGTTTAGTATCCGCTCCCGAAAACACAGTGGCTCCTCTCAGACTTAGATTTTCTCCACACTAACACATCAACATTGATACGCTCTCGTCCCAGGAACAGCCTGGCCCGTTCCCGGTACGAACTTGTCTCATTTGCGCGCTAATCCGTTTAACTATGGGAGGGCGCGCCCGGCTGGGTTAGTTTGAGCAGAAATTGTCATGAAAAATTGAAAGCTTGGTTACTGAAGGAGGTATATATGATTGGCATCAAAGGAACTAACCGAGCGACGACACAACGACACATGCGATTGATGGTGCCTGTGCTTGGGCTCTTTTCTTGTGTGGCGGGGGCGCAGACGGCAATCAGACCGGCAACTATGCCAAAGATCGGCGAGGTCAGCCCGCGTTACGTCTCCTACAACATTGAAGCTGTAGAAGTGACCGGTGGCCACTTCTGGAAGCCGTACGGAAGCGAAGTGGATGCACGCCTTGCTGGGGCCGCGCAGCAGAGGCCAAATCCCGAGCAGGCTCCGGGGATAGATCCAAGTCTTCTGCAGTATCGTGCTCCAATCGATTTGAGGAGCGAACGCCTACGGAAGCTGGCAGCAGCTTTGGCGCCCGCCTACATCAGAGTGAGCGGCACTTGGCGAAACAGCACTTTCTTCCAGAACGACAGCGAGCCGCCAATGAAAATTCCTCCCAGAGGCTTCAACAGTGTCATGACGCGGACTCAGTGGAAGGATGTTGTCGATTTCGCGAACTTAACTGGCGCTGAGATTGTCGCTTCAGTCGCGACCAGCACTGGAACTCGCGACTCAGACGGCGTATGGACGTCGGAGCAGGCTAAGTCCTTCTTCGATTACACGAAGTCAATCGGTGGGCATATCGCTGCGACTGAGTTCATGAACGAGCCCACGTTTGCGGTTATGGGGGGTGCTCCTCGAAACTACGACGCGACCGCGTTCGCCAAAGATGTGAAAATCTTTAGCGACTTTCTTAGGAGGGAGTCTCCCGGCACGATCTTTCTTGGACCAGGCAGCATCGGTGAAGGAGTTCCCATGGTGCCTGGCTTCTCTGTCGGTCCGGCAATGCTGAAAACGGAAGACCTGCTCAAGGCGACGGGGCCGGTCTTCGACGGCTTCTCTTACCATTTCTACGAAACCGTCTCTCGTCGTTGCATAGCGGCCCTAGGCCCCAAAGCAGGTTTGGCACCTCAAGACGCGCTTAAGCGCGAGTGGTTGGATCGCAACACAATCGTCGAGGATTTTTACGCCAAGCTAAGGGATGCTTACCTTCCCGGAAAACTAATCTGGCTTACAGAGACAGGGGAAGGAGCTTGCGGCGGGGATAAATTTGCCGCACAGTTCGTCGACAGTTTCCGTTATCTGGATCAACTCGGAACGCTTGCACGGAAGGGCGTCCAAACAGTCATGTACAACACCCTTGCCTCGAGCGATTACGGCCTGCTGGACGAAGACACGCTTGAACCCCGGCCGAACTACTGGGCAGCGTTGCTCTGGAGCAGCACGATGGGTGTTCGCGTGTTAGATTCTGGTCTTCCCTCCGTAGAGAACCTGCAGGTTTTCGCGCAATGCTCGAAAGAAACGAGAGGAGGGGTAACACTCGTCGTTCTCAATATGGATGCCACGGCGGAACACACGTTCACACTGCCGGTATCTGGAAAGCTCTACTCCTTGTCGGCCCATGACTTATTTGGAAAGTCCGTGCTGCTAAACGGCGTGAAACTTCGGGTGAATGCTGATGGATCCGTGCCCCCCATCAAGGGTCGTCCAATCAAAGCTGGAGAGCTCCTCATCTCCCCAATGACGATCAATTTCGTAACCCTTTCGGGCGCAAAAAACGCGAGTTGCATGTAACATCAGGCGATCCGGAACGGTCGCTCCGATTTTCCGCGAGCGCAAGATAAATGAGTCAGCCAACCGCGATTTCAATGCCAAGCTTTTGTCTCGAACTCTTCAGGATTTTCGAGGTTGCTTTGGGAGCTTAAGTCCACCAGAGCAGGCCGAGGCACTTGGATCGCGCCATTGAATGGATCGCAACGGAATCAAAGACCACATGGAGGAACGATGAGAAGACGAAAGAGATTCGTTCCGGGAACTTCTTGGGTGATCGTCACCATTGTAGTGACGGCTCTGACTGGTGGCGGCGCTCGGCCGGCATGCTCCCAACAGAATGGCGCAGCCCCAAGAACAGACGTAACTGAAACGACCGATCCCCTGTTCAAGGAGCCATACGTGGATGTCGACGAGTGGCGCGACAAGCCGGTTCGTCACCGCTATGTTCATGGTGGTTTCAAAGAAACTCAAGCTCGTTTCTCTTTTTACTTCCCTCTCAAGGAGCAATATCAGGGTCGATTCTTCCAACACATCACACCGGTGCCGAGCAGCGAAAATCTCGCCCAGCAAAGTCTCGGTGAGGAAGACAACATCGGTTTTGCCATCGCGAGCGGCGGTTACTTCGTTGAAACAAACGAGGGCAGTCTGTCCGCCCTGGGGGGCGATCCGACGATTTCAGGCTACCGGGTCAACGCGGCCGCAGCGAAGTATTCTCGGATTCTTGCGGCGCAGATGTATGGGCCGCATCGGCCTTATGGGTACGCGTGGGGAGGAAGCGGCGGCGGATTCAAGACGATCAGTGGTTTCGAGAACACGGATGCTTGGGATGGTGCAGTGCCATATGTGATTGGATCGCCAGAAGCGATTCCAAATGTCTTTACTGCGCGCACATTTGCCCTTCGAGTGCTTAAGGATAGGTTCCCTTCAATCGTCGATGCACTCGAACCGGGTGGCAGTGGCGACATGTACCGTGACCTCAATCAAGAGGAGCAGGACGTATTGCGGGAAGTGACGAGAATGGGCTTCCCTCCGCAAGGATGGTTTAATTACAAGACGATCGGTTTGGGGGCGTTCCCAGTTCTGTTTGGTGCGATTCGCCAAATGGACCACGCGTATTTCGAGGAATTTTGGAAGGTACCCGGTTATCTTGGTTCAAATCCACCACAGTCTCTGTTGCATGCAAGGATTCAGCACAAGACGACGGTGAAGAAGATCGTAACCGCCGCTGATCCAGAAGCTCGAAGCGCACTCGGTGGTGTAGACACCGCCTGGCAACAGCTGAAGGCTCAAGCACCTGTCGGGTATCAGTTGGAGGACGTACCAACCGGAAATCTGGAGGGGGCCTTTCTGATCGTAAAGAGCGGGGAGGCAGCGGGGAAGGACCTTCCGGTCGGAAAAGTCGTGGGGAACGTGGTCTTTATCGGAATCAATCCTTTCGGTGGAGACACTTCGCAACTCTTGAACGCTATCAAGGTCGGCGATCACGTTGTGATCGACAACTCAGATTTCCTTGCTGTAGAGACCTACCATCGACATCAGGTTCCGACACCTGACTTCTATGTGTGGGATCAGTTCCGAGGTCCGGGCGGGAAGCCAATCTACCCGCAACGGCCGAAATTGCTGGGCCCCATGATCACGTATGGAGGGAGTGGTTCACTCCAATCGGGACGCTTCAAAGGCAAGATGATCGTCGTCGAAAGCCTGATGGATCAGGACGCTTTTCCATGGCAGGCCGACTGGTACCGGTCGAAGGTGAAAGCTGCTCTCGGTGATCGCCTCGATGACAGCTTCCGTCTCTGGTTCACCGAGCATGCTCTGCACGGTGATCAGGAGAAGCAGGAGGACCCGACGCACACTGTCAGCTATCTAGGAATCCTGCAGCAGGCATTGCGCGATTTGAGCGCATGGGTAGAAAAAGGGGTCGAGCCTCCTCCGAGCACAGGCTACAAGGTCATCGATGGTCAAGTCGTGGTGCCCGCGACTGCTGTCGAGCGCCGGGGAATACAGCCGCTCGTTACTCTCACCGCTAATGGCGGCCCTCGAGCTGATGTCCACGTCGATCAGCCGGTCAACTTGTCGGCAACGGTTGAACTGCCGCCTCATACAGGCAAAATCGTTGCTGCAGAATGGGATTTCGAGGGCGAGGGAACCTTTTCAGTTGTACAGAAAATCAAGGAATCCAATTCCAACCGCTCTGGAACTGGGGTTACTCTCACCATCAGTCACACGTACTCGAAACCCGGGACATATTTCCCAGCGCTTCGTGCAACGTCGCAGCGTCAGGGTGATGCGAACACGCGCTACGCGCGCATCCATAACCTGGGCCGGGTCCGCGTAGTTGTTAAGTAGAAATGTGACGCCAAGGTGATTCGCACTGGACGTGCTCGTCTAACTGTGTTTAAGCTGGATGCGCGCCGCAAGCCCGCTTGTCGCGAAGTTGCATTCGCTCGGGTATGGAGGAAGAGCGGAAGAGCGTGCACATTTAGTTAGACGCCTCCGGCACTGTCCCCTCCAGCGCGTGACAGCGCTGTATGGGTTAAAGATATGGGCCGGAGGTTAACTAATTCCGATCCTCGGGACTTAATCGAAAGGGACCAACTGCACTTTCAACATTGTGATCTTCGAGTCGGGTAGTGCAGGCGAAAAAACCTCATCCCCGTTAAGTCGGCGGCCCGCCACCCATTTCCCTTTTTCATATGTGCCCTCGTCCCTGGCGGAGACAGCGACTCTGCCTGTCCCGGATGATTCGACCGCGAAGCTAGGATCTCCGTTGGCTCCGACGAAGAGAAATTCATTGGGTGCCGTATTCACCACGATTGCGAAAGGCCGCGTGTCGTTCGACAGGGCGCGCGACCCAAGAGCAACGCCGCCAGCAAGCTCCCCGGCAGGATTGGGCGCAGATGTCTGGGCCCGTCCCCTTGGTGCTGTCAGGGTAATTTTGTAGCCTCCCAAGGAAATTGGTTGCGGCTGTTCGCCGTCAAGCACCAGAATAGCGTTCACTTTCCCTGCGGCCTGCCAGTCGGCAAGCTGGGGCAGTATCTCGGCAAGCGCTCTGTATGCCTGCGCGACCTGTCCATCTACTTTGAGGTCTTCGACACCGAACGGCGACCAGCCCAGGGCGGCGTGATGACCCAGAGCCCAGAATAGATTTCCGACTTGATCGCGAGCTTCGGGGACGAACAACGGGTTTTCAGACCGGTTGTACAGGGCACAAGTGCCTTTGAAATCCGGTATGTAGATATCGGGCGCGATTAGATCCAGCGAGGGAGCGGCGGCCCGGTAAATGTCCATTACCCGGGCAACCGGTCCGCCGCTTGGCCATTTCCCTGGGAGGTCCTGGTCTGGTTGCGGCCCAAGCCAGGCGTTCGCGTACATGGGGATGTTCAACTCGGCCTTGCCCGCATTCGCCACCGTGTTGATAAACCGGCCCATGTGATAGGCCATGAAGACTTCGTCAGCCCACTCGTCGTTTCCGAAAACTTCTGCCCAGGTCCCGCTCGCTTTGTAACCGTTTTTCCCCCAAATCTCTTGGAGTTCAGGAAGCAGAGTGGCCTTATGAATCGTCAGATAGTTCATCAGGTCGGCGGGAACCGGCTTACCCCATGCAACCTCCGCGAGCGGGGAACGATCACGGCTGTCACCCAAGCTCCCCACTTCGTTCTCGACCTGCATCATGATGACCGTGCGCTGAGGATCGATCTCCCTGATGTGCCGCATGAGCGCGCGGAATGCACTCGCATCCGCCTTAAGCGTGTCCTGGCCGAAGGGAGTCAGCGGCCCAGTGCCTTGTTGTTCCATATAGCCGGCTAAGAGTGAAGATATTCCAGCGTTGGATCGAATCTTGAGCACCATGGGTGGGAACCGCTTCCGGTCTGCCTTTATCCAACGTGGCAAATAGCTGGAGCCCGCGTTCTTCCAAGTTGCGAACCAGATCAGGACAAGCCGCATGTTTCGCTGCCGTGCCTCATTGATCTGTGCGTCCACCAGAGAAAAGTCGAACTTGCCTTCTTCTGGCTCAATCAATTCCCAGCTAACGGTACCGATCACCGTGTTGAGGTGCATCGCGCTGAGGTTGTTCCATATCGGCTTCATGTACTCGACACTGGACGCGCTCGAGTTATGCAGTTCGCCTGACAACATGATGAAGGGCTTGTTATCAACGAAGAATTGCTTCACTGCACCATTCTGGCGAATTTGAGGCAAGGGAACCGTTTGCGCTTCGCAGGTCCCTGCAACGAACAGGAACAGTAAAAACCAGAGTTTCGAATAGCTCATAAGCCTCCACAACTCTTTCACGAATGTTCGTTCCTCTTTCTGAGGGCACCTTTCTTATTGCGGTTTGGACCCAAGAACAATAGTCATACATTTTTCATGGCTGCTCCGTGGTGTGCGATTTTATTAATAAGACCCTGTAACGCTTTGAGACAATGTTAGACCAACTTATCTCCTTGCCCCCCGAGGTTCCTCTCGTCGGGCGGTCGCTCGCGCCCCACGCCGCGCTCGGGCGGGCGCAGCCTCGTCATCGCGTTCAAATCTTCACGCACCCGTTTCGGCTCGTCATTAAGCGGCATGTTCGCCGTGTCGTGTACGCCGTCCAAGGCACCTTGCGGGTCCTCATCGAGAGCGGCGAACAGAGCATCGAAATTCTCCTGTGCCAGACCATTGACGGCGACGAGTTCGAAGGTCTTGCGCAACGAGTGATCCGAGATGAGGCTGCTGACCAAGATCCCGGCAATCTGACAGCGCGCAATGACGCCATCGCTAGAGTCACCCGCCTTCCGTGTGTCGCCCTGCAGGAGGACAAGCCGGTGCTGGTCGGGGCCGTTGTAATCGAACCAGCCGGGTCGCACAATCGTGTACGCCAATCCGCTGGCGCGCACCAATCTCTCGGAACGCCTCTTCCAGTCGTGAGCCTCGGTGGTCCGGTTGTATTTACCGGTGCGATTGGTGACTCCGATCGAGGTCATCAACGCGATGCGCGCTGTCCGCGTGCCCAGGGCGCTGAGGACATTGCGAACACCCCCGTAATCAACGCTCTCAGCCCCAACTTTTCCTGCGTTGTCCGAGCCGTGGGTGAACACGACAGCGTCGATACCGTCTACTGCGCCAGCCAACTTGCCGGGTTGGGTAACGTCACCTATGACCACCTGCGCTTCGGAAGGAAGCTGGCGGGCCTTATCGGGTGTGCGCACAAGAGCACGCACGGTGTGACCCTGACCGATCGCTTCCTCCACAACGAGCCTTCCGATGCTACCCGTAGCACCAACGACCAACACGGTCTTCCGAGAAACGGTCATGATCTCTCCTCTCTTTTCGCAGTTTCAAGACTCTTCATACTCCCCCGGCGACCGGCGCGTCCATTTGCCTTGTGCGTTGCGGGCGATTCTTGAGTTTGTCTTTGCTCTCCGCGTAGCTGAACACGACTTCATGTCCGGCCCGTGCGAAGACCGTTCCGAGCTTGCCGCCCATCAACCCCGAGCAAGAATGCCGACGCGCATATTGGGCTCCCTGGCTTACTGGGCTTTGAGAGAAGCCATGTCAATCGAGAAGCGGTATTTCACATCCGACTTGAGCAGTCTCTCGTAAGCTTCGTTCACCTTTTGGATGGGGATGACCTCGACATCGGCAGTAATGTTGTGCTTCCCGCAGAAATCGAGCATTTCCTGCGTCTCTGGCAAGCCGCCAATGTTCGACCCGGAGAAACTGCGATTGCCGACAATCAGGCTGAAGGCCGACACGGGCAGCGGCTTAGCTGGAGCACCGACCAATGTAAGGTTGCCGTTCATGGCCAGAAGGTTCAGATAGGCGTTGATGTCGTGGTCGGCTGAGACTGCGTCGAGAATGAAATCGAAGCTCCCCGCGTGCTTCTTCATCTCATCAGCATTGCGCGAGACGACTACTTCGTCAGCACCAAGGCGAAGGGCGTCTTCCTTCTTATTAGATGATGTAGTGAACCCGACGACGTGGGTTCCCAGCGCATGTGCAATCTTGACGCCCATGTGACCGAGTCCGCCGAGACCGACTACGCCAACCTTCTTGCCCTTGGTGACACCCCAGCGGCGCATCGGTGAGTAGGTGGTGATCCCAGCGCAGAGGAGCGGTGCGGCCCCGGCGAGATCGAGGTTGGACGGGACGTGCAGAACGAAACGCTCATCGACGACAATGCTGTCGGAGTAGCCTCCATAGGTCACGCCTCCTAAAAACTGGTCCGGGGAGTTGAAGGTCAGCTTCTGGTTCGGGCAGAAGTTTTCAAGTCCTGCTTCGCATTTGGGACAAGTGCGGTCGGAATCGACCAGGCAGCCGACTGCGGCGAGATCGCCCGACTTGTACTTGGTAACTGCTGAGCCCACCTTCGTGACACGCCCGACGATTTCATGGCCCGGAACAATCGGGTAAACAGTCGGATTGAATTCGCTCCACTCATTCCGGACCGAATGGAAGTCAGAGTGGCAGATGCCGCAAAAAAGGATTTCAATCTGCACATCGTGCTGGGTTGGATCGCGCCGAGAAATTGTCGTGCCGGCAAGCGGCGATGTTGCGCTGGCAGCGGAGTAAGCTTTGGTTTTATACATGGGTAGATCCTCCTTGGTATTGCTTGTCGTCGACTTGTTCCATCCAATCAGCCGACTTGCCGTCGAGCTGCTCTACTATGGCGATATGAGTCATGGCAGTGGTTGGCATAGCGCCATGCCAGTGCTTCTCACCTGGAGAGAACCAAATCACATCACCCGGCCGGATTTCCTCGACCGGTTCACCCCAACGCTGTGCCCAGCCGCAACCGGCTGTCACCACGAGGGTCTGTCCCAGCGGATGGGTGTGCCAAGCTGTACGCGCGCCGGGCTCAAAGGTGACGCTCGCCCCCAAGACACGCGCCGGAGAGGGCGCGTTGAAGAGCGGGTCAACGCGCACCGCACCGGTAAAATACTCTGCCGGTCCCTTGCCGGAAGGCTGCGAACCGCTTCGTTTGATTTCCATTTGGCGTCTCCGTGTTTATCCCTGGGTTTGAAAGATCATCGACCGGGCAGGTTCTGACGGCGCTGCTAATCATCGTCCATTACCCCGGGGCCACTTCATTCAGGCATTTCAAGGCGTTCAGTGTTCGCGGATAGCCGATGAACGGGAGCAACTGCGTCAAGACATCGATCAGCCGCGCGCGGTCATTTCCGACGTGGAGGTTCACCGTGACATGACCCCTCACCTGCGGTTCGCATCCACCGAGCGCGACAAGCATGCTGAAGGTGAGCAGCTCGCGTGTGGGCACGTCGATGCCCGTGCGAGTGTAATGATCACCGAAACAGTTGGCAGAGAGATAGCGCTGGATGTGCTGCTCATCGGCGGGAACTGAGGCGTAAAGTTTTTCCACGGCATCGCTACCGATAATCTGCTTCTGGACGGCAAGGCCCTTCTCCGCGCGGTTCTCCGGCGTCGTCATGGACTGGCGTGGTAAGGGTAGTTTGATGCCTCGCTCGGTGAGAACTTCATTGGTGGCGGGAATGAAATCGAAAACCTTGGCGATCCCTAAGTACGGCACTGCCTGGTACACGATCTCCTTGACCTGGACCGGAGTGACCCCGACGTTGAGCGCTGCGCCGAGCATGGCCCGATACTCGCGCACTGACTGGGAGGCAATGATCGACGCGAGCTGAACCATCAGCCGGGTTCGAATGTCCAGTGTGCCGTGACGGAGCACCTCGTCGAAGGCAAAGTTGTCGAAGATTTCGATCAACTCTGGGTCGGTCACCGCCAGCGTTGATACGTGGCCCGGAAAAAGTTCATCGTGGTTCTTTTGCGCTGTTTGATTGGGAGCCATGTCGCCTCTCTTATGTCGCCACGAATCCGCCATCGACAGCCAGAGCATGTCCGGTCACGAACGATGCACCTTCTGAACAGAGCCAGAGAACGACAGAAGCCACTTCTTCTGGGTTACCGATCCTTGCCATCGGCTGGGACGCAGCTATTTGTCCCTGTTGTTCAGGAGTGAGCACGTGTTGCACGAGCGGAGTGTTGATCAACCCGGGACAAACAGCATTGATACGGATGTTTGATTGAGCGTAGTCAAGGGCCGCTGCCTTTGTCAGGCCCACGACCCCATGTTTGCTGGCCGTGTAAGCAGCCGCGGCCTTCAAGCCCACGAGTCCCGCGATTGAAGACATGTTCACAATCGCACCGGATCCAGACTTAAGCATGAGTGGAATCTCGTATTTCAGGCACACAAAAACACCGCGAAGGTTTGTATTGATGATCCGGTCCCAATCCTCGATCCTGCAATCTGCCGTAACTCCTTCCTTCATCTCGATTCCGGCATTGTTAAAGGCGACGTCCAGCCGCCCGAACGTAGCGAACGTTTTGTCCAGGGCGCTCTTCACATGCTCCGCTCTCGTGATATCGCAATTCACTGCGAGTGCACGTGCGCCGAGGTCTTCGATCATACGGGCCGTTTCCTGGATGCCCTGTTCTGAGATGTCGGCGACCACCACGATGGCTCGCTCACGCGCAAATGCCAGAGCGGCGGCCCTCCCGATGCCAGCAGCCGCTCCTGTGACGAACGAGACTTTTCCTGCGAACCGTGCATTAGTGTTGTCCATTAAGCTCGAACCCTTCCGTTAGCTGGTGTGCGGAGTACTCGGTGTTCGAAAGCGATTATCGGAGTGGCCGCCCAAGTCAACGATTGACTCTCTGCTGCAGATGCGCCGGGTATCGATCTCCTTGCACTGCGATCTTCGAGACAGCTGCGGTGATATCGCGGAGGTCCTTCTCGGACAGTTCGATGTTCGCTGCGCCCAGATTCTCCTCAAGCCGATGCAACTTCGTTGTTCCGGGAATCGGAACAATCCACGGTTTCTGAGCAAGCAACCAGGCAATCGCGATCTGCGCCGATGTAGCCTTCTTTTGCCCCGCAATGTCGCCAAGCACGTCCACAAGGGTCTGGTTCGCCTTCCGGTTCTCCTCGTTGAAACGGGGAACGATGTTGCGAAAATCGGTGCTATCGAACTTCGTGTTCTCGTTGATTGCGCCTGTGAGGAAGCCCTTCCCCAACGGGCTGAATGGCACAAAGCCAGTGCCGAGTTCATCAAGCGTCGGCAGAATCTCGCGCTCCGGATCTCGCCACCAGAGCGAATATTCGCTCTGCACGGCGGCGACCGGTTGAACTGCGTGCGCACGACGGATCGCCTGAACCCCGGCCTCGGAAAGACCGAAGTGCTTTACTTTGCCCTGCTGGATCAGATCTTTTACGGTACCGGCGACGTCTTCGATTGGCACCTTTGGATCGACGCGGTGCTGGTAAAAAAGATCGATGACATCAGTCCTGAGCCGTTTCAGGGATGCGTCGGCAACTTCCCTGATGCGCTCCGGACGGCTGTCCAAGCCCTTGTGCGAATCTCCATCCTGGAAGCCGAACTTGGTCGCGATTACAACCTGCTTACGAAACGGCTCAACGGCCTCGCCCACCAATTCCTCATTCGCAAATGGGCCGTATGCCTCAGCCGTATCAAAAAATGTCACGCCTAGCTCGAATGCCCTCCGAATGAGCGTGATTGCCTGTTGCCTCTCCGTTGCGGGCCCGTAACCGAAGCTCAGCCCCATGCAGCCGAGGCCGATTGCAGACACCTCCAGATTGCTTTTTCCCAGTTTGCGTTTTTGCATTTCCATCTCCTTACTCCAATTAGTGTTCGTGCCGGCACAGAGACTGTCAGACTATGCTGCACGATCTATTAGTTTCATATGCTCTTCCGGAAGCCGTGCGCCTTGCACCTTGATTTTTGAATACGCGGCGTCGATCTCGCGTAGGTCGTCCGGCGTAAGTTCGATGTTCACGGCACCGAGGTTCTCTTCGAGACGCTCAAGCTTCCGCGTCCCCGGAATTGGAACGATCCACGGCTTCTGGGCCAGCAGCCACGCAAGCGCGATCTGAGCCGGTGTCGCATTCTTGCGTCTTGCGATGTTGCCCAGCAAATCGACCACTGCCTGATTGGCTTTTAGGGCTTCGGGCTTGAAGCGCGGGAAAGAGGCGCGGAGGTCGGACGCGCCGTCGAAGGTCCTCGCAGGATCGACTTTCCCCGTGAGGAAGCCTTGACCCAGAGGACTCCAGGGAACGAAACCGATTCCCAACTCCTCGCACGTCGGCAGCACTTCCGCTTCAGGATCTTTCGTCCACAACGAGTATTCACTCTGGACGGCCGTAACGGACTGGACGGCGTGTGCGCGACGGATCGTCCCCGCTCTTGCTTCAGAGAGGCCGAAATGCTTCACCTTGCCTTCCCGAATCAGGTCCTTCACCGCTCCCGCCACGTCCTCGATGGGCACATTCGGGTCAACGCGGTGCTGGTAGAACAGGTCGATTACATCGGTTTTGAGGCGCTTGAGCGACGCCTGGGCGACTTCCTTGATGTGCTCAGGCCTGCTGTTGAGGCCCGGAAATGAAGCGAGGTTAAATCCGAACTTGGTAGCGATCACCACTTGCTTGCGGAACGGAGCAAGGGCTTCGCCCACTAGTTCTTCATTGAAGAGTGGGCCGTAAACTTCGGCACTGTCGAAGAATGTGACGCCACGCTCGACAGCCGCGCGAATCAGCGAGATTCCTTCTTTCTTATCTACAGCCGGGCCGTAGCCAAAGCTCAGTCCCATGCAACCGAACCCCAGAGCCGTAACTTCGAGGCCGCTTTTTCCAAGTTTGCGCTTTTGCATTGTTTGCTCCATTTGAATCGTTTCTCTCACAGGCAGATTAGGATCAAACGCCATAAAGGCGGTAGCCTGATCCTTCCTACTAATTGCCTATTCCTGTCGTTATGCGAATATTTATTGCGGCATGCGGAGTCGAACGGCTATCTTAAAGCAAGGGACAAAGGAAGCCTTAGAGTGAAAAACGCGAGCAAAACCGCCTCTCCACTACCAAGCCGAGCCAGCGAGCTGCGCTCCGAATTGGCCCGCAAACTTACCATCTTCATGGGCTCTGAAGAGAATCGGGCAACGGGCATTCCAGGTCTGACGCTCCACCGGCGGATCGCTCCGACCGCTCCTTGCTCGATGACCTACGAGCCGGGCGTTACTGTGATCGCCCAAGGCCGAAAGCGTGTAGACCTCGGAGGAACCACGTTCATGTATGGTGAGGGGCAATACCTGCTGACATCGGTCGATTTACCAATCGTCAGCCAGATCGTCGAGGGCAGTGCAGAAACCCCCTGCCTCGCGATGTCTCTGAAGCTCGAAATGCCCGTGATTCGTGAACTTCTCAGCCGGGAAGAGATGCATGTGTCTGAGTCGCCCTCCGACAGTCCCGCTATGGCGACCGGCGAAGCCACGGTAGAATTCCTCGACGCGTGCTCTCGGCTCATCGACCTGTTGGATAACTCGCAGGACATTCCCATTCTGAGTGGACTAATTCAACGCGAAATCATTTACCGAATCCTGCGCGGCCCGGAGGGCACACGACTTCGAGCGATTGCGACGCTGGGAGATCAGAGCCACAGGACGGCAAAGGCAATTGCGTGGATCAAGTCAAACTACGCGAAGCCGCTGCGTGTGGAGGAGCTAGCACAACTGGCGGGGATGGGCCTGTCCACGCTTCACCATCATTTCCGGGCGCTGACCGCCATGAGTCCTCTTCAGTATCAGAAGCAGCTTCGGTTGCAGGCAGCGCGGGGACGCATGCTTGTCGATGGTCTGGACGCCGCCAGTGCGGCCTTCGAGGTCGGATACGAAAGCGCCACCCAATTCAATCGCGAGTATAGCCGTCTCTTCGGCCAGCCACCCATGCGGGATATTCGGACCCTCCGCTCGCCAGGCGCTCTGCGCTTAGAGTCGGACAGTAATCGGCAAAGCGCCATCTAAACGCGTAACTATCAAACGAATTGAAGTTGAACTGCAAGAATTGTTTAAAAATGTGGGCAAGTCAGGCTTCGGGAGTGTTACCACATCAACTCTCAAAATAGAGGTTCACTCCAGGGCGCGCCTGCGCTGTGCTGATGCTCACGAGGCAGACGTGTCCCTTGCCTTGGTTTAACAACGACCTTGAATTTAATTGCTGATCACACGGGATTCTCTACGTAACTGCCAAATCGACTCTGATTGAGATTTAACGCCACACCGCTACTTTATTAAGGTATCGATCAGGGCTTCTACCTCTCACACTGACTAACTCATTCGATGTGTCCACGATGCCTCTTCGTGGACACAAACAAAAGTGCCCACAAAGGCCATCTTCCTCGACTACCCACACTGCGCACAGACGGTTAGAATCTGGAGAATCGGACGCTTACCTTCTACCACCGCTAGGAGTCTCAGAAACACGCGGAAGCCAAATCCTCCAACTGCAATTTCCACCCGGCTTTGGCTTCACGCACGGATATATTTAATTGTAGTAATCATCAAAAAAGTAGTAGCAAGGCGCAAATGGCCGCACATTTACCGATGATTTTAGCTGTGGCGGAGAGGGGGGGATTGAAACCTCCGTAGGTGAGAGGGAGGTGAATGGTTGGTGAGCGTTGGTATGTCTCTTGTTTTCAACGCGGGTTTTTATTTGTCTCCAAGCGCCAGATTCTATGGAGGATGGAACCCCCTCAAATCAGTCAAAAGTAGTAGCAAGTAGAGTCACGAATAGTCGGCTTCTTGATTCCCAATCTCGGTTCCAACGCGCTTTCCGTCGATAGCATTAAAGCCGATTACTCTTACCGGATTCTAGTCTTCCGTGACGAGCCAATGCGTGTTGTGAACGGCGACGAGAAACTAAGTAATCGTGCCGTAGGCGGCAAAACAGGGCACCTAGCCTATACTCCCTTCGAAAGCGTCAGGGTGCCGTATTCAAGAGGGAAGACTCAAAGAGCTCTAGGATCAACCATCGAAGCCATGCTCTTCAACTCGACGCCCGAGAGCGTCTTCCTCAGGAATTGCTCTCTTTCACTTCGTGGTATACAGCGTAGCGTTCGTGGACGATGGTGGACAAAGGAACAAATGTGGTGGATGGCGATTGTCCAACCGTGCGAAACGCAAGCCTGCTGCCAGACGGCTCAAGCCAGCTTGACGGCTCGTGAGGTTTTCCCTTCAACTGCAAGTTAGGTGCAGCTTCCTGTTTTTCGTCTGATGCGAAATGCCGATACCACTTCTGGGGAGCCTCCTCGTCGGAGCGTGCGCACAACACCAGAGGCCCGTACATCGCGGCCTGAAGGCTCTCTTTGTCGGGCATGGGCGCCGAGTGCAGGTGCATGGGTAGGCTCAGCTCAATGCGGTCGCCGTTTTTCCATGGGCCTCGAATGGCAAGGTAGCCGCCCGGATCAGCGAAGGCAGGCACTGTCTGGTCATTGATCTTCACACTGCCAGTCTTCGCCCAGTACGGAATGCGCAGTTTCAGCTCGATGTCGACCGGTTTCGCCGCCGATATCGTCAGCGTGGTTCCTTGTTCTTCCGGAAAGGACGTCTGTTGCGTAAGCCGGATCCCTTTTTCCGGCCAATCCACCTCTGAGGCAACGTACAAATTGACGAAGATCGCATTTTCTTCGCGGAAGTAAATCGTGTTCGTCAGTTTCGCAAACTCCTCCGCGGCGGTTCCGTTGCAACACCAGAAAGAATCAAACGGCTTCGCATAAATCTTGGAATAACCGCTCCCTAGCGGGAGGTAGTAGGCGGTAGTTCCTGTTTCCGGATCGATGGTGCCCATACGATGATTGAACAGGGCTCGCTCGTAGTAATCCATGTACCGGGCTTGCGGCGACCAGCCGAACAAATGGCGGGTCAGTTTCATCATGTTGTACGCGCAACAATCTTCGGTGGTGTGTGGACTCAGTTGCGTCGAGAGGATACCCGGATCCGTTCTCCACGTTTCGAAATTGCTGGTCCCCCCGGTGCAATACGACCGCTCGGAGGTGACTTCATCCCAGAAGTAGTCAGCGATGTTCCAGTAGTATTTGTCCCCGGTAAGCTCGTACAGCCGAGCGGCTGCGATCACTTGCGGAATATGCGTGTTGACGTGCAGTCCTTTCAATTCATCCCGGTGACCGGCCAACGGATCAAAGAACCACTTCTTATTGAAACGCATTGCCAGGTTGAGATATTCGGGGTTTCCGGTGACACCGTATAAATTGCCGAGTACCTCGCCCATACCGCCGTATTCGACAAGGAGCACGCGTTGCATTTGTTGCTCGCTGAGCGGGTCGCTCCAGCTTCGCACCCACTTGGCCATTTTCTCCGTAGTCTCGAGTGCCTGCTGGTTACCAGCAAGACTGTACATATCGAGATGCCCCGCCATGATCTTGTGAATCGTGTAGAAGGGGGCCCAAACATTGACTCCGTCACGCAACCGGTCAAAATATTCCTGTGGAAACGCACTGAGATAGCCAGTTTTGAGTTGCGTCTGACATTTCGCCAACTCAGCAACCATCAGATCGCCGTTGTGCTTCAGTTGTTCGTCGCCGGAACTGGCAAACGACAGCGCGCAAGCGGATAAATAATGTCCCCCGACAAAATGGCCGCGAAGTTCGCAATCCGGTTTCTCCCAGTCACCCAGGGGCTCCGCGGAAGAGGGCAGTCCGGCAGTCAGACGGAAGGTGTGGAGCAGCCGGTCAGTCGAGAGAGTCTTCAGATATCGGCGATTTGCCTCAGCCGCCGCACTGAACGGGCCGGGCCCCAGCCGGACGTTTTTCATCGGAAACGGAACAGCCGCCAGCCGCACAATCTCGCGATTGGCCGGATTTGAGGGTGTGGCACTTTGATCGAACCTCCCGCGAGGCAATTCGAACGCGTTCCGGGGGGCGAAGACAGCGGCGCCAACGGCAGCGCTGGTTGCCACAAACTCGCGACGGTTGATCTTTTTCAAAGGAACCTCCTTAACGGCCATCAGGTGCAGCGCCGTACTTACTTGCAGTCATTCTGAAAGCAAAGATTCTTGCTGAAAAAAGGAACGACATGATTCTGGAACCGGTCAGCAACCTTACTTGTGTGCGTTCCTTCGTACACCTCAAAGCTGTTCGTAATTCCATACTTGTCCAGAACGTCGTGTAGCTTGCCGGAATCCACTCGCAGACTGTCTTGATCACCCACATCCATTGAAATCGCGCGATACTGCCGCAAACTTCCGATGTACTGATCCACAAACGCGAGGGGCGCATTCGCGGTCCATTTTGCGAGGATGTCTGGCTGGACCACGCCGTCTTTCATCGGAAGGTGGAAGAACAGCGGCGGGTTCTTGGGATCAGGTGACCAGGCCGCAGCCGTCGCAAGCTGCGCGCGCTGAAAGAATCCGAGCTTTGCCGAATCCTCAACCGTCTTCACTTCTTCGATTGCCTTTTCATCTTCGGGTTTCAGCGAGCCGGCCGGGCGCGGGGACAAACAACACGGACTCATGATGTACAAGCTTCCGAACACATCGGCATGTTTCATCCCGATGCGTGTCGCGCCGTAACCGCCCATGGAGTGGCCCACCAGTCCGCGACTTAGCCGGTTCGGAATCGTCCGGTAATGCGCATCAATATAAGAGACCAGATCGTGCGCGATAAAATTCTCAAAATCTCCCGTCGTTACCGAACTCGAATACATGGAACCGTTGTGGACGGTCTTCGAATCGGGTAAGACCACGATCATTTCCTTGGCGCCCTGGGCAAAAGCCCCTTCGATCGTCTGTGGCACTTGAATTTCGTGGCTCCATTGCTCTGCGCCGATGGAATAACCATGCAGCGCGTACACAACCGGGTATCGGCGCGATTTCTCTTTGCTATAGCTGGGAGGTAAAAACACCAGGACGTCGCGATCCACCGCGTCACCTTCCAGATTGCCTTCCAGCGCCGCTCCGTGAACCTTGATATGCTCCACCGCCACTGGCTTCGCGCCGGCTACCACGGCGGGCACATCCGTTTGCACTTGTGCTGCAGCCCGAGGGGCCATGACAATCGTTAATCCCAGCGTCATCAAACAAAGCACTTTCGTTTCAGTCATCGATTTTGTTTCCACAAATTTCTCAGAAAAGTTTGTCGCACCGACGTTTTCGTTTGCCGCGCCGGAACATCGCTGGGACATCGCGCCAAGTTGCTGCGCCACATTATTGTAGCGGGAACGAGTAAATATTCACGCTAAAGGGCGGGACAACCACCGATTCTGGCACAGACGTCAGCTCATCCTCCTGCACATCAACGCCTGGCTTTTGCCCAACGGTTATTGTTGCATCCACGCTCGCCGGAGCCATTCGCCACAGGCGACCATGGGTCGAAAGCTTCGCTCCAGTGATTGAGAGTTTTAACTTTTGTTCCGAATCCGATGGGTTCAGCACAGCGAACGTAAGAGTTTTTCGATCTTCTGTTAGCGCCGCACTCACATCCAGTGGATAGGTCTCGCTACCCGGATTCACTTTGGGTTGATCGCCGCCGGCGGGGTAGATCGGCTTGGGCTGCGGCGAATCCCCGGAAACCTCCACTGGGACCGAGCCGAAATGCTCGCGATACATCTTGAACATGAGACCTGTTGGGCTCAAAACCGCTTCGGTGCGGTCCTCGCTAATCATCGCGGTCGCAAACGTGAACCCACCGAGTTGATAGAGATCGGAATGGCGAAACATTTCGTGGAACGCCCACGCGTAGGCCGGAACCACTTTGTACGAATTTGGCGGTGTGCCGGTATATGCCCATTCGTCGAGGCTGATGGGTACAGGTTTTTCTTTGAGTCCAGGGATACGGTTCAGATATTCCTGATAATGCTCGTACTTCGCCCGGACCTGAGTCGCTGGCTGCCTTTCCCATTCCAGCAGAGACTGGTTCTCGACCGGGACCTTCTCGCCTTTCTCAATGTCGAACCTCTGTCCACTACTTGAATAGAAGTGCTCGCTCAGCAGGTCGATATTACCGAGGCAATGAGCAAGCAGATTCCCGCTCCAATCTCCTGGTGACAGATAGTCAGGTACGATCTGGCCGTTGAGCCGCTTTGCCTGTTTGGAACCGGTCATGGCGTCCGGCATGGATCCCGGTGCGATCAGCTTGATCGTCGGATCTACCTTTCGCATGGACTTGGCGAACAGATCGTATTTCAGTTCAAACTGTGCAACAGGCATGAAGCCAAGTTGCCACTCGCCCCAGGGTTCGTTGCCAATTCCCCAGAATTTGATCTTGTAAGGCTGCGGATGTCCGTTCGCCGCTCGGACTCGCCCCATCGGGGTGCTGGCCGCGCCGTTCGCATATTCGACGAGTTGGGCGGCGGACCAGGCATCCCCGAAGCCGGCATTCACGGTCACATAAGGCTCGACTTCAAGCAGGCGGCAAAGCGTCATGAATTCGTCCGTCCCCACATCATTGGGCTGCACCGCGTGCCACACCGGATCCATACTCGGCGCGCGCTTGTCAGGATCGCCAATCGCATCGCGCCACTCGTGACCGGAAACGAAGTTGCCTCCGGGCCAGCGGTACACCCCGGAATGCAACTGCTTCAACGCCACGATCACTTCCGCGCGAAAACCTTCCACGTTGTTCGCTGGCATCAACGAAACCGCTCCCACATGGAACTTACCAGAGCCAGTTCCGGTAATTTCAAGCCGTGCGTTCTCGCTGTCTGCTTCTGACTGAAAGTGGAGAGGGAATTTCACATAAGCTGGCCCGAGTTTGCTGATGGTCACGCTTTGGCGATCGCCGGCGCCTTCTCCCCAGATCAGAGTCACCTTTACCGTTGCGCCCGGAGTGCCGGCCAGGACCACCCGGCCCGTGTAGGATTTCCCTTTGCGGACGGCTAACCCGGATTGCTGAAATCCGTGCGCCTCGGCTGTGTTCAGTTTCACCAGTGGAGAGTGCTCGCCGACGTACGGACGTTCGGTATCCATCGTTACGAACTCATCGGCTCCGACGGGCATCCAGTGGCGCAACGCGGTGCGTCTCCAGGACGGTCCCGGGGGCTCCGCGGCAGGATGCGAAGTGATCGGATAATAGAACTTCCGATCGTCCAGCATCTCAGCCCAGATATTGTTATTGACGATTCCACCGATGTGCTCCAGAAATTGTCCGTAAATCAGTTTCGAGATGGGTGGCCCGGTTTTAGACGTGTCGATCGTCGCGGTAACGGATTGATTTTGCGCTGAAGCGGTAATTGAGAAAAACAAAACGAAGAGAAGCAAGACTCCTCTCGTGAGAATTAAATTCTTTGCGCTTGCGTGCATCCTAAGATGGCCTCCTGTTTCGAATCTGGCGTAATGTTCGCGCTTCTGGTGCAAGATTTTATCTACACTCGACGGCCGCAAATTCTCGCTCACTGCTTCACTGGGTTAGTACGGTCGATGTCCTTCTGTCATACCCGGCCAGGAGTCTGTCCGGAAGGGAGCCGCAGGCAATCCCGCGCCGTTGAATAGAGTCGCCGCCGGATTTGATTGCCAGGCGTACCGAACCTCCTTCGGATTCGGCACCGCAGGTGATGAGATAACGACTGTATTGCCCTCGATGTGCGCATCCGCCCAATACCATTTCCTGTCCTCTCCCGCGATTTCGAATTCTTCCAACTTTGCTCCTTTCATCACCAGACCACCGTCTGTGTTGGCGAATTTTAGGCTGATCGCACCCGGCAGTCGCTCGACCGACGCAAGCGTTGGCCCCGAGTAGACGACGTTTTTTCCGTACTGTTTTGCCAAGGCGCAAAGAGCGAGCCGCTCCCCCACTTGGAGTTTGTCCTTAGGATGAATATTGTCGGGATCACCGGTGTCGATTGTGACTGCCAGGCACGAGTTTGGAACGCTCGCGGCTGCAAGCGCCTGCGATTCTCGCGTTTCTGCCCAGGTGTCGTCGCCGGGCGTCTCGCTGCGATGTTTGAATGCCGGCAAGCTGACGATGTAGAACGGGAAATCGCCCTGCCCGAACAGCTTTCGCCAATCCCCAATCATGATAGGAAGCAGCCGGCGGTATTGATATCCGCGATCTGAATTTTGTTCGCCCTGGTACCACAAGGCACCCGTGATGGAGAGCGGGGCAATGGGAGTCAACATCCCTTCGTAAAGAACGGACGGTATCACCGGCCAGTTTTCGAAACCAATGGGCATGGGGTGCGGGGGACGCGCATCAACGCTCAGCCGTGCCTTCGACTTGCCCGCAAGCGGAATGGTGGTCTTGTCGCCCAGAGTCAAGTGCAATTCGTCGGGCTTGCCGAGAAACCCGCCTTGCGGTTTGGTCTTGAAGACCCGAATCGCCAGAACATTTTTTCCAGGCTTCAGAACGCCATCACGGATGAGATAGACACGCGGGTTCTCGACCCATGCGCTGGCACCCACCTCGGTACCGTTGATGTAGGTGGTATCCATGCGCTCAACCGATCCCAGATACAAGATAGACTGCCCAGCCGGAAGCGGATCCGGCAACAAAATCTCCTTGCGAAACCAGACGACTGCGGGCATCTCCGGCACGCCCAGCTCAGAAAACCCTCCCGGGATCTCGACAGTGCTCCAGGCCGAATCGTCCAGCTCTGCACCAGCCCAATTTCCTTTCAGCCCGATATCATACTGGTCATACCAGTGCATGACGTAGTTTCCATATTCCGGCGCACCCGTCCCAGCCAGTTTTTCCAGTTCCGCAATCGGGACATCGAAGTCTTTAAGCGAGCGCAACGCGGTAACACTCGTCCACGCCTCCGCAGGAGTGCCGCCCAGGGCATCCACTACTAATCCGATCGGAATGTGAATTTCCTCCTGCACCTTGCGCGCAAAATAGTACGCGACAGCCGAGACACGCTCAGCCGTATCTGGGGAGACTGCTTTCCAGCTTCCCTGCGGGACATCCGTGTGGCGGTAAGCAGCGCGAGCTGCAACGTTGAAGAAACGAATTTCCGGGGAGTTGGCGCGCTTGATTTCCTCTTCCCCATTGCGGGCGGCGCGAAGGCTTACCTGCATGTTCGATTGCCCTCCGCACAGCCAGACATCGCCGACCAATATATTCTGAAGTTCAACCGTTTGATGCCCTTTGATTGTCAGGGTGTAGGGGCCGCCTGAAGGCGGCGGTTCAATGATCACCTGCCATCGCCCGTCCGCTGTGGCGACGCCTGATCCGTGTTTGCCGGCGATTTCGATCTGAATCTTGTCTCCGGGTTCGGACCAGCCCCAGATTGTATTTGCCTTTCCACGTTGCAATACCATGTTGTCCCCGAAGATCGGGCTGACGAGCGGAAGAGGTTGTGCCGCCTGTTTAGGCAGGCTCTGGCCGAACGCCCCGCACTGCATCAGGAGTAGAAGTACAGCCGTAGCGACGGTTTTTAGCGTCGATGAGCTAATCATGAGTTCAACAAACCCCGTTTCAGTGAAGCAACCGGTCGCGCGCGAATCAGTTTCTCGCCACCAGATTTGCAATTGCAACTGGTTTCAACTTGTATTTGCGCGCCCAGATTTACCGGGTCGGCGGCATTCCCGGGTTTTCTTATTGTTCCACGGAGATTACGGTCACCGACTTGGGTTCCAGTTTCAATGCCAAATTCCCGCCTTGAGCCTTTACTGAAACAGTCTTCGGCATCACTGTTTTGGGCGCCTCGAAGCTGTTAACGCTGTCCACTTTAGGCGCGGTCAATGTTTCTCCACTCGCTGATCTGACGTTGAGACCAGTAAGGTTCACTTCGATTTCAGCCGGTTGGTTCGGGTCGACATTCGTTAGCGCCAGCCAGAGTTTGCCGGCACTGTCTTTCGCGGCGATGGCATCAAGGCGCGGTAACTTGACGTCACCCTGTGTGTAAGTGCCCGCATCGAAGGCGACCGGTACAAAGCTGGAGTCCTGGAATGGCGCATACATTTTGAAGATGTAGTAGGTGGGCGTGAGCACCATTTTTTCTTTGTCGGTGATGATCATCGACTGCAACACGTTAATCATTTGCGCGATGTTGGCCATGCGCACTCGATCGGCGTGGCGCGCAAAGATATTCAAGTTCAGCGCGGCCAGAATTGCGTCTCGCATGCTGTTCTGCTGCACCAGGAAACCCGGATTGCTCCCTGGTAATGGCGCGTACCACGCACCCCATTCGTCCACCGACAAAGCGATCTTCTTTTGAGGATCGTATTTGTCCATGATGGCCGAATGCTTGGCGATCAGATCATCCATTTCCAGGGTTAGCTTGAGGATTTGAGCGTATTCGGTCTCTCCGAAACCAACAGATGCGTACGACGGCGGCCACTTCCCCACCGTGTATGAGTGCATCGAAAGGCCGTTAATGTCCCAACTCCAGGTGTGAGACTGGTAAGCCTTCATGATGGCTTCCGTCCAGTCCGTCCAGCGAGATTCTCCTCCCCCGGGCCCAACCGCGATTTTCAACATCTGCTGTTTGTCTTGCTGTTCAGGGTTAAAATTTCTGACGAACCGGCTGTAAATTTTAAGCTGGCTCAGGTAATACTCTGGCGTCATGTTTCCGCCGCAGTCCCAGCTTTCATTGCCGATGCCCAGAATACCGATCTGGTAGGGAGATGGATGCCCGTTGGCCGCGCGTTCCTTTGCCAGCGTCGTCGGCTGTGCGGTCGTTAAATACTCCAACCACTCGGACGCCTCTCGCGGAGTGCCGGACCCGACGTTGACGGAGATATAGGCCTCCGCTCCAATCTGGTCGAGGAAATCCATAAATTCACTTGTTCCAAATGCATTCGATTCAGTCACGCCACCCCAGTTGGGATTGAGCGTTATCGTTCGCGGATTTCCAATTCCGTTGCGCCAATGGTATTCGTCGGCGAAGCATCCCCCGGGCCAGCGTACGTTTGGAACCCGGATGGCCTTGAGCGCGCCCACAACGTCGTTGCGAATGCCCCGGGTATTGGGAATCGTCGAGTCCGGGCCCACCCAGATGCCGTCATATATACCGTGCCCAAGATGCTCCGCGAACTGGCCGAAAATGTTGCGATCGATTTTCACGCCGGTCTTGGAAACATCAACGGATATTTCCACTTTTTGCGCGCTGGCAAAATGCGCGTTCGCGCCTATCACCACGAGAATGAGACCGAAAAGAAGGGCTCGGGTGAACAAAGGGCGTTTGCCAGTCAGAACCGCGAAGGGCAAAACAAATGGACGAGCGTGAATTGAGCTTCCCGCGGGCGACAAAAACATTCTTTGATCTCCACGACGGACCAATTCCTGAGCGAGGCATTAGCGCGCGCTGGCCTCGTGGTCGCCACTACTCTAAAGCAATATTCGATTTATTGGTGCCACAATTGTCGCGGCTCGAGAGTTGGCACAAGCCTGGCCGAGCGGAATGCCTCACAATATCGTGGGTATTCGATGACCCTGAATGAAGACGTGATGGCGGAATTGGCGGATGGCACTGGAGGCACGTTTTTTCATAACAGCAATGACTTAGAAGGAGGGCTTCAGCGACTCACAGTCGTTCCTGAATGGGTGTACCGGTTGGAGCTTTCACAGAGGGGGATCAAGCAGGATGGTTCGTATCATCCGCTGAAAGTGAAAGCGAAAGGAGAGGGTCTGAAAATTGAGGCCCGCCGTGGTTATTTTGCGTCAAGACGGCAGAAGGACAAGGCCTCAAAGTGACCTGAGCGGAGGTTCTTGCCAGCATTTACATGCGGGAAGACACAACCTCGGTTGCAGTAATGGTTAGCGATTTGAGAAATCGAATTCTTCCCTCGTTACTCGGCGAACGTCGTTTGACTTATTGAACGAGGTCTTCATACGATGTCCGTACTGACTCAGCGTAATAGTCCGCCACTTCCACGTGACGGATGGGGAGCATCGCAGATGCAGCTGTTGCTTGGACTTAACTTAGTGCCACGATTCTCGAGAAAAATAAATGTGGCTGTTCCCGCCCTAGCAGCAATGTTCTTGATGGTCGGCTTGGCGCGACTCGCGTGTGCCGGCACCCCGGATCAAGCGAACCGATTCGTACTCGAGCGGGAAAATCGGTCTATTGTTATCGAGCCATTCGGCGCCAATATTGTTCGAGTGACTCTGAGCTCGGAAAGAGCTGCGGCGCTGACGACGCCTGGTTATGGAATCGTGGGCAGGCCTTCGATGGCAGGCTGGACTCAAGAGCAGGACTCCGAGGGGTACGACGTCATTCGCTCGACACGGTTGGAGATCCGAATCGCACCAACGAGTCTGCCACCACCGAAACCAATGCCGCTCGACGAGTTGAATCAGTCCCTCAGGAACCGCTACTTCTATGGGGACTGGAGCAGTGGAAGGTACAACGACTCGATCTCCATATCAAAGACTGCGGGCGAGCCGCTTTTGACGATGTGGCGATGGTCTATGCTTCCGAATAAATCGGAGGCAGCGGCGGGGGGGGTGGCGAAGCAAGAAAAGCCGGACGCTGGGTCCCACGTTTCCGCCACCTTCGATTCGCCCACAGGGGAGCATTATTATGGGCTTGGTCAACAGCAGCAAGGTGCCCTCGACCTCCGCGACCACCAAATCAAATGTTGGCATGATTACGCGGCTATCGGCGGAGAGAACGTTTGCGTTCCGTTTCTTGTCTCGAGCCGCGGCTACGGTCTCATCTGGGATAACCCGTCGAAGACTACGATCGATCTCGGCTTTAACCAGCAAAACGTATGGTCGTCCGAAATCGCCGACCGCGTCTCTTTCTTTGTGATCGCAGGCGATAAAACGGACGAGATCTACCAGGGCTACCGCCAGCTGACTGGCGTCACGCATCTATTGCCGAAGGCTACCTATGGCTACATCCAAAGCAAGGCAATCTATCCCACACAGGAACAATTGCTGCAGGTTGCGAAAGAGTATCGTAACCGCCGTCTGCCATTAGACGTGCTGGTAGTGGACTTTTTGAACATGACCAAGCAGGGCGAGCTGGATCTTGACACCGCACGGTGGCCTGATGCCGCCGCAATGAACCGGCAACTCCATTCCATGGGCATCACCACGCTGTTGAGCGTATGGCCGCACTTTTCCGCAGGGACGCAGTTTTACGACATGCTGCTCAAGAAGGACTGGCTCATTCACACCGCCGACGGTACTCCCGACGTAGGTTGGGCTTCCAAGGAGATCGGACCGAACCTTGATACCACCAACCCGGATGCAGCCAAGTGGTGGTGGGAATCCATCCGAGATCGCTACGTGAAGCCTTACGGATTCGATTACATCTGGCTCGACGAGACCGAACCCGATGTGGATCCAGCGAAGGACTTTTTCTTCATCGGCTCGGGTTCTCGCTATTACAATGTCTACCCGCTGTTCCACACTGCGTCGGTTTACGAGGGTTTCCGGCGCGACTTCGGCGACAGCCGCCGCGTCATGATCCTGGCGCGCGCTGCCTATCTGGGAGCGCAACGCAATGGCACGGTGTTCTGGTCGAGTGACATCGTCTCGACCTGGGACATGCTGAAGCGTTCAATTCCCGCTGGCCTGAACTTTACCGCCAGCGGCATGCCTTACTGGGACACGGATATTGCCGGATTTTTCTCGCCAACCCTATCGCCCGGCTATCAACCTGCGCACAAACCGCTCGTCGACCCTACCGAGGCGCGCTCCACAGTGGACAGATATGAAGATTATCCTGAGCTCTTCGTCCGCTGGTTCGAGTGGGGTGCCTTCCAGCCGGTGATGCGGGCGCACGGAGAGAGAAATCACAACGAGGTTTGGTCCTACGGCCGCCAGGCTGAGCCCATTCTCGAGAAGTATTTGCGCCTGCGTTACCAACTACTTCCCTACACGTACTCACTGGCCTATGGTAGTTACCAGACGGGTGCTCCCTTCATGCGCGCTCTCTTCATGGATTTTCCGCATGACCCGAACGTCACGGATATCCCGGACGAATACATGTTCGGACCGGCCTTTCTCGTAGCCCCCGTCACGGAGCAAGGAGCAACCAGCCGCAAGGTCTATTTACCTGCCGGTTCGGATTGGTATAACTACTGGACCAACGAACGAATCCAGGGCGGCCAGACCATCACGACCACCGCACCCATCGACACCATTCCGCTTTTTGTTCGGGCTGGTTCCATTCTACCGCTCGGCACCGAGGTGCTCAGCGCGCAACAACCGCAGGCGATTGCTTCGCTGCGCGTCTATCCTGGGGCGGATGCGGATTTCACGCTCTTTTCAGATGACGGAACTACCTATTCGTATGAGCACAACGGCGGTTCCATCACGCGGCTTCATTGGGACGAGGCGACTCAGCGCCTGACGCACGAAGGCAAGTCCTGGAGAGGATCGAATGTAATCGTCGTAGAAACCGTTCATCCGTGAGACGAGAAAATCCGAGTTCGTGTGCAACAAGCGAAACAAGTCACTTTTATATAACTTTTGGTCGAGCGAATTGAGGCACTCCGAATCAATTGCCTAGAATTTGAGAAGAACTGGTCGGATCCACCTTTGCACACTTCTGATTGAGAGAAATGTACCGCGTCTAACAATCCAGCCGGTCCGGGAACTCTGGCAAATGTACGCGCAAATTCTCCTGGGTTTTGGTAAATTTCTATTCCATCGCAGACCGGTTCAACAGCGCTCCAATATAGCTCACCGGGATTAAATTTCCGTTATTCTGAACTCATCGTCGTCCCAAATCAATCGCTCCCCAAATCATTCATTACGACGAAAGTGCCTAGATGTAATTTGTAGTTTGTGCTAAATGTTTGAAACAATTGGCAGACCCGAGTGGACTCGAATCCAGAAAGTCTACCTTATTTGAGGTAGCGGTCAGGGCTCTTATAATAGCGGGGACTGTCGAAAACAAACGGAAAGCAGATCTTCCGCATTTTTCAACCGATTGTTATTTTAAAGAGGTAAATTTAATTGTAGTAATCATCTAAAAAGTAGTAGCAAGACGCAAATAGCCGCATGTTTACTGATGATTTGTGCTGTGGCGGAGAGGGGGGGATTCGAACCCCCGTTAGGGTGTTTATTCCCTAAAACGGTTTAGCAAACCGCCGCATTCAGCCGCTCTGCCACCTCTCCGCGGCGTGCTTTTAACAGCTTACCACACTACCCTAGTTTATTTGGTGCTGTGCCTCGCCAGAATTAAGAGCGCGTTTGAAATGAATAACATACAGAGAGGTCCTGTAACATGCTACAAGGAGAACATTCAGGCCGTTGCGGAGTTTTGGCGAAGGATAGCCGGATGCTTGGTGCGAGGAAGTTAATGCGAATCGGGCAGATGTCCAAACAGACGGGCGTAAGCATAGATGCCATTCGCTTTTATGAGCGCAGCAGACTGCTTGGTGCGCCCACGCGCAGCGAAGGTGGGTTTCGTCTGTACTCTTCTGATGACCGCCGCGTTGCAATTCATTCGTAGCTTACAGACACTGGGCTTCTCTCTGAATGAGATTCGTGAATTTGTGTCCCTGAGAACCAATGATCTGCGTGCGTGCTCCGCTGTGCGGAAGATACTTGACCACAAGCTGAATGACATTCACGCAAAGAGAATCGCCTTGGCGGAGTTGGAGGATAAACTGAAGGCCGCGCTGACAAAATGCAACTCTCAACTCAAGCGTCCAAAGGGCAAGTAGAATGGTCGCTGTCCGGTCCTAACAGTCTTTGGAAAATCCAAGGGCAACGGTGCCAAATGAACATTGAATTGTTGAACGTGGAGAACTGTCCTAATCGCGCCGTTGCACTTGAACGACTACGTGCGATTCTGTCTGCGGCGAGCTTTCACACGCACGTCAACGAAGTGCTCGTGAGAGATCCAGAGATGGCGCAGTCACTGAAGTTTCCGGGTTCACCAACAATCCGCGTGAACGGACAGGACGTTGAACCGCAGATCGAACGCCCTACTTCTTTTGGACTCATGTGCCGCCTGTATTCAGATGGCAGCGGTGCTCCGTCTCAAGGCAGCTTACGGGCTGCAATCGAAAAAGCGCGTGGTTCGGGGGTCTGATGGGTAGTTGGAAGACAACTGGCGCTTCAGTGGGTGCGATGCTTACTTCACTGCTGACGTTGAGTTGTTGTTTGCCTCTACCGTTCTTGGGTGCGGCAGGCATTGCCGGAGTTTCCGTCTTCTTGGCTGGCGCAAGACCTTGGCTCTTGGGAGTATCCGTCATCCTTCTCGGGACAGGCTTCTTTCAAGTCTATCGTGGAGTGCGTTGCCGGGCGCGGCAGAGCAAAACTGCAATCGTCTTGCTCGGTCTGGCGACTATCGTTGTGGTTCTTCTTCTTCTCTTTCCTCAGGCAATCGCCAGCGTCCTTGCAGATATTTCTGGTGGCGGTCGCAGATGAAGAAGCGCCTGAGTATTCTTGCGGCGTTTGTGATCGTCGCGCTGCTGGCTCTGGGTTGGCACTTCTACGGCGGACAAACAGTCCCGTCGGGACAACCGCCGCTTGTATCTCTCACGCCCAATAAGATTGACCAACTGCGTGCGGCGTTCAACAAGGCGTCTGGAGATGTTCGCATCTTCCTGCTGCTCTCACCAACATGACCAACATGTCTGCGGGGGTCTTCCGCAGTTGAAGACGTTCTAGAGCAAAATACAAATCCGCACATTCGTGTCTTTGCCGTGTGGGAACCAATTCTGCCAACCGACTATTCCAGTCCGGGCACGGCTGTTTTGGCACGGCTGACGGACCCAAGAGTTGAGCAGTACTGGGATAAGAATCACCTCTTCGCAGAGCAACTGGGGCACAAGATTGAGTCTGACGCAGGTCAACCTCAGCCGAAGTGCTGCACCAGCAAAGGCATTCAGTGGGATGAAATCGCCGTCTACCCTCAAGACGCACAATGGGATGAACAACTTCCGCGTGCCGTCTTCCTAAATGGACCAGTGGTGCGTGCGCTTGATTTCTCGAAAGTAGTCACAGACCTGCTTTCCAAGTGACCCCTTCAAGCAGGTCCTTGGGGGACTTGGCGCGGGCGCCAGGTCCAAGGCTCATTGTTTTGCGGAGTCAGGAAGGAGATTCCAAGCTATGACAAAGCAAGTGGAGGCTTGCTGTAGCTCGCCAGCAGCGATGTGCTACTGGTTCATCGTCTCGCTGATTACGTGGGGAGTGCTGAGCCTCATAGGAATCTATTGGCGTCCTCTCCAAGCGCCGTCAGCGGCTGCTTGCCTTTTCGCCATGGCCATCGGCTGCCTCGCCAATTGGCTCAGAAATCGCTCTTTTCACTGCGCCATAACTGGCCCACTCTTTCTGATCGCTGGCGTCGCTTTCCTGCTCACAGGAGTGGGCGCGATCCACTTCAACACGCTTTTGGTTTGGCGATTCGTTCTCGTCGGAATCGGCATAGCGTTTCTGTTGGAATGGCGGTATGCGAAACGTTCTACGTCTTAGCCTTGAGGATGCGAATTCAAACTTCAGATCGCAGATCTCCCAATAGCGCACAACCCCACGCGTTACTGTCGGTACTTTGGGAAGGCTGAATAATCAGCTTCCCGGTTGTCTTGCGTGGAATCCCTTTTGACTCCCCAGAAGTCCCGCTCGCGGACTTCACTCCCCATCTCGCCAAACGCCGTTTCTGAGTCGCTTTCTTGATTGCTGGGGAAGCCTATTATCAACAACCACTCGCGAACTGCTCTCTCTATGGGCGTACTATGCTGATGACTGCCTGGTTCTTTCACCAATGACCCTCAACAGAAATCTTGAAGCTGCTTGGAAATACCACGACGCTACCAAGCATTCTTATGCGAGCGTTCATAACAATCTGCATTTCTTGGATTGGGCCAATCAACCCTTGCCGTTCAAGGCTTATAGCGCTTTAGAGCCATTGGCATTGCCGCGAGAGGCACGCCAAACCGGCGTGGCTGCCCTTTCCGCGATCGCGGAAAGCATTCACCTGGAGTCAAACGCTGTACCAGACCTCGAGGCACTTGCCCAATTGCTGTATCTGACCGCTGGCATCACTCGGCATCGGAAATATCCTAGCGGTGATATTCATTTTCGCGCCGCAGCCTGCACCGGCGCACTCTACGAAGTCGAGCTCTATGTTGTTTGTGGAAATCTTGTCGATTTGGAAGCAGGCGTGTATCACTTTTCGCCAGTGGAGTTCGCCCTGCACAGACTGCGAGCTGGAGACTATCGCAGTGTTCTAAATGAGGTTACCGGGAGTGAAACGGCAATTATCCGTGCGCCGCTCACCATCATTTGTACCTGCACCTATTGGCGCAATGCGTGGAAATATCAGGCCCGCACCTATCGCCACTTTGGCTGGGATAACGGCACTCTCCTGGCCAATCTGCTGGCCGTCGCCACGGCTCTTGGTATGCCTGCCAAGGCGATCTGCGGATTCGTGGATGAAGATGTGAATCGATTGCTTGCTGTCGATCCCGAACGTGAGGTCGCCTTTTCTCTCGTAGCGCTCGGCCAGGTCGAAGCTTTGGAGCAGCGACTACCTTCTGAGCTCTCTGCTCTCCATTTGGAAACCGTTCCGCTCTCTCGGAACGAGACTGTCTATCCAGCCATGCGCGAAATTCACGCTGCTTCTTCACTCCGATCGGCTGAGGAGGTTGAGACTTGGCGTGGTAAGGCGCCGCTGGCGAAACTGCCGCCGCCAACAGGATTGATTGTTCAACTCCACCCTTATTCCGATGCGGAAATGCCTCGCGATCCGATCGAACAAGTCATCCTGCGACGTGGCTCCGCACGCAAGTTTGCGCAAGTACCTATCGGGCTGCCTCAGCTGTCTACCATGCTGGACCGAGCTTCTCGTGGTATCCCAGCGGACTTCCTGGATCCACAAGGGACTCAGCTGAACGACCTCTATTTAATTGTGAACGCAGTAGAAGGTCTCGAACCCGGAGCTTACGTATACCACCGTGACCGGCATGTGCTCGAACGTCTAAAAACAGGAAACTTCCGCGCTCAGGCCGGTCACTTAGGGCTGGACCAACAGTTGCCCGCCGAAGCCGCCGCGGATATCTTCCTCTTGGCGGACTTACAAATGATATTGGATCGCTTCGGCAATCGCGGATACCGCGCGGTGCAACTCGAGGCTGGCATCCTAAGCGGCAAGCTGTATCTTGGCGCTTACGCGCAACACGTGAGCGCCACGGGTTTGACGTTTTATGATGATGAGGTGATCCAGTTTTTTTCCCCTCACGCTCACGGCAAGAGCGTGACAATGTTGGTAGCGACAGGCAAGAATGCGAAATCACTGCTCCAGGGCTAGCCATTGGTAAATTCCCTGTCTCCGACCAAATGCCCGTTCGAGGAATTGTGGTGCTACGAAGCGCTGCGCGAGGTCCGATCTCCTTGAATGCCGTTTCTGCACAGTTTCCGGATTGCCGGCCATACACCAGAATGTGGCGGGCGCGAACCGTCAATGAGCTCGTGCTTGCTCGTGCTTCCTTGACTCGAACTCTCTGGCCGTCTAAGTACTGCTATTCGCAGATACAGTGACGTATTTTAATGGCCCCAAATGCTTTATATCTGGTAGAGTTGGCATCAGGAGGATTGTCTCTGATGCCGCGACAGAGCCCCTTTTGCGTTGTTTTGTCTAAGGACGAACGTCAACATCTGGAGTCGA
>Ga0209446_1000048_pt1 | contig 40625 bp, 31 predicted proteins | sample BogFormECP04_OM2_FD_188242 | JGI IMG/M metagenome (GOLD analysis project Ga0209446, IMG submission 188242) | Bog forest soil microbial communities from Calvert Island, British Columbia, Canada - ECP04_OM2 (SPAdes) (version 2) | ecosystem: Environmental > Aquatic > Freshwater > Wetlands > Bog ... | reverse complement strand
TGATGGCGGCCCCATCTGTGAAGATCTGTGCCCGAGTGACAACCGAATCTTTTGGCAGTGAGCATGAGTTTTTCGGACGCCAAAAAATATCATCGCCGTGCGCGGGTATTGCCGCAAGTGTAGTGGTGGAAGGCGTAGCCTGGGTGATAATGCCTTTTTTTCTAGGCAGTCAGAGGCCAACCTGATCAAGCCACGGGGGTGCACTCCGCTGCGCTGAAGTTAGCACCGCAGATGGCCGATGCACGGGCAGGTCTTGAAGCCTTAGGGGCGCGACCAGAATGATGGAGAGCGTCCGGAAAAAAAAAGGAATCGGCAAATTTGTCATGCTGCGATGGAACTCAGCGTTCTCCCGCTCCGTTTGCAGAAAATCATACGTAATCGAAAAGGGTCATGAAACCGAAGTCCATGTGGAGTTGCTGGTGGCAGTGGAAGAGCGTGAGGCCCGGGTTGTCGGCAATGAAGTCCACCTCAGCTTCCTGATAGCCGCCTAGCATGAACACATCTTTCAAGATTCCGGCGGTAGACTTTCCCGCAACGCTAATAAGCTCGAAACTGTGGCGATGAAGATGGATGGGGTGGATGTCATCGCTGGCGTTGTGCATCCGAATCCGATAACGCTTGCCTTGCTTGATGTGAAATGAGGCTGGGACTGCTTCGCCAGTCATGGGATAACTTACGCCGTTGATGGTCCAACGATTGAATCCTTCTTCGGCGGCGTTTTCCTTTGCAAAGGTCATGTCGAAAGTGTCGTCTGCGGCCGGAGCGTTTGCACCAGGTTTCGCGAAGCGCGTGTAGTTCCAGCGAAACGGAGGCGGGGCAAGCCATTGCGCTTTCCCTACGCGGCCGGCGTATTCAACGACAATGCCCATTCCATGCGGGCGGTCATCGTTATCGAGATCGCCCATGATCCAAACACCGGGATGATTCATTTCCACGATGGCGGAGATGCGTTCGGCGGTGCCGAGCCAAAGGACGGGAACTTTACCAGGATTTGGCACGGGATTTCCATCCAGGGCAATGACCTGGAACGAGTGGCCGGGTAACGCTAGGCTGCGAATCTCCGTCGCGCTTCCGTTGAGAATATGAAACAAGACTCGTTCGCCCTGCTTTACGCGAATGGGCTCGCCGTGGCCGAGCATGCGCCCGTTGATGGTGAAAGAGCGGTAGCCGACCTCGTATCCGTGTGGGAGGCCTTTGGCGAGCGAGGCTTTCATGGCGGCTTCGCCGGTCTCCCGGAGAGACTTGTCTGGTGCGGATGGAGAAAGAAAATCCTGGGCCATATCGCCGCCGCGACTGAACGTGGGCTCAAATTCCTTTAGGACAAGAAAAACTTCGCGGTCGTATTTGCCGGGATCTTGGCGCGGCTCGATGTAAACCGGACCAACTTGGCCGCTGTATTGTCCGGCGGCTAGATTGGCGCCTGCGCGGTTGTGCGTATGATAGAAGCGCAAGCCGGATGGTTTTGGTGTGAACACGATGCGGCGCTTTCCGTGCGCGGGTATGAACGGGGTGCCCTCTTCGGCGGCCCCGTCTACTTCGACAGGAACTTGCTGGCCATGCCAGTGCAACTGCTCCGGAGTATCGGTATCGTTGAAGACGTCGATGGTGACCTGTTGGCCTTCCTTGAAACGAAGAAGAGGCCCGGGAAATTGGCCGTTGTAGGTGGTGGCGGAGATGATGCGGTTGGGCGCGATCTCTATCGGTGAGTTTTGGATGTGCAGGGTGTAGTCTGCGGCACCGGAATCGGCCTGCGTGATGTCGGATGCGCCGCTTTCTGTTGTTGCTTCCGTTTGAGCAAGGCTGTTCTTCGGAGACAGTAGGAGAGCTCCGGTTGCGAGGCCTGCAGTTTTTAGAAATCGGCGGCGCGATTCTGCAACATTGTTCATGGATTTCCCTCGATCTGATGCTGAAGTTTCATCGAGGGTGTCCCCTCAGCGGCCAGCCTTGCGGCGCTCCTCATCCGTTCGATTCGCTTAGGTCAAAAAAGGGTACGGTCTATAACGCCGTACGAAATGGAGCCGAACCGCGGCAAACTATGGCAGCGCAAAGGTGAAGAGCGTGGAGCCGGCGGCTACGGCGACGTATTGTTTGCCGTCGATGGCGAAGGACATCGGCGACGAATAGACGGATGCGCCGCACTGGAAGTGCCACAGAGATTTTCCGGCCGCGGCGTCCAGGGCGATGAAGTTGCCTTCGGCGTCGCCAGTGAAGACCAGGCCGCCTGCTGTGGAGAGGACTCCAGACCACGTGGGAGATGGATGTTTCCATTCCCATTTGATTTTGCCCGTGTCAGGGTCGATGGCGCGGAGCGCGCCCCAGAAGGGCGCAGTGTCGTCGTTCGGAAAATACGCGCTGCCGTAATAGGCGTGGCCTTCTTCGTAAGGTTGCGGGGCGGTGCTGAAGATGTCGCACTGCTCGCGCGCGGTGACGTAGAAGAGTTTTGTTTGCGGATCGTAGGTGGGCGACATCCAGTTCGTCGCGCCAGCGGCGCCGGGACAGACGCGGCTGCCTTCTGGCGTTGGAGAGGCTTCTTTTAGCGAGGCGGGACGGCCTTCGGAGTCTTTCGAATTGCTCCAGGTCACTTTGGCGTACGGATTAGAGAAGACAAGTTTTCCGGTGGAACGGTCGATCACGTAAAAAAAACCGTTGCGATTGGCTTGGGCGATGAGATGTTTTTCGCCTTGATCCATCATTACAGGAACTTGCGTGGCGTCCCAATCGTGTTCGTCGTGCTTGGTGAACTGGAAATACCATTTGAGCTCACCGGTGTCGGGATCGAGAGCGAGAAGCGAGTTGCTATAAAGATTGTCGCCGGCGCGGCCCTCGCCGCGATTGCTGGGAGAAGGATTGCCGGTGGTCCAGAAAGTGGTGTTGGTAGCAGGATCGTAGGAGCCCGTGATCCAGGCGGGCGCGCCGCCAATTTTCCATGAGTCGGCTTCCCAAGTCTCGTGGCCGGCCTCGCCGGGGCCAGGAACGGTATAGAAGCGCCATTTGCGTTCGCCGGTGGAGGCGTCGTAGGCGTCAATGAAGCCGCGAATGCCATATTCGCCGCCGGAAACGCCCACGATGACGAGATTCTTGATGACGAGTGGCGCGAGCGTGATGCTGTAGCCTTTGCGATAGTCAAACGCGGTGGCATCCCAAACCACATTGCCGGTTTTGGAATCAAGAGCGATGACGTGCGTATCTAGTGTGCCGAAGAAAACTTTGTCGCCGAGAATGGCGAGGCCGCGATTGACGCGGCCGCAGCAGGGACGAATGTCGGCGGGAAGAGCGCGCTGGTATTGCCAGATAGGGCGACCAGATTTGGCGTCGAGAGCGAAGGCGCGATCGTCCTGGCCGGTGGCGTAGAGAATTCCGTCGACAACGAGCGGCGTCGTTTCAAACTTGCCGCCTGCCATCGTTTGGTAGGCCCACTTGGGGACAAGCGCGCTTGCGTTCGTAGTGCTGATTTGATCCAGCGTGCTGAAGCGGTGGCCGGAATAATCGCCGGAATACATGAGCCAGTTTTGCGGTTCTTTCGCGGAGTCGAGCAGGCGCTGTGGTGTGACTTGGGAGTGCGCGTTCGGAGCGACGAAATTCGAAGCGGCGAGAAGTAAGAGCGAAGCGGGCAGCAGTTTTTCCATAAGTGGCCTCTTCATCGCGCGCCTACGCTCAACAAGAACGCAAGGATGTCCTGGAGATCTTTGTCGCTTAACATTTTTGGGTCGTATGCGGGCATTAGGGATTCACGAGACTTTTCATAGGAGCGAAGCTTGTCTTTTTCAAAGAGGTGAAGCTGCTCGCGGAGATCGAGCATCTGCAAAGTAAAATGATCTTCGTTCAAGACCACGCCGGTAAATTTCTGCCCGTCCGCGGTTTCAACTTTCACGGTTTCATATTCCTGCGAAAATTCTTTCATCGCTTCGGAAATGCCCTGGGCCAGGCGTCGGCTGGGATAGCGCACGGACTCGACCAGATAATCGGTGGCGCGGGCAGAGCCCGTAGCGGTGAGGTCCGGGCCGAGGCGGCCTCCCTTCCCTTCGATCATATGGCACGTGGAGCACGCGGCTGCGCCGTAGAATAGTTGTTTGCCACGCGCAGCATCGCCAAGCGGCTGCGCGGGAGCTTTGACCTGGACGCTGCGAATGTAGGCGATGACTTGCCAGATTTCTGTGTCGGTCATGCCGACGCCTTGCTGCGTAGCGCCATTCGGCGGCATCGCGGTGCCTGGGACACCTTCGTTGATGGTGCGGAAAAGATCGGCGTCGGCATTTCCGTGACGTTTTTGCGCGCGCGTCAAGTCGGGGCCGCGGCCTCCGCCGCGCGCGCCGAGTCCGTGACAGAAGGCACAGTTGGAGCGGAATTGAAATTCGCCAAGTTTGGAAGCCTTCGGATCGTTGGCGATTGGATTTTGGTCTTGGGCATAGAATTTCGGGACGGTAAAGTTCGCAGCAAGCGCGGCAAAGAAGACAATCAGGAAACAGCGAAGAACAGCGTCTTCAAGCATTTGGCGGGTTCGCCACAATCTCTTCGGTTTGTTTTTTGATTTGTTCAGGGCAGGCATTCGCGGTGAGCCTCCTGCGATACCGGTCGAATCGCGGCCACTATACCATTCCAGGGGAGTGCGTTGCGCGAACGGCGGGTAATACGGGGATCGGCAAGCCTGCGCGGTTGAGGAGTGCCGCAAAGCGGGCATCGCCGCGGAATGGGTCCCACTTGGGATCGACGGGAAGAAAGATGAGGTGAACGTCGTGGAGGTCGAAGGCGCGGTCTAGCCACTCGAAGGAATCATCTGGCTCGCTGAGTCCAGCGTGGACGAGCGCCATCGCGTAGGGTGGAACATAACGCTCGCGCGCGATCGCTACGAGAGTACGAAGCACTTCTCGAGCTTCGGCGGTGCGACCCAACTTAGCGAAGATGTAGCCGCGCAGCGCGACCACCTTGCTGTTGCCACCGGAAAAGCGACCGGCGCTAGTGAGGGCATCGAGAGCCTGATCGGTTTGGTCAAGCTGTTCCAGGGCTTGCGCTAGCTGCATGTATCCAACCCAGAATTCGGGATCGACGACGATGGATTGTCGCGCGAATTGCACCGCTTCGGAATATTCGCGGCCGCTGAACGCTACTTGCGAGGAGAGCGCCTGGTGTACGGCGAGGAGCGGATCCAATTCTCGCGCGCGGCGAATCGCGGGACGAGCCTCCTCAGGTCGGCCCATGTGCGACAGGAGTATGCCGATCATGCGGTGCGGTAGAGGATAGCTGGGGTCGAGCGAAACTGCTTTGCGGAAAGCGGCTTCTGCGCCCGGCCAGTCCCACTCGAGCCAGAACTTCAAGAAACCGAGACTGGTTTGCACTTCCGCGAGTGCGGGTTCGGCTTTGATGGCATTGGCGGCGGCTTCTTTGGCGCGGGGCCAAACAGCTAAGGGAGGTGCATCACCGTTGATTGGGCCAGCGCAATAAGAGTCCGCGAGGCCGGACCAGGCAAGCGCATAGCTAGGGTCGAGTTCGGCGGCGCGCCCGAAATATTCGATGGCGCGTCGGGTGGCGGGGGGAGTTAGTTGGTTCCAAAAGTGGCGGCCTCGGAGATAGAGGTCGTATGCTTCCGCGTTGCGGGAGTGGCGGCGGGCGAGGGCGCTGAGGCGGTCCGGAGAAAGGTGGAGGTGGACCTGCTCGGCAATGGCGGCGCTGAGTTCGCGCTGGAAGGCCAGCATGCTGCTGGGTTCACTGTCGTAGGAAGCGGACCAGATCTGCACCTGGTCGCTGACGCGAATCAACTTGGAAGTGATGCGCAGGTGGCCACCTTCGGCGCGAATGGAGCTCTCGATGAGATAGGCAGCATCCAGCTCGTGGCCGATTTCGGCGAGGGATTTTGTGGTTCGTTTGTAGGACATGACGGAAGTGCGGCCGATGACGCTGAGATGATGGGGATCAATTTGACCGAGCGTGGCGATGGTTTCTTCGGTGAGACCGTCGGCCAGGTATTCGCGCTCGGGATCGGCACTGAGATTCTCGAAGGGCAAGGCGGCTAACGTAACGCGCGTGGGAATTGCGCCTAGCGCGGCTGGAGCAAGCCCAACCGGCGCGATGAAACGATAGCCTTTGCCGGGAATGGTTGCGATGAAACGATTCTCACCGCGGCTCTCTCCGAGCACTCGGCGCAGCGTGGAGATGTTTTGGTTCAGGTTGTTTTCTTCGACGACCGTGTCTGGCCAGACGGCGCGCATCAGATCGTCCTTCTCGACGACCTTTCCCCTGTTTTCAATGAGATAGAGCAGAGTGTCAAAGACCTTGGGAGTGAGGGGAACGGGGTCGCCCTTGTGGAGGAGGCGACGCGTTTGGGCTTCGACGCGGAAGTCGGCGAACTCGAAGATGTGAGGTTGCGGGGTGCTCATGCGTTCGTTTCGGGGACTTCAGAAGTTTTCAGAAAGCTTCAGGGGCATTCTAAAGACTTTCCTCTTGCGTGGGAACGAGTATATGCCCGGCCCGCTCCGTAGTGAAATCTCGAGAGCGGTGCTAAACGAGGAGAAAAAACATGAGATCACAGCATTTCAAAGCAATTGCAATTCTGGCAATGGGAATGATGTTTCTTTTTTGGGTTGGCCGGGAAGCAACAGCGAAAGCCGAAGACTGGGACCGGGACGGGCAGACACTTGAAGGAACATGGGTGGTTACCGTGACTCAGCAAGCGTGTCCCAGCGGGCCGGCGATTGCACCTCCGTTTAAATCCTTGCTGACGTTCAACGCCGGTGGAACCATGACGGAGACCACAGACAATCCGATGTTTTTCCCAGCGCTCCGCGGTCCGGGCCATGGCGTGTGGAGTCACACGGGACGACACACCTACAGCGCGGATACGATGGCTCTTGTGACCGTGAACGGCGTGCTGGCAAAGACACAGAAGATCAGCCAGACCATCGAAATGGGAGATGATCCGGACCAGTTCACGACTACCGCAGCCTCCGTCCAGTTCTTCGATCCGACTGGCACTCTCCTCGTGAGCGGCTGCGCAACAGCCACTGGCCAGCGATTCGAGTAATTGGCGGCAGGGCGTGAGTTCCTCTGGCGGCGATCAAGGCCAGAGAATGTTTCCAATTCTCAGCTCGTAAACGGGCGGCCCGCCATCCCGCAGGTGGGACTCACGCCAATCTGCTTTTGCCGCAAGAGCACGCGGGCCGATCATTTCGTTGACGGAGTCATGGTTTTTGCGAAAGCTATGTTTCGGACGCGGCCTGCGAAGAGGTCGCAGCCGGTGACGTGGCCTGCGGCATCACGGCGGAACACGATGGCGGTGCCGAACGGGCCCTGGAATTCGTCGAGTATGGTTGGTTCAAGGACAGCAGGCTCTTGCCAGTTCGTGGCCAGAGTGAGTTTGCCGTCCTTGACGACAAAGCGATAAGTGGCTTGGAGTTCGGTGCTCGTGTATTCGCCGGCGTAACGCGCGAGACTTTCCTCAGAAGCCTTGAGCGGTTCATACCTTTCAAAAATTTGCGGCGCAGTGTCCTTAAAATTCAGCGTAAGGCGTAAACCGGAGTTTGGCTGGCGCTCGAAGGCAATTTCCGGACCCGCTGTTGCGACGAAGTGGGTCGCGTCGTGAGGTTTGAAAAGTGTGCCGAACGCTCCGACGCCTTCCTTTGAGGCGGAAATTTCGAGGACGGAGTGAGACTCCAGGTTGCGATACCAGCCAGCGAAAGGCTGGGCGTCAACGCTCGCAGCAGCGGAGGCCGCAGGTTCGGGCGAGAGTTGGCCAGCGAGGTAGAGATCCGCGACCTGATACGACAGGCGGCCGGGATTGCTTGTACCGACATTGCACAACGTGATGACGGAAAATTTTTGCTGAGGGAAACGCACTAATTCGGTGCGATAGCCGAAGAGAGCTCCGCCGTGCTCGACGATGGGCAGGCCGCGATAGGTGCTAATCGTCAGACCGAGCGCGTATTCGATTTGTTTTCCGTTGTTCAGGACGCCGGGCGTTTGCATTTCCTTCAGAAGAGTGCCTTTGCCCAGTTTGTTGGCATAGAAATTGCGATCCCACAGAAGAAGATCGTCGACGCTGCTCATTAGGCCGCCGTCGCCGATTTTGTCGAAATTGGTGGACCAGTCGACGCGGAAGCCGCCGTTGGGGCGCGGCTCGTATGCGGGGACGCGACCGGGAACAACGACGGAGTGGTCATCATAGAAGCGCGTGTGGGTCATTCCAAGCGGCTTGAAAATATTCTCCTCTGCGAATTGCGAGAGAGGCTTGCCAGTGGTGCGCTTGATAATCACGCTGAAGAGGAAAAAATTTGTGTTGCTGTAGAGATATTCGTCGCCCGGCATGTAGTTGGGGGCTTTTTGACGCGAGAGCAGATCGAGCAATTCGGGAGTGGGGTGGATGTCCTCGAAATTGCGTCCGGCGAGGAGGAGCAACCCGAGGATGTCGCGAAAGCCACTGGTGTGGTGTAGCATTTGGCGAAGCGTGATGGGCTTGCCATAGGAAGGAATTTCGGGGACATATTTGCGGACGTCATCATCGAGCGAGAGATAGCCTTGCTCGGAAGCGAGCACGACGCTGGCGGCGGTAAATTGTTTTGAGACGCTGCCCATGTAGAAGACCGACTCGGGAGTGAGCGGGACACTCAGTTCGAGGCTGCCTTCGCCGTAGCCTTTTTTGTAGACGAACTCGCCGTCCCGGACAACGCCGAGCGCACAGCCCGGTGAATCGGGCTTGTCGTACGCCGCAAAAATTTGATCGACCTTGCGTTCCAGATCGCCAGAGTCTTGCTGTGCGAAGCAAGCAGGTGCGGTGAACGAGCCAGCAAATAGTGCGATGATTGCAGCATTGCGGAACAAATTCATGGCAGAGGCCCCTTGGGATGCGTTGAACCAGCGGAGGAGCCTATATCGGCGTTGCAGGCAAAGCAAAGCCTTTTGCCTGCAGTAGCTGTTCAAAGCCGCGCCCAAGGCATTCCCACATTTTCTAGTTATTTTCTAAGGTTATGATTACTTTTCCGCGGGCGTGCCCTATTTCCAGATAGCGGATAGCCTCAGGGACCTCATTCAAATTGTAAAGCCTGTCGATGACCGGCGTTATCTTTCCAGATTCCATATGCTCGCGCATAAAGTTCAGATCCTGTTTGCTGGGTTTCGCAAGAACCATGAGCAGCTTCTGGCTCCCGAACAGCGACAGCACAAGAGAGGAAATTGCGCCCAGCAAGGGACGGATCATCCAGTTGTCGGTCGTTCCCCCCGCGCCGACGTATATTCCCTTGGGATTTAAGACGCTCCTGGAAGCTAACAATGAATGGTTCCCAACGCAATCGAAGAACAGGTCGTAGCGTTGTGCACTTTTTGTGAAGTCCTCCTGTGTGTAGTCGATGACCCGATCTGCACCAATGGACCGGACCATGTCGAGATTCCTGGTACTGCTTACGCCGGTCACTTCCGCGCCAAACGACTTGGCGATCTGCACTGCGAATGTACCCACACCTCCCGCAGCACCGTTAACCAGGACCTTCTGACCTGCTTGGATGTGTCCCTTGTCGCGAAGGCCCTGCAATGCGGTATAGGCGGCCACGGGTACGGATGCTGCTTGCTCAAATGTCACGTTAGCTGGCTTCATGACCAATACTGATTCGGAAGCACAGACATACTCGGCAAAGGCGCCTTTGCACGAGCCGAATACCTCGTCGCCGAGTTTGAACTGCGATACTTTGCCGCCAAGGGCTTCGACATAGCCGGCAACATCAACGCCCAGCCCCGGGAATTTTGGTTTGCGCAGACCGGCGATAATGCGAACGGCGTACGGTGTGCCTCTCATGAAATGCCAGTCAAGTGGATTGAGGCTCGCCGCGCGAACTTTTATCAAGACTTCGTTGTCCTTGGGAACGGGCTTCTCGACGTCCGTGACCTGGACAACATCCGGAGGTCCGTACCTGGTGTAGACGGCGGCTTTCATTGGCGTTTCTCCGCTGCGCTGGCTTGATCCCTGCAGAAGACATATACCAGAAAGGGGGCCGAATCTTCAGCTTTGATAAAACCAAACGACGGTGAGATGCAGCCGTCGTCTCCTAAGAAGTGCTTCGGGAAAGGTTATGGCCCTTTATGTCTTCCAGCCCAAAAGCCACCGGCTCATTCTCCGGCTATGCAGCGACTTAACTCTCTCTCGGCGAGCCACGGCGCCCCGGCAACTCAGAGCCAATGAGAGAGGGCGGAGGCCCCTTGGGATGTAGCGAACCAGCGGAGGAGAGTATATCCGCGTGAAATGCAAAGCAAAACCTTTTGGCAGCGGCTGACGGCCGGATAGTCGCGGCTCACTTTCCGATTCGCGCGTTAATCTGCACCTGACTTGCTCTTGCTCGCATCAGATACTAGACCTCCAGTCGTGCTCGGATGAAAAATCGTTGTCAAGATCGCGAGTGCGGGAGACAGACTTACAGCTGCGCTTTTATGGGCGTCAAAAAGGAAATATGGATAAAGCAAACTCGAAAAGAATAGGAATGATTGCCATGCGTGGCGAAGTTTTTGCGGCAAGTGTTCTCTCTCTCGGACTGATCTTTGGCGCTAGTACCGCTTGTGCCCAACGACAGCCGGAAACTTTCTTTAAGACCAGAGTCGGGTTATCTGACAGCGATATTCAGAAAATGGATCAAGGTCAAGTAGTGACCAAGGTCCTCGAATCCGGTGACAAGAAGTACGGGATGCTTGTGTTTGGCGGGGTGTATATCAATAGCACCGTGGAGCGTTTTGCGGCATCCTACCGCGACGTGAAGAGCCTCCTCGAGGATAAGGTATACCTCGACGTACAAGCGTTCAACGAACTCGGTTCGCCGCCCAAACTTTCCGACTTCGACCGTATCGCGTTCCCGCGCAAGGATATTGACGCGCTGCAGAAGTGCAAACCCAACGATTGCGATCTCCAGGTCTTTGATGTTGTGGCCCTGCAGAAACGAATCGATTGGAACTCGGTGGACAAATACGATCAGGTCAACAAGTTCGCCCGCCAGCGTCTTTTCGAAGTGGTGACAACTTACATCTCCGGTGGCCTAAAGGCGTTCGGCAGCTACACCGACCGCGAGAAGCCCTTCAACCTTTATGAAAACATGAAGTCGATGCTGGACAGTTCCTACTACTTGCCGAAGGACAAATCCGGCGGCATCTATGAACACATTCTTGAGTATCCCGATGGAAAGCTCGCTGGCGCGATGGACTTCTTCTATTGGGAAAACATCGATTTTGGCCAGGGACCCACCATCCGCGTGAATCGCGTTTCGATGTTTCCGAAAGGCGTAGGCGTTATCAAATACGTTGTCGCGAACGAGCAACTGTACGCGAGCCGCTACATCCGCATCGCCTTGCAAATGTTCTACTGTGTCCCCGACACCGCCAATCCGGGCAAGCCGGGGTTTTACTTGATTGAGATGAACGACTCACGGCTTCCCGACTATGGTGGCCTGAAGCTCAGCGTGGTCCGAAAAATTGCGACGGGAAAGGGCGTCCAATCCACCGATGATATTTTGACCCTTTACCACAAGCGACTTTCAGGGAGGTGAGGCATTGTGACTTCACGCGGCAGGCGGGTCTTGCGGAAATCGCGCCTCCACAATGGCTGCCGAGCATGTACGCTATACTCTTGAAGTAACATTCAGATTCGCCAGTTGAAACGTATGATCAGGCGCTTTCTCATTGCGGTATTGCTTTGCTGCCCGACGATTGCTTCGGGGCAAGTGACTGGACGTTTCTTCCTGCAAAAGGAGACGTTCGCGCCCGGTGAGCCTGGCACGTACGAACACATGAAAAGCGCGGAATTCCTCGCGCAGTCTGGCGATCAGAAATGGTTCCCATTGCTTCTGGAAGTCGCCCAGAGAAATGCAAAGAACGGAAACTACGTCTACGATGCAGCCGAGAGTGGCGGAGACCTGATGCTCCCCACCTTACTCGTCATGCTGGGCAGCTCAGATAAGGAGTTCACGCGACCGATAGCAGTTTCTGCTTTTGCCTACACGGGTTCTCGGTCTTCGATACCGATCCTCCTCGACCTGCTGCGAAGTCCCGATTCCGGGACGGCCGAGAGGGCCCTCTATGGCCTACGCCAATTGACTCATCGCTCCGTCATAGCTGGTGATCGCTGGTATGACAATCCGCAGTCCCAATATGTGAAGTGGGCCCGATGGTGGAATCGAGAAGGCGGCAGCGCTAATGTTTACAAAGCGACAGAATGCGGAGAAGTTATCGCTTTGGACCGACCGGATAGGACATCCCCTCCCCTGTTTTTAGTAAACGCGGATTCTAGAGGGCTTAGATGCTCTCTAAGTTCATTAGAATCAACACTTGTGGACGATTTTCGCAAGTGCTGATTCTAAAGGGCTTGGCGGTAAACATAATTGTGCGGTGATTTGTTGTTTTGGCCGCGCGATCGATGAAGGGGACGCTTCTTGACGCCGGTCTCGCTAACGATTCGCTCCTCCCAGTAGCGATCTCTTTACGGTTTCCTTATGACTTCCTTACGGGCCCGTTAGCGCTCCGAGTATAGGATGAATTACGGCGTCATGGATTCTGCTCTGCCCGAAGTGTGACGTTTCGTTTGTACATTCTCCGATCACCGCCACGCACTTATTGGATTATTTCTTGCCGGAGAAGCCTGAGTTTCCGGCCGGCGGTTCGGAGTTGAAATGCCCGAACTGCGAGCAACGCTGCGATTTACCAGCGCAAGGACCTCACGTACCAAGCGTAAATTCTCTCTGCCGCCTTGCGCGATCGACGAAGTGTGCGGGACTCACGGCTCGCGAAATACGAGAAAAGAGCACAGCCAAAATTTATCGCGTGCTACGGCGCGTGCGATGCAATTGCCCCTGGCTGTGCTACTGAAATAAAAGAGCGGCAGCCTGGCTGCCGCAGTCCGAAATCGTAGAACTTCCCAGAGACATTTTACCATTTCCAGAGGTTTTGGCAAAGAGCAGTTGCTTCGCAGAACGGGTGTGAGCGGAGTAAGATGGTGAACCCTGAATGAGATTAAACGAACGAGCTAGGCTGAATTGAAATTGAATTGATAGGACAACCGAGATGACTACCGAAGCTAACGAACGGATGGAGAGGCCACTGGAGGCGGTGGACCCGGCGATTGCGGAATTGTTGCGGGAAGAGGCGCAGCGGCAGGCGACTGGGCTGGAATTGATTCCATCAGAGAACCTTGTTTCGGAGGCGGTATTGGAGGCGATGGGGTCGATCTTTACGAACAAGTATGCGGAGGGTTATCCGGGGAAGCGGTATTACGGCGGGTGCGAATACGCGGACAAGGTGGAACAGCTGGCGATTGACCGGGCGAAGGAGTTGTTTGGGGCGGAGCATGCCAATGTGCAGGCGCATTCGGGGACGTCGGCGAATGTCGCGGTGTATATGTCCACTTTGCAGAAGGATGACGTGGTGCTGGGGATGAATCTTTCGCATGGCGGGCATTTGACGCATGGGCATCCATTGAATTTTTCGGGGCGGATGTACAAGTTCATTGCGTATGGGGTGAAGAAAGAGGACGAGCGGATTGATTACGACGAAATCGACAGGCTGGCACAGGAGCACAAGCCGAAGATGATCGTGGCGGGGGCCAGTGCGTATTCGAGAATTATTGATTTCGAGAGGATTGCGCGGGCGGCGAAGGCAGCGGGAGCTTTGTTTTTTGTGGATATGGCGCACATCGCGGGACTTGTCGCGGCGGGCGTGCATCCTAGCCCGGTGCCGCATGCGGACATTGTTTCGACGACCACGCACAAAACTTTGCGTGGGCCGCGTGGCGGATTGGTGCTGTGCAAGGCGGCATTCGCCAAGGAGTTGGACAAGCTGACATTTCCGGGCACGCAGGGCGGACCTTTGGTGCACACGATTGCGGCGAAGGCGGTGTGTTTGAAGGAAGCGATGGAGCCGAGTTTTAAGGAGTATCAGACGCAGGTGGTGGCCAATGCAAAGGCGCTAGCGGCGGCCATTGCGAAGCGCGGGTTCCGGATTGTGACGGGCGGAACAGACAATCACGTGTTCTTGATTGAGGTGCATTCGCGCGGAATTACCGGCAGCGATGCGGAGAAGGCCCTGGACCGCGCGGGGATTACGGTCAACAAGAATTCGATTCCGTTCGATCCCCTGCCCCCGATGAAGGGCGGCGGGATCCGACTGGGAAGCCCGTCGGTGACAACGCGCGGGATGCGCGAAGCGGAGATGGAGCAAATCGGCGGCTGGATTGGGGAGATTCTCTCGCATCTGGGCGACGCGGAAACGGAACAGCGGGTGCGCAAGCAGGTTGCGGAGTTCGCGGCGCGCTTTCCGATTTATGAATCGCGTGTGCGCGGGACGTCTCGTGCAGAACACGCGCGCGTGTGAATCGCGAATGATCCCCGGCATCATTGATGCAACGTTTGCGTTCGAGAAGTGGCTGAGCGCCCAACTCCCGATTATTAAACAGGATCTGCGCCTTAAACATCGCTTGATGGCCGAGGCGGCGTTCCCATTCTTTCGCGCGACTTTTTACAGGTGGTTGCAGCTTTGGCCGGAAGTGTGCGCCGAGCTGGCGAAAGCGCCCAAAGTTCTAGCGGTGGGCGATTTGCACGTCGAAAATTTTGGGACGTGGCGAGACCTGGAAGGGCGGCTCATCTGGGGCGTGAACGATCTGGATGAGGTCTATCCCTCGTCGTATGCCATAGATTTGGTGCGGCTCACGACGAGCGCTTATTTGGCGATTCTTGGGGAGCACCTCAGCATGCCGCGGCGCGAGGCTGCGGAAGCCGTCGAAGAAGGCTACCGGGACGCTCTGGCCGCAGGTGGAAAACCGTTCATTCTGGCGGAGGATCACCAGTGGCTGCGCTTGATGGCGCTAAGCAAGCTGCGGGACCCCGTACACTTTTGGGAGAAGCTGACGCATCTGCCGCCTTTCACGGCAAAAGCTCCGGACGAAGTGCGGGAGTTGCTCGGAGAGTCCTTGCCGCCGAAGAGCGTATATCAGCTGAGAAAGCGAATTGCGGGCCTCGGAAGTTTAGGCCATCCCCGGATCGTGGCTCTTTCTTCCTCGGGCGGCGCGTACATTGCGCGCGAGGCCAAAGCCGTTCGACCTTCTGCATCTGCATGGCATAGCGGGACATCGTCGGCGGTCGTGTATGGACCAAAGCTCATCGGACGCTGTTTGCGTGTACTGGATCCTTTCGTTCGGTTTCACAAAAGGTGGGTGGTGCGACGGCTGGCGCCAGACTGTTCGCGAATCGAGCTAGTTTCGCTGGCGGCAGAACGGGATGAGGCGCGGCTGCTCTATTCGATGGGATGGGAAACGGCCAACATGCACTTTGGCTCTCCGCAGGCCATTCCTCAGGTCAAGCGAGATTTGGCGCAGAGAAAAGGCCGCTGGCTGCACAAGGCGTCTAAAGCAATGTGCAAGGCCACGCTTGCGGATTGGGAAGACTGGCGGAAGGGCTGGAAAAAGCTGACGAAATAAGTTTTAGCACTGTACTCAGGCGTTTTACTGGCGCCTTGTCTAGCGAGCACTTCATAAAAACAAAAAAAGGCCCAAATTGGCTGACTTTTGCCTACTGTCCTTGCCTGCCTCATCACTACGCCAGTGCGGCTGACCCAAGACTGTCCCACGGGTCAGTAGATTCTTGAACAAAGTGCGCGTAGGTTCAAGAAGGACTGGGATGGGAACCAAAAACGCGACACTGCTCTCCGCCGTACCGAACACCAACTGGGTGAACGCAACATTATTCTTGGGTGACCGCAGAGCGGTCAATTTCTGGGGTGACCGCAAAGCGGTCAACTCAGCCAAGCCCGGCACCTGGGCGGTGAGTGTCCTTTTTTAGCAGCGCGCGGCAAGTTTCCAGCTTCCCGGGGGAGTCCTAATCCTAGCCCATCCTGAAAAGGACGGGGGCAACGAGGTGAAGCAATGATGGACACGGAAGCCTTCCGCGAATTCAAAACCGGGTTAACGCTGCTGCGAGACAACTATGCGGTAAAGGCGTTGCCGCATATGAAGCGAGCAGTAGACCTCGACAGAAACAATCCGTACTACATGTCTTACCTCGGAGTAGTGCTGGCGCGCTCCGAGCAAAAGTGGGGCGAAGCCGAGAGACTGTGCGATACGGCGGTGCGGATGAAGCGGAATCAGGCACAGCTTTATCTGAACCTGGCGGAAGTGTATGCGACAGCGGGGCGGCGCGAGGAAGCAGTAGAAGCGCTGCAGTCCGGGTTGAAATTTGCGCGGCGCGATGTGCGATTGACGATCGCCATGAACCGACTGGTGGAGCGGCGGCCCCCAGTACTGACGTTTTTGACGCGGCAGCATCCGATCAACCGGCAGCTGGGAATCATCCGGCACAAAACTTTGCAGATGTTCGGACAAGATTAATTTCGAGTTCTCTCCAACCCCCCAAAACAAGAAGGGGCGGGTGGCTTTAAGCCATCCGCCCTTTTTTGTTTCCGAAAATTTCTTTCTAAGAATTGAGTTGAGTCGCACTGAACGCGCTGGCTATCTGCGCGTGGCCCAGGAGTCGTTGAAAGTAGGCTGTTGCGTCCCCATTTCCATGAGGATTTTCAAGCCGACGCCGAACATGCCGGTGGAAAGAGGATCTCTGCGCACAACTTCCGCGAGATACTCACGATTCATCGACATGGGATTTTGAGAATAAGGCAAAGTCAGAAAAAGACGCATGCCGATTTCGTAGGCAGGCTCGCTGGTCTGAAAATAAACACCGCTGCGAGAAACGCTGAGGGTTCCACGCATATCGTCGAAATGATCCTTCTCCGGATCGGAAGGGCGGATGCGCATGAGCTGGGTGATTTTGCAGCGACGAGTGCCACGGCGTTCCTGAGTAGCGGGTTTCGTAGCGGCGGCGCCACTAGTGCTGGGTGTTTTGACCATAATGCTTTGCTGGGTCTCCATGAAAGCCTTGCCTCTCGCGGACGGGACGTTGCTAGAGAGAGTTTAAGGCTCGCGTAAAACAAAACCTATAGCTGAGACGTACCTGCAAAAGAATAGGACGCTCTGAGGGAATGATAGTACGGAAGTACTGCGAAAGGAAGAGAGCGAGGGGGAGTATTTTCGCTAAAGGGAAGAATAAGAAGGATTTAATGCAAGAGTTCCGAAGTGGAGCGGCAGAGGGAATTGGTACCGATGTGGGACTAAGTAGAAGTACGGTCCCCACGAAGTCCGGCCCTAAGAGACAGGTACGATGGGAGATATGTGGGGCGAGGGGAAGAGAGGAGAAAACGAGGAGCGGCTGCGAAATTGCAGAAGTTGGTTGCGGTCCCTAACGCGAGATCCCTGAGAGGAAGGCATTCGCGGGAGAGCAACAAAGATCGCAGGAGAAAAACCTCATGAATATGGCGGCGCGTCGAAACTCAATTTCGTCAGGAAATAGCCAGCGAAATGAACTCTTACGGGAAGAGCGCCGTGGCAATCCCCTGCCGGCAGAAGAGGCGCCGCGCATGAGAGCAAACGGCGAGGCGGAGGTAAGGTCGCGCGTGTACATCGCGGCGGAGAACCGGCTATTGCGTGAAGAAGCGCTGTCACGGATGTTGACGCGGCAAGGAGACATCGATTTGGTGGGACTTAACTCCCCCGGACCTTTCCAAGTGGAGGGATTGATCGAGGAGAAAGCCGATATCTTGCGGCTGACCTCGCGGCGAAGCCCGGGAGAAGACATTTTCGTAATTCGGCAAGTGCGATTGACGGCTCCGACAGTGCGAATACTGCTGGTGGGAATAACGGAAGACGAGACGGAATTTTTTCAATACGTGCGCGCGGGAATCAGAGGGTATCTGCCGCGAGACGCTTCGGCCGAAGACGTTCTGGAAGCGATGCATGCGGTGCAGGCGGGCGAGGCGGTGTGCCCGGGGACGCTGTGCGCATTGCTCTTCCGCTTTTTTGAGAGAGAAGCTACGTCGGTGCACTCGGCAGCGATTCATCCAAGGCTGGGCTTAACGAGGCGGGAGCAGCAGATTGTTCCGCTGATCGCGCAAGGACTAACGAACAAGGAGATTGCGAACCAATTCTGCTTGTCGGAGCAGACAGTGAAGAATCATCTGTACCGCATGAAGCACAAAGTCGGAGCAGGCGACCGATTTGGAATTGTGCATCTTTGCCGCGCGCGGGGATTTCTGGTTTAGCGGTTTAAACGCTGCAAAGATTCGGCTGGTCTAAGCGCCTTGTTCACCCAGAACCTTCGGATGGCTGCGCGCGGGGACTCTCCAAAATCTCCAATTCCTACCTGAAGGTGACTTCTCTCCACGGTTTGTGCGATTCTCTTCCTCGACAAAACTCGAGGAAGAGCCGATGCTCAAAAAGTTCAAAGATTTATCCGAAAAAGAGATTCTGGCGCTGGCTATCTCGTCCGAAGAGGAAGACAGCCGCATCTTCGGCGAGTTTGCGGACGCCTTGCGGGAGACCTACCCGGCGACAGCGAAAATGTTTGAGGAGATGCGCGCGGAAGAAGTGGTGCACCGCGACCGGCTGCTGGCGATGTTCCGGCAAAGGTTTGGAGACCATATCCCGTTGATCCGGCGGGAAAACGTGAAGGGATTCTTGCAGCGGAGGCCGACGTGGCTACTGCGGCCGCTGGGCGTGAACGTGGCCAGGAAGCAAGCCAAGGTGATGGAGATGGAGGCGGCGCGTTTCTATTCGCGTGCAGTCGGCCGCATTACGGATGCGCCGACGCGAGAATTGCTAAATAAATTGGCGGATGAGGAGCGCAAACACGAGGCAACGGCGGACGGTCTGGAAGAGAAACATTTAACGGAACCTGCGCGCGCGGAAGAAGCCGAATCGCATCGCAAGCTAGTCCTGCTGCAAATCGTACAGCCGGGACTTGCCGGATTGATGGATGGATCGGTATCGACGCTGGCCCCGCTGTTTGCGGCGGCATTCGCCACACATCAGAGCTGGGACGCATTTCGCGTGGGACTGGCGGCGTCGATCGGAGCGGGGATTTCGATGGCCTTTTCAGAGGGGCTCTCCGACGATGGATCGTTAACGGGTCGAGGTTCGCCGTGGCTGCGGGGGACGGTTACGGGAGCCATGACGACAGCGGGAGGCATCGGACACACGCTGCCGTTCTTGATCTCGAATTTTCACTACGCCACGATTGTTGCGGTGATTGTGGTGTGCGTCGAGCTGGGGATCATCAGTTATATCCGGCACCGCTACATGGATACCCCGTTCTTGCAGGCGGCGTTTCAAGTGATTGTTGGCGGCGTGCTGGTTTTCTTCACGGGATACTTGATCGGCAGCTCGTAAAAAATGGGCATGCGCCGACGCGGCGCTCCGCTGCTACGATAAATACCAAATCAAACAGAATAGGAAGGAATGGCCTAGCGGATTAGTCCGCCTGAGCGCCGGCCGGGACGGGTACGTGTCCGTGTCTGCGCTTCCCTCGGAGCCATGTTTGCAGCCGGTCCATGTAGATGTAAACGATAGGTGTGGTGAAGAGAGTGAGCATCTGGCTGACGATGAGGCCGCCGATAATGGTGATGCCGAGCGGACGGCGAAGCTCAGAACCGACGCCCGTGCCCAGAGCGAGAGGCAGGGCGCCGAAGAGCGCGGCCATAGTGGTCATGAGGATGGGCCGGAAACGCAGCAGACAAGCTTTGTAGATGGCTTCCAGTGGCGAGATTTTCTCCTCGCGCTCGACCTGCACAGCAAAATCAATCATGAGAATGGCGTTCTTCTTGACGATGCCGATGAGGAGAATGACGCCGATGAGGGCGATCATGTTCAGATCGGATCCAGTCACTCTAATAGCGAGGATGGCTCCAATGCCAGCCGAAGGAATGGTGGAAAGAATAGTGATGGGATGGATGAAACTCTCATAGAGGATTCCCAGAACGATGTAAACGGCGACGAGAGCGGTGATGATCAGCAGGAGTTGCGACGAGCGTGAATCCTGGAAGGCCTGCGCATTGCCCTGGAAAGCAGCGTGGACCGTGCGAGGGACGCCGATTTCACGAGTGGCCGCTTCAATATCTAGAACGGCAGGGCCAAGAGAGGCACCGGGAGCAAGATTGAAGGACAGGGTGATCGCTGGAAAGACGCCCTGATGATTGATGGAGAGCGCGGTGTTGGATGGTTCGTAATGGGAAAAGGCGCTGAGCGGGACGAGATGACCACCAGAGGCGGGCACATAAATGGACTTCAGAGCCGCGGGATCCTGCTGGGCGCTCGGCATGACTTCCAAGATCACGTAGTACTGATTGAGGCCTTTGTAAATGGTGGAGACCTGACGCTGGCCGAAAGCGTCGCTCAGGGTGTTGTCAATCGCCTCCATGGAGACGCCGAGGCGGCTGGCGGTGTCGCGATCGACGACGAGGGAGCTTTGCAGGCCATGTATCTGCTGGTCGGAGTTGACATCGCGTAGCTCGGGGATCTTGGCCAACCTCGCCATGACCAGCGGCGCCCAATGATTCAGGTCGTCGAGGTTATCCGCCTGCAGAGTGTACTGGTATTGCGCGGCACCGAAGCGCCCGCCTACGCTGAGGTCCTGCACCGCCTGGAGAAAAAGAACGGCACCGGGAACGTGCGCGGTGGCGTCCCGAATGCGGCCAATGACCTCGTCGGCGCTTATCTTCCGTTCGCTAAGGGGCTTTAGCTGGGCAAACATGCGGGCGGTGCTACCGCCGCTGCCGCCGCCCGTGAAGGCAGTGACGGTATCAATGGCGGGGTCCTTCAAAACAATATCCGTGAACTCGCGCATCTTTTGCGACATGGCCGCGAAAGATAAATCCTGGTCGCCCTGGATCATACCACTCACGCGGCCAGTATCCTGCTGGGGGAAAAAGCCAGAATTGACATTAACGAGGAGATACGCACAGAGCACGGCGGTGAGGAAGGTCATGCCCAGGATCAACAACTGACGGCGGAGAACCCACCGGAGAGAAACATCGTAAAGATGAAGAAGACGGTCAAAAGCGGCTTCGAAGAAGTTATAGATCCAGTTGTGCTTACCGCTTTCGTGCTTTAGAAAACGCGCGCACATCATGGGGGTGGTGGTGAGTGAAACGAAGAGAGAGACGACGATGGCCACGCTGAGGACCACGGCAAATTCACGGAAGAGGCGGCCGACAATTCCGGGCATCATCAAAATAGGAATGAAAACGGCGATGAGTGAAGTGCTCATGGAGAGCACGGTGAAACCAATTTCGCTGGCGCCCTTCATGGCGGCATCATAAGGCTTCATGCCGTTCTCGATGTGGCGAGTGATGTTTTCAATGACGACGATGGCATCGTCCACGACGAAGCCGGTGCAGATCGTGAGGGCCATAAGCGAGAGATTGTCCAGGCTGTAGCCGAAGAGGTACATCACGCCGAAAGTGCCGACGAGCGACAGCGGAACAGCCACGCTCGGGATGATGGTCGCCCAGGTACTGCGGAGAAAAGCGAAGACCACGAGGATAACGAGAAGGATGGAGATGATCAGAGTGATTTCGACGTCGTGAACCGAAGCCCGAATGGTAACGCTGCGATCGATGGAGACGGTTAGATGGAGCGAAGGAGAGATCGATGCGCGCAGAACCGGCAGGATGGCATTGATGCGATCGACAGTCTCGATCATATTGGCGGCGGGCTGGCGAAAGACGGCCAGCAGGACGGAACGTTTCCCGCCGAAGAGACCCAAGTTGCGGCTGTCCGCAACGGAATCTACGACTTCACCGATATCCCTAAGCCGAACAGGAGCGCCCGTGTGGCCGGCGACGATAAGCGGCATGTATTCGTAGGCTTTAAAGAGCTGGTCGGTATCGCCGACATTCCATGTCTTTTGCGAGTCGGAGAGAGAACCTTTTGCCAGATTAGCGTTGGCGGATTGTAGAGAACCACGAATGGTCTCAAGACTTATGCCGTAGCTGTTGAGTTGGTAGGGATTGGCTTCAATTCGAACGGCGGGGCTGGCGCTTCCCCAAACGAAGACCTGGCCGACGCCTTCGACCTGGGCGAGCTTTTGCGCCAGGATGGAATCGGCCGCGTCATAGATCTGCGCTGGCCGAAGATTGTCCGAGGTTAAGGCCAGAATCATTATGGGAGCGTCCGCGGGGTTGACCTTGCGGTAGGTAGGCTGGCCGGGGAGATCTGCCGGAAGCTGGTTACGGGCAGCGTTGATGGCGGCCTGTACATCGCGAGCGGCGGCGTTGATGTCGCGATTGAGATCAAACTGAAGGGTGATGCCGGTGGATCCGAGGCCGCTGGAGGAGGTCATTTGCGTGACGCCAGCGATGCGGCCGAACTGTCGTTCCAGCGGAGTGGCAACGGCGGAGGCCATCGTTTCCGGACTGGCGCCGGGCAGACTCGCGCCGACAGAAATAGTTGGGAAATCGACTTGTGGCAGTGGAGCTACAGGCAGAAAACGAAAAGCAACCGCGCCCGAGAGAAAGATCGCAATGGTAATGAGAGCAGTGGCGACAGGCCGGCGAATAAAGGGCGCCGAGAAATTGGTTGAGGAAGTCATTGCCTAATCGCCGTGGGCCGGCTCCTCGATGGAATTGCCAATCTGAAAAGCGAAGCGGTGGGCCAACCAATCAAAAGCGAGATAGACCACTGGCGTGGTGTAAAGCGTCAGCAACTGACTAAGGATAAGGCCGCCAACGATGGTGATGCCGAGAGGACGGCGCAATTCGGAACCGACGCCGGTGCCAAGGGCTAGAGGCAAGGCGCCCAAGAGAGCAGCCATCGTAGTCATCATGATTGGACGGAAACGAAGCAAACAGGCTTCGTAGATGGCGTCGAGCGGGGTCTTCCCTTCTTTACGTTCCGCCTCGAGAGCGAAGTCGATCATCATGATGGCGTTTTTTTGCACAATGCCAATAAGGAGAATGATGCCGATGAGCGAAATGACGCTGAACTCCATGTGAAAGAGGAGGAGAGCAAGAATGGCGCCGACGCCCGCGGAAGGAAGCGTGGAGAGAATGGTGATGGGGTGAATATAGCTTTCGTAGAGGACGCCGAGAACGATGTAAACCGTGATGAGCGCCGCAAGGATTAGCACGGGTTCGTTGGCGAGCGATTTGAGAAAGGCCGCCGCAGTGCCCTGAAAGGTGGCCTGGACGCTCATGGGCATGTTCAATTCGGACTTGGCCCTGTTGATGGCGTCGACGGCATCGCCGAGAGCCGCGCCGGGAGCAAGATTGAACGAGACGGTGACGACCGGAAATTGCCCCTGATGGTTGATCGCCAGGGCGGTGGCACCGGGCTCGAAACGCGTAAAGGCGCTCAGCGGAACTTGCGGGCTAGGGGCAGAAGTAATGTTTGCCTGTCCATTGGTTGAAATATTGGCCGTCGCTCCGGAGGAAGCCTGCGGAGTTCCGGAAGATCTCACGTAAATGCTTTTGAGAGAGTCGGGATTCTGGTGGAAAGAGGGATCGACTTCCATGACGACGCGATACTGATTGAGCTGGGTATAGATGGTGGAGACCTGGCGCTGGCCGAAGGCGTCGTAGAGAGTGTTGTCGATATCAGCGGGGAGAACACCGAGGCGGGAAGCTGTGTCGCGGTCAATGACGAGGGTGGCGAGGAGGCCATGGTTCAGTTCGTCGCTGGCAACGTCGCGCACAGATGGGATGGACTTCAGTTTGTCGATGAAGCGCGGCGTCCAATAGGCGAGCTCTTTAGGGTCAACATCTTCTAGGCTGTACTGGAATTCCGTGCGGCTGACGCGGTCTTCAACAGTGAGGTCTTGAACTGGTTGCATGAAAAGCGAGATGCCATCGACACTCGCAAGCCGAGGCTGGAGACGGCGAATGACATCGGAGGCGCTGATTTTGCGCTCATCGAGCGGCTTGAGATTGATCTGAATGCGGCCAGTATTGAGCGTGGTGTTGGTTCCATCGATGCCGATGAAGGAAGAGAGGCTCTCAACCGCCGGGTCTTTCAGAATAACGTCAGCGAGAGCTTGTTGGTGCTGCGACATCGCGGTGAAGGAGATGTTCTGCGCAGCTTCGGAGACGCCCAGAATGAGGCCCGTGTCCTGCACGGGAAAGAAGCCTTTGGGAATGTAAATATAGAGCAAGATGGTGCCAACAAGTGTGCCGACCGTGACGAGGAGCGTGATGGTGCGGAACTGAAGCACGAATTTCAGAGTACGTCCGTAGAAGGCAATGATGGAATTAAAGGCGAGTTCGGACTTGTGATAGAACCAGGTCTGGTCTTCCTCCCTCTGATAGCGAAGGAGTTTGGCGCACATCATGGGAGTGAGAGTCAGAGAGACGAAGGCAGAGATAAGAATGGTGATCGCGAGGGTGATAGCGAACTCGCGGAAGAGGCGGCCGATAATGTCGCCCATGAAAAGCAGCGGGATGAGCACGGCGATAAGAGACACAGTGAGCGAAATAATGGTAAAGCCGATTTGCTCGGAGCCTTTGAGCGCGGCGTTGAGGGGCGTATCGCCTTGTTCGATGTAGCGGCTGATGTTCTCGATCATGACGATGGCGTCGTCGACGACGAAGCCGGTGGAGATGGTAAGCGCCATGAGGGAGAGGTTGTTAAGGGTGTAGCCGCAGAGATACATCACGCCAAAAGTGCCGACGATGGAGAGCGGCACGGCCAGCGCGGGAATGACGGTGGCGCGCAGGCTACGCAGAAAAAGAAAGATGACCATGACCACCAGGGCGATGGTGAGCATCAGCGTAAATTGCACGTCCTCGACAGAGGCGCGGATTGTACTGGTGCGGTCGGTGAGAATTTCGATCTTTACAGAGGCCGGGAGCGCGGCCGCAAGTTGTGGCAGGAGTTTCTTTACGCGATCCACTACGGAGATGATGTTGGCTCCCGGCTGGCGCTGAATGTTTAGAATGACAGCCGGATTCTTGCCGGACCAGGCGGCCTGGTTGACGTTTTCCGTGCCGTCGAAAACGGTGGCGACGTCCGACAGGCGCACCGGAGCGCCATTGCGATAGGCCACGATGAGCGGACGGTAACTATCGCTGGAGATGAGTTGGTCGTTTGCCCCGATAGTGTAGGCCTGATGAGGCCCATCAAACGTGCCCTTCGCCTGGTCGACGTTGGCGGCGCCCAGGACAGTGCGTAAATCCTCCAAACTTAGGCCATAGGAAGCAAGCGCCGTGGGATTCGCTTGGACGCGCACAGCAGGACGCTGGCCGCCGCTGATGCTGACGAGTCCGACGCCCGTGAGCTGGGAAATTTTTTGGGCAAGCGTGGTGTCCGTAAGGTCTTCGACCTTGGAAAGTGGCATCGAGCTGGAAGTAAGCGCAAGAGTGAGGATGGGCGCGTCGGCGGGATTGATTTTGTTATAGATCGGGGGATTCGGCAGCCCTTGAGGGAGAAGATTGGAGGCCCCATTGATGGCGGCCTGGACTTCTTGTTCGGCGACGTCAATATTGAGATCGAGATTAAATTGCAGCGTGATGATGGAGCTGCCGAAGGAACTCGTGGAAGTCATTTGGCTGAGGCCGGGGATTTGGCCAAATTGGCGCTCAAGCGGGGCGGTGACGGAAGAAACCATCACGTCGGGGCTGGCGCCAGGGTAAAAGGTCTGGATCTGAATCGTCGGATAGTCGACCTGGGGTAGCGCGGAGACAGGAAGCTGGCGGTAGGCCACGAAGCCAACCAGCAGCACCCCGATCATCAAGAGGGTGGTTGCGACAGGCCGCAAAATGAACGGCCGGGACGGACTCATCGAGACTTGCCTCCCGGCTGACTTGGGGCGGAATTTCCGGACAGCGGTCCGCTTTGCGAAGTGGGCTGAGCAGAAGCTCCTCCAGCGGCACCGCTAGTTGGAGACGCGCTAGGAATGACTTTGCTGTCGTTCTGGAGCTTGTCTTGGCCGTCAATTACGACCACATCGCCTGCGTTGAGACCTGAGCTGACACCGATGTTGTTGCCCGTGGTCTGGGCGACGGTGACCATCCGAATGTTCACGGTATCGCCATTCGATACAACGTAGACATAGGTGCCTTGCGGCCCGCGTTGAATCGCCGCGGCGGGAACAGTGATTACATTGCGCTTAGTGTCAACGAGCATGTGAACGTTGACGAATTGATTCGGAAAGAGGACGTTGTTGTCGTTGGAGAAAACGGCTTTGAGCTTGTATGTGCCGGTCGTCGGATCAATTTGATTGTCGATGGTGGCGAGTTTGCCGTCGGCAATCTTGGTGGTGTCATCGCGATCGTAGGCTTGGACGGGAAGCACGCCTCCGCCACGGATTTTGACGAGGACTTGCTGAAGCTGGTCCTGCGGCAGCGTGAAGATAACGGAAATCGGCTGGAGCTGGGTGATGACGAGAAGTCCCGTTGTGTCAGTGGCGTGGACGATGTTCCCGATATCTACGAGACGCAAACCTACGCGGCCGTTGATAGGCGCCGTGATGCGGGAATAGACGAGCTGTAGTTTTGCGTTATCGATCGTGGCTTGATCGGCTTTAATCGAACCTTGAAACTGACCGACTTGGGCTTGCTGGGTGTCGACCTGCTGCTTGGGGACGACACCTTCGTTGTAGAGAGTCGTGTATCGCTCGAAATCGACTTGCACGTCGCGGAGTTGGGCTTGGTCTTTGGCGAGTTGGCCTTCGGCCTGTTCCAGCATGACCTGGTAGGGGCGAGGGTCGATTTCAATGAGCGCATCGCCTTCGTGGACGAACTGGCCCTCGGTGAAGTTCACTTTGACGATTTGGCCGTCGACGCGGCTGCGGACAGTCACAGTGTTGAAGGCAGCGACTGAGCCGAGACCGATGAGATAGACCGGAAGATCGCCCTTTTGCGCTGTGGCGACTACGACCGGCACGGGCCCGAACATGCCAAAGTCGCCGGGGCCTCCTTTTCCATAGGATCCTGGAGCGCCTTTAGCCCCAGCTTCGCTTGTCGAATGGGCTGCGCGGTAGTACCAGAAGCCGACGGCGACGAGGCCGAGAACGACAATCCAGAGCCACCAGCGGTTCTTGGCGGGCTCCGTCGCGGAAGAATCACGCGTGTCCCGATCGGGAAGTTCAATGGTGTCAAGATGGCCCATCCGTTCTCTCCTGTCAGCAAAAGCCAATAAAAGCGATGTTTCGAGTGAGTCTGCCGGGCAAGACTGGGGGGTAGATACTAGGGGCCCCCGCCGAACACATTGAGCCTATCGGAAACGCAGACCTACGCCTAGATTGGACGGATTTCCGGAGCAAATGGTTACGAAGCCCTCTCCTTAGTACGGACGATGCTTAAGGGTGGAGAAAGTGAAGGCGGCTGGACACATTGAGGAGGCCGCCTCCCTCACTCACATAATTCTAGTGGGCATCGTGGTGGGCGAAAGTTTACACTATCGACCCCCCGCGCCCAGGTGACTGGGAAGCTGGCAGCGGGGATTCTGAAGAGAGCGGGAGAACAGACACATGGTAAAGGGCTTAATTGTCGGCATTTTGATCGCGATATTGCTCATCGCAGGAGGCGGTTACTTCTACTTTGCGAGCGGTCGCGCACCCGTGGCGGTAACGGATCCGCCCATGCCCTTCGAGAAGAAATTTGCCCACATGGCCCTGAATGCACATATTGAGAAAGAGAAGATTCCCGCATCGCCGGTGGTTGCTGAAGAGAAGAGCTACTTGAGCGGCGCGGAAGTCTACAAAGAGAACTGCGCAGTGTGCCACGGACTGCCGGATCAGCCGAAGACGAAGATTGCAGAGGGCATGTACCCACCGCCGCCCCAGCTTTTCCATGGAACGGGCGTCTCGGATGATCCGGCCTCAGAAACTTATTGGAAAGCGGAGAATGGCATCCGGTTGACGGGAATGCCGGGCTTCAAAGGGCGCCTGACGGAAACGCAGATTTGGCAAGTTAGCGTGCTGCTAGCCAATTCGGACAAAATACCGGCTTCGGTGAAGGCGGCGTTAACCAGCGCCCCTGCGACCCAAGCTGCCGCCCCAGCGAGCGCGGCCGCTCCTACGCCTACAAAGATAAAACCATAGCCCGGTTGCGCACGCCGAAACGTCGGGCTGCCGCACTTCTCAATTGCGCAATTTCGTTAAGCCTAGGCCGACCTGTTCGGCAAAGAATGGATTTGTTCGACTTTCCTCAACTCGGGAAAGCGCCACGCCCAGATAGCTGTCACCACGAGTGTTCCAATGCCCCCGATCACGACGGCGGGCACCGTTCCAAACCATTGAGCCGTGAGCCCCGACTCGAACTCCCCAAACTCGTTGGAAGCGCCGATAAATATCATGTCGACGGCGTTGACGCGCCCGCGCATCTCGTCGGGGGTGGCGACCTGGATGAGCACAGCGCGAACAATCACGCTGACCATATCCGTCGCTCCCACGAGGAACAGAGCGATCAAGGAAAGTACAAGGCTGTGCGAAATACCGAATAGGATGTTAAAGAGGCCGAAACCTGCCACGCAACACAGCATGATGAGCCCGACTTTGCGCCGCATTGGGCGATGCGCTAAAAAAAGGGCCATTGCGGCGGCGCCAACACCTGGAGCTGCACGGAGCAGACCGAGGCCCCACGGGCCTGTCAGCAGAATTTCGCGCGCGTAGACCGGCAAGAGGGCGACGGCTCCGCCGAGGAAAACAGCGAAAAGATCCAAAGAGATGGAGCCGAGGACCACTTTTTCGCGCCAGATGTAGCGAAGGCCGGCGGAGACAGTCTCCAGATTGATGGGTTCGCGCGGGCGTGGCTTCGCTTGGGTCTTGAGTTGCAGCGTGCAAATGACAGCCGCAATAGCCATCATCACCGCTAACACATAAACCGCAGAGGGACCGCGAAAGAAAGCGTAAACAAGTCCACCTAGCGCAGGACCGAGAATGGCAGCGCCTTGGAAGATGGTCGAAGCCCAGGCCACGGCGCTCGGAAAATGTTCTTCGGGAATCAATTGAGGGAGAAGCGCCCGGCTTACGGGTCCGGTGAAAGATCGGACGATGCCGAGAAGGACGAGAACGGCAAAGATGTAGTAAACCGAACGAACGTTGCGCACGGAGGTGAAAAGCAGCAAAGCACAGCATACGGCGAAGCCGACGTAGCAGATAACGATAAGCCTGCGGCGATCGTAGCGATCAGCCACATGGCCAGAAATAAGAAAGAGAAGAATGCCCGGCAGGAATTGCGCTAATCCAACGAGCCCGAGATCGAGCGGGCGTTTGGTTATCTCATAGACCTGCCAGCCGACTGCAACCGATTGCATTTCCGTGGCGAGGACGATGCAGAAGCGGGCCGTTTGGAAAAGTACGAAGCTTGGATATTGGAACGCGACGCGGCCGGCGGATGTGGAGTTCTCGGGTTCGGCCATCACGCATTACTCTGCCATAAAAACAAAGTGAGAACGAGTTCAGGGGAACGCGGGCGGATTGCTGCGTAACTACTGTCTTACGGAGGTGGAACCGAGTTCACTCTCGACAGGATTTGCGTTTGCCGTTAGCGCCTTGCGGCGAATCACCCAATACGCCAGCGAGATGAGCAGTAGGAATGGCGCAAAGGCTGGGACGGTGTATTGCAGTCCATCGACATAAAAGGTGCTTGCGGCAATTCCCAAGAGTGCTGCAATGCCAAGTGCGCTCGAATAAGGGAAAAAGAGCAGGCGCATGGGAAGTAGGGCGACACGTTTGGGGCCGACGGCTCGCCGGAAAGCGATGTGCGTCAGAAGGATGACGATCCAAACGAAAAACATGCCTGCGACGGCCACGCCATAAAGCATCAGGAATGCGCGGCTGGGAGCGTAAATCGCGAGCAGGATCGCGGCGATGATGCCTGCTGTGGAAACGGCGAGGGCGCGCCGCGGAACGCCGTTGCCGCTGAGGAGTCCCAGCCAGCGCGGGGCGTAACGACCTCGAGAGAGAGAAAAGAGCATTCGCGTTGTGAGATAGAGGTTTGTGTTGGCGCTCGAAAGGGCGGCGGTGATGACGACCAGATTCATGATGCCTGCGGCGAAGGGAATACGTGCGATGGAAAGCGCGCGGACAAAAGGACTGCCGGTCAAGTCGCTGCCGGTCTGATTCCACGGCGTCATTGCCAGCATGATGCCGATGGCGAGAACGTAAAAGATCACCAGGCGGAAAACGATCGTGCGCATGGCACGCGGTATGGATTTTGCAGGATTTTGCGCTTCGCCAGCGGTGACGGCGATGACTTCGACGCCCATGTAGCTTGTAATCGCGAGCGTGAGTGCTAACCAGACTCCCTTCCAGCCAAACGGAAGGAAGCCGCCGTGGGCTGTGAGATTGGAAAGGCCAATCGCGGGCGCGGGTCCCAAACCGATAATCAAGGCCAGGCCCAAGACAATGAAAACGATGATGGCCACAACTTTGATCAGCGCGAACCAATACTCGAACTCGCCGAAACGCCCTACCTGGAGCGTGTTGACGGCAACCAGACACATCGAGACGGTAACCACCCACAACCATTGCGGAACGCCCGGAAACCAAAACGCAAAATAGATTGCTACCGCAGTGACTTCCGCGCCGATGGCAATGATTTGCACCAGCGCATACGTGGCGCGGACAGAGAAACCGGCCCACGGACTGAGATAAGTTTGTGCGTAAACGCCGAAGGAGCCTGCGACGGGTTGAACGACCGCCATTTCCGCCAGTGAGTACGCGACGATCATAGCGATGAGCGCACCGATTAGGTAGGTGACGATAACGCCCGGACCGGCGAGGCGGATGGTTACGCTGCTGCCGAGAAACAGGCCGACGCCGATGGCTCCGCCAATGGCTAGCATGGTGAGCTGGCGTTGAGTCAGCCTGCGCCTTAGCTCGTCGGGATTTGGCGATGTTGCAGACCGCGAGCCTTCTTTGGCGGATGGCGGCGTTTGCGAGCGCAGAGAATCGGAGGGTTCAGCCATGCTTTGTCAGATCAAGCAGGGCGTTACCGAAGCTATGAATCTCATCGATCGTGTTGTAGTGGACCAGAGAGGCACGGACGACGCCACTATCCAGGCGCACTCCGAGGCGCTTCATCAGGCGCGGGGCGTACATGTGGCCGTCGCGAATGCCAATTCCATTGCTGGCCAGGGTCTCCGTAACTTTTGCGGGCGCGACATTTGGCAGGTTGAAGCACAAGGTTGGCACGCGGTCATGCACCTGGTTGTTTCTCGCTAAACCATAAATCGTCGCGCCGCAATTGTTGAGGACTTGCAACATTTCAAGTGAGAGCGATTCTTCGTAAGCACGGATACTTTGCATCGCGCGAGCGAGATTCGCGCGCTTGGAGTCTTTGTTTGCGCCATCGCCGGCGGCTTGGGGGCGCTTGCCGAGCGATTCGAGGTAGGAAATGGCAGCATCCATACCGGCGACATTTTCATAAATGAAAGTGCCGGCTTCGATTTTTCCCGGCGGCTCGTCGGGGATGAACTCCTCGCGAAAGGTAGGAAGTTTTCGGAGGAGTTCGCGGCGCCCCCAGAGAAAACCCATGTGCGGGCCGAAGATTTTGTAGCCGGAGCAGACGAGGTAGTCGCAGTCGAAGGCTTGCACGTCCATCTGGCCGTGCGGGCCGTAATGAACGCAATCGAGAAAGACCTCTGCGCCAACTTCGTGCGCGATCTTGGCGGCGCCGGCAACGTCCACGACAGAACCGAGTGAATTTGCAGCGACCGCGCACGCGACCAGGCGAGTCTTGGATGAGAAGAGAGGTTTTAGATCCTCGACGTGAAGGTTGCCGTCCTCGCCCATCTTCCACCAAACAAGTTTGGCACCTTCCTTTTCGAGCGCCAGCCATGTGGCGACGTTGGCCTCGTGATCCATGTCGGTCACGATAATTTCGTTGCGCTCGCCGAGCGTTTGTCCAATCGCAAGGCTGATCAGGCGAATGAACGAAGTAGCGTTCATGCCAAACGCAATTTCGCTGGGATCGCGTGCGTTCAGGAAATCGGCGACGCTCTGGCGCGCACGGGCAATCGTCGCGTCAACTTCCTGGCTTTTCGCATAGCGCCCGCCGCGCTGAACATTGCATTCGAGCAGATGGCGATGGATAGCATCGAAGACGATTTGCGGAATCTGCGCGCCAGCGGCGTTGTCGAAGAAAGTGAAGGCCGGGAGGCGATGCAGCGCCGGGAAAAACGAACGAATGGTTTCAATAGAGAAATTCAGACCAGGTTGAGAGTGAAATTCTGCCTGCAGAATACCTTGCGATTTGCCCTGCAAACTCTTGCTCCTGAATAAATCCGAAAAAAACGGTAAGGGAAGGCTCGTGAAATGAACAAATCGAAAGCTATACCCCGGTCGCGGCGCATGTCAAGCACGGACCCGTTTTCCGACTGTTTTTCGCTTTCGCGGGCTAGAATATGCCGCGTTCGATTTTGAGAGTGAAAAGAACGGCCAGCATGAGCAAAGCCATCGCCGAGGTCTACTCCGCGCTGCACCGACAATTCCGTGGCGATTTGTTACGCCAGGGCGATGGCGGGTATGACGGAGCACGGAGCATTTGGAACGGCATGGTGGCGCGTAAACCGGGCTTGATCGCACGCTGCATGGACGTAGCGGATGTGCAATCCGCAGTGAGAGCCGCGGCAGCGGCTGGCGTGTTGACAGCGATTCGCTGCGGTGGTCATAGCCTCGCTGGATTCGGTACGTGCGATGACGGACTCGTAATCGATCTTTCCCGAATGCGCGGTGTGCGCGTCGACGCGCAGACTCGGCGTGCGCGATTCGATGGTGGGTGTCTTCTCGGCGACATCGATACGGCTACACAAAAAGAGGGGCTCGCCTTTCCGGCTGGAGTTGTCTCACACACCGGAGCTGCAGGCCTGGTCTTGGGAGGAGGAACTGGCTGGCTGAACCGATTGCACGGGCTTTCTTGCGACAACGTTGTGGGATTCACGGTCGTTGTCGCGGATGGTTCGATTATGTGCGCAAACGCCAAGGAGAATACCGATCTGTTTTGGGCGCTGCGCGGAGGAGGTGGAAACTTTGGCGTCGTAACCGAGTTCGAAGTAAATCTGCATCCGGTCAACTCCGTTTTGTTTGGCACGGGCATGTGCTTCGGCGAGGATATTCCCAAGATCGTGAAGCACTGGCGGGATTTCATGCCACTCGCTCCCGATAATTTGCGATGGGGAATCTCCCTGACAATTGCTCCACACATGGGAAATATTCCCGCGCATTTGCGCGGAAGGCCTGCGGCGAGCCAGGGTTTGCTCTGGGTTGGTGATCTTGAAGAAGGGCGCCGCTATGTGGATCGCGGTCTTTCTCTCTGCAACACGGTAGCCGTAACAAAGAGCGAACTTTCGTTTCTCAGCTTACAGACTATGGCGGATCACGAATTTCCCCATGGGCAGCGGTATTACACGAAGTCCGGCTACTTTAAAACGTTGGCCGATCAGGAGATTCAGCACATGGTGGAAGCGCTGGAGACAATTCCCTCCCCTGCGAGCCAGATCGAACTTTCTTATCTAGGTGGGGCGGCAGGACGCGTAGAGGCGAGCGAGACTGCGTTTGGGGATCGGAGTTCGCCGTTCATTGTAAACCTGCTGGGGAATTGGTCGGCGCCTGCGGAGGATGCTGCAAACATCGCTTGGATACGCGCGCTTTTCGCCGAGTTGCGGCCTGCCATGACGCCGGGCGTCTACGTGAATTTCATGAGCGGTGACGAGCAAGACCGTGTGCCGGAGGCGTATCGCGAGCGGTGGGGTCGGCTAGTCGCGATCAAGACTCACTACGACCCTGACAATTTTTTCCGACTGAACCAAAATATACAGTCGCGGAAACCGTCACGGAGTTAAGCAGAGAGAGGGTTTATGGCCGACCAAACCGATCCAGTGCCAGGCGCCTTCTCACTGGCCCGCGCTCCGTTCTTCCGCGGCTCGCCAAGCGCTACAAGGTTCCTCTGAAAGTCATCGCGGACTTTTGGGGAGTCGGCAAGATTTCACTTGTACGGTAACGGCGTTACCAGGATCTACTTGGAAGCTCGGACTCGCGGGCTACGCCAGTTCCACACATTGTAGGAATAGAGCGCAATGCAGAAGAGATTCGCGGGTATGAATCCAAATTGCGCGGTTCGTGCAGCAATGACGCAGACGACCAGGCTATTTGCACCGGCTACCATCCACCCTTGCCAGAATTTCCTTCCTATGAGAATGGTCGAAAAGACCGTAAGAACGCACGAGATGTAATCCAGACGAAGCACGATCACCTATACCTGATCACTGAGTCTTTGGCGCCCCTTATGTGCACCCGGGCCGCTTTTTCTGCGCGGCCTACCGTCAGACTAGCATTTCAGGTTTCAGCCAATAACTGTTCTTTGGTTCAGTTGCGCTCGCGAAGTCAACTCTTGGTAAGTTGGCCGTCGGATTCATCAAAGTTCTCAAGTTACCGGTAACGGCGTTTTCGTCCAAGTGTGCAGCACCCTGAACATTTCACTCTTCTCAATGACGAGCAGGGTGGTAGGACTAACCGCAGTAGCCGTCCCCATGCGAATGGACTGCCCTGCCATGCAGCCTTCACCAAAAAAGTCTCCCGGTCCCAGAATGGCGACGACGGCTTCTTTGCCGACTTCATTGACCACGGTGAGCTTCACACCGCCGCTCTGTAAGTACAGTACGCTCTCAGCGGCATCACCTTGAGCGTAGACGGCCTCCGCCCTTTTAAACTCCTTAATTTTTCTCAATACCCCAGCCGAATCTAGAAAGTTTTGGGCATCGAAAGCGGGCACTTTTAAATTTTTGAGTTTTTTGACCATCGCAGTCAGGTGAGACCGCAAGCCAAATGTTAGTGCGAAGGAGGAGTACTGTCTGTAGGGTATACAACAGTTCGAACTTGTTCCGAGACGCAGAGATGTTGCTGTCTGAGACCTGCCACCTAGGTCCCGGTAAGCCCCGACTGCGTCTTCTACGCGTCACCGGTACCAGAAAACAAACGACTTACGCGTTTGTCTTCTGGAGAGTCGCGTTACCGGTAACGTGAAAAATCCATTTTTCCGATTACGGGCTGTTAACCGGGACCTTAGGCCCGTCCTGCTCACAGAAAGCCTTACAATACGGAAAGTAGGAATTTGAAGGGCCATACTATGCGCCGCATCATGTTTCGCAAACTCCTGTTCCAAACTCCTCGGGTTTTGATCTGTGCGCTGGCATGCAGTTTCATTCTAACCACCCAGGCAGGTATCCGCGGTCCGGGGAAATATTGCGGCGTGGTTGTTTTTGACCGTTGGGATACCTGTTTCCTCCTGAGCGGTCCGTACATAACCTACATCGCCGACGCCGTGAAGAATCGGCTGCGCCCCTATTCGGGTACGGCGATTCAGCGTCGCCTCGCCCCGGTGTCGGGCCATTCCCTACTTGACAGTCCACCTTATTTCTGCAAATATCGAAATACATTATGAGTACGAACAAAAAGAACGCAGAGCAAGTGGCAAAATTCGCCGACATGTTTTCGGCTATGGGAACTGAGCCGCGCCTTAGAATTATGCAACTGCTGCTCTCGGCGCACCCGGACGGCTTAGTCGTTGGCGAAATCCAGTCTGAACTCGACATTCCGAATTCCACTCTTTCTCATCACCTCGACAAGCTGCGAAATGAAGACCTCGTTCTGGTGCGACGTGAGAGTACGTTCTTGCGCTACTCCGCCAACACAGAGGCGTTGCAAGAAGTTCTGCGATTTCTCTACGCGGAATGTTGCACACGAAACAAGGCTGTAGAACCACGTGATGTCATTCAAATTTGCAAATGAGGAGTCGTCATGAGTGACGCAAACATAAAAGAAGCTGTAAAAGAAAGATATGGAAGCGCGGCTCTCCGCGTGACGACCGGCGGCAGTTCATGTTGTGGCGCAACGGCGGCATGCAACTCTGGCGTTGATCCGATAACGTCAAACCTCTACGACTCCGCGCAGTCAGACCAAATTCCAGCCGAGGCAATGCTCGCTTCGCTCGGCTGCGGGAATCCCACGGCCCTCGCGAAACTGAATCCCGGTGAAACCGTACTCGACCTGGGTTCGGGAGGCGGCATCGACGTTCTGCTCTCAGCCAGACGCGTCGGGCCAACAGGGAAGGCCTATGGCCTCGACATGACCGATGAAATGCTATCCCTCGCGAACGCAAACAAATTGAAGGCGGGCGTCGAAAATGTCAAATTCCTAAAAGGCGAAATTGAAAGCATTCCGCTGCCAGATAATTCGGTGGACGTAATCATCTCCAATTGCGTCATCAACCTATCCGCTGACAAGGATGCTGTTCTTCGCGAAGCATATCGCGTACTGAAACCCGGCGGACGATTTGCTGTCTCCGATGTTGTTACTCGCGGCGAAATCCTGCCCGAAATTCGCAAGAGTGTTTTGCTCTGGGTCGGTTGTATTGCGGGTGCTCTAGCGGAAAGTGACTATCGCAGCAAACTCGCCAGCGCAGGCTTTGAGCAGATTGATGTCGAACCAACTCGTATCTACCGCGTAGAAGACGCTCGCGGATTCCTCTCCGGCCAGGGTTTCGACGTTGATGCCCTTGCTCCGCAAGTGGATGGCAAGTTTCTGAGCGTGTTTGTCCGCGCCGTGAAACCAATGGATCCCAAAGCTTGCTGTGGTCCCACCTGCTGCAACTAGACGAGGGTCGAGACCTGCTATGTCGCACCACTACAATGTTCTTTTTTTGTGTACCGGAAATTCCGCCCGCTCCATCGTGGCCGAAGCGATTCTGAACGGTAAGAGCAACCCGGCCTTCACGGCCTATAGCGCGGGAAGTTTTCCCTCTGGAGTCGTCCGTCCTGAAGCACTCAAGCAGCTAGAACTTGCCCACCTACCTACCGATGGAGCACGAAGCAAAAGTTGGGAAGAATTTGCGAAGCCGGATGCACCTCAAATGAACTTTGTTTTCACAGTATGCGACAACGCTGCGAAGGAAGTCTGTCCGATCTGGCCGGGCCAACCTCTGACAGCACACTGGGGCGTTGCTGACCCAGCTGCCGTAACTGGAACGCCCGAGGAAATAGAACGGGCCTTTAGAGACGCGTTCATCACACTAGGGCGCAGAATCAATTTGTTTCTCAGCCTACCGCTAGCCAGCCTTGATACGCTCGCCATCAAAAATGAAGTTGATCGCATCGGGCTGCAATGAGAGCCACGCTCCTGCGCCAAGTCGTTGCAGAATTTCTTGGCACTGGTTTTCTCGTGGCCACCGTTGTGGGTTCGGGCATCATGGGCGAGCGACTTGCTGGCGGCAATATTGCGATTGCGCTTCTAGCGAATACGATTGCCACAGGTTCTGCTCTTGTTGGATTGATTCTGACGTTCGGGCCAATCTCAGGCGCACATTTCAATCCCGCTGTGACTGTTGCGGATGCGATAGAGAAGGGCGTGACGTGGACAGTTGCCGCCTGCTATGTCCCTGCCCAATGTCTTGGCGCGATTGGCGGCACAATCACAGCGCACATCATGTTCCAATTGCCCGTCGTATCGATTTCGCAACACGTTCGGAGTGGTTCCGCTCAAGTATTCAGTGAGTTTGTTGCGACGTTCGGTTTGCTCTGTGTCATCTGGGGCTGCTCGCGATTGCGTTCAGACATGGTTGCTTTTGCCGTTGGAGCATACATCACAGCAGCCTACTGGTTTACGTCCTCCACGTCCTTTGCCAATCCTGCCGTGACTCTTGCGCGATCTCTAAGTGATACATTCGCGGGAATCCGCCCGATTGATGCGCCTCCATTCCTGATCGCTCAATTCTTCGGAGCGATTGCTGCCACGTTTTTCTTTCGCTGGCTTGTTCCCGACCTAGTGACCGGAGCAAACAAGGTCCTCCTCGCTCATGATCAGTCTGAACCCAATGCCTGATTAGTCGTTCTAACCAAGCGCTGACCTACAGCGCAGCAACGGGCCATGGGCCTTTACCAGCCCCAAAAGAAACAGGGGCGTAGGCAACTCGTCCACACCCCCGTTCTCACTTATTTGCTCTTACTTACAGCCGGGACAAGAGGCGCAGAAGTCAGCGGAAGTGCAGCAACCCGTCTGCGCCGCCCTTGCTGCTCCTGCTACTCCAAGCGCAATAACAGCCATCAACAATATTACTTTCAGCGTTTTCATAGCCTTCTCCTTTAGAAGTGGAAAAAGTTGTAGTTGAGCGGACGAAACCGTCCGCGCGAGAAAACTTTGTTGGTTGTCCGATTAATTTCTAAATGCGAAGAACATGCACTTGAAGAAGAATATCTCGTCTCGAGTGCCAAAGAGTCGAAGGGCTCGCACTTGGATTCGCAGAGATAGAGTCGAATAGGTGGAAGTTCCGGAGCACCAGCACCGCAACGTGAAGTTGAGCAGATGCGGGTGCCACTACGTTTCGTTTTTGAATCAGCGCGGTTTCAGCTGGACAGCACGAAATCGAATGGTGCTCGTTCTTTTCCGGGCCGTTGGCCGGGTTGTGGCCATGACGGCAGCACGGTTCCTCAGGGTCACCACCACGATCAGGGCACGCCGCTGCTTTAAGTCCGGAGACTTGTGTTTCCGGCGCCAAAGGAAATGCAGCAGATGGCTTCGCGCAACCTAAAACACACGCCAGAACACCCAGCCAGAACGAAAGCGCGGTCGCGGTCACAGATCGCAAGCCAAGCGAGACCATACAGCCATCAGCTTATCAGTTTTCTTGCGAAGGAGCCTCAAATCCTGGTAAGTCGCGTAACCGGACATTGAGAGCAGATGTGCGGTAACGGTTGCCAGGCATTACGAAATTCAGACAGGACTTCCGGCACAAACCGTCAGCGTCCCCTCTCGCCGAGAGAATTCATGGAAAATTTATGGAAGGTATGTTAAATGGTGGAGGTACTATCCTTTAGCCCCTCAAGCTATTGTTCTAGTGTCCTAGTCTGAGACGGCCTGGAAGTAGATCCACTAGGCCAATTACCAATCGATTTCGGAAAGTTACAATTCCCGATCCATCCTATAGGAGGTAGTCGCCATGAAGATCAGGACTCGAGTATTGATCGGTGCAGTTGCGGTCGCCTGCGGCATCGCAGGCATTGCGAAGGCTACTCCCGTCGTTGGCCTGCTGGTCGGCACCATTCTGTCCACTGGCACCATCAATGACGAAATAAAAGTGCACGTGCGGGTCCCCTTACCACCGGCCGTCGCCGGGACTACACAGGGGGACGGGGACGGAGACCAGGACGATAATGAGTGGAGGGCTGAGCTCTACACCAGCGGCCCGTCGGACTTCATTGTTCAGGATGTCGTTTATGCCCCCGGCGGCCACACCGGTTGGCACTCTCACCCTGGGATCCTCTTGAGCAGCGTCGTCTCAGGATCGATCGAGTGGTACGACTCGCGATGCAGGAAGCACGTCTACAACGCAGGGGACTCTCTGACGGAGAGTACGCAGACCCACTACGTACGCAACGTAGATACTGTAAATAATGCCCACTTCATGGTTACGTATGTCATAGCCCATGGAGAGCCGCGACGCATCGATCAGCCAGCGCCTGCGTGTGCAGCAGCTCTCGGTCTAAACTGATCCGGAGCGGGTCCAAGCAGCTCCCATACAGTAAAGAGCGGACCAGTGTCCGGTCATTACTGCCTTGTCTCACACACATTGTGAAGACTGCCGCCTAAGACTCCAATTAGTCTGTCCAAGTGGACGATAAGTCTTAGTGTTGTATCGGAAGCGCGAGTGAGCAAGCTGCACACACGAGTACGGTGTGTTTGCGCGCTTTCGATACAACGACTTGAAGGAAGCGGCTGGCGTTTGCGGCAGATGCGGGCTAATGGCTATGGGAATTCAATCTCTTCACCCATCTGTAAGCTATTGGTTTTGCGGTACTTAGAAAATGAGCATGTGCGAGAACCGCAATTCGATGCCTTACGCTGGGCATGACGTGCGGAGAATAGCACGCGAAGCGTCTGCCGCGCCAGCGGCTTCGTTCAAGTCGGGTAATCGGAAACTTAAATCCACATGGACGGTAACCGCGTTAGGACGTAGCCGCCCGGCGGCGGACGCTTCGCGTGAGGTAGTGCAGCGTTGGTTGCTTGATGGCTTAGATGTAAGTGTGGGTCACAGGAGGTGTTCCCGTGACCCATCTTCGCAAAATGATGCTGGAAGAACTCCAGCTTCGTAATTATGCACAAAATACCATACGCCACTACCTTCGTGCAGTAGAAGATTTTGCTCGACATTTCAACTGCTCGCCAGATCGCTTAGGCCCTCGACAGATTCGGAAATATCAAGCCGAGTTATTCCAGAAGCGCAAGTTGTCGGCAAATTCCGTAGGACAACACCTGGCCGCTCTGCGCTTTTTTTACATCAAGACGCTCCGCCGAGCCTGGAGCCTTGCCGAAACTCCCTATCCGAAAAAGACCCGTCACTTGCCGACGATTCTTAGCCGCGAAGAAGTCGCGCAACTCCTCCATGCGGCGCGCACCCCTGGAGAACGCATCCTGCTCATGGCCCTCTACGCCAGCGGCGCCCGTAACGCCGAACTGACCCACTTGAAAGTCAGTGACATCGACAGTCAGCGCATGGTGGTGCACATCCGTGGTGGCAAGGGCCGCAAAGATCGCGATGTCATGCTCAGTCCCAAGCTACTGGTGGCACTGCGCACCCACTGGCGTTACTACCATCGCCAATCCAGTACCTGGCTGTTTCCCAGCAACTATCGCAAGGATCGGCCGATCGATACGAAAACCGTTTGGTACGCATGTCAGAAAGCCGCCCAGCGCGCCGGCCTCCAGAAACGCGTGTATCCCCATTTGCTTCGCCACTGTTTTGCGACGCATCTATACGAGGCTGGCGCGGATCTCCGCGCCATTCAGGTCCTGCTCGGTCATGAAGATCTGAAA
>Ga0209446_1000047_pt1 | contig 41220 bp, 40 predicted proteins | sample BogFormECP04_OM2_FD_188242 | JGI IMG/M metagenome (GOLD analysis project Ga0209446, IMG submission 188242) | Bog forest soil microbial communities from Calvert Island, British Columbia, Canada - ECP04_OM2 (SPAdes) (version 2) | ecosystem: Environmental > Aquatic > Freshwater > Wetlands > Bog ... | reverse complement strand
CCACCAATGCTCCCGGCACCACAGCTCCGCTCTGGTCTGTGACTCGCCCGCCCAGCGATCCGCTCAAAACCACATTCTGGGCGGTCAGCACCCCACAGCTCGCCAACACGACCAAAACGGTGTATAGAGCCTGACGAATGGCCGCTGGAAGCTTTCTCTCGCATTGTCGAGTAATGGATTCCATTGTCCGCTCAATTCTGAAAAAGAAGTGACATGATTGCCGAAAAAACATCCAAGTGGGGACTTGAAAGTTTCGCTGTGTATCTCGCAGCATTTATTCCCCTAACTTTGCTTTCGGACTCTTCGCTGCTCTACTTCGCAAGCCGCATCGAGCAAACGTGCATTGCGGGACTCCTTCGGCCACTGGAAACAAGTGTATTTTGAGGGGCGAGTCTGAAAAGCAAACCGGAAAGGAACCTGGCCATTTTCATAACCGTTGCCATTGATTGAAGGACAACCGCTAGACTGCCTCCTCGTAGTGGTCACCCAAGCGAACGGCGGACCGGAGTGGTCAGTGCTTTATTGCAGTAACCGCACACTTCACGCTGACCTCAGGAAGTCGTGAGAGAAAAAGCCTAATCCTGCGTTGTTAAGATGATGCGGCAGGAGTATTAATTCTATAAAAAGAGCAGAAATGCGATTCGTCCTTGATTTTACAGTTGGTTGGAGTTTTGGCGAGGGACAACACACAAAAAGCCCTCTCCCCTGTGACCGGGGGAGAGGACCGTTTGTGGTTGGGACGAATATTACATGCCGTCGTCGTCGTCCAGGTCAGCGGCGGGTGCCGGGCGATTGAAGTCGCTCGCGGGGCGAACCGTCTTCTCGCCGGGAAAGGGCCGCTTAAAGCCGGTGGCTTCGTACCAGATCATGTGGTTGACGGTGTCCGGGTCTTCGGAGTCGGGAATGTGATATTTGCCGGCGAAGATCTCCGCCTTCTTCTGGAGCCAACCAGCCCGCAGAGCCTTAACCGCAGGGCTCTCGTTCGCGTGGGTCTGAGCCGCGACCGCGGGGAGCGGGGCCGGAATGGTCTGAGTCGGAGTCTGGTTAACGCCCGTATTCAGCGGGATCCCGTTCGGCACGTGCGACCAAGGCTGGAAGTTGCTCGCGGGCGGATTGTCGATGAAGATTTCCCTCATCGGCGAGGCCACCAGGTCGAACTGGTTCATGGGCGGCAGACCGAGGATCTGCTCGATCGTGCGGGTCATGTTGACCTGCGTGTAGAAGATGCTGTCTTGGGTTATCCCAGCCCCGGTGCCATCGGGGTTCACCTCCTGCTTAACGTAGGGGCTGATGATATAGCCAGGGCTGCGGTGACCGTCGACGTGGTCGACGCCGGTCTGCGCGTCGTCTTCGGTGACGAAGATCGCCGAAGAGGACCAAATGGAGCTGTGACTGATGGCGTCGACAAAGCGGCCAAGGGCCAGGTCGTTATCGGCTTGCATCGCTTGCGCGGTCGGCGGGCCGCCGGTATGGTCAGAGCTGATCCACATCATTTCCAACTGAGGCACCGTACCGTTCTTGACGTCGTTCTGGAAATCCTGATTCCAGATATCGAAGCGGAACTGGTCAGGGATGCCCAGATCGAACTGCGGGTAGTTCTGGACCGTGTTGTTGATCAGGTTCGGGAGCGGGGAGTGCGAGGCGACCGTGTTGTAGTTGTAGAGCTGGGCCTCGGCGCCAGACTCGTAAGCCATTACGTCGTTGTAGAAGTCGATCCATAGTGGCTCGGTGGCCGATCCGGTCGGCGTCAAGAACGAATTGTACTCGATGTACTCGCCATAGTTCTTAAACGAGACGCCGGCCTTTGCAGCCACGTCCCACAGGTGGCCCTTCTTTTGGTAGGCAATCGCATCGCCCCCGTTCGAGGGGTAGTCGCGGAGCCAGTCCGGCGACTGGATGTCGTCGGAGTAGGGCGCCATGGCCTGCACGATCCAGTTGTGACCGTCGGCCGACTGCCGGCTCGGGTTGTAGTAGTTATCGAAAAGCGGGAAACGCTTCACCAGCTGGTGCGCGTTGGGCGTGACGCTGCCGTAGGTTGCGTTGTCGCCGAAGACCGCCAGTGTGGCGTCGCCATTGCCACCTGCCACGTCGCCCAGAATCTGATCGTAGGTGCGGTTTTCACGAATGATCAGGAAGACATGCTTGATCTTGGACGGATCGCCGATCTTTTCGGGAATTGCGAGCGGCTTGGCGTGCTTGTGGCCCCCAGCGGCCGACCAGATATTCTCGGCAAGATCCCAGTGGTTGTTCCGGAAGACCTGCTGCGTCATCGTCCACAGGGCCGAGCGATCCGGCACGGGGACGATGCTGACGGTGCCAAGGTCCTGGTGGGTATTAAGGTCGGACACGCCGAATTCTTTTGCGTACGAATTTTCGTACGTATTCGTCGGAGGGGTTGCCACACCGTAGCCCGTGGTGCCGAGGCCCTTGTCGTTGGCAACGAGCAGCGCATTGTCCGCCACGTCCAGCACAACCGAGCTCGGAGCATAGCCGACCGGGATCATGCCCAGGACGGGGTTCCACTCGTGGTCGCGGTCATGGTCGCCGTACTGGTCGCGGAGGTCGACCACGGCGACCGCATTGGCGTTGTAAAGCGCGACGTAGGCAACATCTCCCTTAGGATCGACGGCGATCGAGTTCGGCCCGGCGCCGTAGGCCGGTATCCCTTCGCCGGGTACGCCGATCGGCAACCCAAGGTCGATCTTCCGCACCTCTTGGTTGCAGGTCGTGTCGATCACTGAAATGCTGTCGCTATAGGCATTGGCGACCAATAGGTGCTTGCCCCAGAAGGCCATACCGGTCGGGTGCAGACCGGTCTCGATGCTGCCGGTCACCGTAAACGAGGCCAGATCGACCACGGAAACGGTGCCTGTGGCCGTGGAGCCAGTCGGATAGTGGGCGACGACCGGGGTGCCGTTGGAGTATCCCTGGAAGTCGTTCTCGGTAGCAATCCGGCCGGCTTCGTTGGAGACGTAGGCAGTCTTGCCATCGGGCGAAATCACGACGCTGTGCGGGACGTTACCGACGCGGATCTCCGGGCCCTCGACCGGCGTTGCCGCAGTCAGGTCGATTTTGGTCAGCGTATCGTTGTTGTCCAAAACGACGTAGGCAGTCTTGGCATCCGACGAGATCGCGATGCCGGTCGGATAGGAAGTGTATGCACCATCTGACACAATCGAGACGGTCTGGCCGCAGGGGATTTCAATGCTGCCCGTGGTCCCTGGAGGGCTGTTCGGGAAGCAGGTGACGTTGGTCAGAACCCCGGCGGCGTTGACGTCCAGCGGGACGCTGACGTGGGCGTAGTCTGAGAGCAAGCCCGTCGTCGGATTGACGCTGGCGATGGCAACGAAGGCTGGCCCGTAACCGCCGTCCTGGCTAAACAGCAGGTGCGAGCCATCCGGCGTGTAGGTGATGCCGGTGGAGCTGCCGCTTTTAGTGCCGAACGGTTTGTAGGTCTGCAGGACAGCGCCGGTCTGCGTGTTGAAAATCGTGACGGCCTGTGGGGCGCCCATCTGAAGGACGGCGGCGGTGTGATTGCCAGTGGGGTTGAGGGCGATAGCCTTGGCGCGGGTCGTGATGCCGAGGTAGACCTGGGTCCCGGCGGGGGTGATGATCTGGCCACTACTGACGACCCAAGGGGCGGGCAAGGTCGACGGGTAGTTCGGGCCCTGCGACCCGTTTTGGTTCGCGCCGACCTGGTACGTCGGGAACGGCACGGACTGAGCAGCGGCGAGCGCAGCAAAACTCAGCCCAGCCACCAGCAGGCCGGTGAGCGGACGCAGAAGCTTGATCCTCGAATTACTTCGAGGGAATTTTCGCAACATATACAGTTCTCCTCCTTGTTGAGACTGTTTCGGCAGGTCTCAGTTTAAGTGCTACACAGTTATTGCGACCGCTGTGTGAATCGGGGACAAAAAATGCATGAATCGACGGCGCGACCAACGAACCGCAGAAACTAGCATGTAAACCGAGCAATTGCAGAGACTAACGGTGAGCTGGAACACAGACTCGTTTGGTGGGCTTACAGAGCCATCCATTCAAGCTGAACATTGCGGAACAACGAGCAAAAGGAGCGGAGGGCGCACCGCTGTCCTTCGCCAAAACTCCGCACGAGGCGATTCTCGTCCATGTAACATGTTACGCGGTGTCTTTGTATGTTACTGATTTCACATGCGCTCTTGATTTTGGCGAGGCACACCCATTGTTCCTCGCGGGTCAGGCCGCCCTCGCGGAGGACAATCAGACCCGGGTGCACCTCGACGTTGAGAAGCCGGATAAAATCGCGCGCGTTGCCTGTAACGACGACAAAGTCATTTTCGAAAGCGTAGTTCCAGATTTTCGCGTCCGGTTCCCCAGACAAACCGACATGTGTTGCGGCCACAGCAAAGACACCCTTATCACCGAGTTTGCCGACCAAAGACGGCGAAACATGTTCGTCCAGCAATATGCGAATCAACGGCGGGCACCGGGCTCCTTTTCGATTCGCAAGCGCTTCTTCGGCCGTCCTGGTGGCTGTCCAAGTCGTGCCGCGAGCCGTGCATAGGCCAAGTCTTTCTCATCGAGAGCAGGGAAGTCCTCGGCGATCTCTTCGTCCAGAACGTGCTTACGGAAGAGTGCCGCGACGTGTTCCAAAGGGATTCGCGTGCCCTGGAAGACAGGTTCCCCACCGAGAACGTCCGGAGACGAAGTGATTCGCTCCTTGCCCCAGCGATACGCGGCCACGTTTCTCTCGACGGTTTTGCGGAAATGCTTGCACTCAATGAATATCTTCATGTCCCCAGAGCGAAACACGACGTCCGGCCCGTCAGAAACCCAATGCCTCGCGGTTTTGCTTCCGTGGGCGAGTACTTGAGCTAGGGAGTCTTTGTCTTCCTTGGAAAGGGGGAAGGGGAACTCTGCGAGGACGAGAAGAAAGAGTACATCGCCCTCGGAGAAACGGTAACGCACGGCTTTGCCCGTTTTGATCTTGCGAGAAGGGGTTACGGTTCTCTTTTCTAGCGCGGTTCGCACGGTGTCAGGCTCAATCTCCGCAATCGCGGCGGCTTCGTCGAGTGTGAAGAGTTCTGTCATGTCGTTCTCCGGCACTAAATATACCACACCTGGTGGTATATTTTCAACTGAGGGCATGTTTAAGGCAGCGTCTAGCGTTGTTAAGGAGTGGGGGGAAGGGAATCGACCGTGACAGTGCGCAGCGACGGGGCAGCGTTCTAACCAAATGAACTACGTCCCCGCTGAAGGGTGAATCGTCACAGGAGCTGCAATACCAGACGCTACAATTGGTGGGCACTGTCCGATTTGAACGGACGACCTTTCGGGTGTAAACCGAACGCTCTAACCGCTGAGCTAAGCGCCCTTACTCAAGTAATCGTACAGGAAGCATCCCGCAGCGTCAACGCACTCCGCAACCTGCTTTTTGGCCGCGGTTCGCGCTGCGATGAATTATTTTTCCGCGGCGCAGCAAAGATTTGCGTCGAAGTCTTCGCCTGGCTTGGTGCTATAATTCTTGCATTCGCGGGAGTTTGAGCTCAAACATACTTTTGTTGAGTGAGTTGTTTGGCTCCTCCTAATAGCTCCGTGCGACAGGGGCGCGGTCGCCAAGTGGTAAGGCAAAGGTCTGCAAAACCTTTATCGGCGGTTCGATTCCGCCTCGCGCCTCCAATTTTTGCTGCAACACCTGAGACCGAACTCCCAGTCTGAGATCCTTTCTGCGATTCCCCTTTCTGATCGTTTTCAAGATTGCAGCTGCGTGCGGGACAGCCAATCTTGATTGTGTTGCGTATCGGCGGCCCTCCACAAACCGCACAGGCAGAAGTGCCTGTGCACGAAAGCGGGCTCTTCCTTGCACTTTGATGGTGCAGCCAGTAAACTCTTTCTCTTGCTTACGCGCAAAGGACTCACGCTGGGATGCTGATCGCACGAGACTACGTCGGATACATGGCAACGGAAGTGGTAAAGCGGCTGGTGGAAGGGGAATTGATCGCGACGAAGGTCGCGGACGCAGTCGCGCAGCGGCTGCGGCAGCGCATGATGGAAGAGATCACCATCGAAGACCGCCTGAACGAGGAAGTGCGCCAAATTCTCACCGAACATCAAGATGAAATGCGGCGGACGAACGTCTCATATCAGGAGATGTACAAGAAAGTGAAAGCGCAGCTGGCGCGCGACCGCAAGCTGGTTCTGCGGTAGCACGGCCATTCTTGGCTGTGCATGATTGAGTTCGATTCGCCTGTAAACGTTGTACATAGCAGGACCCGAGGGCAAGCGACTGGAATGCGACTGAGCCGCGAAAAGATTGTCCGAATCTCCCATCAGATCACGGACGTGCTGGTTTCCAGCGACGACGTGGAATTCGTCGAAGACCGCGACACTATCCGCCAGCAGGTGGTGCAAATTCTGACTGCGACGCTCCATGAAGAAGAAAAGGCCGACCTCGAAGTGCGCAAGAAGATCACCTCGCAGAAAAAAGAAATTCTTGAAGACAGCGAAGAGTGGAACGTTCTCTACCGTAAGTATTACGCCGACGAACTTCGGCGTCTGGGTATTGCCGCCGTCCCTGACGACCGCCGCCGGTCGTGAGTTGAGTTGTTTCCTCCTCCCTGACTGAGCCGTCCTTCCTTTCAGATTCCGAGAGAAGTGTTGACTGAAAACAGGACAGACTTTCGACGCGGTGGGGATGAATCCCGTCTGGGCGCCTGAAGCTGGAGAGGGGGCCCCCTCCCCCATAAGCGCTAAGATAAGGATTGACTTTATCTGACGCTGAAGGCGCAGGGGCTCGCAGAGAAGAGTGGGAGAAAGATAGCGCAGTCAAAAAAATGCCCCAGGTTTCGATAAAGTCGAAGCCCGGGGCGTTTAGTTAATGGATCAGGCTGGTGGATACGGCCAGCCTGGTTTCCTGGCGCTCGCGCCGCTATGCGCCTGGCTTTCCTTTTTCGGGTGGCTTCGGCGCAGCTGCGTGCGAAGTGGGTTGCTGGCGTTGCTGCAACTGTTGTTGCTGCTGAGTGTGTTTTTGCTCCAGTTGTTGCGTCTGTTGTTGATGCTTCTGTTCTAGAGGTTGTTGTTTCGGTTCGTTGGCCGGCTTTGGCGGGAGGCGCTGATGATCTTGCTCCTGCTTGGCCTGGAGATTCTGGCGCTCTTTCGCCTGCTGTGTGTCGAGCTTTTGCTGTTGCTGCTGGAGTCTCATGTCGTTCTTGGCGTTGCCGGTGTTTGGAGCGGCAGGACGTTGCGCGGGCGTAATATCCTTGGCATGGACTGCTGGTGCTGGCCGAGTGTTCTCGACAGGCGGCGGGCGATTAGCTCCGGTTTCCGGACGCGCAGTCTCGTTGGTTGGATGTGCAACTTCGCTGGTTGGTCGAGCGGCTTCGTTGTTCGGTCGAGTAGTCTCGTTCGCTGGCCGGGCATTGTTGTTCTCGTTGGCGGTATGAACTGTGCCACCTTCCTTGGCGGCTACAGCTCCGCTCTCCTTGAAGGCGCCGGGCTTCTCGGTAGCAGCGATGGGCGGCTTGCCGTGATTTTCGGAGGCGCGTAGCTCAGGATTGGCGCGTGCGGATTGGTAGTGCTGGGTTTGCGCGGCGACGGGCGCGATGTGACGCTCGCGTCCGGCAGCTTCTTCCTGGGAAGTGGCACGTACCTGCACGCCGCCATTTCCGCCGTTGAAGCTGACGCGGTTACCGCCGCTTTCGTCTACTCGTGTGTTGTAAACGTTGTGATTGCGAGAGACGTCTACGCGGCTTACCGATTGATTGTAGTCAAAGTGGCCGTTGTCCCAGCGGCCGCCATCGTAGCCGTGGCCACCGTAGCCGTAGCCGTAATTGATTCCGCCGTAGAAACCGACTTGTGTGCCCCAGTAGCCGTCGTGGAAGAGGTACCCGTTGTCGCTCCAACCCCAATAACCGGGAGTCCAGAGATAGCCGACCTCGGGAGCCATGACCCATGTTCCGGGGACCCAATAATAATCGTCGTCACCGTAAGCCCAGTAACCGGGGGTCCAGATGTAGCCGTCCCCGGGGGCGATGGGTTGATCGTAAAGGGGCAATTCGGGCGGGGCGATTCTGATCGATATTCCTATGCCAATTTGGGCGGACGATGCCGCCGAGATGGCCAGCAATACAAGTGCGAACAACAATGAACGAACAGACAAGATAAAACGCATTGTGTTTCCCTCCGCCTGATGATCCTTTGCGTACTGGAGCTCAATCAGGCCAACTAAACTCGGCCTCTGCGATCTGCAATCTGAAGAGTTGTTTTGCAGGCGCATGTGGAACTTTTAATATTCACGCAGCCGAAATCATTGCGGCGTGTTGTCACAAGTATGGGAATATCCAAACTGCAATGCTGTGCGGTATTGGACATTGCCTTTTTATTCCCGGACTAAGTTAGATGTCGCGCTTCGGGCGAGGCTGGCTAACGAGGTGAGGGCGGTAGGGAGAGTTGCACTCGCTGCCAAGAGCAAGGACTACCGGTGTGCGGCGCGCGCGCAGCAGGAATTCGTCGTCGAGTAAGGGCGAGCGAGATCTTGGAGATGCACCTTTGCAAAATCAAGTTGCGAAAATCAGAGTTAGTTATTCGGTTGGCAGGGGCGACGCTTGAGCGTTGGGCGATCGTCGTCGGTGCCATCCGTTGTGGTGGCGTTGGGATCGGTTGTCGTGGAGGTGGGCTGCTTGGTGGACTGCGCCGTTTTTGTGCGCAGAGTCGGCTTCCCAGGTGCGTTGTTCGTAACCTTGCGAGCGAACATGATGTTGCGAAGGCGCGACTTTACGGAATCAAACTCTGAAGTGGTGACGATGTATTCCGGGCGGTTCGGAAGAATGCGCGCGATTTCTTTCTGAGTGGCTTCGATGCGATCCGGAGTGGGGGGATGCGTCGAGAAAACCTTTGGGATGGTGCCGGGGCGGCGCTTCTCGTCGGCTTGGATGCGCTCGAAGAAAGTTACGTAAGAGTTGGGATCGTAGCCGGCCTTGTACATATATTCGACGCCGAGGTAATCGGCTTCGCGCTCGGAGTCACGGCTGAACTTCAAGTAAGTGACGGGGATGGCGAGGCTCGCGGCTTCGTAAATGCCGTAACCTGCCCAGCCGCCGGGGCCGAGAAGCATAAGCGGAATCATGGCCAACTGCATGGCCTCGCCCTTCGTGGCGTTCTTCGTGCCGTGGCGAGCGCAGACGTGAGAAATTTCGTGAGCCATCACGCCAGCGAGTTCGGACTCTTCCTCGGCGCGGAGGATCAGGCCGCTATTGACATAGAAGAAGCCGCCAGGTAGCGCGAAGGCGTTCACTTCATCAGAGTCGATGACCTTGATGGTGAAGGGAACCTTTGCGTCGGAATTGCGGACGAGATTCTGGCCTACGCGGTTCACGTATTCGGTGACGACGGGATCGTCGATAAGCTTGGAAGAGCGCTCGACTTCTTGGGCGAGCTGTTTGCCGAGGGCGATTTCGCGTTCGAGAGAATAAAAATTGGGACCTTTACCTACGTTGCGGTTGCCGATGGCGTCGACGTCGTCCTTGGAATTCTTGGGATGCACGGTATCCTGCTGCTGAACCGGTTGATTCTGCGGAGTTTGCGTCTGCGTGGGTACTGGGGCAGCAGGCTGCGGGGGAGTGGGCTGCGGAGGCGTTTTGCTCGGATCTTGGCCAGTTGGCGCGGTCGGAGCGGGCTGCGAAGTGGGCTGCTGAGTTTGCGTTGGGGCGGGGCTTTGACTCGGCTGCTGAGGCCGAGGAGTTGCCAGAGCCGCGCTTGCGGCGAGGAGGCCTGCCACCGTAAGGCCTAAAGTCACTCTTGGAAACTGTGTCATGGCATTTACCTCCTGCTGCGGCCAGTATACACCCATTTTGCAATACCCGGATGCAATGTCGGCCGCGCCCTTAGTTACTACGATGTAAGACTCTTAAGGAAGGTTTCCTATTCCAGGGAGACCAGGAGGGAAATTGTGGAACGGGGTGAGAGCGCGAGACATGAGAGTGCGCGCTAGCCGTCCGAAGGGAGGCTAGAGGCTGTTCCGAACTGAAAAGCGCGGTAAATGGTGCGCAAAATGCACGATTAGAAGGGTTGACACGTTTGGCGAGGGCCTCTACAGTCAAAGGCAGACACATGAGCGTGAAAATGAGCGTAAAAAAGATTCAGATCGGCCAGCTTTGGAGGAAGAATGACACCGGGGACGTTTACCTGGTGACGCGAGTTTACAGCGAAGCCCTTAGCACGATCGTAGTGCTGCGTAAGTCCGGGGCGGAGGATGAGGCGCTGACGCGTCTGCGGGCGGAGAGCACTCCCAAGGGGCCGGGGATTCCGGGGTATTCGCCGGCGCAGGATGAAGAGAATTTTTGATTGTGGAAGTGAGTAGTGAACTGGGAGTAGTGAGTAGTAAGAGGCGGCTGCAACGTAAACCCTGCCAACTTTCCGATAAGCCGTAATCCAAGCAGGTTAAAGCAATAGACGGATGAGGAATTAGATGGAACGGACGTCCATCTTGACGACGTCGTGGACCTGCATCAATTCTTTTACTAGGAAGGGCTCGCCGTATTTTACGCCGATCATTTCGCCGTAGTGGCGGGCGAGCTGGTTCATTTCGTCTTCGAGACGATCGATGGCCAGGAAGACGTTTGTCTTCTTAAATTGGCGCGAGGATTCGCCCTTTTGGGGATGGAATTGCGAGGCAAATGCCAGGATGGCGCGGCGGCGCTGCTCGAAGTGGGGGGTGATGTCGACGACGAAAGTGGGGCGAACAGGAGCATAGGCTGTGGAATAGAGGATTTTGAAGGGACGGTGAGGTTCGCCGTCGATAGGTAATTGCTTGAGGCCTGCTAGAAAGCAGCCCTCGTAGCCGAGGGTGGAAGCATGGTAGTGGTCCGGGTGCCGGGCTTCCCAATAAGGAATGATCACGGTTTTGGGACGAAGTTCGCGGATGACGGCGGCTAAGCGGAGCTTGTGCTGGCGGCTGGGCTGTACTTCCGAGTCGGGGACGCCAAGGCTACCGCGCCAGCTCACGCGAAGAATCTGGGCGGATTTGGCGGCTTCTTTGGCCCGGGTTTCGGGAGTGCCGCGAGTCCCCATTTCGCCGGCGGTGAGATCCAAGATGCCGGTTTTGTATCCGGCGTGGGCCATTTTTAGGAGAGTGCCGCCGCAGGTGAGCTCCACGTCATCGGGGTGGGCGGCGATGGCCAGCAGGTCAAGTTTCATGCGCGGTCTCCGTTGTACATGTTTCCTAAAATCTGAAGAGTCGATGATAACACCGCCAGGAGAATGCTCCTTCGGGCGCGGTGATTGTCGACTGTGGTAACGTTTCCGGCGGCGGAAATGCGATGACAGAAAGCACAGAGAGACGGGTCAGTCTGCTTACCGGGAAGGTGGCGCTTGTTACCGGGTCGGCGAAGCGGCTTGGCCGGGCGGTAGCGTTGCGGCTGGCGGAAGAAGGCGCGGACTTAGTGATTCACCATGGTGCGTCGCACGCGGAAGCGCGGGAAACGGTGGGAGAAATCGAGAAGATGGGGCAGCGAGCGATGGCACTTTCTGCTGACCTGCGAAAGATAGATGAGATCCGCGCACTATTCGTAGAGGTTGCGAAAGGATTTGGGCGCTTGGATATTCTGGTGAATAGCGCGGCGAATTTTTTGCCCGCGAGCATAGTGTCGACGACGGAAGAAATTTGGGACGCCTCGCTGGATACGAATTTGAAAGCAGGATTTTTCTGTGCGCAGGCGGCGGCGCCGTTGCTGCGCCGGACGAAAGGCGTGATCGTAAACTTTGCCGATGCTGGCGGACTGCTAGGGTGGCCGGGTTTCATTCCTCATTCCATTTCGAAAGCCGGCGTGGTGATGATGACGAAGGTGCTGGCGAAGGCGCTGGCGCCGGAAGTGCGCGTGAATGCGATCGCTCCCGGAACGATCACCATGCCAGGTGATCCGCCGGAGTGGGAAGCGGAGTTTGTAAAGCTGGCACCGCTGAAGCGAACTGGCAGCCCGAGTGACATCGCGGATGCTGTTTTGTATCTGATTCACGCGGAGTTTTTGACCGGTCAGACTCTGGTGCTAGACGGGGGACGCATTCTTGGTGCGAACAACGCAGAATTTCACGCAGGATAACGAACACTGCAGTGCCATAAGTAGAGGCATTTTATTGAACGAACTTTTGTGGGGGTCTCTGCTGGACCGCAAAGGCACATGGGGCGCGTGACCACAGTGATGTGATTCTCCGATTGACTCGGTTTTGGCAAATCGGCCAGGGTGGTGCTACAGCAGTGTTCGGTATCAACAAACTGAAACGTGTACACCAGCCTGTAGGAGATCAGATTCTCGCTGCAGTTAGTGCAACGAAAATGAGATTGCTTGGCACTTTCCAAGGCCGCCTGAGTGAGCAAAGGATGACCACTAACGACTTCTAAGGAGCTAACACCTCCGTCCGGCCTGATTTTTCGCTCAAGGTGTACATTTCCAGCTATACGTGTTTGCCTTGCAAGGGGCGGGTAGGCCGGCGGGAATAGCTCAGTGATAGTAACCTGGCTCTTACCAGTGTCTGGATTTGCTGGGTTCTGTGCAAAGAGAGTACCAGTCGCGCTCATGAGCGCAGCAATTAGGTTGGTAAGCGGGACCACATGTGGGCAAATTCGTCGACGCCAGTCTAGTCTTCCCGTTTTCGAGAAGCCAGCTCTCATCCGCGAATTCCGGCTAACGAATCTGCGAAAGGCAGTGTGCAGAGAATCGCGTGGCGGTGTATTCTATTCTCCTTATAGTGTGAATAAGTTTGGGAGGCGCGCGGATGAGCGCGCCGGAATCTGACAAAAGAGGGGCCAGCCGAAGTTATGGAAAATGAGATCGAAACACACGTTGATAGCCCGCGCGAGGTGGTCAGCGTACCGCACGGACTGGAAGACACACAGATTCAAGAATGGCTGGAGTCGCTGGACTCTGTGCTCGAGTCGAGCGGGCCGGAAGTGGCGGCGGAGATTCTCGAGAGGCTTCGCGCACACGCTACCGTTGCGGGCATCGATCTACCGTTTTCTGCCAACACGCCTTACGCCAACACGATTCCCGCGCGGCTCGAGCCGCTTTTTCCGGGCGATCAAGAGTTGGAGCGGCGAATCAAGAGCTTGATCCGTTGGAACGCGCTGGCCATGGTGGTGCGGGCAAACCGCGTAGAGCACAACATTGGCGGTCACATTTCAACGTATGCATCTGCAGCGACTTTGTACGAAGTCGGCTTCAACCATTTTTTCCGCGCACGCTCGGATGAGTTCGAAGGTGACACGGTTTATTTCCAGGGCCACGCCGCGCCCGGCATGTACGCGCGCGCGTTCCTCGAAGGACGGATCTCGCCGCAGCAACTGGAAAACTTTCGGCGCGAGTTGAAACCGGGTGGGGGGCTTTCATCCTATCCACACCCATGGCTGATGCCGGACTTCTGGGAGTTTCCGACGGTGTCGATGGGCTTGAGCCCCCTGATGGCGATCTATCAAGCGCGCTACAACCGCTATCTTGAAGATCGCGGATTGAAGCCGGTGACGGACGCGAAAGTTTGGGCGTTCCTGGGTGACGGTGAAACGGACGAGCCGGAATCGCTGGGCGCAATCACGCTGGCCTCGCGCGAGAAACTGGACAACTTGATTTTTGTCGTCAACTGCAACTTGCAGCGACTGGATGGGCCGGTGCGCGGCAACGGTCAAATCATTCAAGAGCTGGAATCGGCGTTCCGCGGCGCGCGATGGAACGTGATTAAGGTGCTGTGGGGCAGCGAGTGGGATCCGATTTTGGAGCGCGACACCGAAGGCCTGCTCGTGAAGCGCATGGGCGAATTGGTGGACGGAGAATACCAGAAGCTGGTGGTGTCGTCGGGCGCGTATGTGCGCGAACATTTTTTTGGCAGCGATCCTCGACTTCTCGCTCTGGTCGAGCCACTGCCGGATGAGGCGCTGCGTCGCTTGCGGCTTGGCGGGCACGATCCGCGCAAGGTCTATGCGGCATACAAGGCCGCGGTGGAACACAAGGGCGGCCCGACGGTGATTCTGGCGCGCACTATTAAAGGATACGGGCTCGGAGAAGCGGGCGAAGGCAAGAACGTCACGCACCAGCAGAAAAAATTGAATGAAGAGGAGCTGCGCGAGTTCCGCTCGCGATTTGGCATTCCTCTGAACGACGACGATTGCGTTGAGGTGCCGTTCTACCGCCCCGCGGAGGACAGCATCGAGATTCAATATCTGCGTGCGCGCAGGGAAGCGCTAGGAGGCTACACGCCGAAGCGCAGCGTGCGCTCGAAACCGCTGGTGGCCGACCACGACGAGCTGTTCAAGGAGTTCTTCGACGGCAGCGAAGGCAGGGAAGTTTCAACGACGATGGCGTTCGTCGGGATGCTACGCAAAATGCTGAAGGATCCGGAAATCGGCAAGCTGGTCGTGCCGATCGTTCCCGACGAAGCGCGGACGTTCGGCATGGAATCGCTGTTTCGAACGGTGGGGATTTATTCGAGTGTTGGGCAGAAGTACGAGCCCGTCGACGTCAACACGCTGCTCTATTATAAGGAAGCGAAGGACGGGCAGATTCTCGAGGAAGGAATCACCGAAGCCGGTTCGATGGGCTCTTTTATCGCTGCTGGATCTGCCTACGCAACGCACGGGATCAATACGATTCCGTTCTTCATTTACTATTCGATGTTTGGGTTCCAGCGCATCGCCGATTTTATTTGGGCCGCGGCGGACATGCGCACGCGCGGTTTCCTGCTGGGCGGAACTTCCGGCAGGACAACACTGGCGGGTGAGGGATTGCAGCACCAGGATGGCAATAGCCACGTGCTGGCGCTCTCCGTGCCGAATTTGCGAGCGTACGATCCGGCGTTTGCCTATGAGATGGCGGTGATTCTGCAGGACGGCATCCGCCGGATGTACAAAAATGGCGAGAGTATTTTTTATTACATCACCGTCATGAACGAGCCGTACGCGATGCCGGCGATGCCCGGAGACGTGAACGACGGAATTCTGAAGGGCATGTACCGGTTCCGGCAGGCGGCCAATCCAAAAACCAAGCTTCGCGCGCAACTGTTTGGAAGCGGTGCGATTCTAAACGAAGTCCTTCGGGCTCAAGAAATTTTAGACACGAAATACGGCGTTGCGGCCGATGTTTGGAGCGTGACGAGCTACAAGGAACTTTATGTCGACGGGAACGAGACCGAGCGCTGGAACCGTTTACATCCGGGCGACAAAGCTCGCGTTCCCTACGTGACCAAGTGCCTTGCGGACGCACCTGGAGTTTTGGTGGCGGCTTCCGATTATCTGAAGACCCTGCCAAACATGATTAGCAAATGGATGCCACGGCGGCTGGCGTCGCTGGGTACGGACGGGTTTGGTCGAAGCGAGGGACGTGCGTCGTTGCGCGATTTTTTTGAAGTCGATTCGCGTTTCATCACATTGGCGGCGCTTCACGAACTGCACGCTGATGGCAAAATTGAGCGGTCCGTCGTGGATAAAGCGATCAAGGATTTGGGAATTAAGCCTGACAAATTGAACCCCGTTATTTCGTGACCGATCCAACTGCGTTCTAACAATGTGTTTTTTTGGTGATAGAAGAGACGAACTGCGGTTCGTCTTTTCTATTTTGGAGGTGGGTTCGATCCGTGTTCCAGCATTTCTCTGGGTTTGATTCGGCCGGTGGCGAGTTGCGCGATAAGCTGGGAGTTGGCGGCGAGGAAGTCGTAATTTCCTAACTCTTTTGGCAAGGCCCATGCAATCTGTTCGAACTCGTTCGGTGTGATTTCGCCTTCCTTGATGCTTGCAGCGTAAAAGCGAATTTCCAATTCCTCGGTCATGCCCGCATATTTGTGCCGCGTGCGGCCCAGTTCGATGCATTTTCCCAATGTGGCGCTCAATTCTTCTTGGAGCTCACGCGCTAACGCTGCTTCCGGCGTTTCGCCCTGTTCCATTTTTCCGCCTGGGAATTCCCACTTCAAGGGAGAGGTGTCGTCACGCCGTCGCTGGCCGATGAGTATGCGGCGGTCGCTGCGCTCAATTACTGCGGTCACGATGACTTTCATTCTTTGTTTTCCCGTCTCACAGCGTTTTCAAGATACGGAAGAGCTGTCTTGCTCCAGCGACGAGCGGTGGACCGGGCGTGTTTAATAATTCATCGCGAACGACGTAGACCTGTTTGTTGCGGACGGCAGGGAGGTCTTTCCAAGCAGCGACCTGGTAGGATTTTTGAGGTTTGGCTTTGTCGCCAGTGGCGGCCCACGCGAGCACAATCACATCCGGTCGAGCGCTTGCGACTTGTTCTTCGCTTACTTTTTGGCCGGGAGGCAAGACCATCTTGCCGCCGCTGATATTCACGATTTCCGCGACCCAGGGCGGGGAACTGATGCGAGGGTTCGGCCATGCCTCGCCATAGACTCGCAGCTTGTTTTTCAGAGTGCAGCTCTTCTTCGCGATCGCGGCAAATTCTTTCCGCATTTTCCTGATGAGGAGTTCGCCTCGCGCTACGCGGCCAACGATCCGGCCCAACATACGAATATCATTTTCAATGTCCGCCAGCGTCCTCGGATTTGTGGCCAGGAAACTAAGCGGGTGCTCCAAAAGCTTCGCGAGGGTTTCTTGTTTGTAAGGCACCGAGCCGATCACAAGGGACGGCTTTAGTTCAAGGATTTCGTCCACGGAATCCATGTGCCAGCAATCGCCAAGTTTTGGCAGGCCGTTTACCGAGGCAACGTCGGCGCACCATTTCGTGACTCCAACGAGATATTCCTTCGCGCCGATGGCGCAGAGAATCGAAGTAGCGCTTGGGGCCAGTGAAACGATGCGAAGCTGGTTCGGGCGATTCGCCTTTTTCATCTCACAGAAAAGAATAGCAAAGCGCGAGCCCGATGTGTGTCCGCTGAGGGAGGCCGATTGACTCCATGGATGGATTGTGGTGCACTCTGCCCGCGTATTTCGTGGAGGTCATCTGTGCGTGTATTTATGGCTTGTCTCTTGGTGTCTTGCTTTGCAATGCGTGCTGCTGCCCAGAACGTGCCGGCCTCTCCTGTGGCGGATGTGGTGCATTACAAGGGCGCGATCGACAACGTGAAGTATGTTTTCGGCGTCGCTCCGCCGGTGGCGCGTCTGCGGCCCGGAAATATCCTCGAAGCGAATTCGCTGGATTGCTTTGGCAACGGCATTCAGAAGCCCGGCGATACGACGGCGATGGCCAAGGGCGATAATCCGCTAACGGGGCCTTTCTTCATCGAGGGGGCAGAGCCTGGTGACACACTGGTAGTGCACATTCTGGATTTGCAGGTCGACGGTAATCAAGGAGTGGGCACGTTTTCTCCTGGATTTGGAGCGATCAATTCCACGCACTACACGCCGGTCCTCGAAAAGGAACCGTTGCCGGAAAAGATTTGGTTTTATCCCATCGACCACGCGGATAACACGGCGACATTTCAGGCGCTCGACTCAAATTACAAAGTGAAAATTCCCATGCATCCATTTCTCTGGTGCATCGGCGTGGCTCCAGCAAATGGCGAAGCGCGCAGCTCGATTGTTCCGGCGGAATTTGGCGGGAATATGGATGCGCCGGAAGTCAGCGTTGGCAACACGCTGTATCTACCGGTGAATGTAGCTGGGGCACTGTTTTATTTCGGCGATGGGCACGCGGCGATGGGCGACGGAGAAGTTGCCGGCAGCGCGATTGAAGTGCCGATGCGCGTGCGGCTGCAGTTTGACGTAATGAAAAAGAGGAGCACGGGCTGGCCCAGATTTGAGAACGAGAAGGAAATCATGACGACTGGAATCTACCGGCCGGTGGATGACGCGCTGCGCATTGCGTTTACCGAACTAGTGGCATGGATTCACGCCTACTACGGTCTCTCCGATTTGGATGCGTACGAGCTGCTTTCGAAAGTCGGGAAGATTCATCTAACGGAGATGGTAGACCCAAACTATGTCGTGGTTGCTTCCGTGGAGAAGAAATATCTGCCGGCGAAGGTAGCGAATACGCGAAGTGCAACTTCCACGCATTAAATTGAGAAACGCAGATCAAGCATGCATCCATCTAAGCCGGTGGCAGTGGTGTAAAGTCCTGTGCAGTGCGGTTCTGGGGTGACGAATCGCGCCAGAGAACTTCATGGACATCGATCGGCTCGGCACGGCCTTTGAGCTTCATTGCGGAGAGCGGGCAGCAGGGAATCTCGCGGCCTAATTGAGCGTGCGTCGCGTTCGAAATCACGATCTGGCCGGGCCCTGCTTGCGACGTAAGGCGTGAGGCCACGTTCACGGTGTCGCCGATCGCCGTGTAATCCATGCGCCGTTCCGTGCCAAGAAACCCTACAACCGCTTCTCCGGTATGAATGCCAATTCCAATATTGAGCGGCGGCTTGCCCGAGGTTTTGTTTAGCTCCGCGAGACTCTTTTGCATGTTGACGGCCGCGCGGACGGCAGCCTCGGCGTCATTCTGGAGAGCGAAGGGCGCGCCAAAAAGGGCCATCAATCCATCGCCAAGATATTTGTCGAGCGTGCCATCATGCTCGAAAATCACGTTGGTCATACGCGCGAAAAATTCGTTCAAGACTTCCACGGCCTCGCGGGGTTTCATTGTTTCGGCCATGGTGGTGAATCCGCGCACATCGGCGAAAAGCAGTGTAATCCGCTGACTCTCTCCCCCGAGGCGGATGTCAGCGGCTTCCGCGGTAATTTTTCTGGAAATTGCAGGCGATAGAAAACGCTCGAGCGCGCTGAGCTGCACGCCCTGGCGCTTCACTTCACTTTTCGCCATGACCCGGTCGATAACCAGCCCCGCTTGCGCCGCAATGACCGCGAAAACTTCCAGATCCTCCTGCAGAAAAGTCCCGCGCTTGGAAAGATTGTCGACGTACAGTAATCCGAACAGCCGATCGCGGCTAGCCAGCGGAGCGCACATCGCCGATTGCATGCCGGACATAGCCATGCTTTCGCTGCCCGAGAAGCGCGAATCTTGCTTTGCGTCCATCACCAGGAGCGGCCCCTTGCTTTCCATAACCTGCTGAATGATGGCGCGGGACAGCGCCATTTGGGGCGTAGCCGTTCTGGGAGCTTGGCGATAACGAAGGATAGCGGGTAGAAATGTGTAACTTGCCGCAGGGCGCGGCGTGGCGCGAAGCGACTCTTCGGTGAGCAACATCGCGTAACCGCGCTCTGCGCCGTCAATCTGCAGGACAAGGTCGAGGACGCATTCCGTCACGTCTTCGACGGTGGTTTTGTCGCCCAACGCTCTGCTGACTTGATATAGGAGAGTTAGGAGACGATTCTCGCGCTTCAAATATTCGATGCGGCCGTCGGTATCGACACGCGAATCAGCCCAATCCGAAGGCGGCTTGTTCTTCGAGTGCTCCAGAAGCTTGGCGACGCTCTCCTGATCCAGAATTTGGGTCAAATGGGAGGCGAGTTCCGGCGAAGTTTTCGCCACGACAGTGCCGCTCATCGTGTTCTCGAAGCGGAGCTTTATGTCTCCGAGTCCGATGACGTCGCCACTTTTCAGTTCCGCGTGCTCGATGCGTACGCCGTTCACCAGAACGCCGTTGGCGCTGTGTTGGTCCCTTACAACCCAAACGTCGCGATTACCTTCAAGCAAAGCGTGACTGCGCGAAATGCTTGAGTGCGGAAGCGTGATGTCGTTGGACGCGGCTCGCCCGATGTGAATCGTGGAGCCGTCCTTCAGCTCATAGAGACGCGGCTGGGCGCCGGGCCGTTCAATGATTAGGCGTGGCATGGTCGGATCAAAGCGCTCTAGCTATGTTCAGGCTGTTTGCGGCCTCGCGCAACGAAAGTGTGCTCGCCATTGTCCGATTCTGCAATCTGGCCCTGAACTGCAAACTCAAATTGAAATGGGTGGGGCTTTTTGGGCTACGATAGCTCGGTGTACAGCGAACTGGTCTTGGACCACTTTCGGAATCGACGCAACGCCGGCAGGCTGGCGAATGCGAGCGCCGAAGTACAAGCAACGAATCCGGTCTGCGGCGATATTCTGCAGCTGGCCGTTCGTGTCGAGAGCGGCGCGATCATCGAAGCGCGTTTCCTGTGCCGCGGCTGCACGACTTCGATCGCCTGCGCATCCTTACTGACAGAGCGCCTAACCGCCTCCACGGTCGCAGCAGCGCGCTCGATAACAGCGGAAACGATCTCGGAAGCATTGGGCGGGCTACCGCCGACAACCTTTCACGGAGCGCAACTTGCCGCAGACGCTCTCAACCTGGTGCTTGCCAAACTCTCCTGAGAGAAGCAACGAAAGAGCGAAAAGTGCGCCAAATCACCGCGCAATGGCCTTGGTCTATTCCACGGGCGGGGCGCTGAACATGGCCCAGCCAATGTAGAGAAGAAACAGAACTTGCGCCAACAGGAACGCGGACCAATACACGCTTGGGATCGGTTCGAGCGGGTCGGCAGGTGCGGAACCCCCGATGTACGAAACGACCAGAGCAATGGTAACAATCGAGACGAAAAAATGAGCGTATCCAAGAAGGATCTCCAGCGGACGGCGAGCGACATTGCTCAAAACGAAATAAATCAATCCGCATGCGCCGCAAAAAATCGCCACCACAAAATAGAAATCGGAGAGGGAAAGCGGAAGATTGCCGATTCTTGTGCGGTGCTCGAACTGCCAGGTAGTGCGGGGGTACAAGTTGCTGTGGAAGTGCCGGCCCAGGCCTGTCTGGTCGTAAAAGTAGGCTGCCGAGAAAAGAAAGAGGGGGCCAAGCAAGATCGACCAGTTGCGGCGGCTCCTTTGCTTATCGATGTCCACGCAACTCCTTGACGTCTTCGGGGTTCATAAGGTCGCTAACAGATGGGGCGGAGTTCAGACACCTAAGGCTCGCTGCATCGTGTCAGGATCGTTTAAGTTAAGCACGCAGCCTTCTTCATTCGTCTGGACGGTCTGAACCTCGGCGGAATGCTCCCAGACTACCGAGCGCGCCCCCGTTTCGAGCGGTGCACTCATCAGATCTTGATACAACGCCGAGGAAAAAATAACGGGATGTCCCCGCCGGCCTTCATAGACCGGCAAGACAATGGATTTACCGGAATTATAGAAGGATTCCACCAACTCGCCGACAAGCGCGGCACTGATGAGCGGATGATCAATCAGAAGAAGAACGATGCCGTCGGTTTGCGGAGGGAGGCTGCGCAGCGCTGCCTGAATCGAACTCAACTGGCCCTTTTCCCATTCCGCATTAATGACAATTTCATCGGAAGCCAGATTGACTTCTTTCGCGATAGGCTCCGCATCGGCTCCCAGCACGACACGGCGCACGCCGATTTTTGGATGGCGGGCCACATCCAACAAATGTTCGAGGAAGGGGCGGCCCTGATAGGACAGCAGGGCCTTTGGCGAGCCCATCCGGCGTGATGCGCCGCCCGAGAGGATGATGGCAGCGAGCATGCCACCTCTTTCAGTTTCAGCGTTCCGTTAGTGCGGGCCGTGGTTCGTAATTCAATTTTTTGTGCGCAGCGGATTCGGCGTTGCGTCGGACAGCAATCAATTCCGCCACGATGCTGACGCCAATTTCTTCCGGTGCAAGCGCGCCAATCTCAAGCCCCATCGGCGCGTAGACGCGCTGAAATTCCTCTGGGCGATAGCCTTCGTTCTCGAGCGCTTTGTAAACCGAAAGAACTTTGCGCTTGCTACCAATCATGCCGACATAGCGTGCGCCCGTGCGAACGGCCCAACCGAGCACGCGCATATCTTCTTTGTGGCCACGCGTTACGATGATCAGATAGCTCGCGGCGTTTGGACGAATCTTTTCGAAGGCGTCCTCGTAACTCGTGTAAATTTCGTGCGCCATGGGGAAGCGTTCGGCGTTCGCGAAAGCTTCGCGGTCGTCGATAACGCCAATGCCAAATCCGGCGGTGCTGGCCGCTTTGGCCACAGCCATCGAAACGTGTCCGCCTCCAAAGAGATAAAGGATTGGCTGTGGCAGGATGGGTTCCACAAAGACTTCCAACGTGCCGCCGCAAATGAGGCCGTTGTCGTAGGTCGCCTCATTGTTCAAATTGAAAACCATTTTCCGGGGCGCTTCTTTGTGCATCACTTCCTTGGCGGCGGCCCAAACTTCCGCTTCGACGCAGCCCCCGCCGATGGTTCCCGCGATGGAACCATCGTCGCGCACGAGCATGCGCGAACTCTCATAACTCGGAATCGAACCGTTAGTATGCACGATCGTCGCCAGCGCCCCGCGCTGGCCAGCACGCCGCATTTTCACGATTTCTTCGAAGAGGTCCACGCGCTGCCTCAGCCCTCAGCGTAAGGCTGGCCACTCGTCGTGTCAATCCACGCGCGGTCTATACGGAGGCTTTCTGGACACTCTGTCACCAGGATGTTACCTTGCGATTCTCAGACCAAGGCAGGGGGCGCAATGAAGGCGATTCGATTCCATCAGCACGGCGGCCCGGAGGTGTTGAAATATGAGGAGGCGCCAGAGCCGGTCGTCCGGGCGAATGAAGTACTCGTGCGCGTCAAGGCCTGCGCATTGAATCGTCTAGATCTGTGGGTGCGGGGCGGCTTGCCCAATGTCCCGATTCCGCTCCCGCACATTCCCGGGAGCGACGTGTCCGGCGAAGTTGCACGAATTGGAGCCGACGTAACGACCGTAAAAGTTGGCCAAAAAGTGGTACTCGTTCCCGGTGTGACGTGCGGCAAGTGCGCTGCGTGCATTTCAGGCCACGACAATCGTTGCCGGCAGTTCACAAATCTGGGCTACATGATCGATGGCGGATGCGCGGAATTTGTCCATTGCCCGGAAGTGAACTGCATGCCGTATCCAGAGAATCTTTCGTTCGAAGAGGCGGCAAGCATCCCGCTTGTTTTTCAGACGGCGTGGCACATGCTCGTCTCGCGCGCCGAACTTCAGCCCACAGAAGACGTGCTGATTCTTGGAGCAGGAAGCGGCGTCGGCAGCGCTGCGATACAAGTCGCTAAGTTTTTCGGCGCGCGCGTCATCGCTACCGCCGGAACCGATGAGAAGCTGACGAAAGCTCGCGAGTTGGGCGCCGACCATGTTATCAATCACAAAACTCAAAAAATCCGCGACGAAGTGCGTCGCATCACGAACAAGCGCGGAGTGGACGTGGTGTTTGAACATGTGGGCACTGCCACGTGGGACGAAAGCGTGGCCAGCCTCGCTCTTGCCGGCCGCCTGGTGACTTGCGGCGCCACGACCGGCTATGACGCCAGGATTGATTTGCGTTTCTTGTTCAGCCGACAGCTTTCTCTGCTCGGCTCCTACATGGGCGCGAAGTCAGAACTGCTGACGGTGATGAAGCTTGTCGTCGCAGGCCGCTTCAAGCCGATTGTTGATCGCATTTTTCCGCTCGCGGAGGCTGCCGCTGCGCACGCTTATCTCGAAGCAGGCTCGCAGTTCGGCAAAGTAGTTCTCGCCGTGTAGCATATTCGTTTGCGAACTCTGCTATTCTCTCGACGTGTCGCAGGCGAAAAACGGAAAACATCGAATATGGCAAGCTGGCAGGCGCATCTCTCGGTGTGGATCATAAAATGGCGTGTCAAACGCAAACTGCGTGGTGTGCGAGACTACCGCGTAGCGCGCAAGATCCTCAACCCTGATCCTTATAGAGTGCCCGTCGACGTGCACATTTCTCCCGCGCAAGTCGGTGGCGTTCCTGGAGAGTGGGTGGAGGGAACTGGCTCTGCAAACGGCGTACTTTTGTATTTACACGGCGGCGGCTATTTCGGATGTTCGGCGCAATCACACCGGTCGATTACGGCAGCATTCGCGCGTCAGGGATTCCGTGTTCTTGCCCCAAGCTATCGTCTCGCGCCAGAAAATCAGTTTCCGGCCGCAGTTGACGACGCGGTTGCCGCTTATCGCGGTCTCCTCGCCGAAGGATATTGGCCCGAGCAAATTGTTGTTAGTGGAGATTCCGCCGGCGGCGGCCTCGCTCTCTCTCTCCTCCTTACGCTTCGCGATGAAGGGAATCCTCTTCCGGCGGGAGCCGCTCTTTTTTCGCCGTGGACCGATCTCGCCGCCACTGGCGAATCCATCCACACTAACGCAGAGCGGTGTGCCATGTTCTATGGGCCGGATATCGGCTTTAGCGCGCGCTATTATTTGGGTGAGATGGATCCGCGCAACCCCATTGCTTCTCCACTCTATGCCGATCTCACCGGCCTTCCGCCGCTTCTGATTCATGTCGGCGCGGATGAAGCTCTGCGTGATGATTCCACGCGTCTCGCAGAGCGCGCGCAGGCGGCCGGCGTTCGCGTCGAACTGAGAGTTTGGCCGGTCGTTCCGCACGCCTGGCAGCTCGCGCCGCATCGAATTCCCGAAGCCGGGCAATCGTTGCGAGAAAGCGCGGCGTTTCTTCGCCAGCTTGTAGCCTCAGAAACATCCAACAAGGTAGCGTAACGGTAGATGACGGAAAATACCATACAAAGCGGCCAAGGGGAAGAAGTCAACGTCGAGTTGCTCATCGTCGGCGGCGGTTTCTCCGGACTTTGCATGGCCATAAAGCTGCGCGAAGCTGGTATGAACTCGTTTCTCCTCATTGAAAAAAGCGACGACATTGGTGGAACCTGGTACGACAACCGCTATCCCGGCTGTGCGTGCGACATTCCTTCGCATTTGTATTCCTTTTCTTTCGAGCCGTCGCCGGATTGGTCCCGCATGTATCCTGGCCAAAGGGAAATTCATGACTACCTGAAACGGTGTGTCGCGCGTTACGAAATCGCTCCGAACATCCGTCTGAATACGCGGTTTCACGAAGCGATTTGGAATGAAGCCGACGGCGTGTGGCAGGCGACAGCCGGAGACGGCATGCGCATACGCGCTCGAGTACTGGTCTCCGGTATCGGAGGATTGCACGTGCCGCAGTATCCCAAGCTGAAGGGCCTGGAACGATTTGCAGGGCCTGCATTTCATTCCTCCACCTGGAATCGTGATGTCGACCTGGACGGCAAAAACGTCGCCGTCGTCGGCACGGGAGCGAGCGCCATCCAGCTTGTTCCGCAGATCGCTCCTCGCGTCGGCAAGCTATCTCTTTTCCAGCGCACTCCGCCGTGGATCGTGCCGCGCATGGATTTTGCCATCGCGGAAAAATGGAAGCAGAGATTCCGGCGTTTTCCTCTGATCATGCGAGCATTTCGGCAGCTCATTTTCTGGCGGCAGGAGTTTCGCGTCCTCGGCTTTCTGGGCAATCGTTTTGTACGAGGCAAGGCGACGGAAATCGCCACGCATCATCTTGAGAAGCAAATCAGCGAGCCAAAATTGCGCGCGGCCTTGAAACCCAAGTACGAATTGGGCTGCAAGCGAGTCCTTGTATCCGATGACTTCTATCCTGCCTTAACAAAGCCCAACGTGGAACTGGTTACGGACGGCATTGCGGAAGTGCGCGAACACAGCATCGTGACGGAAGACGGCGTTGAGCGCCCGATCGACGTCTTGATCTTTGGCACGGGCTTTCGCGCCACGGAACCGCTCATCGGCATTCGGCTCGTAGGTCGCGGCGGTGTAGAAATTCATGATGCCTGGCGCGAACGCATGAGCGCTTATCTCGGTGTAACCGTCAGCGGCTTTCCCAATCTCTTCTTACTTCTCGGCCCCAACACCGGACTCGGACACAATTCCGTCGTGCTGATGATTGAGGCGCAGGTCCGCTACGTGATGAGCTGTCTCGCGCTCATGAAGCGCCGCGGGAAGCACATCCTCGAAGTTCGCCCTGAAGCACAAAAGCAATTTGTCGCCGACATCTATCGCCGCCTCGAGGGCACCGTGTGGCAATCGGGCGGCTGCCATAGCTGGTATCAAGACCAGCGAACAGGCGAGAACACCACACTCTGGCCAGGCTCGGTCGTCGCGTATACGCGGCGCACCCGCGCGGTTTTGCCGGCCGATTACGAATTAACCTAGCCGCTCGGGAACCGCTCCCAGACGTTCATTTGTGTCCAACGCTTGCGTATGCGAAAATGAAGCCAGACGAGGGCACCATGAGCACATCGCTCGGCAAACACGTCACACTCACCAAGCCCGACGACTTCGGCAGCCTGCTCGAAGACGAAGGCATTATCTTCACCACGCTCGACAAGGCTGTGAACTGGGCCCGCAAAAGCTCCATCTGGCCCCTCGGTTTCGGCCTGGCTTGCTGCGCCATCGAAATGATGTCCATGGCCGCCGCGCGCTTTGACGTCGCCCGTTTCGGCGCAGAAGTCTTCCGCCCCTCGCCGCGCCAGGCTGACTTAATGATCGTCGCCGGCCGCCTGTCCCAGAAAATGGCTCCCGTCATTCGCCAGCTCTACGATCAAATGCCCGAGCCAAAGTGGGTCATCTCCATGGGCGCCTGCGCCACCTCCGGCGGCGTCTTCAACAACTACGCCATCGTCCAAGGCTGCAACCAGGTGATTCCCATCGATGTTTACGTCCCCGGCTGTCCGCCGAGGCCCGAGGCCGTTCTCTACGCCATCCTCCAACTGCAAAAGAAAATCGACAACGAAAAAGGCTCCTTCAAACGCGCCATGAATCTCGATTAAAGTAGCAAAGACTTCAGTCTGTGCGCTTTTTGCATCCTTGCATGCCGAAGCTTATTTCGAAGCCCATCCGAATTCTTCTGACCGCACTCATCTTTTCAATTCCTTTATTCTCCGGATGTTCTGTTCACCGAGACCCTCAGCCGCAACTTCATCCCGGCTGGGGCCTTGTCTGGAGCGACGAATTCTCCGCTCCGGATGACTCCACGCCCGATCCCACCAAATGGACCTATGACCTCGGCGGCAAAGGCTGGGGCAACCACGAACTCGAGTCCTACACCGACCGCAAGGAAAACGCGCGAATCGAAAACGGAAGTCTCGTCATCACCGCGCAAAGAGAATCCTTCACCGGCGCTGACGGGGTAACGCGCGACTACACTTCCGCCCGCCTCAAAACGCAGGGCCTTTTCGTCCAGACGTACGGCCGCATCGAAGCCCGAATCAAAATCCCGGAAGGGCAGGGAATCTGGCCCGCGTTCTGGATGCTAGGCCAGGACATCCCCTCCACAGGCTGGCCGAAGTGCGGCGAGATCGATATCATGGAAAATATCGGCAAGGAACCCGCCACCATCCACGGCTCCTTGCATGGCCCCAGCACAGCTGCTCCCACAAGCGAGCTGACCAATATTCTTACGCTTCCCGCTGGCCAGAACTTTGCCACCGATTTCCATCTCTACGCCGTCGAATGGGAACCCGACACAGTCCGTTTCTACCTCGACTCAAATCTCTACGCCACTTTTCGCTCTTCCGACTGGCCCGCTGGCGGCAAATGGGTTTTCGACCATCCGTTCTTCATCATTCTCAATGTTGCCGTCGGAGGCGATTGGCCCGGCAGCCCCGGCGCGTCCACGAAATTTCCGCAAAGCATGCTCGTCGACTACGTCCGCGTTTATACTAAGCGCTAGTTTTGATCCGCAAACACGGAGATTCGACCATCATGTCGACGCCTTCTGATCCAGCACGCCAGCTTCTTCGCCACACCGTGGCCACGGCGGCCTACCGCGGCGGGAAAGCTCTGCGTGGCGCCCCCGAATCGTTCGCGACATTCACTCTCGGCGACAGCCCTCGTACACCCGCAAGCATCCTCGCTCACATGGGCGATCTTTTTGATTGGGCCCTTTCCATGGCGAGCGGCGAACCGGCATGGCGTGATTCTAAACCTCTCGGGTGGGACGCCGAAGTGGCCCGTTTCTTCGCCGCGCTGAAAGAATTCGACGATTATCTTGCGTCGCCTGAGCCGCTTCACTCGCCCGCCGAGGGCCTCTTCCAGGGCCCCATCGCCGACGCACTGACGCACGTCGGCCAGCTAGCCATGCTCCGCCGCCTCGCCGGCTGCCCGATCAAAGGCGAAAATTATTTTAAAGCGGATATAGCCGCAGGCCGTGTCGGACCAGAGCAGTCCGCACCGCGCCGCGAATTTGATTGATACCTGCAATATCAACGACAGTCATAGTTGGCGAGAGAAAACGAAACAATTCTCAGGCCAAAAACTTCTTTGACTAGCCGCAACAAACTTCGAACTGCTACAATCAGTATGCAACCCAAGCCCCTGTGCGGCCCGGAACCCGTCGGCAGAAGACGCTGCATAGTTCGGGACACTGCCCCTTACGGAATCTTTTGGTAAGCTAGCCTCCAAGGAGACATCTGACTCATGTCTAGAGCTCTGGCCGTTGTATTCACTTTTTGTTTCGCCAGCATCCCAATCCTCCAGGCTGCCCATGCTCCTGCGAGCCCATTCCGGCAAGATCAGCCCCCGTCGCAGTCTCAGGATCAAGTTCCCCCTCAGGATCAGGGAGCCGCCTACGAAAACTTCTCGCCCGATCAGCTCGACAATCTTCTTTCTCCCATCGCGCTCTATCCTGACCCGCTTCTGGCACAGGTGTTTGTCGCCGCCACATTCCCTGATCAGGTCGAAGAAGCCGCGCGCTACGTTCGCGCCAACGGCCAAAATGGCGTAGACGACCAGGCTTGGGATGTCAGTGTAAAAGCCGTCGCGCACTACCCCACGGTTGTCGGCATGATGGCCGACAAGATCGACTGGACCACGTCGCTCGGGCAAGCCTATGTCAACCAGTCCACCGATGTCGCGTCCTCCGTGCAGCGCCTCCGTCATTTGGCGCGCAGCGCGGGGAATCTAGACTCGACTCCGCAACAAGAAGTTCTCGAGCAGGACAACTACATCGCCATTAATCCGTACCAGCCGCAATACATCTACGTGCCGGTCTATGATCCTGCAATTATTTACTATCGTCGCCCCTACTACGGTCCCGCAATCACGTTTGGCGTCGCGTACCCCATCGGCGGGTGGTTGAATCTGGGTTTCCGCTGGGGGTACGGCGGAGGCTGGGGCGGCGTCTATTACACGGGCTGGAGGCGCGGCGGATGGGGCCCTGGATGTTGGAACTGCGGGTGGATCAATCGCAGCGTGGTCCACGTGAATGTCGTGAACAACGTCTACATCAACAACCGTTACACGAATATCAACGTAAATAGGACCGTCGTCAATCGCACGGTGAACGTCAACAACATCAATCATTACAACTACGTGCACAAAAATGTGACCTACAACAACGTTCAGGTAAACAACACGCGAATCCGCAACAATGGCCAGCCCGGTGGAAACAACAGGCAGGGATACAACGGCCGGCCGGGAAACGTCCCGCCTGGAGATAATAATCGGCCTGGAGTGAACAACAAGATCATCGACCGCAATATCGACACCAAAAATCCGCAGATCGATCAGTACCGGGGCCGCGACAACAACGCGAATGCGCGCAACGACCGCCCGCCCAATTCGGTGCCGCAAAACCGGCCCACCCCCGGAAGCAACAATAATTCTGGAAATAGAAATAATCAGGGCAGTAACAACACCGCTCCCAATAACAAAAATACGGGATCCAAGAATGATATGCGTCTTCAGAAAAACATGCCGGGACAAACTCAACCACGGCCTGCGCAACCTAACGTGAACTCCGCCCCACACACGTTTAACAAGAATGAAGGCAATTTTGATCCGCGAGTGACCAGCCAACGCGGTCAAGCTAGCCGTCAGCAAACTGCGCAGCCAAAGCCTCCCTCGCAGCCTAGACCAGCAGCCCAGCCACAGCCCACTTCTCGCCCTGCGCCACAATCCAAACCGCAAGGCAAGCCGCCGGCGGGTGGTGGGGAGAGAAAGAAGCCATGAAGAACACGCGTGAGAGAGCGATGAAAACTGCGAACGGAGATGGAAAAATGACTACGGCCATCAGTAAGTTCGTGTTGTCCGCCAGCACGGCAATCCCGTTGTTTCTGGCCATGTGCCTCTTTGGCGGCGTTCCCAACGCGCACCCCCAGGCAGCAGGGCAGTCGACGTTTTCTTCGGCGGACGACGCTTTGCAGGCCCTTGTCTCCGCGGCCAAGGATAAGGATCGCGCTGCGCTGACCAAGGTCTTCGGACCGGAATATGAAAAAATGCTCACCGGCGATGAAGTCGAGGACAACAAGGATCTCGCCGAGTTCGCCTCCGCTGCGACCGAGTCGGCGGAGCTTCAGAAGGTGAGCGATTCCAAGTACACCGTAATGATGGGCCAGGATCATTGGCCGATGCCCATCCCCCTCGTGCAGAAGGACGGCAAGTGGCTCTTCGACACCAAAGCGGGTCTTGAAGAAATCTTGAACCGCAAGATTGGCGATGATGAACTCTCAGCCATCGCCACCTGCCGTGCTTACGCCGTCGCCCAGTGGGAGTACTACACCGAAGGCGATTGGGATCACGATAGCGTTGCCGAATACGCGCAGAAGTTGTACAGCACTCCCGGGAAGCACGATGGACTGTACTGGGAAACTGCCGAGGACGACAAGCCGAGCCCACTAGGGAGATTCGTGGCTGCGGCACGCTCCGAAGGGTACGGGCCTACTACGGAAACCGCGGATGCCACAGGAAAAGGTGGGGCTGCAGAAAAAGAAGCCATTTCCGAAGAGCGCGCTCCCTATCACGGCTACTACCTCAAAATACTGACTCGCCAGGGAGCCGCCGCGCCGGGCGGCAGGTACGGCTACGTCATCAACGGCAACATGATCGGCGGCTATGCGCTCGTCGCCTATCCCGATAAATGGGGCAGCTCCGGTGTGATGACATTCATCATCAATCAGCAGGGCCGGGTCTACGAGAAAAACCTCGGACCAAACGCCGCCAAAATTGCGGCGGCCATGACCGAGTACAATCCTGATCCCAGCTGGAAGCTTGTTAATGCGGAGCCATAAAAGGTCCGGCGCAGCTCATTCAACTTTCGCAGCGGCGAGTAAAGCGTCTGAAAACTTGGAAACAACGGCCGTTCCGCCAGACCAATTCAGGCGGCTTCCGAGCGCGGTGTGGTCTTTGCGGACATATCCCATCCCAATTGCGTAGGACAAAAAGGACGGAACAGCCGCGCGCGTAACGTAGCCCTCTTCTTTTCCATCCACGGTCAACGTCTCTCCCGCCGCCGGAACGCCAGCGCCATCAAAAATAAGTTCGACCCTCCGCCTGTTGACCTGCCCGCGTGATCGCACGCGTTCGACAATTTCCTGCCCCGTGTAGCAGCCTTTCGTGTAGCTGATGTGGCTGTCCTGCAAGCCCGCTTCATGAGGAATCTGCTTCTCTCCAAAGTCGTACCCAAACCACGGCACGCCCTGCGCCAGCCGCTGCGCGCTCAGAGCTGCATAGCCCATAGGACTGCCGCCATGCTTTTTCACACTTTCCAAAAGAACCCCCCACAGGTTCGCCAGCTTCTCCCGTTCGACTAGGAATTCGCACCCCGCAACTCCGCCCGGAGAACGCTTCGTGATCCAGCAGGGAATCGACGCAACCGTGGCCTCCATCCGTCCGAGCTCCGCAAGCGCAGAAAGATCGATTCCCGCAATTGCTTGGGCGACAGCCGCTGCTCGTGGCCCTTCTATTGCCAAAGTTCCGAAACGTTGCGATTCATCCGTCAGCGTTACATCATCCATGATGATGTATTTGTTCACTACTTCGATCAGCCGCTCCCGAATCATAGCGTAAGAAGCACAAAATAGACTTTCAGGCAGCGCGTACGTCTCGATTTCCGCCAGGATGTGGCCTTGCGGATTCAGCAGCAGCGACACATTGCCCTGCCCAGCGGGCAAAGTCTTTATGTCGTTGGTCAGAATAGCGTTCAAATAGCGCACACGATCCGGCCCTGTGAACGAAAGATAGGCGCGGTAATTCTTGTCGACCAACGCAACGGTCTTGCGCGCAAACTCCTGCTCGACCCGCGGATCCGTCCAGTAGTCCGGCAACACGCAGTAGAACCACGTTCCCATGGTCGCGCCAGCGCTTTTGTGCAGTGCGTCTAGCGGCGTTTCGAATGCGTCGCCGGTTTCTTCCATCTTTATTCGTCTCCTTCTTCCATCAGCTTAACAAAGCGAACGGCCGTCCATGGCTGCCGGATTCCTGAATCAGCCGCAGTGGATGATATAATCTAAACTCATGAGCGACGCCGCACCCACCTTCGACGCTGTCTCGCAAGGATTGATCCACATCACCATTCCGGTCGGCATGCTCCAATGCAATTGCTCGATCATCGGAGACCCAGTCACCCGCGAAGCCCTTGTGATTGATCCGGGTGACGAAGTCACTCGGATTCTGGAGCTCCTCGGCAGGCACAAGCTGACGGTCAAAGCCATCGTCAGCACCCATGCTCACATCGATCATGTCGGTGGGCTAAGCAAGCTGCGGCAATACACCGGCGCTCCCATCTTAATGCATCGCGACGATCTGCCGCTTTATCAAGGGATGGAAGTGCAAGCCGCCTTCCTCGGCGTTGCCACACCTGAAATCACGGACGTCGACCAGCTTTTGAAAGAAGGTGACGCGCTGAGCTGGGGTTCGTTCCAAGCCAACGTCATCCACACCCCGGGTCACACGCCGGGAAGTGTGTGCCTCTACTTGCCAAAGGACACTGGGGCAATCGCCGTACCTGTTCCGCGGCTTTTTGCGGGCGACACTCTCTTCGCTGGCAGCATTGGCCGCACCGATCTGTGGGGCGGTTCGATGGATCAAATCACGGACTCGATTCGCGGCAAGCTGATGCTGTTGCCTGACGAAACAATCGTCTATCCGGGGCACGGCCGCTTGACCAGTATCGGCCAGGAACGCGACACGAATCCATTTTTGATCACCTCTTAAGTCCCGCCGCCCCTTCCGCCATTACTCACTATTCGCCAATCACTCGGCCTTACCCCCGGGCCCGCTTCAATTCTTCCATCACCGCCTGCACAAGCTGCTTGGCGTGCTCCAATTCCTGAGTAATGATGCGCAAATCCATCGCCGGAACAGCGGGATTTCGCTGGCTCGTGCAGTAAACGCCATGCTGACCCACAAGCACTAGCGCATTCGTCATGCGGTCCAGCGACACAGCGAGCCGCCCGCGCTCCCGCCCGTACATCTGCTCAAAATGCTCCAGGTCTTCCTTGTGTTCATCAAATGCATTCATGGATAGCAGTCCTTGTTAGTTCGCATGCTTTCGCCAGCACGGCAGACGGTTGCACATCGGGCACATAGAACACGCACCAAACTTTACCCCATGAGGTGCGCGGAACATAATTCGCTTGAGCCACCAAGCGGCGATTTACCCACTCCCTGTAGTGCAATCCATGGGTTTGGCGGCGGCTACTGCGGTCCCGGCGTACGAGCTTGGGAAAAGATTCGGCTGGAGCAATCTGACAATGCGACGATCCGACCTGGTGCAGCACAAGGAAAAAGAGAAGGGCGCGGTGACGCGCACCTCGCAAATCGTCTTCGGTGAGCGCCAGCATCTGCTGCGCGTCCTCGATTCGCTCGAAGGCACCGATTTGCCGATCGCCCGGCTGCAGCAGGAGCGCCGCATCTTGGAAGACCTGATTCACGCGCGCACCCGCGAGCTAAACCAAATCAACACTGCGTGGGACGAAAAGATCGGCCTCGTGCTTAGCGCCGACGCCAAACCGGAAATGCTTGAAAAACTCGTCAAGCAAGCCCCCGAGGAAGATTACTATTTGCTGCGGCTGATCAGCGAGCATCCGCGCGCCAACGCAAAGACCTTGAATAAGCTTGCCAAGCATCCTTACGGCGCGATTCGCGAGAATGTCGCCCGTCATCCGAACGCCGATGCAGGCACCCTCACATGGCTCAGCAAGGATCGCAGTCAGCCGCTCTGGTATCTCGTCGCGTTCAATCCCAACACGCCAACGCCGCTGCAGCGCCGCCTCCGCGACCGCCTGAAAAAACTGGGAGAAAACCAACTGTCCAGATAAGCCAGCCCATCGGCTCGCTTGTTTTTCCAACTCTGCCTGACCTTTAGTCTCGGCAACTCTTCCCGGCTTGTAGCAATCTCGAAGAGGTTCTACGAATTTCCACTAAGCTGCGATTACCAAAGATTATTGAGACGCCCGGATCGAAATTCATCTAAACTCCAGGTTCGCTGGTGGGCACAAAGTGAGCAGAATGCGGTGTGATGAAGTTTGGAATTCGCAAACGCATCCGAATTGTTAGGAATGCGATCTATTCGAGATCGGGCGGAGTCACCTTGGCAATCCAGGAGTCGTAGTCGGAAGTGAAGCCCGCTTTTTGTTGCAGGGCATGAACTTGGCGCTCCACCGCCGTTAACTGGTCGTCTGAAAGCTGTGGGATCACTTCGATCTGCTTCCCAATCGCATCCATGGCATTCGCGACTTGCTGTTCAGCACTGCTGGCTCCTGCGCCGGCGTTTCCATCGTCGCTCTTCATGCAATCGATCACGCGCTTGGTCACTTTCTGGCTGTGCACCAGCGACACACGGATGTTCCCCTGTCCGGTGACGACGTTTCCGACGCCGAATACGCGGTCCATAGCGGTATACCGCGGCAGATCATTGCCAGAGAATGTGTAGTATTCGCCATTCATGTTGATCCCGGAAAGTTTCTCCGGCACCGAGCCGATCGAAGAAACGACCAGCGGCGCGCGGAGTTCCTGTTCCGAGCCGGGGATCGGTTCCGCCCTGCGGCCCTCGATTTTCGTTTCAACCACCTTCAGCCCGGCGAGCCGTCCATTTTCCACTATGATCCCCGTCGTCAGCCTGCGATCCTGGAAGCGAAACAGGAATTTGTCGCGCGCCAGGCGCAGCATTTTCTGCCGAACCATTTCCGTTTTGGCGATCTGCTCGGGCGTCGCATTGTCGGGTGGCTGCGCCAGCGGCATGTCCTGTTCGCGGCGGCGATAAATTAAGACGCAGCCCTTCACGCCCAACTCTTCCGGCTTGATGCCGTGCGCTTTGCATACCTCCGGAATACTTTTTTCCAACTCATGCATGCTGGTCTGAATGCCGCGAGCTTTTAAAGCACGTTCATAGTTTTCGAGCTGTAGCACCTTGACCACGTCAAGTGACGCCAGCCCGCCACCCACCACCACGGCTTCGTCGGGCGTTTCATAGCGCGGCCCTTGATAGTCCTTTTCGTTCTTGTGGTTGTACCAGTAGATAAAAGGATTTTGGTAAACGAGGCCTTTGTCGACGTACTGCTCTGCTTCCGGCACGCCCAATTCCCGGTCGCGCCACGCGCCATTGGCGAGAATCACCGCCGAAAAGCCCCACTCGAAAAGCTGGGAGAGATTAAAATCCCGGCCGAGCTTGATCGAGGGGATGAAATACACGTGCGGCTTCTTCATGCGCGCGTCGATTCGCGCGTATTCCTGTTTGCGCTGCTCGACGTGCCAACGCGGCAGACCGTCTTCGATCTTGCCGTACGGCCGCGTGTTCTGCTCGAACACGGCGACTCGAATTCCGTGATCCGCCAAAATCTCCGTCGCCACCGAGCCTGAAATCGCACCGCCAATTACCGCCACGAAATGGCGCCCAGGATTCGTCATCTATCTGCCACCCCCGCGCATTGCAGCGGGATTGTACAACGCAAATCATGCAAAGTCTCCTCAACCACCGAGAGGTTCTATGATTGTTTGCAAAACTCGTGCGTGGTAGACGCTCTTACCGGACTTATCAGAGGTAGCCAGTTGCAATCGCCACCAACCCTTGGTGGTCACTTCTTCAGCAAACCAAGTAACTCCAGCCAATCAGCAAACCTGTCGATCCAATGATCCGTAGGTAGGTTTTGCTTTCGCATTCCGAAGCCGTGGCCACCCTTCTCGTACATGTGCAGTTCGGCTGGTTTGTGGGCACTGGTCCACTTTTCGTACAAGGCGACACTGTCCGGTGCGAGTCCGAGATTGTCGTCGGTGGCAGCCGCGACAAATATGGGCGGCGCATCTGCTGGAACGGGAGAATCTTTAAGCCTGCCCGCGGCGGCATAGATCAGGGCTGCGAAGGCGGGCCTGCCATCCGGCGCGTAACCGAAGACAACTCCGGCAGAGACCGTTCCACCAGCGGAGAATCCGATAATGCCGACGCGATCGGAGGAAACTCCCCAGTCTGACGCGTGCTGCCGAACGTAGGTGACCGCCGCCAACCCATCGGCGATGGACAGGGGAACCACCTTGTCTAATATCTCTTGAAATTTCTTCCTGTCTGCAAACTTCGCCGTAAATTCCTGCGTGGCGTCCTCGCCAGTGTGCGCGAGTCGGTACTTCAACACAAAGGCTGTCACGCCTTTCGCCGCCAGGTACTTGGCGACATCGTAGCCCTCGCTGTTGATGGAGAGGGCCATAAAACCGCCGCCCGGGCAGATCACCGCTGCGGTGCCGTTTCTCAACTCCGGAGAAGGCTTGAATACGGTCAGTGTTGGCTTGGTCACGTTAGCGACGACTTCGGTGTTCCAGTTTTTCGAGAAGTACTCTTTCTCCGGATAGTTCTCCTGCGTCGAGCCGGGCGCTGTGCCGGGATAGAGGGGAATGACATCCTGGGCGGCTGCGAGAGGAGCCAGGAAAAATACGAGGCAAAGGGTTCGAACAATGAATGTTTTCATGGGCGCATAGTCTAGCAGAGAGTCGAGTATGTGGACCTGGAGGTCAGAGTTCGATTCGCCGAGGGACAACGTGCGTTTTGTCGGCCAGGATTTAATGCACCGGACCAACAACTGTGCTAGTGTCTTTGCCCTTCACTGGCTGACGCGACCGAACTACGGCAAGCCGTGGCTCGAGGATCGATCTCCCGGCCGACCCGAGCCGCCATATACGTAGCGTGATCCGCGACGGAATGGTGAAATCCCAACGATTATCCTACACAACGAAGGAGGCAGCCGTGAGCACTAAGGCAGTCCGTGCTAATGACCCTACCAGCGACGCGGTCGTCGCGAGAGTTGACATGAAGTTCGAGGTGGTCGTCATCCCTGTCTCGGATGTCGATCGCGCGAAGGAGTTCTACGGGAGGCTCGGGTGGCGGCTCGACGCCGACTACGACAACGGTAAAGACTTCCGCGTGATCCAGTTCACGCCGCCGGGCTCGGGGTGCTCGATCATTTTTGGCAAGAACGTCACCCCGGCAGCACCCGGTTCCGCCCAGGGCCTCTACCTGATCGTCTCCGACATCCAGGCCGTTCGCAAAGAGCTGCTCGATCGCGGCGTCGAAATCAGCGAGGTGTTCCACGACGCCGCCGGAGTCTACGCGGGCACGGACGAGCCCTACCTGTTTGGACGGGTCCGGGTCAGCGGTCCGGACGCCGACCATCGCAGCTACCGCTCGTTCGCCTCGTTCCATGATCCGGACGGCAACGGCTGGCTGTTCCAGGAAATCACGACCCGGCTGGCAGGTCGCATCGACCCGGCAACGACGACCTTCGCGTCGGCGAGCGATCTGGCGAGCGCGCTTCGGCGTGCGGCGGCCGCCCACGGGAAGCACGAAGCAAGCACCGGGCAAGCCGACCCGAACTGGCCCGACTGGTACGCCGAGTACATGGTCGCGGAGCAGGCTGGGACGAAGCTGCCGAGGTGAGCGACTACGACGTCATCCTCATCGGCGGCGGATCTCCGGGCGAGCACTGTGTTGGCGCGCTCGCCTGGCTCTTCGTCTCCGGCCGGAGCCCGACCGCTCCCCGTTTCGCGCCGCAGGCGCCTTACCGCGGTTGCGCTTTGCCCGTCTCGGAGTCGAGGTCATGAAGCGCGAACCAGAGCTCGCCGGGCAGACGGTCGTCGTAATTGGCGGCAGCTCGGGGATCGGGCTAGAGACAGCCAGGCGAGCGCGGTCCGAGGGCGCCGATGTCGTTCTCTCCGGTCGCAACCCGGAACGCCTCGAGCACACCGCACGCGAGCTCGGCGCGTTGAGCAGCGCGGCGTTCGACACCACGAACTTCGAGCGCCTCGAGCGGTTCTTCGACGAGCTGCCGACGCCTGTCGACCACGTCATGGCCACCGCTGGCGGCCCGTACTACGCGCGGCTGTCCGACATCGACTTCACACAAGCGCGCCGCAACGCCGACGAGGTCTTCTGGGTGCCGCTCCACATCGCTCGCCGCGTCGTCGGCAAGGTGCGCCCGGGCGGAACGCTCCTATTCATCGGCGGAACGGGTGGTCGCCGGCCGACCGCGGGCGCACTCATCGCGGCGTTCACCGCCGCAATGCCAGCGCTCACCAAGGCGCTCGCGCTAGAGCTCGCACCCGTCCGCGTCAACCTTATCGCGCCCGGCTTCGTCGACACGCCGCTGTCCGCATCACTGCTAGGCGATCAGCTGGACGCGCGTCGCGAGCAGCTCCGCAAGTCGCTGCCGATCCGGCGCATTGTCGGCCCGGCCGACATCGCCGCGCTCGCCGTCCACCTCATGACGAACACCGCGGTCACCGGAGCAACGTACGACATCGACGGCGGCCAGCAGCTCGTCGAGGGTTGAGCCCGCGATGGACGCTACTCTCACTTCGTAGTCAAACATCAAAGGAGTGAATCGCTTCGGTTTGGAAGGCTCGTATGACCAACATCTACACCGCTCTAACTATGGATGAATATCTGCGCAAGCGGCTGATGCCGGAGCAAGGTACGATTCACCAGACGTTGAGGAGTATAAGTCGTGACATTCCCATTTCTGGCTAACCTTACCGACATCTCCCTTCTCATGCTGCGCTTGATGGTTGGCCTCATCTTCCTTACGAGTGGTTGGAAGCATGCCTCCAATCCCGAAAGCCGTAGCACGGACATCGGAATGAGCAAAAGGTTCACACTCTTTCTGGGTATTGCTGAGAGCGCGGGAGCGCTCGGTGTGATTTTTGGTGTTCTTACGCAATTGGCTGCCATCGGGCTCATTTTCATAATGCTTGGGGCCATCCAGAAAAAGATCTTCACATGGCACATAAGCTTCTGGGGAAAACAAGGCACCGACGGATGGAGCTACGACACTACCATGGTCATCATGAATCTTGTGATCGCCTCAACTGCCGGCGGTCGTTTTGTGTTGGAGAGGCTATCCCACTCGGCGACTCCGCATCCGTGATCTCATTGAGGACGGCTCGGACGGAAGTCGATTTAAGTTGGTCTGCGATTGACCGAGCAAACGACCGACGTCGCTGCGGATATTTTGGCCGGATAGCATCTCCTAGAAACAATTCTGAATTTGTCCTGCGCGAAGTTCACCTGTAAGGAACCCATCCGTTTGACTTACGGAAAACTCAGCCATTTCCAGGCCCCAGCACAGGACCCGATCCGCTTCGAGTGCCTATGCTAGAAATAGTAGAATGGCGCGACTCTATTTCCTCTAGGAGGTGTCTGCATTGCGAGACCACAGGCGAGATAGGAGATGACCAGCGTGGCAATGCAAGGTGCGCCAGGATGGCAATTCGTTCGCCAAAAAAAGTGGATCCTTCTCGCCATATCGATCGCCATGATCGTGCCGTGCCTCTGGCACCGGCGCATCGAAGCCGGCGATCTCGCAAGCCATGTTTACAACGCGTGGCTGGCCCAGTTGATCGAGAAAGGCCAAGCGCCCGGCCTTTACTTCGTCCCGCAGTGGAACAATGTGTTGTTTGACTGGACGTTGCTGCACGCTGCAAATTTCGTAGGTTTTGCGGCTGCGGAAAAAATTGTCGTCTCGCTCTGCGTGCTGATCTTCTTTTGGGGAGTTTTTGCTTTCGTTGCCGCTGTCAGCGGCCGGCCGCTCTGGTTTCTTACCCCGTGCATCGCCATGCTGGCCTACGGCTACTCCTTCAACATGGGGTTCCTCAACTATTATTTGTCGATCGGGCTGGCGTCCCTCTGCCTAGCTCTTTTGTGGCGGGGAAGGGGATTGGAGCGCCTCCTCGGTCTCATCCTCCTGCCACTCGTTCTGCTTGCGCATCCGGTCGGATTCCTCTGGCTCACGGGGACGGCGCTTTACCTTTTTCTTTGGGTGAAGCTTCCGAATTGGTGGAAGTTAGCCGCACCAACGGGTGCTATAGCGTTGCTACTTGGGATTCACTTGTATCTTGCGCACCAAACTCGTTTTCCAGTCGATTGGGTGCACGATCCTTTTTACTTGATGAACGGAGCCGATCAACTGACGCTTTACGGCCACCGCTACGCCGTGCTCGGATGGGCCGCGTTTGGTTTCGGAGTGCTTTGCCTCGTGGTCGATTTGATTTCCCGTTGGCGCGACAGTTCCTTTTGGCAGTCCTTGCGGCTTCCCGCCGAGTTGTATTTCATTGCCATTGTTGCCGTCGCCCTGTTGCCTGAAAACTTGCGCCCGTCGATCTCCGGCGGCTGGATTGGCCTGCTTGCCTCTCGGCTGACCGTGTTTGCCGCCATTTTTGGACTGTGCCTAATGGGCAGTCTCACGCCGAGGAAGTGGCATCTTGCAGGTTTCGCGGCATGCGCGATCGCATTTTTCGCTTTCTTCTGCCAGGACACACTCGTCTTGAATCGCATGGAATCCAACGCGGAAGACTTGGTAAGTCGGCTGCCGTTCGGCACTCGCGTCATCGCAACGGTCTGGGCCCTTCCGGACTCGCGCGTTTCCTTCATCGGACACATTGTGGACCGCGCCTGCATCGGACATTGCTTCAGCTATGCGAACTACGAGCCCTCCTCTGGACAATTTCGCATTCGGGCGCATCCCGGCAGCCCGGTCGTAAGTGCCTCCGACGATGACACCGAGGACATGCAAGCAGGGGAGTACGAGGTCCAGGACGAGGACCTGCCGGTGATGGAAATTTTTCAATGCGATGAAAAAGACCTGACAAGGCTCTGCATCCGCGACCTAGCGTCCGGCGAAAAAAATGGCCGCCTCGGCTACAAGCCAGCCCCCAATTGAGCCGGATCCTTGTCCTTCCCCCGTTCCGAAACCGCCAAAAACCCGCCAAAACGGCGGTAGACAAATTGGCTCTTGCAACAGTCCAATATCGTGTAGAATTGGCTCAGGGTGAGAGACAATGTTGCCACTGCATCTCCAGCCTGAGAGCCACGTCCCGCTGTACATCCAGCTTCGCGACCAATTGCGTTCGCTCGTGCATGCAGGTGATTTGCGCCCCGGCGACCGCATTCCCGCCAGCCGCGAACTTGCCACCATGTTGGGAGTGCACCGCACCACGGTCGCGAACGCTTATGCCGAGCTTGAATCCGAAGGCCTCATTCAGGGGCACGTCGGCCGCGGCACGTACATCAAAGGCAACGGAAATGGCCTGAAACTTACTCCGCCGCCTCCGCCCGTCCTTAATGGAAATGGAGGCGCTGGCATCCGCTGGGAATTGCTCTTCGCTGATGAACGCGGCGAAGAGGCTCTCAGCCGTTTGACGGCCGCCGCGCCGGAAAACGCGTTGTCCTTTGTGATGGCGCGTCCAGCCGAAGAATTTTTCCCCGTGGAAGAATTGCAAATCTGCGTAAACGCCGTGCTCCGCCGCGAAGCCACTGATGTTCTGAAGCTCGGTCCCTCA